>ERZ779820.518-NODE-518-length-26440-cov-32.032253_pt1 | contig 26440 bp, 29 predicted proteins | sample MGYA00511563_ERZ779820 | MGnify/ENA primary metagenome ERZ779820 (study PRJEB29588, sample SAMEA1964852) | human gut metagenome | biome: human gut; feature: human-associated habitat; material: faeces | place: Denmark | collected 2008/2010 ...
TACAAAAGTAATATCACATTTTTAGAATGAAAGGGGGAGTTTATCGAATGCTTACGATCCGATGAACGTGTTCACAGATTTCCTGCGTTACGTCATACACGGATTCTCACCGGGCGCTCCTCCGCTGAAAGACTGGAGGTACAAGCGGCAGCAGAATGCCGCATTCATGAAAATGTTTGCGGAATGGGTGCGGCTCATGCAGAAGCAGCTGGAGGCCGCATCCTGGTATGACGCGTTAGGAGACCTTTTCATGGCGCTCAGTTCCAGAAAGGGACAACAGGCGCAAGGGCAGTTCTTCACTCCCGTACATATCTGCGACCTGATGGTAATGTGTACGGAAACGGACGAAAAAAAGACCGGGCAGAGGATAAACGACCCTACCTGCGGAAGTGGGCGTCTCCTGCTGGCATATCATGTACGCCACCTGGGTAATTATCTTGTCGCGGAAGATGTCAACCGTACCTGTTGCCTGATGACCATATGCAATATGCTCATTCACGGCTGCGTGGGGGAAGTCATCCACCATGACAGCCTCTGCCCCGAAAACTTCATGGACGGCTGGATGGTAAACCATACACTGACCCAGACGGGCATTCCTTCCATTCGCCGGATGAGCGAGGAGGAATATCGGACAAGCAGGAACATGTCCGTTGACCTGCTCAGAAAGCGGAAAGAGAAATTGCGCCAAATGCAGCCGGACAAGAAACAATTGCCATAAAAACATGGCAGAATTTATAAACAATAAAACGAATGATTATGAAACTGAATGTTAGCAATGAATTGAAATCCCGCCTGGTGCATGCGGCGGAAAACGGAAGTGTGATAGCCAAAGGCATCCTTTCGGAAGTAAAAAAGAACGTACCGGTGGAAGAGATCATACGCGGTACCTACAACTGCTTCTCCACCAAGCGCAAGCGGACGGAAGCGGGCACGTTCAAGAAAATCCGGATCGTGTTCACGGCCTGCAGCAAGGATCTGGCCCATCCCAGTTTCCCGGACCGGAACAACCCGCAGGCACCCTGGTTCCCGGAGAACCGGACAGACCTGGAACCCTCCACGTTTGTGGAACTGTTCAAGAACCTGCCCAAGTACTCACCCGACGAAATCAATTATTTCTGTAGCGCCCTCTCATTGGACAGCAAAGTCACGGTCAGGCTGCATGAAAGCATGAACGACTTCATGGAAGCCTATCTGGAAAGCAACTACAGCCCCATCTCCGACAGTGACACATCCAGCCTGCACAGTTCCTGTATGCGGTATGAGGACAAGGCACGCAACGCCGCTGACTTCTATACCAACTTCGCCGGCGCTAAAATCCTTGTGGCAAGGGACGAGAGCAACAACATACTCGGACGGGCTGTCGTATGGAACGAGGTAACATTGTGGAAATCAATAAACACACCGATTGCCGCCTCCCTGCTGGACCGCATCTATTCCTCACACGCATTCGTCGCCGAACTGATCCGCAAGCAGGCGCAGGAGGCGGGCATCCTGTTGCGACGCAGATACAACGATTATACACATACAACGGATTTCACCGTACTGAATCCCATTGAGGGGCAGGAATGGGCGGCCGGAGACAATATACAGGTTTCATTGACGGTGAAAGTGCCCGCCTGCAGGTGGCACAAGAAAGGGGTGCCTTACCTCGACACGTTCTACAGCCTCCATCTGACGGACGGTAACCTGGAACTGAGAAATACGGAGGGCGACACGAGCATAGCCACCTGCCGGAGCACGGAAGGGCGCGCAAACAGGAGAAAATATGTATGTCCCAAATGCGGAAAGATACATTCCTTTCCGGATACGGCATTCTGCAAGAATTGTCAGGACATGTTCTATATATCCACCGTATTCGGACAAGTACTGAAAGGCACGTCGGCGGAATACAAGGGAAAGAAATATCCGTCCTTCCTCTTCAAGAAGGGACGTCCCGTACCGGAGTTCAGACGGTACCTGCAAATCGAAAAGTTGTTCATCTCCTAAAAAGTCAGCATCATGGAAAAATTAATGGCTCTTTACAACATCTCCTCCCCCTCCGGCAAGGAGGGGAAGATGGCCGGGTTCATCATCGGGGAACTCAGGCGGATGGGTATTCCTTTCCGGCAAGACAGGCACGGAAACATCTACGCGGTCAAAGGCAACCGGAAAAGCTACCCCTGTGTCGTGGCGCACATGGACGAGGTACACCGGCGCAAGACAGGCACCTATGCGGCCCATCTTGTGGCGGACTCGATGATTGTCGGCTATGACCGCAAGCGTAAACGGATGGCCGGAATCGGCGCGGATGACAAGAACGGCATCTGGATCTGCCTGAAATGCCTGGAGGATTTCAAGGCGGTGAAATGCGCCTTCTTCGTACAGGAGGAGATAGGATGCATAGGCAGCGGCCATGCCGACATGTCCTTCTTTTCCGACTGCCGTTTCGTCATCCAGTGCGACCGGAAAGGGAACGGGGACATGGTGACACAAATCAACGGAATGAGGCTCTGCTCCAATGAGTTCATTTCAGCGGTAGATCCCCGGAGGTACGGTTACAAGCCTGCACAGGGGCTGGCTACGGATGTGGCGGCATTGAAAAGGAACGGGCTGGAAGTATCCTGCGTCAATCTCTCCTGCGGATATTATGAACCTCATACGGACAACGAGTACACCATCCTGGCGGATCTTTGCAAGTGCTACCGGTTTGTCCGGCACATCATCTGTTGCCATAAGGAAACCAGCACGCATATACCGGAAACGGAAAGAAAACCCTTCCCCGGATATTATGAACTGTTCGGAACGGCCGGATATAGCGAAAAGGATTATATCCGTCTGTCAGAAGAGTACAGATCTGAATTTACTAAAACAAGCAGGACAAGCCATAAGAACAGATTGTAATTTATCAACGACTTTAAAAACAAGAAATATGGAAGCAACAGTCATGCCGGCCACTGCACCGGTACAGAAACAGCAGGGACTCAACCAGGTAGTCATCAACAAGGTACGGCGAATGATAGAAGGCAGGCAGGGGGATGTCATGGACACCATCAACCGTCTGCTCAGTGAGGGACGGATCGCGCAGGATTTCATCGCTCCCATCGGGGTAAGCCAACGTAGCAAGGAACGCCCCGTTATCTCTTTCAAAGCGGAAGGAAGGGTACAGATGGCAATGCCCGAAGGGAACTTCAACCTGCACGGCAACGCCATAAGCCAGATTTCGGAGAAGATGGGCATTCCCGCCAAATACCTGCGCGAGCTTTCCGCCGGAGATGCCTGGCAGAAACAGTTGTGTGCCACCATCCTGAACGAACATTCGGGATGGACCGAGCGCACACGGGTACTGATACGTGCGGTGGGCATGGAAGTCCGGGGCGTGTTGTCGGACTCCTACCGTCGGCTGAACTCGGTGGATATCCTGACCGCTTTCATCCGTGAGGCGGGAGGACAGGGGGCGGTCGTGTCCGATGCCTATATGAACGACACGAAAGTATGGTGTGAGACAATCCTGCCCACTCCGATAGAGATACCCACCCGTAAGAACGGAACGGTCATCATCTTCGCAGGAGCACGCTTCTCCACATCCGACTATGGCAACGGATCGGTCGATATGCGGTCGTTCCTGCTCAACGGGGCGTGCCTGAACGGGATGGTCAGGGAGTCCGTCATGCGGCAGATACACCTTGGAGGCCGACTGCCGGAATCCCTGTCCCTCTCCCAAAAGACCTACGAACTGGACACGCAGACCACCGTATCGGCTGTTTCCGACCTGACCAAAGGACTGTACAGCAAAGACACCATCATGCAGAAGGCCATCGAAATTCAAGGAGCATCGGAAATAGACGTGGATTTCGACAAGGAACTGAAGAATCTGGTGCAGAAAGGAGCCTTGTTGAAAAACGAAGGACGCGAGGTGGAAAAACTGCTGATGAACAACAATCCTGACGACGGAGTGACAGGCGGGGCCACGCTCTGGAAACTGACACAGGGAATCACCGCCTTTGCAAGGGAACAGCAGCCGGAACGCTGCCGGGAACTGCATGAAATATCGGGGCAGCTGATGAACCGGGTAAAGGTAAATTAAGAGTGGCTAAGACTAAAGCCGTGAACGGCGATGGCAAGCGTCCGTTCACGGCTTTGCATAATTTCAATCTACGGTATATAGAACAGTTCAAACTCCTCTTTTCTTCTTCTCTCTATGCCTGGAATGACTTTCCCCCGATAACAGCGGAACGATATATATTCCTTGTAAATATTCCGGTTACCATCGTCCAGTTTCTGAATCAGTCTGCTTTTGGGTATCTTGCCGTTTCCGATCAGACGGTAACAGCCCACATTAAAACCTAACAGACTTAAAAGAAGCGAGTCTTTTCCATATTTACGGAATACCTTCAAACACCGTTCAAGGTCGCATCTCAAAAGTGAGTCCGCCTGTGCCTCACTCAGGTTCTCGGTCAGCTTCTCATGGGGGAGCAGGCGGTGTTTATCCGAAAATTCGGATAAACACCGTTATCCTAACCTTGATATTATCCTAACTTTATATTGCAAATGATTGAAATATAGCATATAAATAATTTCATAGTTGTGATATTTTTCTATACCTTTTACGGTAGTTGAGCACTTACGCTCAACTACCGTAATTATGGATATAAGAAAATTAAAACAAGAGTATCCCGTTTTGCTTGATTATATGAAACAGCAGGGATATGGAAAGGTCTCTATTGGTGGAGTTCAAGTGAGACTTAAAGAACTTTTTGAACAAGAAGGTAACTATGCGTCTTATGGCGATTTTTATGAAAAGCTTCTAAAAAGAAAAGGTATAAGTAAAGGCGATGAACGCTCAAAGTATTATCGGCTCTCTATACGAAGGATTGAGGCATTTGATGAATATGGTCATTTGCCTAATCGCTTTGCCTTTATACCTACTCTACAACAAAAAAGTTCAATGAATCAATTAGAAGGTCTATTCAAAACCATAATAGAGCATTACAAAGAGGTATCACTGCAAACAGGGAAAGCATCAAGTTCAATAATAGTGGAATCTAATTATGCGGCTGCATTTTTCGCTTATATGCAAAGCAAAGGCGCATATACCTTGGCAGATGTAACAGAGCCTTTAATTCTTTCTTATTTTTATGATAGAGGAAGACAACTTCGGGGATATACTTGCCAAAAAAGTATTATAAGAGTACTACGTTCTTCTAAAGGGCTACTTTGCCAAAAAGAATGTAAATACCTTTGCGATATAATGCCTCCATTGAAAAATATACGAAAGAATTTTGCAATCTTGTCTGATGATGAGACTGCTATAATAGCTTCTACATTGGAAAATGACAATTCCAATCTCACACTTCGTGATAAAGCTGTCATTTCTATTGCCATGTATACAGGTCTGCGTGGTAGTGACATCGCAAAAATGACAGTCGACACTATTGATTTCGAGCGTGATCTTATCACTCTTGAACAGTCCAAAACACATCAGAAGTTAGTTCTTCCATTAAGAGCTGTTGTAGGAAATGTAGTAATGGAATACCTAAAAAAGGAAAGGCCGAAAGAAGTGAATATTCAGAGATTATTCACGCACCTGTATGATCCGGAAAAACCGATAAGCCCGGGTGTTATTGGGAAAATTGCCCGACGTTTCTTTAATAAACTTGGGATTAGAAAAGGAGAGTGCCAAAATGGAATCAGGCTTTTTCGTCGTTATCTGGCCACCAAACTTTTAAGAAATGGAGTTACTCCTCGTTATATCAGCGAAATAATGGGACATATTTCTCCGGAGTCGCTCAATCCATACATAGATGCTGATATTGTACATTTACGTGAATGCGGCATTGACATTTCGAAATATCCTGTCAGAGAGGAGGTGTTTGACGTATGATTGACTTAATTAAGCTTGAGTTCCTTTATCGAAAATACCGGAACGAATTAAGAAACGATGGGAAGTCTTACAGATTTAGCCGCTTAAAGACATTCATTTCTTTTTGCGCAAAAAGAGGATGCAATTATTTATCAAAGGACTTGATAGATGAATGGTGCATAAAGCATCCAACCGAAAGCATTAACTCTGCCAACCATCGAATTGCGGAATTACGGAATTTTATTGCATACTCTAACAAACAACGATATACGAATATACCTTTACCATTGTTATTACCCGAAGTAAGGAAACAAAGAAAGGGAATACCTATGACAGAAATGCCCATTCAGAATTCTGTTGTTTCTGAAATGCTTGAAAAATATATTCTCTACTTGAAAACACTTGCTCCAAGGATATGTGACACTACGCATAAGAATCTCATCCGTTTCAATAACTTTTGTGCCCGAGTTCATCCTGAAGCTAAAGAACTGACCGAAGATATCGTTAATTCCTGGTGTGACAGAAGACCTTTTGAGAAATGTAAATCAAGAAATACAAGAGTGCTTCCCGTATCTCAATTTTTGAGGTATGCAATCAGGCATCATTGGACTAAAGTGAGCGTTCCCCCTTCTTTGCCGAGAGGTGGAAACAAACCACGCATACCCCATATTTTCACAGAAGACGAACTTGCCAATTTTTTTAATGCGACCATATTGCTTCGCAAGCCTGTTAATATCTCAGATTTCGATTTTAAGCTGAGAAGTATGCAAATACCTGTATTCTTCAGACTACTGCTTAGTACAGGTATGCGTACCAATGAAGCACGTTTACTTGACTGTGAAGACGTTGATCTTAAAAATGGCATAATTAATATCAGGCATACCAAAGGATGGGCACAACATAGAGTAGCCCTACACCTTTCAATTTGGGAACTTCTCAAGCGATACGACCATGCTGTAGAAAAGTTATTACCGAAGAGAAAAGTATTTTTTCCTACTTCGGATGGCAAGTATCACGATATAAAATGGCAAGGATATGCATTCAGTGAAATATGGCGAAGAATATCAAAGACGGACGCTCGTCCATACGATTTTCGTTCCAATTATGCAGTCAAAAATATAAACAGTTGGAATTATGATGGCACAGAATGGTTTGATAAACTTCTCGTTCTGGGACGCAGCATGGGGCATAAAACTCTGCAAAGTACTTGCTATTACTATCAATTGGCACCAATGTTTCCTGATATGTTGGAGACACTTTCTGGTTCTTATCTACATGACATTTTACCTAATCTTGAAGATTTTTACAATGATGAAACTTAAATCTGAATCAATCGTTATATCCCAAGCCGTAAATGAATGGTTTACAAGTTATCTTCCTATCGCAAGAGGATGTAGTAGCCATACACAACGTTCTTATTTTACGGCTTTATCGCAATATATGCAGTTCTTACAAGAAGAAAAAAAAGTCACTCCCAACACTCTTTCGGCAGAATCTTATTCCAAAAGCAATCTTAATGACTGGTTACTATGGTTAAAGAAAACCCGAAAGTGCAGTAATTCAACATGCAATGACCGTTTGTCTGGTGTAAAAAGCTTCATTAAATTTTTAAGCATAAAAGATATAAGATTTAATGCCGTATATATATCTTCAAAAGAAATAAAGCCTATGCGTACGGTTAAAGTGATTCATGAGGAAATTACACAAAAGGCTATCAAATCCCTTTTTAGTACCATTAGAACAGATACTCGAACAGGAAAAAGAGACTTGGCAATCTTTTATCTTATATATAGCATAGGCGCACGCATAGACGAGATTCTATCCGTTAAAATATGTGATTTACATCTTCATGAGTATCCTAATCCGAATTATTTGACGATTATAGGCAAAGGGTATAAATGCAGGACGCCTCCCATATTGAAGGATGTGACTAAAATTCTTTTACGGTATATAGAGGTATTCCATAACAATGATTTTGCTTCTCATAGTTATTTATTCTATTCCTTTTATAATGGAGAGAAGAAAAAAATATCCCAGGAGGCCATCAACAAACGTTTGAAGATGTATGCGGCTAAAGCAAATGAGATAGACAAATGTGTACCCCGCAATCTTCATTGCCATAGTCTTAGACATGCACGTGCCAGTCATTGGCTAGAACAAGGACTGAATATTATTGCTATACAAAGGCTAATGGGACACGCGGATATAAGAACCACTATGCGGTATATCTTTGTTTCTGTTGAACAAAAGAATAAGGCTTTGGCCACTTTGGAAAGTAAATCAACTCTAAAACTTGAAAAGAAATGGAAGAAACTTCCCAAAGGACAATCTCTTTTGGAATATGTAGGGCTAAAGAAATAATTTAAGTGTAACAATAATTTGTCAAATATGCGACTGAAGCCTTATACTTCAGTCGCATAAAAGAATAGAGGAATAAAATAGAGTGAAGAGTATGTTTCATTCTATCAAATACAATGCAAGCTCCATGTAATTATATATTTAATAATTAACGTATTAATATATTTTTATATAATAATTCGTTTACATACTTATTGTAAGTCGGAAAACAATAAATCATCATTGCCGTCAAAAACTAAAGCCTCTTTATTGTGCACCAATTCAACAGCAGCCATCGGATCAGTTATATCCAATGCAGCTATTTGAGTGTCATATGTAGTAATCATTTTTTCTTTCGCAACTTTTAACGTATCTCCATTCAAAAAACTTTTTAAACCTGCTATGGCACTATTTATAAAAGGTTCATGTTCACCTCTTACATTAAACGTGTTGTTATAACCGACAAAAAATCGTAAATCATGAGCCTTTAAATGTGGATGAAGCTTTTGAGCGCAAGAACAAGCAATACTATAAAGACCTTTGTTCTTGAAATTGTAGTTGGTTGTATGTATTGAGACAACAGCGTCTTCATCCTCATTGTAAATTCCATTGGCATCACCATGACCAGCAAAAAAACAAAACTGGTGTTCAGGCATGGCACCAATAACATTCTGTTCACTCAAATTTGGAGGGTAAACAGAAGAGTATTCAATGCCATTATCAGCACAGATTTGCTTCGCCTCGTCCGCACATGATTCTAAGAAGTCATGAAGTATGGTAGTAGAATCATTATTATATGCTATCAATACCTTATCCATATTTATTTTTTAGAACGATTTAATTGATAGATATAATATTCATTAAGTTTTTGCTCAAAAGATTTACCTATGGGTGTTTGTTGTCTCAACTCAACAAGGATGTCAGCCCAAGTGAATGTTGTGCCTGTAGAGACTTCACTAAAAGCTTCTCTATCGTTATCCTCTGGATGACGGAGAAGCCATTGTTCAAGGACGCAATCAAATTTTGTGCTCCACTGAGAACGAACTCTGTCAATGATGGAGATGACGGATTCAAAATCATCATTACTCCTGTCCAAATAGAAGAAATTCTCCTCGTTCATCATTTCAATGATGGAATCCAAAGGAATATCAGTCCTTAACTGGTTAGCCGACATTATCACAATATAAAGCAAGGACGTCTTTTTACGGATCTCCTTCAACAAGTCAATGCCCTTTTTGTGGTGACCGCTGAAATTCCAGTCAATGAATACTAGCATTTTGCTATTCAAATTCTCCAAAACGAATTCCAGTCCTTTATCTGGATTTTGGAAAACATGGTTACAATCGGCATCTTTGTAATGCTTTCTTATATTCTGAACAAACGGCTCTTTCTCCGACATGTTGTCGTCAATAAAAACTATTTTAAAATCCATAATTGTTTACTTTTTAAAAGGTATTGTTATTTTTATTGTCGTCCCTATCTCGCCAAATTCACTGTCAACGACGGCTACAGAGCCTCCAAGAGACTGAACACGAGTTTTTACAATATACAATCCAACGCCAGCACCTCCTTGCAACTCGGTTGTTGTATAGTACAAAGCAAAGATTTGTTCATTGTCTTCTTGGGGAATACCTATGCCTGTGTCTGAAACAAGGATCTCCAACATATCGTTTTGAACCTCGTAAGAGCAACGAATCACTTTCTGTTCTGACTTAGCCATTGCTTTCACGGAATTGTCTATTAGGTTCTGCAGAATATCCCTAAAAAATTGTCGGTTCGCGTTCAGAACCAGCTTATCGGGAAAATCTGTCTGTAAGGATATTCCTTCACGTGAGAAGACATCATCGTATTCACCCAGTATTTCCTCGAACGTGTTTTTTAAATCAACTTCCTCAGGAGTCAAGTTCGATTGTGAATAGCTAAGCATATAGTTAATCACACGGTTGAGTACTTTGAAGCGTTCATACATCTCTTTAGAATAGAGTATGAATAAATCTTCCTCCTCGGGATCGGGATAATATCTATAGAAGAACTCCACCCTATCGCGTATTTGGTTAAGTGTGGTACGGACAGCATGAGTGATATTAATTGCAAACTGTTGTAGGGACATAATACTCATATAGATGTTCTCCTTACGAGTAAAATCCTCTAAAGCTTTTTTTTGTTCGCTAATAGCAGTCTTTACACTACGGCCTGTCTTACGTACTTGTTTGATAAGAGGTTCTACAGTCAGCTTTAATTCTGGTTTTTGGGCGACTATATCATTAAAGGCTTCTACTAAAGAATTGATATCATCTGATGCAGCTTTTAGACCCTCCTGAGCATTGTCTCGTTTTGCTTGACGCATTTCCACCTTGTAATCTTGAAGAGCATTAAGTTGAGTGATGATAAATTTCTTCATCTCTCGATACTCGTCATTGTCCACAAAGTCTTGGCGATTGGTCGCATCTATTATTTGAGGATTTCCATTTTTGGTGATGTCAATGACCCCCAAAAACTCACGTGTGCTTATTCTATTAAATATATCTTGATATACTCTTTTATCAATTCCTAAAATGTCACGTTTCAAATCTTGAATTTCGTTAGTTTCTGCAAAAGGCGTGGCAATGATACCATCACGATAGACCTTAAATCCATCTATAGGGTCATTAGGAAAGGCTTTTCGGTAGTTTCTACGAGCTGGCTCGTCAAAGAAGAAAATCTTCATCCTTATTCCTCCAAAAGGTTTAAGTGGGATAAGATGATAATTAAAAGTACTCTTTTCCTTATCGTAGAAAATACTTTGCTGAAGCTTTTTAGTCTCGTCAAAGTCTATACTCAGAGAAATGGTCGCATTATTAAAGTCATCCAACGTTCTAATAGACTCTTGGTCTATATCAAATTCAGGTGCAATTACTCGCACTTTGAATGGGTAACTCAAATTTGCAAATGGTGAGACAATTTTTGAAATTTCACGCATTAAATGCTCAATTTCTTTCTTAGTCCAAGGCTCTCTGATGGAAGTAATTATCAATTTCGTTCCTGATACATCTGGATTTTCAGCATCATTATACGTATAGACATTCTCCATATCGGTAAATAGACGAATATCTGCCTCTTTTTCGGTTTCAGTGTAATAAGCAGTCCAGTCAATATCTACCTTTAGCCACTTTTCTTCCCCTTCCTTTTTAGTGATAACGGAAACCTTATCTCCTAGCTTATCTACAGCAAAACGTCCTATACCTTTTTCTCCAACACATTTTCTATTGAAGGGTTTAGGTGAATATGGACGAGCGCGTTTACTTGAAGTTCCAATAACCATCCATTTGTCCCGAATATCTTCAAACGACATTCCATATCCGTCATCTTCTACTCGAATAACTGCCTGTTTTTTCCCGGCTCCAACATTTTCAAAAATGACATTTACATTTTGGGCATTTGCATCGTAACAGTTTTTTACCAATTCGAACAAAGCAGTAACTCGATCTGTTATCAAATCGCGTCCGATTAACCGGAATGTACTGACGTCAAATCGCCATTTTAGTTTATGATTATCGTCCATATTATTTGTGGGTTCTAATATGTTTTTTTATACTCTCTGCAATTACCTCGCCTAATTTTGGGGGAACAGCATTTCCTATATAACGTGAAGCTTTAACTAAAGATACTTCTTGCTCATTAGGAAAGAATTTATATTTTATCGGAAAAGTCTGGAACAATGCAGCTTCACGTGCTGAAATAGCCCTGTTCTGAACAGGATGTCCGAAACGCCCGTTACCTATACCTGTACAAAGTGTGGTCATCGTTGGAGCAGGCTCTTCCCAAGTCATGCGCCCATAAACACTACCAAAACTCTTACCACCTTCTTTCTTATGGCAATTTAACATAAGTTCCTCTGGCCAATCTCTCCAGCTTCCACCATATGGCGTAGCCTCAATTCTTCTCATATTCAATGCAGACAAGGCCCGGCAGCGATGCAACTTGTCTGTAGGACATTCTTCACCAGCTTGAAGAGGGGGAAGGTTACTGATTACATCGCCAACAGTCACGTAATTATCTTTTTGATGTGTTGGAGAAATCAATTCAATCTCACCTAATTTCGAGGCTAGCAATACTAATCGCCTACGTGTCTGTGGTATGCCATAATCGGGACAATAAACCACATGATAGGAGACATAATATCCTTCTGCCTCAAGTGTATTAACAAAGTCTCCTAATACTGATTGAAGTTTAAATGAAGCTATAGCCGGAACATTCTCCATTGTAACGATGTCTGGTTGCACATCTTTAACAAGACGTCCAAATTCATAAAGAAGGTTGTATTTTTTTTTATCTTTATTCTTGTTTTTAAATGCGTATGACGAAAAAGGCTGACAAGGAGCGCAACCAGCCAAAACTTTTATTGATTTCTTGGAATAGAAGGGTATTATGTCCTCTTTTTGAACTGTCCTAATGTCCTTGAAAATAAACTTTGCTTCGTTATTGGTTTCATATGCATACAAACAAGTCCAATCCAAATCGAAACCGGCTTTTATCTTGAGACCTTTTGACTTCATTCCATAGCTTAGTCCGCCTATTCCGCAAAATAGGTCAACCACCTCTATTGAAGGTAATTTCCCGCGTCGTTTATGTATTTTACTTTTAGGCATATCTATTCTGTGATAAGTTCTCGTTTTTCACATCCTAGCAAATCGGCAATTTTAGCTAGCGTCTGTAAGTCCGGCTGATGCATATTGGTACACCATTTACTTACTGTAACAGTTGATACGCCCAATTGTTCTGCCAGCCATTTGCTTGTTCTCTGTTTCTCCACAAGAACCACTTTAAGCCGATTAAGAGGTCTTACATTCATCTTTATTTAATTAAAATCAAATGCAAATATAATAAAAACAGGCAATATTACCAAATGCTTTATAGAAATGTATCCATAATTATAGTAGTTGAGTGTTGGTGCTCAACTACTATAAAGGTATAGAAAAATATCACAACTATGAAATTATTTATATGCTATATTTCAATCATTTGCAATATAAAGTTAGGATAATATCAAGGTTAGGATAACGGTGTCCGTAACCGATGTAAGGCATTTTCCCCCGGTGCCAGCCTTCCCACCGCTTGATGCAGGCTACCGCCTTATCCTTGTCAGACGGGGGATTTTCCGCCTTGCCATACAGAACAAGTGACAGAAAAATCATAATAACCGGTATTCTTTTCATGCGGCCTCCGTATTATTGTCTTCCTCCTCCGCATCCTTTCCATTGAAATCATATGTCAGCTGTTGCAAGTTTCCCCAATTGTCTTCAAAATAGAGGTCTATGGTCTGTGATTCCTTGCCGCTCTGCGAGGTATAGTAAAGACGGAATTTCCATTCGTTCAGCAAATAACGGTCATTGGGCTTCAGTACCGTTCCGTCCTCCATCTTCAGACTGCCCTTTCCGTCGGGCTGGAAATACCTCAGCGTATAGACAGTTCCGGAAAAGTTTCCTTCCGGCTTGATTTCCAGACGGATTTCCACCGTCTCACCGTTTACGATTTCGTCCGCCACCGGCATGGACTCCACCGTGAACGGGTATTCTTGTCTGATATCCAGCTCATTGTCACAGGCGACAAGGGCAAGAAAGGAAAATACCATGCAACAGGCTGTCATCATAAAATCAAGGATTCTTCTTTTCATGGGTATATGTTCTTTTTAAGGTTAGAAAATGTATTTGACTCCGGCTCCATACTGGAAATGGCAGCGGCCGGAAGCGCCGCCCCATACAAAACGTTCACGCAGACATAGCAGCAGGGCTATGCTGTCCGACAGGTATCCTTCCGCCTCCAGCGTTACCGCACCCCCATAGATGAAGGACTCATACTTGCGCAAGGAAGCTCCGTCATCCAACAGGCGGTTTCCGTTGTTCACGGCCTCGTAGCCCAGCAAGGCGGAAGCGCCGAGGTTCAGAAAGAAAGACTTGCCGGATGTGGAAAGGATTGTATGATAATAGCCGCCTTCCCCTGTATATTGCGACAGTGGGACATACGTGTTCCGGTAAGGGTTATTACGTTGTAGCATCTCACAGCCAAACACCCACTGGTTCCCTTTCTTTGTGTAAGTGGCAACAGCCAGCGAAAAGGCGTAGCCCGCATCATGGCGGTCTGCCCGGCTGTAAAAGCCGTCGGCCATTTCAGCGGTAAAGCGGACGGCTTTCATCCCCGGCAGCCGGCGCTGGGCTTCCGCCTGCCCCGTAAAGAGGGCAAGCAGGAGGATAATGAAGATGAAGTTTCTTTTCATGGCACTCATCTTACTTTCAGTTCATTGACAGTCTCGGCGCGTACAAGGTCTTCGTTCTCCACCTCAAACGACTGATGGCGGCCACCCTGTTTCTCGTACATCTCCACGACCAGCTTCTTGCCGTCGGGGATGGTGAACTTGGGCAGGGCGAACACCGTCCGCTCGTTCTTCTTCCCGTCCACACGGGTCACATAGTTGAAGGCTCGCAGCGGATAGATGACCTGCTCCTGCATGGCGGTACGCTTCACGATTTTCTTGTCTACAATCTTGAAAGTTACGAAGTCCACATCGAAAGGCACGTGCGTGGCGTTCTTCACCTCGGTATGGAAATAGAGCAGCTCGCCGTGTGCGTAAAGCCCCTTGAGCAGGTATTGAACCCCGAACCGCTTGCTGCCGATGTGCTTGACCTTGCGTTTGTCCTGCCCATACACGGATTTCATGATCAGCCGTACCAGACGGGGCGACTCCCCGGCGAGTTCCTGCAAGTAGATTTCCATCGCATTGTTCGGACGGTTAACCGACTCCCCGTCATGGATGAAGTCGCACATCTCCACGTTCAGCAGCAACGGCTCGTCGGCATACTTGACGTTGAATGTGTAAAAGTTGCCGTCCTCGGTTATCACGCTCATATTGGTTTCACTGCGGAAATGTTTCCGGGTCGCCTTCACACGGATGACGTTTTCCGCACCGTCCGCCTTGCCCGCTATCAGGTTGGGGGAACCCAAATCCACGTATCTTACGGGAGAGGGGAAAATTATATGTACGGTCTTGTCATACGTGATTTCCAGACCATGCGGGGGAATCATTTGGCTGAAGCCGATCTTGCGGCTCAATCCCTCGTAATAATCCCCGCTGCCTTGCTGCGCGTATGCAGCCACTGCGCCCATAATCAGGGCAAAAATCATCAGAATCTTCTTCATGTGCGTTCTTGATTGGTTGGTGAATAAATGGTTGGTTTCTTTTCTCTTTTCATTTTTCGGGAGAGTGCAGCAACAGCCGGTGTCCGGCTTTCAGGGTGATTTTCACCGCACGCATTTTCTTTTCCACATATTGCGACACGCCCTGTATTACCCCCTTGCCCACGTCCGAGGCAATCTGCGCCCCGGCATCCGTCGAGATGTTGATGCTGCTCCCCATTGAGGTGCCCATACCCGCGGCTATCTCACGCGCCGCATCATACTCCATCGAGTTCGGCACGAGGATTCCCCGCTGTCCGTCGGCATCATATACCTCCAGTTCCACCGGAAACAGCGTGCCCTTGTATTCCACCGTCTCTACAAGGATGTCCATCCGCTCCCCCTGGATGCGTGTACCGCCGGTCAATACCGTCCCTTGGGGAATGAGCCGGTCGTCCACCGCCATCGGCTCCAGCAACCGGATGCGCAACACCTGCCCGTCCGATACGGTCTGCGTACCGTGTACACAGGCGGCGATGGTATTCCTGCCGGAAGGGAGTGTCCTGCCTATAGGGGTGTGGAAACCGGTATTCCTCTCTCCCGCAAATTCGGCGATGAAATCCTCATTGTCCATAGGTTGTGCAAGCGATGACACCACCTGATTCCGTACCTGTTTCACCGGGCGGACGGCTGTCCTGTCTTTCCGGTCGCTCCGGCCATTCACGGCAGCCGGGGCATCCGGCTGCTTCCCGTTGTACCGGGCGGCCAGCTCGTAAGACTTTTCCAGCAGTGCCATCTTTTCTTCCAGGGTCTGTCCTTCCGGCTGTCCTTCCGCCGGTCTCTTTTCTTTTTCCAGTTCCTCTATACGGCGGAGCAGATCGGCATTTTGTTGGTTTTCATTCCGGGTATATACAGCACCCAGCGAACGGTTCATATTCCGGTAGGCTTCCGCAGAGGAATGGACAAAGCCGGGGGATTTCCCCGTTTCCGGTTCCGGCGGAAGTTCCGTGTTGGCTTTTCCTGCGGTAAGGCCGGCAGTATCCTGACTGTCCTTGTTGAGCAGCTCGGACATCTCCTGGAAGGTTCCCCTGCGCCATTTTTCCTTTTTAGCCAGTGCTTCCTGCTCGTAGGCGCTTACCTTGTCGCCCTCCATTTCCGAATCTTTCGGCGAGGGCATCTCCACGTTGAATCCCTTGCCCTTTTCCTTTTCCGCCTTGTCCTTTTCCGACGGGCTGAATACCAGCAGGAGGAATCCGGCGCACAGCAGGCAGAAGAACGGATAGACAATATACCTCGCGCGTCGGCGCTTCTCTTCGGGAGTCAGCGGCTTGTCACTCGACAGCCCCAGCCGTTCCCTGATTTTCTGAAAGTCCATTTTCATGTTTCTGGATGTTTGAATGAATGGTTGTTGTTTCCGGCCGTAACATGACGGGCCGGATATGCCCGGTTTTCATGTCGCCCTTCCGTTCCCCCAAACGGGACACGGAAGAGACAACCGAGTACAGACAGGCTGCCGTGAACAGAAGCGAGACGACACTTGTCAAGACAATGCGCTGCTTCCCTGTCAGCCGGCGGCAGAACAGCCGGATACGGCTGTCCGCACGTTTTAAGACGGCAGGTTTCCCTCTCATCGTTCCACACTCCTTATATCCCTGTTCTCCAGTATGGTGAACTGCTCGATGATGAACCCGTTGGGATTGTCGTCCGAACGCCCCGTATTCTGGAGCGAACAGGAGGTGACAAGGCTTCGCTCGGTCACGTTGCTCTCACGGATGATCAGCTGCCGGGCGTATGTACGCGCCTTGTAGGGATAGGCGGCAAAGTCGCACACCACGCTGTCCACGTGTACCACCTGGTTGATGTTGCCCGAAATCAGCCGGTTGTAATATCCCTTTTCGGCAAAGTCCACATAGTAGTGATAGGCGCTCTTGTCCGCCAGCTGCAGGGCACGGCCTATATTGTGTTCGATCGCGTCCTTCTGCGGGGAGAGCGAGAAGAACAGCTCGTGAAAACGCCGGACGTGTTCCCGCGCCTCGGCGGGGCGGTTCTGTGAAAGATCCTGCGAGAGGGCGAGCATCAGCGACTTGCCCTTATCCAGCACATAGATCTTTTCCCGTTGCTTCTCGGCGAAACGGTACGAGCTCCACAACGCATAGCCGGTAATGAGCGCACAGCAGCCGGTAAAGACAGCCAGCATCAACCGGATACGCCTGAAGCTGCTCTCAATGTTGGTCAATGACTTGAATTCCATTTAGCGAATGATTGGTTTGAATGAATAAATAAATGTTTCCGGTATGACCGGGCGGCTCCTTCCGACAAGTCGCCAACCCGGTAATCCAAGTTGCCGACTCACGGAAACGGGTTGCCATAGAGCCTATTTGCCCCGCAGCCTTCCCCCGATATTCCCCAGTACGGCACCGCCCGTCCCGGCAGCGAACCCGCCCGCTTTCGTGGCCGTGCGGTTCAGGTTACGGCTGAAGTTTCCGGCTCCGCCCGCCTGTACGATCCAGCCCGCCACCGTCGGGACGGTGAAGTACCCGATAATCCCTATCAGCATGAATATGATATAGACGCTATTTGAGTTGTCTATCGAGTAGTCGGGGTTGTTCTGTAATTCCAGAATGTCATTTTGGAGCATCAGCACCTGGAGCTTGGCGAGCAGGGTGCTGAACAGGTCGCTGACCGGAAGCCAAAGGTAGACGGATATGTACCTCGTGAACCACTGCCCGAGCGTGGACTGGAAACCGTCCCATACGCTGAAGGCGAACGCCACCGGTCCCAGAATGGAGAGCACGACAAGGAAAAAGGTCCTCACGGTATCTATCAGCAGCGATGCCGCCGCGAATATCAGTTCCAGCAGGCTGCGGAAGGCGTCACGGATTTTCTTCTCCAGATTGTACATCCCCACCTCCACGTACATGCCCAGGCGGGAGGCGGTATCTATGGTTGACCAGCCCAGCTCGTCCAGCTGACGGTCGAATTCCTCGTCGCTCACCAGGTAGGCGGTTTCGGGATTGCGCAGCATGGCCTCCCTTTCCAGTTCCTCCTTCTGCGCCCTGTACTGTTCCATATCCAGCGTCTGCCCCTCAAGCATCTTGTGCGTACCCTGTACTATCGGGCTGAGCACGGTGTTCAGCGTGCCGAGCACCAGCGTGGGGAAAAGCAGGATGCAGATGCCGATGGCGAAGGGACGCAGCAGGGGATAGACATCTATCGGTTCGGCACGGGCCATCGACTGCCACACGCGGACGGCGACATAGAACAGGGCACCCAGCCCGGCAAGTCCCTTTCCCACGTCCATCATGTCCTTGCAAAGGGGCAGCATATCGTCATACAGGGTCGCCAGTATGGTATGCAGGTTGGCAAAATCTATCGACAACGGCATCATGGCTACCAGTATTTGGAGATTTCATTCCCGTAAAGCCGCATCACCCGGTCCAGGTCGTTCTTCTTTCTGGCACGGAGATAGCTCACGGCGATGTTCTTGTTCGTGTAATAGCTCACCAGGTTGCGGTAGCGGCGCATCTCATAGTAGCAGCGGTCCACCACGTCCATGCGGTCCTTGTCGGTCATGGAGAGCGTGCTCACGTTGATGACCTGCCTGAGATCCTGCAGCACGCCGTTGCTCTCCTCCAGCAGGCGGGTGTAGCCGAAGGCGATGGCGTCCAGCTCGCGGGGCGAGAAGTTCCCGTCGTTCATCATCTTGCCGAAGTTCGTTACATAGATGTCGGACACGTCGCCCACCATCAGGATGATGTCGCGCACCTTGCGGGCGTCCTGTATCAGGTCGTTCACCGCCTTTAACTGGTCGTAATACTTCTTGGCCTGCTCGTAAATCTTCACCGTCTCCGCAAAGCTGTCGGCCGTATTGACCGCCGTTTTCGAGGTATGGGCGATGTTGTCCGACATGTTGATGATGCTTTGGGCAAGGTTGCCGGGATCGGTCACCACCCACTGGGCATTGGCGCCGGTGCCGCACAGGGCGAGTACCGTTCCGATCAGGAGTGACTTCGCTTTCATGGGCGTTCCTCCTTCCGCACATAGTCACCGTTCGGGGAGAAGGTCAGCACGTCGGCGGCCTCGTTGTAGGAGATGTCGATGCGGTGCCCCGTGTTGATGAACAGGTTCCCGTTCTCCTCAACCAGCAGGTAGGTCTGAGGCCTGAGACGGCGCATCTTTCCGCTGCGGGCGAACACCGTCACCTTGTAGGCTTCCCCTTCCTTATATACCAGCACGTCCGGCTTGCCTTCCACGCTGCTCCACGAGCCGCAGAGCTTGTCACGGTCGGTGCCGCTCTCCGAGCAGCCTTGTAATACCATGGCGGCCATACCGATCAGGCACACCGCCAGTCTCATAAGGGATTTGTTTCTCATTGTTCTCTTTTTGGGGTTGATACTTGTCTTTGTTCCTCTCGTTTTCTCTCTGCCATCCGGCGGATGGCAAGTTCCAGGTTGCCGTCCAGCTCCTCGGCAAGCCGTTGCACTTCCAGTTTCTCGGACTCTTCCGTCGTGAACGTGAAATACTCTTCCGCGCTCACTTCCGTAGCATAGACCGCCGAACGGGTGCCGCCAAGCCCTATCCAGACTTCACGGTAAAAACGTCCGGGATGGTTCGCCTGGTTGATGGAGAGTATCTGGCTTTTCTCTTTCTCCGTCAAACCGAGCAGCCGCTGGATATGCTCGAACTTGTTCATGTATTTCCGCTGGTCCAGAAGGATCTTGCAGTCGGAGTTGTTGATGATGGCCTCCTTCACAATCGGGGAGCTGATGATGTCGTCCACCTCCTGGGTCACCACAACGGCCTCACCGAAATATTTCCGGACGGTCTTGAACAAATATTGGATATAGCCGCTCATGTTGGCGGACATAAGGGCTTTCCAACACTCCTCTATCAATATTACCTTGCGGATTCCTTTCAGACGGCGTATCTTGGCGATGAAGGTCTCCATGATGATCAGCGTCACCACAGGCAGCAGCACCTTGTTGCCGCTGATGTTGTCCAGCTCGAACACGATGAACCGCCTGTTTGTCAGGTCCAGTTCCCTGTCGGAGTTCAGCAGGAAGTCGTAGTCGCCACCCTTGTAGAAAGGCTCCAGCACGTTCAGGAAACCGTCGATGTCGAAATCCTTCTCGCGAACCTTCTTTTCCGCTATCATCCGGCGGTAGTCACCGTCCACGAACTCGTAGAAGCCGTTGAAGTCCGGCCTTGCCTCCCGATTCCCGGTAATTTTACGGATATAGGCGTTCACCGCTCCCGAGAGCGCCACCTCTTCCGAACGTTTCGGTGCCTCGTCCTCCCGTTTCCACAAGGTCAGTATCAGAGTCTTGATGCTCTCGCGCTTTTCCACATCGAACTGTCCGGAATCGGTGTAGAACGGGTTGAAGGATATCGGATTGTCCTCCTCATACGTGATGTAGATGCCGTCCCCGCCGCGTGTGCGGTCGTGGATCATCCGGCACAACCCCTGATAGCTGTTGCCCGTGTCCACCAGCAGGATATGCGCTCCCTGCTCGTAATAGTTGCGCACCAGATGGTTGGTGAAAAAGGACTTGCCGCTGCCGCTTGGTCCCAGGATAAATTTGTTGCGGTTGGTGATGATGCCCCGTTTCATCGGAAGGTCGGAAATGTCCACGTGCACCGGAATGCCGTTCTGCCGGTCCGCCATGCGGATGCCGAACGGACTGGGCGAACTTCTGTAATTGGTCTCCCCGGCAAAGAGGCAGACCGCCTGCTCCAGGAACGTGTAGAATGACTCTTCGGCAGGAAAGTCGCCCGCATTGCCCGGAATGCCCGTCCAGTAAAGCACCGGGGTGTCGACGGTGTTGTAACGGGGGGTGCATTCCATCATGGCAAGCTGGCTGCCCGTGTCGTTCCTGATACGGCGGAACTCCTCCGCATCCTCCGCCCAGGCGATTACATTGCAGTGGCATCTGACGGGAAGCACTCCCTTGGTATGCGCCTCGTCCAGATACATCTCCGTCCATTCCTGGTTCACGGCATTGCTCCGGCTGTACCGTGACAGAGAGAGCATGTTGCGCGAGTTCTTCTCCATCATCTGCAGGATTTCCTGCGCGTTGTCGATGAACACGTACTGCGAGTAGATGTGGTTGCAGGAGAGCAGCAGCCCCACGGGTGCGGCGAAGGAAAGGCGGCAGTCACTCCTGTCGGTGGACATACGCTCGTAGCGCATGTCGGTGGAGAGCTTGCCCGGCAGGTCTTCCGTATCCGAAAGTGTGTGCAGGCAGAGCCGCTTGTCCCCGATACGCATCCGTCCGGGCTTGAGGCAGATGTCCTGCAGTACGGCGGTTTCGTCCTCCATCGAGAGGGAGAGGTATTTCTCCACCAGCCCGGGACGTTCCTTCGTGCCGGTAATCTCCTCCGTTTCCAGGCGGCGCAGCCGGATATGGGCGGAGTCGTTCACGATATGCTCGAACTGCTCCACCGCTTCCAGAAAGCGGGCCGCCATGTCCTTGTCGGTAATCTCCCTGGGCAGCAGGAATCCCCGGCAGAGGGTGCTGAAGTCACTTTGCCGGCGGTTGCGCTCACGGGTGGTCTTTGTCAGATACAGGTAACAGCGGTGGTTCAGGTACGGCCTCTCGTTGAAGTGCCGCTCATAGCTGCGCGAGAGGAAGCTCTGTTCCTCCCCGCCGTTTTGGGGACGGTAGCTCTCCTTCGTGAACCAGTCCTGCTTGCAGACGATGCTGTGCTCGGGCAGTACCCTGGCGGCCTTTATCCAGGTGGAGTGCATGGCCTCATACTCTTCCGCCGTCACCGTGTACAGCTCGGGAAGCTCCACCTCGAAGGCCACGGTCAGGTCGGCGTCCTTGCTCACGATGCAGCCGTTCTCCACCGAGAGCAGGGGGAACTTGCGTTCCAGCGTTTCCGCTTTCAATACATTTCTCATGATTGTCGTTTTTTTCTTTTTGCAAATAATCTGAAAACTCTCTTGCGGTGGATCAGGTAGCGCGGATGGCGTTTCTCCGCCAGCAGCTTCATAAGACCGTGTTCGCCGTAGCGGGCGTTCAGCCGGAACACCGCCCATGCCAGCAGACCGCCGGATACGGTCCCGAAAGGGATGCATATCCATTGGTCCACGCCTGCCAGGTAAAGGATGACCACCGCCAGGAGCACCGTCACCAGACCGCCCGCGAAGACGAACAGGTATTGTGACTTGAGCCCCTTGAACTCGACGGGATTGCCCGCCCCCTTGTTTACAGGATACTCCATACCGCTTAGAGGAAGAAGGAACGCAGGATGGTGGCGGCTACAATCAGAAAGATGCAGGCAAAGAACCAGCTGGCGGCGGTTTTCGAGGTGTCGGGATCACCGCTGGAGAACTTGCCGTAGGTCTTGATGCCGCCCACCAGGCCGAGCACCGCACCGATGGCATAGCACAGTTTGGTGGCGGGATCGAAATACGAGGTCATGAGGCTGGTCGCCTCGTTGATACCGGCAAGGCCCTGACCTTGGCCCTGCGCGAAAGCACCGGCGGCAATCGCCGCGCACATCACTGAAAAAAGGATTCTTCTCTTCATTGTCGAATCGTTTGGGTAAGACATAAATTTGAATTCGACGGCGAAGATAAAAAGGGATAATACGCTGTGATTCAGAGGTGTCATCAGATGTCGCCAGATGTCATCAGATGTCATCCAACAAGTGCTTTTGCGCGTCTCTACAGAGATTTTCAACATTGTTTTACGTCATTGCGGAGACGCTTACCTCAAGCATAATACATGATTAATTGATGATTTTGGCACAAACATGGATTGTTCAAACGGTTACATGTTTTTCTGTACCATTTATATAATTGCCATACAAAAGCCAGCAAATTCCATAAAGTTGATTTCTTGTCAAAAACGACTATTATTGATATTGGATTAAAATAGCTATATTTGCATATCAAACGCAGTTTTATGGCCAATGTAAACAGGTTAAAAATAGTGTATCATGTAGTAGTGTATAAAGAGAGTAACAATATCACACCTTGATAAGGCATTTTTAAGTAATATATCTGTTTATATTCAAGAACAGCCAAACAGAGAACAATAACTTTCATACTTATAAGTATGAACAATGAAATTATTGTGCCTGAAACAAAGCGAACAAAATATGAGGCCGTAAAATAAAGCATGATGCAACAATTGCTTATGGGCAAAATATTTAATCAGTTAGTGTATGAAGAAAAACCTTAAAGATTTGTATTGCCAACGCCCTCATGTCGTGATAGTTGGAGCTGGTGCTTCAAGAGCGGTCATGGGAAAATCTTGCCCGACGATGAATGAAGCCATTGAACAGGTCGGGTTAGATAGAATCCTTGAAGGATTTATGTTAGAAACGAAAAGCAAGAATCTTGAAGATATATATAGTGAGCTGTTTAGACGTGGTGATGAGTGTAAAAACGCACGGATAGCAATGGAAAAAAAACTTTATGAATATTTTTCAAATGTGCAGCTTCCATCTTTCTTGACCATCTACGACCTTTTGATTCTTTCGCTCACAGAAAAAGACTGCATTGTATCCTTCAACTGGGATAGTCTGCTTATCCAAGCATATAACAGAGTGGCAAAGATTACCTGGAACAGACCAGAGATTCTGTTCTTGCATGGAAATGTGGGGGCTGGTGTGTGCAAAGACTGTATGACCTTTGGTCTTATACAAAACTATTGCAGAAAGTGTGGCAAACCATACAACGCTGTTCCTTTGCTGTATCCTGTAGAACAAAAGGATTACAACAGCGACAGCTTTATCCGTGACCAATGGAGTGTTGCAAAGTACTACATATCGAAAGCAGGCAAGGTAACAATCTTTGGGTATAGCGCACCTTCTTCTGATAAGGAGGCAAGTGAAATACTTAAAGCTGCATTCTCTAAACATGATGGTGTTCATAGATTGGATGCAGTGGAAATAATTGAACGTCCCGGATTCAACGCGAATGAAATATCAGAAACTTGGCAGTATTTCTTTTCATTGACCAATTACCATTCTGACATTGTGGACTCCTTTTATAATAGCTGCTTGGCGCAGGCACCTCGCCGTACCTTGCAATACCAATACCAACAATTCATTAGAGGATGGTGGGGACAACCAAAGATACACTTCTCAAAACAAGATACTTTTGAGTCGGTGGAAACGCTTTTAAAGCCACTTCTTGTAAATGAAGAGCAAGGAGATTATTCTATAATTTAAGTCAATAACACTAACATCATCATTACAACCGAATGAATAGACTTGTTATCATAGGAAACGGATTTGACATGGCACATGGCTTTAAAACAAGTTATATGGATTTTATCAACTGGTATTGGGACCAACGAGTGTATACTTTTTCCGGTAATACTACAAATGTATCAGAAGATTGCCTTTGCCGTTTGGTTATCAAAGATAATGTAGGCATTAATTGCTGGAATGTTTTTGTCTTCAACAACTCATGTTTTTTTAAGGATATCTATTGTAAAGAAAGATACTCAGGAAGCGAAGTTATTCAATATATCAAGGACCAACCAAACATTTTCTCTATTGAATGTTGCCCTTTTTTTAAAACTATTCTGCAATCAATAGAAACCAAAGGATGGGTGGATATTGAAAACGACTATTACCAACTGTTGAAAGTTGGCATGGATAGCCCTGGTTGTAATTATACAATCAGTGAGTTGAATGAACAATTTGCATTCCTTCAAGAAAAATTAATTGAATACCTCCATACAATAGAAACAGACAATGTAAGGAATGACCTTCAAAATGCAATAATTGACTTCTTTGATCCTGCTGATTTCTCAACAGAAGGAAAAAAGAAAGCTCTGGATAGCATTGGGCTGAATATATCCAGCCTTGCAGATGTTGAATACAATTATGGAGAACGCGATAAACTTATCCCTAAACGTATCATGTTGCTGAGTTTCAACTATACAAAAACAGCTAAGATGTATGGTAACTTTAATATTACCCACAATTATATTCATGGCGAATTAGAAAAACCTGAAAATATAATTTTTGGCTATGGGGATGAACTTGACAAAAGTTACCAGTCTATTCTTGATATGAATGACAATGAGTTACTTAGATATGTCAAATCCGTTAAATATTTAGAAACAAGACATTATCATGATTTGCTCGAATTTCTTTTAGCTGCACCTTTTCAAGTTTTGATAATGGGGCATTCTTGCGGAAATTCAGACCGAACATTACTAAATACCGTCTTTGAACATGAAAACTGTGTTTCCATAAAGCCGTTTTATCATAAATGGGAAGATGGCAGAGATAATTACTTGGAACTTGTTCAAAATATTTCCCGAAACTTTACTAATATGAAGTTATTCAGAGATAGAGTTGTGAACAAGGAGCAATGTAAAACCATGTAATGGAACACTAAATTTAAATGTGATTTTTTCTATGATATCTTGTTATGCACATAAAGTACGACAAAAATATTGTGCAAAAGGAAGCAGGGAAATGGATTTTCATCCATTAGAAAAAGTAAGGAGCTGGCTTGGTAAGCAGCTCCTTATTTATAGTCGTTTATAGGTCTCTTATAAAGAAATTTCATTTAATAAATTGAGTTATAGTTTTTCCTGTCAGCAAATCAGGATAATTTCATTCTTTTACTTTTGAATCGTAAGCAATAGTGAGGAAGTATCCGATTTTCTGAGTTGTCCCCGTGATTTCTATGTTTTGAGTGTTTGTTCCTTTCTATTACCCTTAACAAAAGACAAACTTCAACCTTTTTCATAGATTATAGAAAAATACAAAGTTGGGTACATAATGAATATCCTATATATAATATTCAACAATATGGAATTTTGTGGCATAATAGCATATTACTTTCAGACCAGCTTCCTCCAGTCTGCGACAGGTTTGGAAACGTTCCTCTCTTTTTTTAAAGGCAGAGCATTCCCTTCCTCATCCACATACCTTTCCATCAGCTCCTCTATCAGTTTCTTGTTCTCCACATGGGAGGAGAACAGCTCGAACATGTCCGTTTCCCGGATGGCACGCAATGTCATCGCGGCCCGGCGTGATTTATTCTCATCCGATCCGGCACCGTCCAGATTAAGCAGCACGTCACCTACATTGAGCAGGTCGGCAGGAGTGACTGCCGGAACAATGGCTTCCGCCTCG
>ERZ779820.533-NODE-533-length-26071-cov-3.358433_pt1 | contig 26071 bp, 19 predicted proteins | sample MGYA00511563_ERZ779820 | MGnify/ENA primary metagenome ERZ779820 (study PRJEB29588, sample SAMEA1964852) | human gut metagenome | biome: human gut; feature: human-associated habitat; material: faeces | place: Denmark | collected 2008/2010 ...
TGCAGCCGGAGCAGAAGCATCTGGTGGTGCAGCATCGGTGCCACCGGTATCCGACGGTGTTGCGCCAGCACCGGCATCCGTTGTTGTGCCATCTCCGGTCGCAGAATCTGTGGTTTCTCCAGTAGTGGTATCACCATCTGTATTGCTCTCAGAGTCGGAAGGACTTGCTTCCGGTGAGGGCAATGGAGGTGGTGTAGGAGCCACATAATGGCGGGTACACCGCACAGAAGGAATTGTAGAAGTTTCAAAATATTCTGTACGGGTCGGGCATCCGGAACCTGCCAGCAGTCCGCTGGAGGTACAGATCGTAGCCTGCTTTACAGTAGAAGGAATCTCGAAATCCACATAAGGAAGATCCGCATGAATCCGGCCCATAACCTTTTTCCACAAGTTTTTATGGAAAGATTTGCAGTCATCTTCCAGAAATTCGTTGGTGTCATAACCTGCCCATACGGCACAGGTGTAATATGGTGTAAAACCTGCAAACCACACGTCACGGGTTGCAGAAGTTGTACCTGTCTTACCTGCTACCGGCATATTATCCAGTTTCAGACCGTTACCGGTACCACCCTCATCGTTGACAACACTTTCGAGAGCACTTGTGAGCAGATAAGCGGTGCTTTCACGGAAGACTTCGGTTGCTTTTGGTTTGTTTTCCAGTACCACATCCCCGTTCTGATCCAGAATCTTGGTATAAAATACCGGTTTGGTGTAAGTACCACCGTTAGCGATTGCAGCGTAGGCAGCAGTCAGTTCCAATGTGGAAACACCGTTGGTGATACCGCCCAAGGCAGTAGGTTCTCTGGCGTCATCGAAAACCTGACCGTTGATTACTTCGTGATCGGTAACTTTTTCGAACCCCAGATCTTTCAGATACGTATATCCAAGTCGTGGGGTCACATCACGGAAACACTGTACGGCAATGGTATTACAGGAATACTTGAGAGCATCACGGATCGTCATGGTACCGCGATAACCGCTGTAGGCATTTTTAACCGGGCGGTTTGTATTCTCATAAGTGATGGCCTGATCCACATAAGTGTCTGCCAGAGTAAGTCCCAGATCATTGATAGCAGGTCCGTAAACAGCCAGCGGTTTGAAAGTAGAACCAGGCTGGCGGTAGGTATCGGTTGCCCGGTTCAGAGTAAGACTGGCAGTCTTTTCACCACGTCCTCCGACCAGAGCTTTGACATATCCGGTGTGCTGGTCAATGATAACCATAGAAGATTGTGGCTGAGGAGCAAAGCTGATTCGTTCGGCAAGAATAGTTTCACCTTCACCAACGACGGCTGCTTTATATTCATCCACATAGTGTTGTGCTTCTTCTTCGGAGTCAAATAAAAGATCAAAATTATCTTCTCCATGATCTTTGAAATATAGTTTCATCATTTCTTTACTATAGTTCTGGATGGTTCCGTCTGCTTTCTGCACTGTCAGGGCCCAGTCGATACCGAGCTGTATATGAGCCGGGAAGTTTTCTTCATTTTGATATTCTTCATCCAGGATAGACTGAATTGCCGGATCCTGTGTGGTATAGATCCGAAGACCACCACTGTAAAGTGCATTTTGTGCCTGTACTTTTGTATAGCCTTTCTGTTCCTGCAGATCGGTAATGATCTGTGAGGTCAGTTCATCAATGAAATAAGAGTACGGGGTAGCGGTTTCCTGGGAAGAATCTGTTTCCTGGATCCGTTCATAGACGTTGTCAGCAAGCGCTTCCTGATATTCTGCTTCGGAAATATATCCCTGATTCCGCATATTGGTCAGTACCTTTTTGCGACGTTTTGCATTTTCTTCCGGAAAACGAATCGGATTATATGCATAAGGATTCTGGGGGATTGCAGCAAGTACAGCACATTCGGAAAGTGTCAGATCTTCACTGTTTTTTCCAAAATAGCGCTGAGCCGCGGCCTGAACACCATAAGTTCCCGCAGACAGATTGATGGTATTCAGATAATTTTCCAGAATTACACTTTTGGTATCCATTCCTTCGGCAGTCAGGGAAGCTTCCAGCTGAAGTGCCAGATACTGTTCCTGGATCTTACGCTTGAAACGTTCGATCTTACCTTCGTTGGTCCAGTTGGTAAATACATTATTTTTCAGAAGCTGCTGTGTCAGAGTACTGGCGCCCTCATTAAAATGAAATCCATGGGAGACACCGTTTACAAAAGCACGTAAAATTCCCTGGATATCAATTCCATTATGTTCGTAAAAACGTTCATCCTCGATGGCAACGATTGCATGCTGCATATTCAGCGGAATCTTGCTGATCGATACCGACATACGGTTGGCATTGGGAGCGGACAGTTTCTGAAGCTGATTACCATCTGCATCATACACGAAGGTGGCATTTCCACTGGGCATGATGTTTACATCAGAGATATCCGGAGCAGTATCGAGAATAGCACGGAAGGCGCCAATCCCCATGCAACAGAAGATCACACATACTGCAGCAAAACTCAGAAACAGAATGCGCAGAAAAGTGACACCCGCCCGTTTTCCTCTTTTCGAGGAGGCGGAAGACAGTTGTTTTCGCTTTTTCTGGGTGGAATTTTTTCCAAAATTCATTTGTGTACCTCCTTTATCCTGCTTATTATAGCAAATTTCAAAATTCAATAAAAGACTGAATTAAAAAGTTCACATTTTCCTTGCATCCAGAAAGGAAAATCCCCTATAATAAAAAACAATGAATGATACTTATAAGGAGAATTACCATGTTGGAGCGATATAAAACAGTCTATCGTGGAAAAGAAGGGGAAATTATTGAAAAGAAATCCCGCTTTATTGCTACGGTACGTCTTGTGGAGAAAGAAGAAGAAGCGCTGGCATTTATTGAAGAGATGAAGAAAAAGTACTGGAATGCCACCCATAACTGTTTTGCCTATGTGATCGGAGAGCGGAGAGAATGTGTGCGATGCAGTGATGATGGAGAACCAAGTGGAACAGCAGGAAAACCCATGCTGGATGTGTTACTCGGAGAAGAGCTGTATAACACAGCGGTTGTGGTAACAAGATACTTTGGTGGAACGCTTCTGGGAACCGGAGGACTTGTACGTGCGTATTCGAAGGCGGTACAGGAAGGTCTGGCACAGAGTGATCTGATCGAAAAACAGTATGGAAATATCCTGGAGATCGGAACGGATTACAACGGGGTGGGAAAGATCCAGTATCTGATCGGAGAAAATAAAATTCCGGTGCTTGCGTCTGAGTATACAGATAAAGTACGGTTTCAGGTACTTCTTCCAATGAGTGAGACAGAACACTTTCAAAAATTGCTGACAGAGGCAACAAATGCACGGGCCAGTCAGGAGATTGTGGATAGCTGCTATTATGCGGTGTGGAACGGGAAGATACTGATGGGGGATGAACTGAGAGGGTGAGAAACGCCGGTGCCAAAAATAACACCGACGTTTTCCCTGCGTTTTGACAGATCAATTGTTTTGAAACTTCCGGATTAAACAGTCACCGGTTCCGGATAAGTCTCGCCCAGTGTGTCGATTACAATAGTTGCAATCACCTGATCTTCCAGTGGTCTGTCACGGAAATCAGTTGGCACTTTGGCGATTTTGTCAATGACATCAAGACCTTCTGTGATCTTACCGAAGGCTGCATAAGCACCATCCAGATGAGGGGAGGTCTCATGCATGATGAAGAACTGACTTCCCGCAGAATCCGGATGCATGGCACGTGCCATGGACAGAACACCAGGGGTGTGCTTCAGATCATTGGCAAAACCATTCTGTGCAAATTCTCCTTTGATGGAGTATCCGGGCCCACCCATACCGGTTCCGTCCGGGCATCCGCCCTGGATCATGAAACCGGGAATGACACGATGAAAGATTTTTCCATCGTAGAAATGTTTGTTTGCCAGGCTGATAAAGTTGTTGACGGTATTTGGTGCGATTTCAGGATAGAGTTCGCCCTTCATCACATCACCGTTTTCCATTGTGATCGTAATAACAGGATTTGACATGATAAACGCTCCTTTTTCTTTTCATTTTTCAGCTGTTACAGCTGTCAGAACTCATTATAATATGGAAAGAACAAAGGCGCAAGAAAAAGAATAGATGAGGAAATTATGGAAAGAGAAATTGATTTAAAGAAAATATCTGATGGAAAATTATATACAAATAAAGATATGGTAAAGGCAGGATGCGGTGAATGTCAGGGGTGTTCTGACTGCTGTCGGGGGATGGGAAACTCGATTTTTCTGGATCCAATGGATATTTACCGGCTGACAACAGGATTGGAATGTACGTTTGAAGATCTTTTAAGTACCTGTGTGGAACTTCAGGTGGTGGACGGATTTATCCAGCCGAATATGAAGATGACCGGAAAAGAAGAACAGTGTCCGTTTTTAAATGAAAAAGGCCGCTGTAACATCCATGCGATCCGCCCGGGGATCTGTCGGTTATTTCCACTGGGAAGATGCTATGACGGTGAAGGTGGATTTCAGTATTTTCTTCAGATATATGAGTGCAAAAAAGAGCCGAAGTCCAAAGTAAAGATCAAAAACTGGATGGGCGTGGAAGAAATCGGAAGATATGAGAACTTTGTGGCACAGTGGCACTATTTTCAGAAAGATGCCCGGAAGGTGTTGGAGGGGATTTCACAGGAAGCACTGGTAAAGAAACTTCATCTGTATCTGCTGACACTGTTTTATCAGAAACCCTATGATGGAAAACGGGATTTTTACAGTCAGTTTGAGCAACGACTTCAGGAAGCAAAACAGCAGATTGGTATTGCAGGATAAACAAAATCAGACAATACTCGTTCCGGTGTACACAGATACGGAGAGAGTTCCTGCCCGTATAAAAGGCGATAAATGATCAGGGAACGATCAGGTTGCTTTCAGCGAATCCCTGTAGGGGATATAGGAAGTATCGAAAAGACAGAGTTCATCGAGACTGTTAAACTCCCGGACAATACCTTCTGGATATTTTCGAAGAGTCAGGGAAAGTTCGTCCAGATGATTACTGTAAAAAGCTTCCCAACTGAGGTCTTTTGAGCCAGGGTCATCGTATTCTTTCTGCATCAGTTCACAGAAACGGGCAGAAAACTGGTTATCCCAGTAAGCGGGACCGGTCATATACCAGCAATTGCTGCCACCTTTTCGAATACGGGAAATTTTTCCGTTAAAACCGGTAGTAACACATAACTTGTCTGTTTTTTCTGAAGAAAAAGTACCGGCGTAATAAGATTCATATACATAAGAATCAAAAATATTTTCCATACAGTACAGATCAGAACAACAGATGTATGAATTCTTCAGCACTTTTCGTGCGGCATAAATAGATGAAAGATTATTTCGGACTGCATACTCTGTATTTTCAATCAGATACACACCATATTTTTCTGCCAGATAAGAAAATGCTTCTTTTTGATGACCAACCACGATATAGATTTCCGGAATCTCAGCCTCGATCAGCTGACGGATCATCCTTTCAATAAGAATCTCTCCCTTGACTTTCAGAAAAGCTTTAGGCTTCGTATCAGACAGAGGTTTGAACCGGGAACACATACCGGCGGCAAGGATGATGGCATTGTCTACATGATAAGGACGGAGCGCATCATAATTTCCGTTTTGAAAGCAGTCATCGAACTCAGACTTTACCATAACGAAAGAATCCTCCTGTGAATAAAACACAATAATAACGTTACGATTGTAGTGCAGTTTTCAGGGAATGTCAAGAAAAATGGTGTGGGGGGAGAAAAGGCTGCAACCAAAAAACACATAAAGAGACGGAAATGTAAGAAATCTGTAACGAAATATAATTAGAATATTAATATAAGTATAATACAATGAAATAAAAAGTGTACGTTTGTATGTACGGAAAAATACAGGAGGGGCACAGATGAAAAAGAGAAGAGGAATATTATTCGCTTTGGGAATTGTACTGACATTATCGGTGGCTGTTCCGGCGGTAGCAGCAGAAAATGTAACAGGTACTACTGTTACACAGGATTCTGTCGAGAATGAACAAGAGCAGGAAGCATCGAAAGAAAATGAGACAGATGCAGCTCAGATTCCACAGATACAGGATGAAGAAAAATCTGCAGATGCTGCTGGGGCAGAAAAAGAAGTTGCACCGACATGGGAAAAACATGAAACAGAGAACGGCGATGCTTGGCGGTTAAAACTAGGTGAGAGTACTCCACCGGACAATGATGGCTATGCACGTGACACGGTCTATACCAATAATGGAAATACATACTATATTAATAAAGATGGAGATATGTCGATCGGATACGTCAAAGTGGATGATTCAGCAACAGATCCGTCAGCTGATAAACTCGAACCGGGATTGTACTATTTTTCAAAAGAAGGAAACGATCCTTCCGTAGATACTCTTGGAAGTATGTTGAAAGACTGTTGGGCACAGGAAGCAGATGAAAACGGTGCATGGCATTATCTGGGATCCGATGGAAAAGCGGTAAATACCGGAGAAAAAGCAGGATGGCAGCAGCCTGAAAAAGACTGGTATTATCTGAAAGAGGATGGAACCATTGATACTTCTAAAGCAGGCTGGGTGCAGATTGAAAATGTATGGATGAAAGCCGGCAAAGGTGTGGCAGCTATTCAGAAAGCAGGCTGGTATCAGATTGAAAACAGATGGTATATGCTGAAAAACGATGGAACCAGAGACACTTCTAAAGTGAACTGGCAGCAGATCAACGGAAGCTGGTATTTCCTGAAAGCTGACGGAAGCAGAGATACTTCGAAAACCGGTATGCAGACAGGAATAAATGGAAAAACTTATTTTCTGAATGCAGAAGGAGTACCACAGAACGGATTCCAGATAGTAAACGGCGTTGCCTATTATTTTGATGTGCAGGCAGGAACAGCAAGACAGCTGGGAAATAATTGGCAGCAGATGAATGGTGCCTGGTACTGGATCGAAAACGGAAGGGTAGCAACCGGCTGGAGAGTAATCAATGGTAAGTGGTATTATCTGAATCCGGCAGACGGAAGAATGCTTACCGGATTCTATAAGGATGCAACCGGACAGTTGTTCTACAGTGATGGAAGCGGCGCAATGTTAAGTACTACCGGCTGGTATCTGATGAATGGAACCTGGTACTGGGTAAATGGAAACGGATCTCTGGCAACCGGCTGGATCAATGTTGGCGGAACCTGGTACTACATGGGGGAAAACGGTGCTATGAAAACCGGCTGGTATCAGGTGAAAGGTGTATGGTATTATTCCAATGGAAGCGGAGCGATGCAGACCGGCTGGCTGAACCGTGGAGGAACCTGGTATTATCTGACCGGAAGCGGAGCTATGGTGGAAGGCTGGGCGTATATCGGCAGTTCCTGGTATTATATGGTGCCGGGGAATGGAGCCATGGTCGGAGCCGGATGGCATCTGATCGATAATTCCTGGTATTATATGAACGGAAGTGGTGCCATGTGCAGCAACCGATGGATTGGAAATTATTATGTCGGTGGAAGCGGAGCGATGCTGACAAATACATGGGTTGGCTCATATTGGGTAGGAGCTGACGGGAACTGGATCCCGAATTATGACCCGGATCAGAATGCAAGATGGGTACAGGACGGAAACACCTGGTATTACCAGAGAACAGATGGAAGCAGAATCACTAATAGCTGGAAAAAGATTAACGGCACCTGGTATTATTTCGCCGGAAGCGGAGCCATGCTCACCGGATGGAACGTTGTGGGTGGCTCCTGGTACTTCTTTAACGGAAGTGGAGCGATGCAGACAGGCTGGGGTCAGGTTGACGGTTCCTGGTACTATTTTGGCGGTGACGGAGCCATGAAAACCGGTTGGATCAATGATGGAAAGAGAAATTATTATCTGAAACCAAATGGTGTATGGAAGAATATTCTTATCGGAGTTATCGGTAACAATGAGGCAGGAGCGGCAACTACGGCGGCAAAAGTCAGAGAAATGGGTGTTGATGCCGTGATCGTCACAGGAGGCTATGATCCTTCACAGTATGATGGAATCATTATTCCGGGAGGTGGAGATCTGGATCCATCACGATATGGACAGGCGAATACAGGAAGCAGCAATATCGACAATGCACTGGATGACAGACAGATCGATGCAGTGAAAAGAAGTGCCGAAGCCGGAAAACCGGTTCTTGGCATCTGTAAAGGTATACAGCTGGTGAATGTCGCTTTTGGTGGAACACTGAATCAGAATATTGGAGGTCACATGGGTGTATGGCATTCGGCACATGTGGTTGCCGGTGGATGGCTCTCAGGAGTATATTCCGGTTCTGTGAGTGTCCTCAGCTATCATCATCAGTCCATCCGTGATCTGGCACCTGGTTTCCAGGTAGATATGCGGGCAGGAGATGGAACAGTTGAAGCTATTTCAAACAGTGCAAAACGTGTCTACGGTGTACAGTTCCATCCGGAACAGATGAACAATGATGCGGGAAATCGTTGTATGAAACAGTTTGTGGCGATTTGTACAAACTAGTGGGAAAATGAAATAGATCAGAGAAAAAACAGGCAGGAGAGATCCGGAAAAATGGATTTCTTCTGCCTGTTTCTCATAATAATGTTGCATAGTACCAATCGTTTACAATGATTACCGTTCCCAGCGTCCAGAAGCCCCGCATGGAAGCACCAGTCCGGTATCACGAACCGGTAAACCGATCTCCTGAGAGTCCACATGACCGTTAAATGGTTTCAACTCGGTAGCAATCATATAAGTCAGTACTGCCGGAGCAAGTCCTGTTGTGTAGGAGTTTACCAGGAAGAATAACGGATCATCGCTGAGCAGTTTTGCACACAGCTTGATCAGCGGATGGATCGCCTCCTCGATTTTCCAGATTTCTCCTTTGGGTCCACGACCGTAAGACGGCGGATCCATGATGATCGCATCGTAGTGATTGCCACGGCGGATCTCACGTTCTACAAATTTTACACAGTCATCTACGATCCAGCGGATAGGGGCATCTTTCAGACCGGAGGAAACTGCGTTTTCCTTCGCCCAGGTGACCATTCCCTTAGAAGCATCCACATGAGTAACACTGGCACCTGCAGCTGCAGCGGCAAGGGTAGCACCACCGGTGTAGGCGAAGAGGTTCAGCACCTTGACCGGGCGTCCGGCTTTACGGATCTTGTCACCGAACCAGTCCCAGTTGGTTGCCTGTTCAGGGAAAAGACCGGTGTGCTTGAAGCTGAACGGTTTTAAGTTGAACGTAAGGTCTTTGTACTGAATGGTCCACTGTTCCGGCAGGTTGAAGAATTCCCATTCACCACCGCCCTTTTTGCTGCGGTGATAGTGGCCATTCATCTTTTTCCAGCCTGGATTCTTCTTCGGGGTGTCCCAGATAACCTGCGGGTCCGGACGAACCAGCAGATAGTCGCCCCAACGTTCCAGTTTTTCTCCTTTGGAGGTGTCAAGCACCTGATAATCTTTCCATTGATCTGCAATCCACATGATAATAATATCCTTTCTTTCTATATAAATGTATGTCTGGCTAACAGTATTTTTCCGGAAATTGGAAAAAAGCCTGTATGTGTTCTATGAGTAAAGTCAGAATGTCCAAGGGACATACTTATCTATAGAATACCATAAACCGGAAAGACAATACAACAGCTATTTGAAAATGCAAGTTTTATGAAGAAAAGTTGCATAAAGGGTCTGGAAAAATAAAATATATCCGTATAATATGCCGAAAATGCAAGTGTTTCTTGACATATGGTCACTTTCTGGATAAAATATTTTCTAGTAGCGTGAAAGTACGGATGCTGCATAATGAACCATGATGGAAGCAAAAGCACAGGAGGAGATCTATGAAACCGTATAGTCAGTTAAGCAAAGAAGAATTAACCGCTCTGAAGAAAGAACTGGAGAAGCAGTTTGAGGATGTAAAAGGTAAGGGCCTGAAACTGGATATGTCTCGTGGTAAACCGGCAAAAGCTCAGTTGGATCTGAGTAACGGCATGATGGACATTCTGAACAGTGAAACCGATCTGGTAAGCTCTGACGGAGTAGACTGCAGAAACTATGGGATTCTGGATGGTATCAGTGATGCGAGAAAACTGCTGGCTGATATGAGCGAAGTGCCGGAGAGAAACATCCTGATTTATGGCAATTCCAGCCTGAATGTTATGTTTGATACCGTAGCACGTGCCATGACACACGGCTTTCTGGGAAGCACTCCATGGTGTAAATTAGATAAAGTAAAATTCCTCTGTCCGGTACCCGGATATGACCGTCACTTTGGTATTACCGAGTTCTTTGGAATCGAGATGATCAATGTGCCATTACTGCCGACAGGTCCGGATATGGATATGGTGGAGAAACTGGTAGCAGAGGATCCGGCGATCAAAGGTATCTGGTGTGTACCGAAATACGCAAACCCAACCGGTATCTCGTACTCTGATGAGACTGTAAAAAGATTTGCACACCTGAAACCGGCAGCAGAAGATTTCCGTATTTTCTGGGATAATGCATATTCCATCCATCATCTGTATGATGACAAGAGAGACGTGATCCTGGAGCTGTTAAATGAATGCGTCAAAGCAGGAAATCCGAATATGGTTCTGAAATTTATTTCTACATCCAAAGTATCTTTCCCGGGATCCGGTATCGCAGCACTGGCAGCATCCGAAGCAAACCTGGAAGATGCGAAAAAATACATGCGTGTGCAGACTATCGGTCACGATAAACTGAATCAGCTGCGTCATGTAAGATTCTTTAAAGATATGCAGGGAATGTATGCACATATGAGAAAACATGCGGATATCCTGCGTCCGAAGTTTGAAAAAGTATGGGAGGTTCTGGACAGAGAACTGGGTGGTCTTGAGATCGGTACCTGGACAAAACCTCTGGGTGGATATTTCATTTCCTTTGATTCTATGGAAGGATGTGCAAAAGCTATCGTTGCGAAAGCAAAAGAAGCAGGTCTGGTACTGACAGGTGCAGGTGCAACCTATCCATACGGAAAAGATCCGAAAGACAGTAACATTCGTATCGCTCCGTCTTTCCCGACAGTAGAAGAACTGGCGGTTGCCGTTGAAATCTTCGTACTGAGCGTAAAATTAGTAAGTATCGATAAGCTTCTTGAAGCATAAAACACAGGAAAACTAAGGCTGTTTACCGGAGAAAAATTTTCCGGTAAATGGTCTTTTTCTTTTGCTCTTTTTTAAGAAAATGGCTTTACCCATCATAGGTTCGGTGTTAGAATAATGTGGAACAGACAGACGCGAGGGGGATATGCGTAGGTCTGTGAAGTAAATGAAGGGATGATGCAGGAATACCGGCAGATTTTTAAAAGAAAAGGAAAAGTAAAATGCGCCGGAAGGTCTGCATGTTCGGAAGAAAGTAAGGGATTATAGTTATGGCAAAAAAGAAAAAAAAGAATGCGAAGAAACTGGTTCTTGGCGTACTGGTTGCCTATGTAGCGATTATGGCTCTTGGATATATGGGGGTGTCCTATTATTTCTCCAGCCATTTTCTGAAAGGAACTACGATCAGTGGTATCGACTGCAGCAGCAAGACAGCCACGCAGGTGAAAAAGAAGATTCAGAAACAGCTTGGGCAGTATAAACTGCGGATCGCGGAACTGGATGGAAAGACAGAGACAATTCAGGCAACCCAGATCGATCTTACTTACGTGGATGATAATAAAGTAGATGAATTGTTAAAAGAACAGGAACAGTGGAAATGGATCACAGCATTCTCATCAAAAAAGACATACGAACTGGCAGTAACGACCACCTATGATGAGAAAAAACTGAAGGAAGCTCTGGATGATATGAGCTGTTTTCAGGAAGAAAATGTGGTCGCACCCAAGGATGCCTGTCTGAAGGAGCAAAATGGCGAGTATGTGATCGTGCCGGAGGAAGAAGGAAATACACTGGATCGCACAAAGGTGGAAAAGGCAGTAAAGGATGCAATCGAAAGCGGAAAGACAGAAATTAATCTGGAAGAACTTGGCTGCTATGAAAAACCATCGGTATGGAAGGATGATCCTGATCTGATTGCCGAGAGGGATGCGAAAAATCAGCTTTTGAAAGTCGATATTACGTATGACTTCGGAGATCGGAGTGAGACGGTAGATGGTTCCGTAGTAAAAGACTGGTTGATCCGGGACAGTGATGGAAACTGGACGGTGGATGAGAGCAAAGCGGCTGATTATGTACAGCAGCTTGCTTATAAATATGATACATTTGGTCTGACCCATGAATTTACCACACATGCAGGAAAGAAGATCACTTTGAAGGGCGGCGATTATGGATGGGTCATCAAGAAAAAAGAAACCACCGCAGCCCTTGTGGAATACATAAAAGAAGGAAAAACCGGAACGGTAGAGCCGGTTTATCTGTATGAAGGAAAGAGCCGGGATACCAACGATATCGGTGGTACCTACGTAGAGATCAGTATCCAGGATCAGGAAATGTGGTGTTACAAGGATGGTGTGGTCGTGGTGGATACGCCCGTAGTAACGGGTAATGTGTCAAAAGGATATGATACACCGTCAGGAAGTGTGTGGGCAATTGATGCGAAAAAACATGATGCAGTCTTAAAAGGCGAAGGTTATACACAGCCTGTAACCTACTGGATGCCGTTTAATGGTAATGTGGGAATTCACGATGCGGATACCTGGCGTTCCGAATACGGTGGTGAGATCTACAAAACCAGCGGTTCCCACGGATGTGTGAACACACCTACAGCAAACGCGGAGAAAATCTTTAATACGGTAGAGATTGGAACACCGGTAATCGTGTATTAAAAAGAAGAAAGCAGTGGCTGAAACAGAAACTGCGAAAATAATTTTGGAAAGAAAGAGTAGGAGAAGAAAAATGAAAATTGTAGTATTGGCAGCTGGAACCAGCACGGAACGTGAGGTTTCTATTGTATCGGGAACAGAAGTGTGTAAGGCACTTCGTTCCAGGGGACATCAGGCGATTCTTGTGGATGTATTTTTCGGCAAGGAAGGTGCAGATCCTGCCACTGCTTTTGACGGAGATTATGATGTAGATGCAGAAGCTGCATATATCAGCAGTTTTAATGCACAGGTAAAAGATGCGGTGGCAAGCGGAAGAGAATTCTTCGGTCCGGGTGTGGTTGAGCTGTGTAAGGCAGCGGATGTGGTCTTTATGGCACTTCACGGAGCGAATGGTGAAGATGGAAGAGTACAGGCCTGTTTCGATCTGTGCGGTATCCCGTATACCGGAACCGGTTATCTGAGCAGTGCGATGGCGATGGACAAAGGAATCACAAAAAAAATCTTTCGGACTTCCGGTGTTCCGACACCACGCGGTGTGGAACTGAAAAAGGGAAAAGACAGCATGAATCTGGCTGACTATAATATGGAACTTCCGGTTGTGGTTAAGACCTGCTGTGGAGGCTCAAGCGTTGGAGTGTATATCACAAAGACACCGGAAGAATACGAAGAGGCACTGAAAGGTGCATTTTCTTACGAGGATGAAGTGGTAGTAGAGGAGTATATCGAGGGAAGAGAATTTTCTGTTGGTGTGGTAGACGGTAAAGCCTATCCGATCATCGAGATCGCCCCGGTAGAAGGCTTTTACGATTATAAGAATAAATATTCCGCAGGCGCGACCATCGACACCTGTCCTGCAGTTCTGACCGAGGAGCAGACCAGGCAGATGCAGACATATGCAGAAGCAGGATGCAAGGCACTGGCAGTTGAAGGATATGCAAGACTGGATTTCCTGATGAAAGAGGATGGTTCCATGTACTGCCTCGAAGCAAATACACTTCCGGGTATGACTCCGACCAGTCTGCTTCCGCAGGAGGCGGCAGTTCTGGGCATTGATTATGCTCAGCTGTGTGAAAAGCTGATTGAAATTTCTATGAGAAAATATCAGAAGTAAATGATGATTTGCAAAAAGAAAAGTAACTGTAAGGATATGAAACAGTTACGGAAAAAGAGGAAATTGTAATGATGAAGAATCTTACACTGGAACATATCGCGGCTGCCTGCCACGGTACCTATTACGGCTCGGAAGAAAAAAAGAGTCAGTGCATTGAAGCAGTAACAACAGACAGTCGGAAAGTAGAAAAGGGCTGCCTGTTTGTTCCGATTGTTGGCGCAAGGGCAGATGGTCATAAATTTATTGATCAGGTAATGAAACAGGGGGCGTTGGCTACTCTGAGCGAACGCCCGTTAGGAGAAGTGGATTTCCCTTATATTCAGGTTGAGTCTTCGTTGCAGGCAGTAAAAGATCTGGCAGCATATTATCTGGAACAGTTGCAGATTCCGGTTGTAGGTATCACCGGAAGTGTGGGAAAGACCAGCACGAAAGAGATGATTGCAGCAGTACTGGAACAGAAATTTCAGGTACTGAAAACTCTGGGTAATTTTAATAACGAACTGGGACTTCCACTGACGGTGTTCCGACTTCGCGAGGAAGATGAAATTGCAGTTTTGGAGATGGGAATCAGCGATTTTGGTGAGATGCATCGTCTGGCATCTATTGCACAGCCAAATACCTGTGTGATCACCAACATTGGTACCTGTCATCTGGAAAATCTGGGAGATCGTGATGGTGTACTGAAAGCTAAGACAGAGGTATTTGACCATCTGAAACCGGATGCTACAGTGATCTTAAACGGAGATGACGATAAACTGGTCACTGTAAAAGAAGTACAGGGAAGGAGACCGATATATTTCGGACTGAATGAGGAATTTCCGTTATATGCTGACGAGATCGAGAGCAAAGGACTGAAGGGGATTGCCTGTCGGATTCATACGCCGAAGGGAACATTTTCTGTGGTCGTACCGATTCCGGGACATCATATGGTTTACAATGCACTTGCGGGAACAGCGGTCGGACTGGCATACGGTATGGAACTTTCTGAGATTCAGAAAGGAATTGAAAGTCTGCAGTCATTAAGTGGTCGGTTCCATATCATTGAGAACGAAAAGTACACGATCGTGGATGACTGTTACAACGCAAACCCGATGTCCATGAAGGCTTCTCTTGGTATCCTGAAAGATGCGATGGGAAGAAAAGTGGCCATTCTGGGAGACATGGGAGAACTGGGAGAGAATGAAAAAGAGCTGCACAGGGAAGTCGGAACTTTCGCAGGAAATTGTGGCATTGATCTTCTGATCTGTGTGGGAACCCTGGCAAAAGAAATTGCCGAAGCGGCAAAGGAAAGCAGCATACAGGCGGAAAAACAGCTGGAAGCCGTATCCTTCGATACACTGGAAGAACTTCTGATGCATCTGGGAGAACAGGTGAAACAGGGAGATACGATCCTTGTGAAAGCATCTCATTTTATGAATTTTGGAAAAATAGTGGAAGCATTACAAAAATAAAATATAGTATGCAACAAAAAAGAACGGGTCACCGGTATTAAACCAGTGGCTCGTTCTTTTTCAGTGTTTCGAGAATCTGTGTTCTCGTATACTCACCGATATGTTTTTGGTCCTCTTTGGAAAGTTCAGATGGACGGAATGGTTTGCAGTATTCCAGAACTACATGGTTTTTTCGAATCTTCGGAAATTGTTTTTCAAAGATCGATACGGTGTTGTTCATAGCAATCGGGACAATCAGACAGTCAGTTTTAGTTGCCAGACGAAAACTTCCTTCATGGAATTCCAGAAGTTCCAGATCGCTTTCATTCCTGTTTCTGGTGCCTTCCGGGAAGATGCAGACAGAGATACCGGACTTGATCAGCTCGATACCAGACAGGATGGTTTTCAGTCCTTTTTTTATATCTTTCCGGTCAAGGAAGAGACAGTGGAGATAATGCATCCAGTTTGAAAGCAGAGGTATCTTCTCCATCTCAGCTTTGGCAATATAGCCGGTCAGCCGTGGGCAGCGGGTGTAGGTGAGAAGAATGTCAAAAAAACTTCGGTGGTTGCCTATATACAGAACGGCTTCATCCGTCGGAACCAGTTCTTCGCCAATAACAGTAACTTCTACACCGGTCAGCCATAGGATAAAACGGAAAACCGACTGGATCAGATGCAGAGAGCTGATATCCTTTTTGTAGGGGTTGAATTTACCGATGATCCATTCAACAATAAGGATAGGAATTGAGAGGATCAGAAACCCGATAACAGTAATGCATACTAAAAGAAATCTTATCATATGTGCCTCCATATACATGAATTCTCAGATGGATGTTTCGCGTATGAAGATACGAAACATCACTGCAGTACACTTATTATATAGGAATTTATGGAAAAAATCCACATAAAATAATAAGGATCAATCGTGGGGGGATGCGGATGAACAGGAGTATGGTATTGTTGCTTCTGATTGTTGTGCTGGCAGGAAGTATCTGGGGATGTGGAAGGATGCGGCAGAAGAAGGAAAAAGAACATGGAGTAGAATATACGGTGTTGGGGGAAGACCAGATACCTGACGAGATCCGGAAAGTAGTGGATGTAAAAAAGCAGGAAGAATTTCAGATGACATATCAGGAAGAGGATATGCTGTATCTGTTACAGGGGTATGGGATTCAGAGCAGTGGAGGATACAGTATCCGTGTGGAAAAAGTCAGCGAAAATGATACGGAACTTCATGTAAAGACAAAACTGATCGGTCCGAGGGGGAAAGATGGAGGAACGGAGGGGATATCTTGTCCGTATCTTGTGATCAAAGTGGAAAACCGTCACAAAAAAGTAGTGTTTGATTAGGAGGGAGTATATGGAACTGCGAAAAAAAAATTTGCATATGATGCAAAAGAAAAGCGAAGCTCAGAATCAGATTACTTTTGATGAGGATTATAATGTACCGGATCAAAAAGCGGATATCGGTCAGATCATCCAGAAGAAAGGCGAGGTGGAGATTGAACAGGTCCAGGTGAGCGAAGGAAAAGCTGTGATTCAGGGACAGTTGATCTTCCGGCTTTTGTATGTGGCAGACAATCCGGGAAAAACAGTTTCCAGTCTGGAAGGAAAGCTTTCGATCGAAGAAACATTGCATCTGGATAAGGTACAAAGCGGGGACAAAGTTTGCTTAAAGTGGGAGATTGAAGATTTGACGATTCATCTGATTAATTCCAGAAAGCTGAATGTGAAGGCAATCGTGGAATTCCTGGCAGTTGTGGATGAGGAAAAGCAGATATCGATACCGGTGGAACTGAAAGGAGAAGAAGAGATTTCCGCAAAGAAAAAGACGATCAGGGTTCTGACACTTGGTGTACATAAAAAAGACACCCTGCGAAAGAAAGAGGAAATTACGATTGCTTCGAACAAGCCGAATATTCACCAGATTCTGTGGAAGGATATTCAGGTACGGGGGCTTGAGATGCGGGCCCAGGAAGGAAAGGTGACAGCGAGGGGGGAATTGTCAGTATTTGTGCTGTATGTGTCCGATGATGAGGCCAACCCGCTACAGTGGCTGGAACAGACTATGACATTTTCCGGTGAGCTTTCCTGTACAGGATGTACGATGGATATGATTCCATATATTGATACTACGATGTTGCAGTCCAGTCTGGAGATTAAACCGGATGCGGACGGAGAGGAACGGGTATTTCTTGTGGATGTGGTGTTGGAACTGGATATCAGGCTTTATCAGGAAGAAACAGAAACGATACTTCTGGATATCTATACGCCGAAATTGGAATGTATTCCGCGGCGAGAAACGCAGATGCTGGAACAGCTGGTAGTAAGAAATGCTGCCAAATGTCGTGTCAGTGACCGGATATCTGTGGAAGAAGCCCAGGGTAAGATTCTTCAGATCTGTCATGGAGAGGGCAGCGTGAAGGTGGATAGTGTGCACCAGGCAGAGCATGGGATTCGGGTGGAAGGAATTGTACAGGTAAGGATTCTTTACAGTATCAGTGACGATGAGATGCCGTTTTATTCGATGGAAACTGTGATACCCTTCTCTCAGATGATCGAGGGAGAACAGGTCAATGGACAATGTGGTTATCAGCTGCAGGCTGATCTGGAACAGCTGTCGATGATGATGTTAGACAGCAGTGAGATTGAGGTGAAGGTGGTACTGAATCTGAATGCCTTGCTGGTAATGCAGTGGGAGGAAGACCTCATACAGGAGATCCAGACGCGGGAGCCGGATCAGAAAAAACTGGAAGAACTGCCTGGAATCGTATGCTATGTGGTACAGCCCAGGGATACTCTGTGGGATATTGCAAAAATGTTTTATACTACAATGGAGGCTATCCGGAAATTGAATGATCTTGGAGAAGGGGAAGTCAAACCGCGCCAGACACTTCTGGTGGTGAAAAACAGCGGGTGTAACTGAGAAAAAAACTCCAAAAGTGCTGCTTGAATTTTTGAAGAAAACAGTGTAATATATTTTTACATGAATATTGTATACAAAGTACATAGTTGCACGACTTGTGATCTGCTTATCTGATGTTACGGAACAACATCGGAAAACAGAAAGAAAAAGACAGGTGCAGAAGAAAAGGAGCAGAAAGGATGCGTTTACAGGCTTTTGCGAAGATCAACCTTGGGTTGGATGTGTTAGGAAAACGGGAAGACGGATACCATGAGGTCCGCATGATCATGCAGACAATCCGTATGTATGATCAGCTGGATATGCGAAAGAGTGTGGAGCCGGGGATTCATCTGACAACCAATAAAAAATATATCCCGGTGGATGAAAATAACCTGGTATGGCGGGCGGCGAAACTGATGATGGATACCTGTGGAATCATGGAAGGTGTAAGTATCCATCTGCATAAAGTGATTCCGGTGGCAGCAGGTATGGCAGGGGGAAGTTCTGATGCGGCAGCGACGCTGGTAGGCATGAATCGCCTGTTTCACTGTGGACTATCCAAAGAAAAACTGATGGAACTTGGTGTGCAGATCGGTGCGGATGTTCCGTACTGTGTGCTTCGAGGAACTGCACTGGCAGAGGGAATCGGAGAAAAACTGACGGTACTTCCGCCGATGCCGGATTGCTGGATACTGATCGGAAAACCAGGGATCAGTGTATCTACCAAATATGTATATACAACACTTGATCTGAATACGGATACGGTACATCCGGATATCGACGGGATGAAAAAGGCACTGGAAGACGGAAATCTGTATGGTATTACGGAACGGATGGGAAATGTCTTGCAGGATGTGACGATTCCCGCCTACCCGGAAGTGGAAAGAATCAAGGAACAGATGAAGACCTTGGGAGCGGTGAATGCGATGATGAGCGGAAGCGGTCCTACGGTATTTGGAATTTTTGACAATGAAGAAAAAGCACAGGAGGCGTGTCAGAAGCTGCGGGAGAGCGGATCATGCCAGCAGGTATTTCTGACGGTACCATTTAACAACTATGGAGGAAAAACAATCGATGGCGAGTGATTTGCACCTGGAGATGAATGAATATCTGCCACTGCGGGATGTGGTTTTTAATACGCTTCGTCAGGCAATTCTCCGAGGCGAACTGAAGCCCGGAGAACGTCTGATGGAAATCGCACTTTCTCAGCGACTGGGGGTCAGCCGTACGCCTGTACGGGAGGCTATCCGAATGCTGGAACAGGAAGGTCTGGTGATCATGATTCCCAGAAAAGGTGCACAGGTGGCTGAGATTTCCGAGAAGGATCTGAAAGATGTGCTGGAAGTTCGTCTGGGGCTGGAAGAACTGGCGGTACGGATCGCGTGCCAGAGGATCACAGAAGAAGAACTGGAAGAACTGGAACAGGCTGTGAAGGAATTTGAGGAAGCAATGAAAGAAGACAATCTTGGGGTGCTTGCGGAAGCGGATGTAAAGGTACATGAAGTGATCTATGGAAGTACCCATAACAAGCGACTGGTACAGATCATCAGCAACATCCGGGAACAGATGTATCGCTATCGTGTGGAATATCTGAAAGATGTGGAGAGCCGTAAGACCCTGGTGGAAGAACACTATGCTGTATACAGGGCACTCAAAGCCAGAAATCAGCAGCAGGCAGTGAAAGATATCTGCATTCATATTGTCAATCAGCAGAATGCGATTCTGCGAAGCCTGGAGCAGATGAATAAAGAAGAACAGGAAAAGTAAAATAAGGAAATAAAATAAGGAAACAGAGAAGCAGAAAGATGGGAAGATCATTGGAGTCTTCCTGTTTTTCTGTTTTTTTGCTTATTTTACATGTTCGGGTTTTCCGGGTATAGAACCGGAAGATCCGGGGAGAATAAGGAGAGTGAAAGAAAGGAAGGAAAAGGATGACAGATGGAACACCGGTAACAAAAAATCTGGAAGAAAACGAGGTCTGGTTTCGAAGCCGCTGCGAAGGGTGTTCGGATATTAAACTCCAGCCCATGAGACTCGGGAAAGACGGCAGCGTCTCTGCGCTTGCCATCTATGTGGAAAATACCGTACCGAATCTGATCCTGGAAGAATCGGTGCTTGGACGGATGTTTATCGACATGGCGGGGAAAGATCCGAAAGAAGTGTATCAGGCAGTGGAAGCAAACAGCCTGGGGCTTTCGGAAGCACAGCCACTGCAGACCCGGGAAGAAGGGATGAATGCAATGCTGGCAGGGAATCTGCTTCTTCTGGTAGAGGGATATGATAAAGGGCTGAAAATCGGAAGTAAGGGATATCCCGCACGCTCTGTAGATAATACAGATACAGAAAAGGTGTTGAGGGGATCCAACGAAGGATTTACCGAGTCGGTAAAAACCAATACAGCACTGATCCGAAAAAGAATTCGGAGTACAGATATGAAAGTAGAAGAGCTGACCGCAGGTGTCCGGTCAAATACAAGGCTGGTACTGGTATATATGAAAGGGCTGGTATATCCGGAAGTGCTGGAACAGATCCGGCGGGGTATTGATCAATTTGTAATTGACGGGGTTCTGGACAGTGGAATCATTGAGCAGCTGACAGAGGAGGACTGGGTGTCACCGTTTCCACAGTTTCAGACTACCGAACGACCGGATCTGGCTGCGATGGAAGTACTGGATGGAAGAGTTGTTTTGTTATGTGACAATTCACCGGTAGCCTTGTTGCTTCCCAGTGTATTTCAGGATTTTATGAATGTGACGGAGGATCGTTATAACCGGTTTGAGATTGCCTCTTTTGAACGGGTGATCCGATATGCGGCGATGATCTTTTCTTTTTTGTTATCCGGAACATATCTGGCAGTGATTGGGTTCCATACGATGATCCTGCCGACCAATCTGATCCTGTCCTTTGCAGAGTCCCGGCAGGGGGTTCCATTTCCAAGTCTTCTGGAAGTATTGTTTATGGAACTTGCATTTGAACTGATCCGTGAGGCGGGGATTCGGATGCCAGGAGCTTTAAGTGGAACGATTGGTATTGTAGGAGGGCTGATCATCGGTGATGCGGCGGTGAGTGCCAATCTGGTGAGTCCGATGGCAGTGGTGATCGTGGCGTTAAGTGCATTGAGTTCTTTTGCTATACCGAATGAAGAATGTACTTCGGCATTCCGGCTGATCAAATATGGTTTTATTCTGCTTGGAGGACTGTTGGGCATGTATGGAATCGTACTGGGTCTGTATCTGCTTCTGGGACATCTGGCCCGGCTGACCAGTTTTAAGATTCCATATCTGATGCCATTTATCGGAAAAGATATTGCCGGATATCAGGACGAACGGGATCTTCTGGTGCGGGCACCGATGAGGAAAATGCGGTATCGTCCGATCTATACGCGAAGATCCCAGAGAGTTCGCTTAAGGGAAAAATAGAAAAATGAGGAGTGACGGAGGCAATGTTTGCAGAGAATAATAGAATCTCATGGTCGCAGATGCACTGTCAGTGCTTGCTTGCGGCACTGGGCATGGGATTGATATGGGGAATTCCGGAATTTACCGGAAGAGAAGGAGCAGTCGGAATCCTGATCGGCGGCGTACTTCTCGTCCTGTGGAGCGGGATCCTTCGAAGGCAGATGACAGTATTCCGGGATCCGATCCGGTATCTGGGAAAAGTTCCCGCCTGGCTGATAGCTGGAATCTGGGAGAGCTATCTGGTGCTTACCGGTGGATGGCTGGTGGGAAAAGTCGGGCATCTGGCAGGAGAATATCTGGTTTCCGGAGTGCCTGAGACATTACTTTCCCTTATTTTTGTTCTTGCGGCACTGGGAGGATCCCATCATGTACAGGCACGGGGGCGGCTGGCGCAAATCTCATGGGGGGTTGCAGCATGGCTGGGAGGGATCTTGCTGTTGCTGGCTGCAGTTCAAAACAGTCCTTCTCTGGAGATGGTGTGGGGCGATCAACATCTGGAAACAACAGGGTTTGACTGGAAACGGAGTGTGAAAAGTATCGGAAAATATGTGGCATACGGATCTGGCATCGGTCTGATGACCTGGTTGACGGTACAGGTTCGTGACAGCAAAGAAAAAAGAAGAAAAGAAGGACTTGCGCCGGCCATTGGTCAGTTATCCCTCTGGTTTCTGACGGGAGCGGTGCTTCTCACTGTCAATTTTGGAACAGATGCAACAACTATGAATACCTGTCCGATTCTGGAAGTGATGGCGGGCGTGGAGCTCCCCGGTGGCTTTTTAAGACGGGTAGATTTGATTTTTTTAAGCATACTATTGTTTTCGCTGGTCTTTTTGCTGGGCAGTATCTTCTTTTACAGCAGCTATGTGGCGGACAGGATTCATATTTCTATTGGCCGTCTTCCGTCAGCGATTCTTTGTTTTTTACTGGGAACAACAGCACAGGAGCAGTGGAACTGGAGTCGTCAGTACCCGAAGATGTTAAGCCGGGTCTATCTGCCCGTATGTTTGATGATGACGGTCTGTGCAGCATGGGCGAGGAGAAAATCTTATGGAAAAAGATAAAGAAAGGCAGAGCATCCGGACTGGAGTGAAACTTCTGTTTTGCCTACTTGTATCCGGATTTGTTTTTCTTATTGCCTGTCAGGCGGTGGAACCGGAAAAACGGGCGTATCCGCAGGTGATCGGCATCGACTGGCAGAAAGAAGAACAAAGGTATACAGTGTGGATGCATATGGCATCTCTTGCCGAAGACACCGGGCAGAGGAAACAAAGCGCAGAGACGCAGCCGGGAAACGAACTGTATTTTACCGGTTCGGATGGGGCGCAGATCCATACTGCTTACGAAGCGACCAGGGAACAGTATCTGGATATCGGACATGTAAAAGCAGTAATTTTTGGTACCTCTCTCCGGGAAAACAGGGAGAGATTAAGAGAAGTGCTTAAGGGAATGGAGTCGGAGAGCAGCCTCGGAAACAGTCTCTGTATTTTCACAACAGACAGTCTTTCGGAACTGTCGCAGGCTGTGGAAGAGCAGGGGATCTCACTGGGAGATTTTCTTACCGGGTTGTATGAAAATCGTACCGATTCATCGGCACAGGCACCGGTGAGACTTGCGGATCTTTACCGCTCCTGTCATACAGATACCGCCCTGCCTCAGATACCAGGTATTACAGTAAAAGATCGGGTATTGATGGTAGAGAAAAAATAGCACCGGGAGACATAAATATTTGCAGAAAACAGTTATCCTGTATATGAAGCAGAAATTTGTAGTATATCCATTGTGAAAATCTCTGGGAGATAGTATAATCAATTGTGAAAGTATAACAAAAATGAGAAAAAATTAAAAAAAATATAGATAAAATGCCCATGGAACTAAATTAGATGATTCGGACCATGGCAATGTTAGGGAAAAAACGGGAAGATAAGAGGAAGAAAAATGAGAGAACAACGCAGTCAGGAATTGTGGCAGCAGATTGGAGAAGTATGGCATTTGAGCCTGCCAGCTATTCTGACACAAATTACAACAATAGCCATGCAATATATAGATTCTGCGATGGTGGGAGCACTAGGAGCAAATGCTTCTGCTGCGATCGGTCTGGTAGCAACAACTACCTGGTTGTTTGGCGGAATTACTTATGCGATAGCAGCGGGATTTTCCGTACAGGTCGCACATCATATTGGAGGGAAAAAAGAGAAAGAAGCCAGACAGGTGGTATGCCATGGTCTGCTGGTTGCACTTCTGGTATCAGGAATTTTGTGTCTGATCGGACTTTCCATCAGCGGAAGACTGCCGGTGTGGCTGGGCGGTAATCCGGAGATCCGGAAAGATGCATCGGCGTATTTTATGGTCTATGCGCTGATGGTACCGTTTTCACAGATCAATTCCCTGAATTCGTCTTTCCTGCAGTGCAGCGGAGACATGGTGACACCAAGTATCCTGAATGCAATCATGTGTGTGTTGGATGTGATTTTCAATGCACTTCTGATACCAAGATTCGGAGTTATGGGTGCCGGGATGGGAACAGCGCTTGCCTGTGCATGCGTCAGCCTGACCATGACGGCGCGGTGCTGTATCCACAATGAAAAACTGCATCTCAGGAGAACGGAAGGGTTTCACTATGATCCGGAGATATTAAAGCGAGCATTCCGGATCGGAACGCCGGTGGTGCAGGAAATAGCCATAAACAGTGCGATGGTGGTAGCTACAATGATCATTGCCCCATTGGGCGCTGTTTCTATTGCGGCAAATTCTTTTGCAGTGACAGCGGAGAGTCTGTGCTATATGCCGGGATATGGTATTGGGTCGGCGGCAACAACACTGGTTGGGAGAAGCGTGGGTGCAGGTGAGACGAAACAGGCAAAAAGGTATGGGAATATCTGTACAGCGATGGGGGCATGCTTCATGGCTGCAACCGGAGCAATCATGATGCTGATCTGTCCGATTGTATTCCGGGTATTGACACCGGATCCATCCGTACGGACGCTGGCGGCACAGGTACTTCGTATCGAACTTCTGGCGGAACCATTGTTTGGAGCATCTATCGTGGCAGCAGGAGCACTTCGTGGCGCAGGTGATACTTTTGTTCCAAGCCTTATGAATCTTGGAAGTATCTGGATCGTCCGGCTGGGTCTGGCAATGATTCTTGTAAAAAGTCTGGGGCTTTACGGTATGTGGATCGCTATGGCGGTGGAACTTTGTGTTCGTGGCTGTCTGATGTTATATCGGCAGAGAACCTCAAAATATTATGATCTCTATAAAAAGAAAACTGCCACAGAAAATGTGTAAAGAGATAAAAGAAGCCATATCATCCTGTGAAAGATGATATGGCTTCTTTTTACAGAGGACAACGTTCAGGAATCCATGAATACAAGGAAATCTGATATCGTTGCACAAACAGTTTTGCTTAGATATTCAGCATATCACTGAAGACTTTCAGTGCACCGTCGGTATCATGAGCCAGAACACGTTTTGCAAGAATCTTACCAAGCTGTACGCCTTCCTGGTCAAAGCTGTTCAGATTCCATACAAAGCCCTGGAACATGATTTTGTTTTCAAAGTGAGCTAACAGGGCACCTAAAGATGCCGGTGTCAGTTTGTCTCCTACAATGATGCTGGAAGGACGTTTTCCTTTGAAATTTTTGTTCAGATTTTCGTCTTCTTTACCGCAGGCAAATGCCACGATCTGGGCAGCTACGTTTGCACACAGCTTCTGCTGGCTGGTGCTGCTTTCGATATCCACATCTACACCCAGCTGGCTGTTTTTGAAGCCGATGAACTGCAGTGGAACGATGTCAGTTCCCTGATGCAGTAACTGGTAGAAAGAGTGCTGTCCGTTGGTTCCCGGTTCTCCGAAGATGACCGGTCCGGTTACATAATCTACCGGTTCACCGAAACGGTTGACAGATTTTCCGTTGGATTCCATATCACACTGCTGCAGGTGTGCCGGGAAACGGCTCAGTGCCTGAGAGTATGGCAGAACTGCTGTGGAAGGATATCCCTGTACATTTCTTTCATATACGCCGATCAGAGCATCCAGCATATCCGGGTTTTTCAACAGATCACGGTTGGTAGCCAGTTTGTCTTCGGCTGCTGCACCGTCCAGAAGTTCTGCGAAAACTTCCGGTCCGAAAGCCAGAGAAAGGATCGCTCCACCTACACCGGATACGGAAGAGTAACGTCCTCCGATATAGTCATCCATGAAGATCGCAGTCAGATATTCATCACTCTTAGCCAGTGGAGAAGTCTCACTGGTAACTGCCAGCATGTGCTTGGAAGGATTCAGACCTGCTTTTGTCAGTGCATCTTTTACGAATGCTTCATTGGTCAGGGTCTCCAGAGTTGTACCTGATTTGGATACTACGATAAACAGTGCGTGTGCCAGATCTACAGATGCCAGAACAGCAGCTGCATCATCCGGGTCTACATTGCTGATGAATTTTGCTTCCAT
>ERZ779820.538-NODE-538-length-25937-cov-3.125068_pt1 | contig 25937 bp, 26 predicted proteins | sample MGYA00511563_ERZ779820 | MGnify/ENA primary metagenome ERZ779820 (study PRJEB29588, sample SAMEA1964852) | human gut metagenome | biome: human gut; feature: human-associated habitat; material: faeces | place: Denmark | collected 2008/2010 ...
GGAGCCGCGGTTACGCTTTTAGAACACAATGAGAAACCCGGGAAAAAGATTCTTGCAACAGGAAACGGACGATGTAATCTGACAAATCTTGTACAGGAACCTTCCCGATATCGGAGCAGCCAGCCGGATTTCCCATGGAAAATCATTACACAGTATCCATTAGAAGATACACTGGCATTCTTTTCGGAACTTGGGATCTATATAAAAGACCGGGGTGGCTGGGTATATCCGTACAGCGATCAGGCAGCAGGTGTTGCACAGGTTCTTGAGATGGAAGCAAGACATCAGAAAGTGAAGATAAAAACTACGGAAGAGGTGACAGATATTCTCCGGGAAGATGACCGGTATCTGGTGAAGACAGCTACCTGGCAGTACCCCTGTGACAGCGTGATCATAGCCTGCGGAAGTCCGGCGTCAAATGTGGAGGGAAGCAGTGCAACAGGTTATGCACTGGCCGAAAAACTGGGACACGCAATAGTGAAACCGTTACCGTCGTTGTGTGGAATCCGTGGAAAAGACAATTATTATCCGAAATGGGCAGGAAGCCGGATGGATGGCCGCGTCATTTTGGAAGTGAACGGAAAAATCATCGGACAGGAACAGGGAGAGATTTTATTTACGGAATATGGAATATCCGGAATCAGTGTTTTTCAGCTGAGCCGTTATGCAGTGCGTGGGGCTGCGGAAGGAAAAACAGCTGTTTATCATCTGGATCTGATGCCAAAGCTGACAAAAGAAGAACTCGTACAATATCTGGCAGACAGACAACGGCAGAATGGCACTTATAAGAATCCACAGGAATTACTGATCGGACTGCTTCCGAAGAAGATAATAGATGTTCTGGTAAAGAAAACTTATGAACCGGAAAAGATCGCAGAGAAATTAAAAGACTGGCAGATATCGGTAAAAGGAGCATACGCACTGCGACAGGCACAGATCTGTTCCGGAGGTGTGGATCCGGAAGAACTGACGGACCACTTAGAATCCCGTCTCTATCCGGGAGTTTATTTTGCCGGAGAAGTGATCGATGTGGATGGTCCATGTGGTGGATATAATCTACAGTGGGCATGGTCGAGCGGAGCAGTTGCCGGAAAAGCTGCGGCCAGGGAAGGGAAAATATTATGATTCGTATTTCACAGTTAAAATTGCCGGTGGATCATACTCCGGATGCACTGGAGAAGAAAATCTGTCAGCAGTTAAAGATAAAAAAAGAAGAGCTTTCTTCTTGGAAGATTGTACGCCGATCCCTGGATGCACGGAAAAAGCCGGATTTGAAATTTGTTTATGTGGTTGATGTGGATACCCCAAAGGAACGGAAAATCCTTCATCGCATGCAAAAGGTTAACGATAAAAATGTTATGTTAACAAACAAAACGGAATATCAATTTCCTGCAGGAGGAACTGAGAAACTAAAACAGCCGCCGGTTGTCATCGGAAGTGGTCCGGCAGGATTGTTTTGCGCATGGGCACTCGCAAAAGCAGGACTTCGACCGGTTGTTTATGAGCGTGGAGAGAAAGCATCAGAACGAAAGAAAACGGTTGATCAGTACTGGAAAGACGGTATTTTGGACCCGAACAGCAATGTGCAGTTCGGTGAAGGGGGCGCCGGTACATTTTCGGATGGCAAATTGAATACTCTGGTAAAGGATCCGGTGGGAAGACATAGAAAAGTATTGGAGATTTTTGTTCAGGGAGGCGCACCGGACAACATTTTATATGAACAGAAACCCCATCTTGGTACGGATCAGCTGATTGGTATCGTCACATCGTTGCGGGAACAGATTGAACAGATGGGAGGGAGATTCTGTTTTACAAAACAGGTAACAGATCTGGATATCTGCGATGGAAAGATCTGTCGGATCCAACTGAACCGGAATGAGTGGATAGAAACACAGGTCTGTATTGCGGCTGTCGGACACAGTGCCAGAGATACCTTTTCTATGTTAAAAAGACATGGGATCTATATGGAAGCAAAATCGTTTGCGGTAGGTGTGCGTATCGAACATCCGCAGAAGATGATCAATCTGAGCCAATATGGACAACCGAAAGTGAAAGAACTTGGTGCTGCCAGCTATAAACTGACACATCAGCTGGAAAACGGAAGAGGAATCTATTCGTTCTGCATGTGCCCGGGTGGTTATGTAGTGGATGCTTCTTCTGAAAAAGGTTATCTTGCGGTCAACGGTATGAGTTATCAGGCACGGGACAGTCGGAATGCAAATAGTGCTATGATCGTAACGGTTTCACCGCAGGATTATGTGACGTATGGAATGGAGTATCTGCAGCGGATGGGAGAAGATGCTCTTGCGGCTGAACTGGATCAGAATCCACTGGCGGGAATATTCTTTCAGCGGTATCTGGAGCAGAAAGCTTATCAGCTTCATGAAGGCAGGATTCCCGTACAGACCTATGGTGATTTTCATGAAAGAAAAGAGACAAAAGCTTTTGGTGAAGTTGAACCATGCATCCGTGGAAGATATGCTATGAGTAATCTGCGTGAGATCTTCCCGGATTTTCTGGCAGAATCGCTGGATCTTGGAATCGCTGCCTGTGGAAGAAAGATTCATGGATTTGACCGACCGGATGCAATTCTTTCCGGTGTGGAGAGCAGAACCTCTTCTCCGGTCCGGATCTCTCGAAACGAGCAGATGGAAAGTAATGTCCGGGGGTTTTATCCCTGTGGAGAAGGTGCCGGCTATGCCGGTGGGATTACTTCAGCTGCAATGGACGGTCTGCGGGTGGCCGAGGCTGTCTGTAAAAAATATTGCTTATAAATCAGGAATCTTGAATTCACAGAAAATTTATGATAAGATAAATCAAAGTCTGGCAAACAGACTTTCGCTCTCAGCCTGAAGAGATCCTGGCAAGGAGAGCTATTTATGAAATATTCACAACGTATTCAGGAACTTCCGCCGGACGAACGCCCATATGAAAAATGTCTTCATTCCGGACCGGAGAAGCTGACAGACAGCGAACTTCTGGCTGTTGTTCTACGATCCGGTACCCGTGGAAGCTCCTCTGTACAACTGGCCGATGAGGTTTTGCATCTTGGACAAAACGAACAGGGTCTGCTTGGAATCTATCATCTTTCCATGGAAGATCTGATGCAGATTCGGGGAATCGGCCAGGTAAAAGCCGTACAGATCAAATGTATTGGAGAATTATCCAAGCGGATTGCAACCAGAGAAGCCGGAAAACTTCTGGATTTTCACAGTCCGGACACAATTGCAGCGTATTATATGGAACGGATGCGGCATGAAGAGCAGGAGCAGATGATTTGTACGATGTTAAATACAAAAAATCAGTTTTTAGGTGACGAAGTGATCTCGAGAGGAACAGTTAATTCTTCTCTGGTATCGCCAAGAGATCTCATCCTTGCGGCCTTTCGTCACCGGGCTGTCTATATGATCCTAGTGCATAATCATCCAAGCGGTAATCCGGAACCAAGCAAAGACGATCTTCTTTTTACAAAAAGAGTATGGGAAGCCGGAGCACTGGTAGATATTCCACTTCTGGATCATATTGTGATAGGGGATCAGCAGTATTTCAGCTTTCGACAGGAGGGGTTGCTTTCCTGACAGAGATATTGCCGGAATATAGCGGTTCGGTGAAAGCGGTGAACCGTTATGTTGGGATATGCAAAACAGAAGGGATATGCATTTATGTTTAAAAACCATGTATATGGAATTGACCTGGGCAGTAATATGATCAAGATTTACTCTCAGAACAGTAATGAAATCTTAAAAGAGAAAAATATGATTGCCATTCGCAACAAAGATACTGTACTTGCCGTTGGAGATGAAGCATATGAAATATACGAAAAGAATCCGACAAATGTAAAGGTATCTTCTCCGATGCTCAATGGTATGATCGCAAACATCAGTCACCTGGAGATCATGCTTCAACTGCTGCTGGACAAGACCGGACGCAGCGTTGGGCGGCACCCGGTGATTTATTTTGCTGTTCCGGTAGATATGACAGAGATAGAAAAGCGTGCATATTACAGTATCGCCCATACCGGACAGCTCAGACAAAGTAAGGTACTTCTGGTGGAACGTCCGATTGCAGATGCACTGGCGCTTGGTATTCCGATCATGCGTACCAAGGGATCCATGATCGTAAACATTGGAGCAGCTACAACAGAGATTTCTGTTATTGCAGATACCCGTGTGATCATCAGTAAGGTGATACCCGTAGGCGGTGACCGTCTGACACAGGATATCCTGACAACGATCCGCAGAAAGCTTAATTTTTCTATCAGTGAACGTACAGCCGGAAGATTGAAAGTATCTCTTGCAAATCTGGAAAAAGATACGAAGGATGCGAGAAAAATCATCGGTATTGACTGTGTGAGCGGTTTGCCGAGAGAACGCGTGATTACTTCTCCGGCAGTAAATGAGGCGATCACTCCGGCGATTTGTGAGATCATCACAGAGATTCGGGCTTTTCTGGAGCGTATTCCACCGCAGATACATAAAGTGATCTTATCAGAAGGGATCTACCTTACCGGTGGCAGTACACATCTGCCATATATTGACAGGGTTCTGTCCAGGCAGATCGGCTGCCCGATCCTGCTGTCACATTATTATGAACTGTGTACGATCTATGGGCTGAGAGAAATTATCACCCACGATGCACTTCATCACTGGGCTTTCACTCCCAAAAAACAGAAATAAGGAGCTGTCATGAAAAAAAAGAACCAATATAAAATGAAAACAAAACATCTGATAACTATGATGACAATCCTGTGTCTCGGACTGATCGTCCTGTCCCTTTCAACCAGTTTTTCTTTTGCACCGGTGCGTAATGTCCTGGGTTATGTGATTGTTCCTTTTCAGAATGGGATTAATGAAGTGGGAAACTGGATGACGGATCAGAAAAACGGATTCCAGAGTATGAAAAAGCTGTCTGCGGAGAATGAAAAACTTCAGAAACAGGTGGATGAACTTCAGGCTAAAAACACTACACTGTCTCAGGACCAGGAAGAACTGGATCGTCTGAGAACATTGTATAACCTGGACACAGACTATTCGGAGTTTGAGAAAGTCGCTGCGCAGGTGATCGGAAAAGATACCGGTAACTGGTACAGCACGTTCCTGATCAACCGGGGAAGTTCAGATGGTATTGCGGTAGATATGAATGTTATCGCGGATGGTGGTCTGGTAGGAATCGTTACGGAAACGGGGGCACATTGGGCTACGGTTCGTTCGATCATTGATGACAGCAGTAATGTCAGCGCAACTGTCACATCCATTTCTCAGAACTGTATGGTAACAGGAGATCTGCAGATGATGGACGACGGTAAGATCCGTTTTATTCAGCTGACAGATAAAGAGGATCAGGTACAGGAGGGAGATAAAATCGTAACCTCTTCTGTCAGTAACAAATTTTTAAAAGGAATTCTGATCGGTTATATCAGTGAGGTTTCTACAGACGCCAATAAACTGACCAAAAGCGGTACGATCATTCCGGCAGTGGATTTTAATGATATTCAGGAAGTCCTGGTTATCAAGGAACTGAAGCAGCAGAAGACAGAGGATGTGACTTCGGAGGAATCACAGACACCAGATGACAGCACAACTCCGACACCGGATCCGGCGCAGGATGCACAGGAGGATGAACAATGAGAAGAAAGCTGATTCTGGCGGTATTGATTCTGCTGGCATTTGTCTTACAGGGAACCGTGTTCCAGACACTGTCCATCGCTTCCATCGTTCCCAATCTGCTTTTGATCCTCACAGTATCGTTTGGATTTATGAGAGGAAAAAAGGAAGGAATGTTCGTAGGATTTTTCTGCGGTCTCCTGATTGATATTTTTTATGGAAGTATGATTGGCTTTTATGCCCTTATTTACATGTATATTGGATTTTGCAATGGCTTTCTGTATAAAATCTTTTTTGATGAAGATGTAAAAGTGCCAATGGTACTGGTTGCCGGCAGTGATATCGCATATGGAGTACTTGTATACGGATTGCAGTTTATGCTCCGTGGTCGGCTGGATTTTTTCAGCTATCTGCAGCATATTATTCTTCCGGAGATGGTATATACAGTACTGCTTACGGCAGTTTTATACCGACCGCTCTATCGATTAAACCGCTGGCTTACGGAAAATGAATGGGAGGGACCCAAGTTACCTTGATGAGACGACCAAAAAAAAGACATAAAAAATTTATTATTCCACGGACTACAGTGCTGATTTTTATCTTTGCAGCTATGAGTATGGTATTGATTCACCGCCTGTTTTCTCTGCAGATCATCCATGGACAGGAATATGCGGACAATTTCAGTATTATGACGACAAAAACGAGAACACTGAAAAGCACCCGAGGAAATATCTACGATCGAAACGGTCAGGTGCTTGCTTCCAACGAACTGTCCTATTCGATCACACTGGAAGACAGTGGTGACTATGCAAATAATACAGAAAAAAACCGCAGCCTGAATGGAGAAATCTACAAGATTATCCAGATTATCGAAAGCAACGGAGATGCTATCAGCAGTGATTTCCGTATTAGTGTCGACAGTTCCGGAAACTACAGTTATGATGTGGAGGGTACAACACTGTCACGTTTTAAAGCGGACGTGTATGGACACAGTTATATTGACGATCTGACAACAGAGGAGGCAAATGCTTCCGCTCAGCAGATGGTAGAAGATATGCTGAAACGATATGAAATTCCATATGATCACAGTGACTATAAGGCTTCGGAACTGAAAAAAGCGCAGGAAGCCGGTCTTCCGGAGCAGCTGACAAAAGAAGAGACATTGAAGATTATATCGGTAAGATATGCACTTTCCACAACCAGTTTCCGAAAATATATTCCGGTAACGATCGCAACCGATGCTTCTGAAAATACGGTAGCTGCGATCCAGGAAAACAAGAGTCTGTTGGAAGGTGTGGATGTGCAGGAAGATTCCGTGCGTGTCTATACCGACAGTATTTATTTTGCACCGCTTCTTGGATATACCGGAAAGATTTCTTCAGACGAACTTGCAGATCTGCGGTCAGAGAATCCGGATGCAGGTTACAGCACTACTTCTATTGTAGGAAAATCCGGTCTGGAGAAGGTTATGGAGTCGACGCTTCAGGGAAAAGACGGATCGGAAAAAGTATATGTAGATTATTACGGAAAAGTGTTACAGATCGGTGAAGATTCCAAAGAAGATCCGGTACAGGGCAATAATGTATATCTTACTATCGATAAAGATCTGCAGATTGCCTGCTATAAGGTGCTTGAACAGAAGATTGCCGGTGTGCTGGTAGCCAATATCCAGAACATCAAGACTTTCAAAGCAGATGAAAATACCGATGCATCCACGATCCCGATCCCAATCTATGATGTGTATTATGCGCTGTTAAATAATTCCGTAATCGATATCGATCATTTTACGGCAGCAGATGCCTCTGAGACTGAGCAGAAGATTGCGGCAGCATTGGAACGGAAGCAGGAAGAAATCTTCCGGAAAGTGGACGAACAGCTGACCGGAAGTGATACAAAACCATATAAAGACCTCAGCGAGGAGATGAAGGGATATGTCAGCTATATTGTCAATGATCTGCTGATGGACAAAACAGGTATTCTTTCTGAGACATCCATCGATAAGAATGATGAGATGTACAAGGCATGGACGAAAGATGAGACAATTTCTCTTCAGGAATATCTTACTTATGCGGCAAGCCAGAACTGGATCGATATTTCCAAGTTTTCAGATAAAAACACATATCTGGATTCCACAGAAGTATACCAGGAACTATCTGCATATATTTCAGATTATCTGTCTACGGATCAGGACTTCAGTAAGATGTTATACAAATATCTGCTTCTGGACGATGAAATTACAGGAAAGCAGCTGTGTACAGTACTGTATGAACAGGGAGTCCTTTCCACCGATGATGAGGACTATCAGAACTTCAAAGCCGGAAATCTTTCTGCGATGGATCTGATGCTTCATAAGATCAGTTCTCTGGAGATCACACCGGCGCAGCTGGCGCTGGATCCTTGTTCCGGTTCTGTTGTTATCACAGATCCGTCCACCGGAGAGACACTGGCATGTGTATCTTATCCGGGATATGATAATAATCGTCTTGCTAACAATATGGATACAGATTATTACAGAAAACTGAATAAAGATTTGTCTACACCATTTTATAATAAGGCGACACAGGAACGTACGGCACCAGGTTCTACATTTAAACCGGTAACAGCGATTGCCGGTCTGTCAGAAGGAGTTATTACAGATAATGACTACATTTACTGTGGCGGCCGATTTGATAAACTGCAGGGAGCACCACTGAACTGCTGGTTGCTGAGCGGACATGGTGCACTTTCTATCAGGGATGGTATTGCCAATTCCTGTAACGTATTTTTCAGTGAAACCGCTTATCGTCTTGGACAGAATGCAGAAGGAACATTTAATGATAATACAGCGATGCAGCAGCTGATTAAGTATGCGAATCTGCTTGGGCTGGATAAAAAGTCCGGGCTGGAGATTTCTGAAGCATCGCCACAGGTTTCCAACGAACTGCCAATCCCGTCCGCTATCGGACAGGGTACTCACAGTTATACCACATCTCAGCTTGCCAGGTATGCAACGGTTCTGGCGAGCAGTGGTAATGTATATAATCTTTCACTGTTAGATAAATCAACAGATTCCGATGGAAATCTGATTGAAGATTATACTCCGGAAATGATTGATCATGTGGAACTGAGTCAGGGGATCTGGGATGATGTCCATGTCGGTATGGAAGGCGTTATTACCAAATCCAACTGGGGTATTTTCCAGGATCTGAACGTTACACTTGCAGGTAAAACCGGTACAGCACAGCAGAGTAAAAACCGTGCAAACCACAGTTTATTTATCGGTTATGCACCGGCAGATAAACCACAGATTGCGTGGGCAATCCGTATTGCAAACGGTTATGCGTCAACAAACTCCGAACTGGTGGCAAAGGATATTCTGAACTATTACTTCGGACTGAAAGATGAAACAGAGATTCTTACCGGACAGGCAAGTACAGCCAGCAATTCCAACGCAGGTACAGACTGATCGAGATGCAAAAGACAGACAATATGAACAAATATCAGGAGGATTGGATATGAGTGAAGTAATTGTTGTTACATCCGGGAAAGGCGGGGTCGGTAAGACGACAACTGCTGCCAATATCGGTACCGGACTTGCGGCACTGGATAAAAAAGTAGTTCTGGTAGATACAGATATCGGCCTTCGAAATCTGGATGTGGTACTGGGACTCGAAAACCGAATTGTGTATAATCTGGTAGATGTCATCGAAGGAAACTGCCGATTAAAACAGGCGCTGATCAGGGATAAACGGTATGCCAATCTGTTTTTGCTTCCATCTGCACAGACCAGAGATAAAACCTCTGTTACACCGGAGCAGATGAAAAAATTATGTGAGGAACTGAAAAAACAGTTTGATTACATCCTGCTGGACTGCCCGGCAGGAATTGAGCAGGGATTTCGGAATGCCATCGCCGGAGCTACCAAAGCTCTGGTAGTGACAACACCGGAGGTTTCAGCGATTCGTGATGCGGATCGGATCATTGGTCTTCTGGAAGCGGAGGATCTGAGAGATATCCGTTTGATTATCAATCGCCTCCGCATGGATATGGTAAAACGGGGAGATATGATGTCCGTGGAGGATGTGTCGGATATTCTGGCAGTACCTCTGATCGGCATCCTCCCTGATGACGAACAGGTTGTAATTGCTACGAATCAGGGAGAACCTCTGGCAGGCAAGCCAGGTCTGTGCGGACAGGCTTATCTCAATATCTGTCATCGGCTTCTTGGTGAAGAAGTCCCCTTCCAGGATCTCGATGTGAAAAAAGGAATTTTGGGACGATTGTTTGGCAGATAGGAGGGAAGCAATGAGTATCTTCGGCAAAAAACGGAAAGCCTCTGGCACCATTGCAAAAGACAGACTCAAACTGCTTCTCATATCGGATCGGGTGAGCTGCTCACCTCAGACGATGCAGATGTTAAAAAACGATATGATAAAAGCTGCGGGAAAATACATACCTGTTGATGCAGGAAAGGTGACAATCTGTTTTCATCAGTCACCACCCGTTCTCACAGCAGATATACCGTTAAAATCCAGAAAGGATACAGGATCTTAACATGTTTAAACTTTACAGATTGAAAAATTATAATTTCCGGCTGATCATCTGGCTTCTGATGATCAGCGGAATCGGAGTGCTGCTGGTGGGAAGTGCAAAAGCTTCTCTGCAGTCGAGACAGCTGATCGGTGTGATTCTTGGTCTCGTGGTGATGGTTGTAGTTTCTTTGATGGACTACAGCTGGCTGTTGAATTTTTACTGGATCATCTACGGGGTAAACATTATAATGCTGCTGATCGTTCGGTTCTTCGGGGATTCTGCAGGTGGTGCTACCCGATGGCTGGATCTTGGCTTTGTACGTTTTCAGCCGACCGAGCTTTCGAAGATCTTGCTGATCATGTTTTTTGCCCGGTTTCTGATGGATCACGAAGATACCCTGAATACCTGTAAGACTATTCTGGCTTCCGTAGTGCTCCTTGCAGTGCCGCTGGTTTTAATAAAGATTCAGCCGGATCTGAAAAACACGATCACTGTTACGATTATATTCTGTCTGATGATGTATGTGGCAGGCCTGAGTTATAAGATCATTGGGGGTATTCTGGGAGTTGCCATTCCGCTGGTTATTGTGGCATTCATTCTGATCACACAGACAGATATCAAGATTATTGACTCCTATCAGAAAGACAGAATCATGTCCTGGATGTACCCGGAAGACGAGACATACAAAGATGATGTTATCCAGCAGCAAAATTCAATTACAGCTATTGGTTCCGGTGAACTTACCGGAAAAGGATATAATAACAACAAAGTTTCCTCTGCAAATAAAGGAAATTTTGTTACTCAGATTCAGACAGACTTTATCTTTGCGGTTGCAGGTGAAGAACTTGGGTTCATCGGAAGCGTTTTTATCATATTACTCTTGTTCCTCATTGTGGTTGAATGTATAATTACAAGCAGAAAGGCCAAGGACCTGTCCGGTAAGATTATATGTTGCGGCGTAGCAGGCGTCGTTGGCTTCCAGAGTTTTCTGAACATCTGTGTAGCCACCGGCGTTCTTCCAAACACAGGAACACCGCTTCCCTTTGTAAGTTATGGTCTGACATCTCTGGTCAGTCTGTATATTGGTATGGGTCTGGTATTAAACGTAGGTTTGCAAAACAGAAGATATTTGGGAGGAGAAAAAAATGAACATTGGCTTCATCGCACACGAATCTAAGAAAAAACTGCTTCAGAATTTTTGTATTGCATACAGAGGAATCCTCAGCAAGCATCAGCTTTATGCCACCGGGACATCCGGGCGTCTGATTGAGGAGGCTATGAATCTGGACGTCCATAAACTTCATGCGGGACATGTGGGCGGCGAACAACAGATGGCATCTATGATTGAACAGAATCAGATGGATCTGGTGATTTTCCTTTGCGGACCATATCAGGAGAAAAAGCATGAACCGGATGCACATAAGATTTTCCGTTTATGTGATACACATATTATTCCGCTGGCAACAAATCTTGCCACAGCGGAACTTCTGATCAAATCCCTGGAAAGAGGAGAACTTGACTGGCGTGAAATGTATAAAAAATAGAAAACGATTATTGAAACCTATCAAAAAAAAGTATCGGGATACACTGATTCTTACAGGGATTCTGATTCTGTTTTTTGGTGTGGGAATTACCGCACTCGTACTTCTCCGCCGCTCTTCACAGCTGGATATGACTTCAGCTTATTCGGTAAAAGAAGAGATGTACGGTACACATGGTGCAGAAATCAGTACACAGAAAGCCGATTCCTTTGCCTCGTCATATGCAGTTTCCTCCGGAAATATGAGTCTGGAAGGTGTTGCGATCAGTGATACGACAAAAGCCGGTCTTTTCGATCTGGATCATGGATCTGTGATGTTTGCTCAGAATATTCATGAAAAATCATATCCAGCGAGTATCACAAAAATTATGACAGCGATTCTGGCATTTAAGAATGGGAATATGGACGACATAGTGACAATTCCGGCAGAGGCTCTGAACCAGGAATCCGGTTCCACAGAGATTGGCTTTCAGGAAGGAGATCAGGTAACACTGGATGAACTTCTTCATGGTCTGCTGATCTATTCCGGGAATGATGCTGCGGTTGCTATAGCACAGCATATCGGCGGAAGCGTGGAGCAGTTTGTGGAAATGATGAATCAGGAAGCACTGGAGCTTGGTGCAACCAATACACATTTTGCCAATCCTTCAGGACTGCAGGATGAAAATCATTATACAACAGTATACGATATTTATCTGATGTTACAGGAAGCGATGACGTATCCACATTTTCTGGAGATTGCACAGCTTAGTTCTTATAATCTTACCTGTAACAGAGGTGAGCAGGAAGTAACTTTTCATCTGGATGCTACCGATCAGTATCTGACCCGTCAGGTGACGGCACCGAAGAATGTGACGGTGCTTGGCGGTAAGACCGGTACAACATCAGATGCAGGCTCCTGTCTGGCACTGTTGAGCCAGAATGCCTATGGGGAACCGTATATTTCTATTGTTCTTCACGCGGCAAATAAGACGAATCTGTACACGTATATGAATCAGTTGCTTTCTGCGATCAATCAGTAGAATCAGCTGATTTTCAAAAATATCAGAAACAGGAAAGAAATGCACCAGGCGTTGTGCGTTTATTTCCTGTTTTTTTTGAAATTTTTCAGATTTTTTCAAATTTACCATTGTATTTCTTGGTGAAATATTCTATAATTACAACAACAGAACAGTACTTTTTGGTAATATATACCAGAAATCAAAGGAGGAAACTGCTATGGTTCAATTAATTGTAGGCAAAAAAGGTAAAGGAAAAACTAAGCAGCTTTTAGATAAAGTGAACGGAGCCATTAAAGCTGCTGAAGGTAACATTGTATATCTGGATAAAAGTTCCAAACATATGTATGAACTGAACAATAAAATTCGTCTGATCGATGTATCCGGATATCCGATTAAAAATGCAGATGAATTCATCGGTTTTGTATGTGGTATTGTATCTCAGGATCATGATCTTCAGGAAATGTATCTGGACAGCTTCCTGAAAAATGCAAAATTGGAAGGAAAAGATATTACCGATGCACTGCATCAGTTAAAAGATATTTCCGAGGCATATAAAATTAATTTTGTATTAAGTGTTTCCATGGATAAAGAAGAATTACCTGCTGAATTTCAGGATGATATCATCATTGCCTTGTAAAACTGTAGCAGATGAAAAGAGGGTTGCCTGTTGGCGACCCTCTTTTCATGTTTTACGCGAGTAACGAGCCAAAGTCCGTGCATGCACGCGACCCTGGCGACTGCCGCGATAACTATGAGAAACTCGCGGAACGTGTTTTCATAGTTATCCGCAGCTTACGGGTCAGTGTCGGCGAGACGACTGAAAAAGGTGCAAAGGTACAGACCGCTTAATCCAACCAGGATATAGATGATCCTGGAAAGCCAGGATAAATTGCCGAACAAGAAAGCAACCAGATCGAATTTGAACAGTCCTACCAGCCCCCAGTTAATTGCACCTGTGATTGTCAGTATCAGTGCTGTATAATCCAAACCTTTCATCTTAATTTGATCAACCTCCTGTTTTTTTCGTTATCTCCAGTATTTCCACGATTTCACAGAATATGCATATTTTTTTTCTTGTGTATTCGTCAGAGGGATGATAGAATAATTTTATATGAGTATAAGTCAGAAAAACGAAGGGGAGTGTTTTCATGACTACAAAAAGGAAAAATAAAATATCCGGATGGTTTCGTAAGATCCCGTTAAATATAGGAACCTTTATCTTTGGGGCACTTTTTGTGTATATGGTAATTACGGTCATTCTGTATCTTACTGCAGATCATATTCAGTCCTATCAGGTGACCGCAGGTCCCTTATCCAATAATAAGACATATACAGCACTGGCAATCCGTGAAGAATCTGTGGTAAATACGAATGCCGCCGGTTATATTACCTATTATGCAAGAGAGAACAGTAAAGTTGGAAAATCCGGAGCAGTCTATACTCTGGGGGACACTCCGGCACAGGCTGCAGTCAATGAACTGACCGAACAGGATTATGCCGGAATCCGCTCTTCCATTGCAGGATTTGCCTCCACATATGACAGTGACAACTTTTATGATGTTTATAATTACAAATACGAGCTGGAGGGATCTATTCTCCAGTACAGTGGTCTTCAGACGGATGACTCCACGGAAACTACGCAGACGGCCAATGGACAGACAATTTACCGGGCAGCACAGGATGGTATCGTTGTTTATGCAGTGGATGGCTACGAAGGGATTACAGCAGATCAGCTGACGTCAGATCTTTTCAGTAAGAAAAACTATCAGATTACCAATCTTCAGAAAGAACGAAAGGTATCCTCCGGGGATCCTGTGTATAAACTGATAACCAGTGAGACCTGGTCAGTAGTGATACCGCTGAGCACAGATCAGATTGTTTCACTGGCAGAAAAAAAGACGATCCGAGTGAAGTTTTTAAAAGATGATGCCACGCAGACAGGTTTACTGACCATTGTTACCGGTGAAGACGGCAATTATTACGGCAAGATCACATTCAGCCGTGGAATGATTCGCTATAGTGGTGATCGCTTTCTGAATATTGAACTGGTAACAAACACACAGACAGGATTAAAGATTCCGCTCAGTTCCATTGTGAAAAAGAACTTTTATGTGATTCCGAAAGAATACATTGCTACTGATGAAGAAGATGGTGATGCCGGCTTCTACCGAAAGGTTACCAGAAGGGGAAAGGATGATTCCTCTGAATTTGTCAAGGCTACGATTTATCAGGAAGACGATGATTACTATTATGTGGATATGGATACTTTTCAGGACGGAGATGTGATTTTGAAGCCTGACAGCCAGTCTGTTTATGAAATAAAAGAAAAGAAAGCATTAGAAGGTGTGTATTGTATTAATAAAGGCTATGCTGTTTTCAGGAAAATTGTCATGATTGAACAAAATGATGAATATTGTATAGTTGAGACAGGTACCACCTATGGACTTTCCCAGTTTGATTACATTGTCAGAAACGGAAATACCGTGAAAGAAGACGATATTCTGTTTAAATAAAGACTTACAAAGGAGAATAATGTATGGTAGCAGAACAGTTACAGAACGTACGAGCTGAGATCAGAAAAGCCTGTGAAAAAAGCGGTCGGAATCCGGAAGAAGTAACTCTGATCGCAGTCAGTAAAACAAAACCGATTTCCATGATTCGTGAGGCGATGGATGCAGGACAGACGATCTTCGGAGAAAATAAGGTACAGGAACTTTGCACCAAATACGAAGAACTTCCGAAAAATCTCGAATGGCATCTGATCGGGCACCTGCAGAGGAATAAAGTAAAATATATTGCAGACAAAGCAGCACTGATTCATTCTGTGGATTCTCTGCGTCTGTCAGAAACAATCAACCATGAGGGAGAAAAGATTCAGAGAGTGATTCCTGTCCTGATTGAAGTGAATGTTGCGCAGGAGGAAACAAAGTTTGGAGTATCAGTGGAGGAAACCATGTCTTTGATTGAGGAGATCTGTAAGCTTCCGTATGTGCAGATTCAGGGACTGATGACAATTGCTCCATATGTACCGGATCCTGAAGAAAATCGGCCTGTTTTCCGAAAATTGAAACAATTAAGTGTTGACATAAGCAGTAAAAACATGAATAATGTACATATGGATATTCTGAGTATGGGTATGACGAACGATTATCAGGTAGCTGTTGAAGAAGGTGCCACTATGGTTCGTGTTGGTACCGGTATTTTTGGTGAGAGAGATTATTCCAAAACAAAATAGATAGGAGATAAAAAATGAGCGTTTTAGATAAGTTTTTAGATGCCATCCGTTTAAATGATGATTTTGACGATGATGATGAATTCTTCGATGATGAAGATCTGGAAGCCCTTGACGAGGAAAAACCGAAACATCGTTTCTTTAAAAAACTGGATGACGATGATGATGAAGATGAAGAAGTTGAATATGTAAAACCGGAGAAAAAAGTGGCACCAAAGCAGACAAAAGCTCCGAAACAGACTGTAAAGCAGGCAACTCCGTCTGCATCCAGCAAGATCACTCCGATGAGAAAGAAAAACAGCGGAAATGGTACGATGGAAGTCTGTGTGATCAAACCTTCTTCCATGGAAGACACCAGAGAGATCGCAGATACTCTGATTGACCGTTGTACTGTAGTACTGAATCTGGAAGGTATTGATGTAGATGTGGCGCAGAGAATCATAGATTTTTCTTCCGGTGCATGCTATTCTATCGCAGGAAGTCTGCAGAAGATTTCCAGTTATATTTTTATCCTGACACCAGCCAATGTGGAAATTTCCGGTGATTTCCAGGAAATATTAAGCGGCGCTTTTGACGTTCCTTCTGTTCGGACAAACTTCTAAGATGAAAGAACAGGAAGTACAGTTCAGAAAGCGGCTGGCAGATCTGGCAAGAACAGCCTATTATCGGGAGATTCCTGTGTTTACGGATTTTCTGGATTTGAATGAACTTCATATGGTACATAGCTTTCGACCGGAGGAAGCGGGTGTTATGATCCGTACCTTCGGTGGCTATGAAGAAGCAGAGCGTCAGATAGCAGCATTTCTTCCTGATGCTCTTTCTTATGATTATGGGGAAAATGAAGAGCTTTTTCTTTCAATGTATCCGATTCGGTGTATCCGTATCTCGCCTTGTTCCGGAAAATTCAGTGAGGCGCTTACTCATCGGGATTATCTGGGTGCCCTGATTCATCTGGGAATCGAACGCTCCAGACTTGGGGATATAGTGATCAAGGGCCAGGATGCGTATGTATTCTGCCATGCACAGATGGAAGAATTTCTTATGCAGAACATTACCAGAATCCGGCATACAACAGTGAAAGTGTCCGCTGTTGAGAATCCGGACGACCTTCCGAAACCACAGTTTCAGGAGATCCACGGAACAGTCAGTTCAGTACGGTTGGATGCGATGATTGCTCTGGCATTTTCGTCATCCAGAAGTAGTATGCTGGGATTGATCGAGGGTGGAAAAGTTTTTGTCAATGGTAAAATGGTTGTATCTAACGGACATCCTTTAAAACCGGAAGATATTGTGTCGGTTCGTGGATATGGAAAGTTCCGCTATGACGGAATGGCGGGAACAACAAAAAAAGGACGGTGCAGTGTTACCGTACAGAAATATATATAACGTGTTCTCAAATACGATCCTGCATTTCTACAAAAATAAAACAGGATGATTATTTTGGAGGAGAATTTTATGAGCAAACAATTACGCGTATACAGAGAAGGCGCAAAGACAGAATTTGATTACCAGATTCTCTGGGAAGAAGATTTTACAAAACTGACGGATGCAGTTAAGAAACTGGAGCTTTCCTGTGGCAAGATCTGCATTGTAGCAGATGATACAGTGGGAAATCTGTATGGGAAAGAAGTACAGAAGGCACTGGAAGAACTGGATGTAACGGTTGATTTGTATACTTTCCCGGCGGGAGAAGCTTCTAAAAATCTGGATACAGTAAAAGAGCTGTACGCGTTTCTGATCGAACATCACTATACAAGAAAAGATGTACTGGCAGCACTTGGCGGAGGCGTTACCGGAGATCTTACCGGATATGCTGCTGCCACCTATCTGCGTGGTATTGACTTTATCCAGATTCCAACGACTCTTCTGGCTCAGGTAGACAGCAGTGTAGGTGGAAAAACAGGTGTGGATTTTGCACAGTATAAAAATATGGTAGGTGCATTCCATCAGCCGCGGCTCGTCTATATGAATCTGAATACGCTGAAAACTCTTCCGGAAGATCAGTTTGCCAGTGGCATGGGAGAAGTGTTGAAATCAGGTCTGATTCGTGATGCCAGATTTTATGAGTGGACGATTAATCATATGTCGGAGATTCAGGAACGAATCTATCCGGTTCTTGTGAAAATGGTTCGCAAATGCTGCGAGATAAAGGCTGCTGTCGTGGAAAGTGATCCGACGGAACAGGGAGAACGTGCACTGTTGAATCTTGGACATACAGTGGGTCATGCAGTGGAAAAACTGAAGAATTTTGAACTTCTTCATGGCCAGTGTGTGGCACTTGGAACCATTGCCGCTGCCTATATCTCTTTCAAAAGAGGCTGTCTGTCGACAGAGGAATTCTACGAGATCCGTGATATGAACGTGGGATTTGATCTTCCGATTTTCTTTAACGGTCTGGATAATGAAGCTGTATTGCAGACGACAAAGTCGGATAAAAAGATGGATAACGGAAGGATTAAGTTTATTCTTCTCAAAAAGATCGGACAGGCATACATCGATAAAACAGTTACAGACGAAGAAATTCTGGATGCGATTCAGTTTATTAACGGAGATATGATCGAAGGAGAATAAGGGATGGTGAAAAATAAGAAAACCATACAATTTATCGGAGTGGACTGTATTCTTATGGTGATTCTGACACTTCTGGATCAATGGACAAAAAGTCTCGTTGTGCATCACCTGAAAGATCAGAGTGATATCATACTGATCCCGGGAATTTTCCGGTTGCATTATCTGGAAAATCGTGGAGCTGCGTTCGGCATTCTGCAGAACCAGAGAATTATTTTTGTGATTCTGACGATTATCTATCTGGCTGCAGTATTCTGGTTTTTGCATCGTTGCCCGAAAACCGGACGTTATACATTGTTGCATATTATAGCATCAGTTCTGACAGCGGGAGCCCTGGGGAACTTTATAGATCGGCTCCGCCTGGGATATGTGGTGGATTTTTTCTATTTTTCACTGATTAATTTCCCGGTATTCAATGTAGCGGATATTTTTGTGGTAATTTCTTTTATTGGTATTGCAGTAAGCATTTTATTCATATATAAAGATGACGAATTTGAGTTCTTAAGCATCAGAAAAAAGGAGTCTAAGGCATAGTGGAAATCTATACGTTTACACCGGATGAGGAACAGAAAAATTTAAGAATAGATAAATTTCTTTCTGAACAGCTGCCGGATCAGTCGCGATCCTATTTACAGAAATTATTGAAAGAAGGAAATGTGACAGTCAATGAAAAAACGGTAAAGGCAAATTATAAAGTACAGCTTTCCGATACAGTGAAGCTGGAACTTCCGGAGCCGGAGTGTCCGGACATTCTTCCGGAAGATATTCCACTAGATATTTTGTATGAAGATGAAGATGTGCTGATCATCAATAAACCCAAAGGGATGGTAGTTCATCCAAGTGCCGGACATTATACCCATACCGTGGTCAATGCAGTAATGTTTCACTGCAAGGAACATCTTTCCGGAATTAATGGAGTGATGCGTCCGGGTATCGTGCACAGGATCGATATGGATACAACGGGTGCTATTGTGATCTGTAAAAATGATATGGCACATCAGAGTCTGGCAGATCAGCTGAAAGAGCATTCAATCACCAGAAAATACCGCGCCCTGGTACATGGAAATCTGAAAGAAGATGAAGGAACAGTAGAAGGGCCTATTGGCCGTCATGCCACGGATCGGAAAAAGATGGCAATCAACTACAAAAACGGAAAACCTGCAGTAACGCACTATAAGGTGCTGGAACGTTTTGGTGCATACACTTTTATCGAGTGCCAGCTGGAGACCGGGCGCACTCATCAGATTCGCGTGCATATGGCAAGCATCGGTCATCCACTTGTGGGAGATATTACCTATGGGCCGGCGAAGTGTCCGTTCAAACATCTGCAAGGGCAGTGCCTTCATGCCATGGTTTTAGGGTTTGTTCATCCACGGACGAATGAATATATTGAATTCTCAGCCCCATTACCAGAATATTTTACTGATTTGTTAGAAAATTTAAGAAAATAGGTACTGTACAATTGATTTGTTTTATTTTATAATAATTATAATAAATTAAAAGAACGGGAGGGGTTGCTATGAAGACCAATACCATTATTACAATAGGTCGTCAGTACGGAAGTGCCGGACGTCAAATTGGAAGAGTCCTTGCAGAAGAGTTAGGTATCAAGTGTTACGATAAAGAGTTACTGGAACGTGCAGCAAAGGAAAGTGGACTTTGCGAAGAACTTTTTGAGAATCATGATGAAAAACCAACCAATAGTTTTCTGTATTCTCTGGTTATGGATACATACTCTTTTGGTTATACTTCATCTGCATTCTCTGATATGCCAATTAATCAGAAAGTTTTTCTGGCTCAGTTTGAAACTATCAAGAAAATCGCAGCTGAGGGACCTTGTATCATGATCGGTCGTTGCGCGGATTATGCACTGGCAGATTTTGATAACTGTTTCAGCGTATTTTTCCACGCGGATCTGCAGACGCGTATTCGAAGAATTGCAAAAATTTATGATCTGACAGATGCAAAAGCAAAAGATCGTATCATCAAAACAGATAAAAAACGTTCTAGCTATTACAATTACTACACCAGCAAACGTTGGGGTGATGCAGATTCCTATGATCTGTGTATCGACAGTGGTAAAATGGGAGTAGATGGCTCTGTAGAACTGGTGTTAAATGCAATTCAGCTGAAAGAAAAGGGATATAAAACAGCTATTTACTAAATTTTATGTAACTGTTCAGTACCTTCACGGTTACAATTTTATTATACTGTCTGAAGCTGTATATTGTGTAGTATAATAAATAAGCCCGCATAACAGGTGAGAGGATCTGTTATGTGGGCTTATTTATTATACATATATGTAAATCAGCGGATTTTTGGTGTCCAGTCAGGAATGTTGCCGTTTACAATTGCAGAAAACATCCGCTCTTTTACACCGGGATTCTCCTGATTCAGTTTTCGGAGCAGGTCTTTTACATACTGTCGTTTTGTATATCCGTCTGCCGGACAGGGGCTTTTTACGACAGGAAGCTGATATTTGTTACAGAAGCCTTTCACATCTGCTTCAGAAACATACATCAGCGGGCGGATCACCGTAAGGTCGGTGCGGTCAAGATGGGTGATCGGAGGAAAAGAATAAAAATGCCCTTCGTAGATCAGAGACATCATCATGGTTTCTACAATATCATCCTTGTGATGGGCATAAGCTATTTTATTGCAGCCCAGTTTTTTTATCGTGTCGTTTAAAGCACCTTTGCGCATTTTTGCGCACAGGGAGCATGGATTCTTTTCGTTCCTTTCATCAAACACGATCCGGGCTATTTCGGTTTTTACCACGGTATAGGGAACTTTCATGGTTTCGCACAGGGAGTGAATGCCTGACACATCAAAATCAGGATGCCCCAGATCGACCGTAATTGCCTCCAGATCGAATTTTTTCGGATAGTAGCGTTGTAGTCCATGGAGTGCGTATAAAAGCGTTAAACTGTCCTTTCCGCCCGATATACCGATAGCAATTCTATCCCCGTCCTGAATCATGTTGTAATCATCGATAGCACGTCTTGTATAACTCATTAATTGTTGCAGTTTCATTGTATGGTTCCTCCAATTATAAAATATCAGAATAATTGTATAAATCAGAATAAATTTGTAAATTCTTTGAATAAAATAAATTTACAGTTATTTAAGTATATCAAATAAAGACTTTACAGAAAAGTCATAAATAGTTAATACATGGATTTTATTCTGTGCTATAATAGATAATATATGTTTATTAACAGAAAACTCGTGGAGGCGTTCAGATGAAAAACTTCTTGGGAAAGAAATATGTCCAGATTGGAATCACAGCATTTTGCGTTATAGCTGCCAGTATGTTATTTTACTTTGGTATCTTTCATACGGCATCAATTGCCAGGGGATTGAATACGATTTATACCATCCTTACTCCGATTGTATATGCAGCAGCAATATCATATGTTCTATGGCCGGTTATCCGTTTTATGGAGCGCAGTGTGGTTTATCGGATCTGTGAGAAAAAAAACTGGAATCCAACTCATAAAGTACGCCATGCGATTCGGATGATTTGTGTTATTATTACATTACTGTTGTTTTTGCTGGTAATCTATGGGTTGTTATCTATGCTGATTCCGGAACTGATCAACAGTATCACAAATATTATCGACAATTTGCCACGATATATTAATAATATAGAAAAATGGCTGACGAATCTTCTGAAAAATTATCCGGATCTTGAGGAAAACTCCAGTATGATTTTCTCAGCTGTAACATCTAAAGCAGAAACCTGGCTGACGGACGATCTTCTGCCTAAAATAAATCTTCTGGTCGCAAGCTTTTCTACAGGATTCCTGGGGGTTCTGGTATTCTTGAAAAACTTTCTGATCGGTGCCATGATATCTATTTATCTGTTGTACGGTAAAGAATCTTACGTTGCGCAGGGAAAGAGGTTGCTGTACTGCCTGTTCAGTACCAGAACAACAAATAATATCATTCGTGACCTTCAGTATGTAGATAAGACCTTCGGTGGATTTATCATTGGAAAAGTGTTAGATTCATTTATTATTGGAATTTTGTGCTATATAGGTACAACGATTCTGAATTTGCCATATGCATTGCTTGTCAGTGTTATTGTGGGCGTGACGAATGTAATTCCGTTCTTTGGTCCATATATTGGTGCTGTGCCGAGTGCACTGCTGATTTTGCTGGTTAATCCGATCCAATGTGTTTACTTTGTTATTTTTATCCTGTTATTGCAGCAATTTGACGGAAACTTTCTTGGACCGAAGATTCTTGGTGGTTCCACAGGACTTTCAAGTTTTATGGTTATAGTTGCTATTCTTGTGGGAGGTGGATTTTTCGGCATTTTCGGTATGTTTGTCGGAGTTCCTGCCTGCGCGGTGATCTGTACAGTAATCCGCAATGGTATACAAAATCGTCTGACTAAGAAGTGTATGCCGATTGATCTGGAAAGTTATCAGAATATTGATCATCTGGATGCAGAAACGTTGAAACCGGTGGCACCATCTGCAGAGAAACCGGGAAGTGACAGCGTATTTAAAAGTTATCGTAAAATTCGGACAAAAGCGAATGCCAATAATGAAGTGAATACAGAGGATCACAAAACAACGGAATAAATGATATGATATACAGAAGGAGAAAAAGTCATGAAGTTTGTAATACAAAGATGTCAGGAAGCCAGTGTTTCTGTGGATGGAAAAACAGTAGGGGCGATTGAAAAGGGATTGATGGTCCTACAGAAGTGGTGGATAAATATCTGAAAAAACTATTACAGTTACGAATCTTTGAAGATGAGAACGGCAAGACAAATCGTTCTCTGATGGACATAGGAGGACAACTTTTGCTGGTGTCTCAGTTTACTTTATACGCAAATTGCAGACATGGGAACCGGCCAAGTTTTACAGATGCCGGAGATCCGCAAAGGGCAGAACAGTTATATGAATATATGATCGAAAAAGCAAAAGAACAGGTGCCTGTAGTAGAAACGGGGATTTTTGGAGCAGATATGAAAGTATCTTTGATAAATGATGGTCCGTTTACGATACTTTTGGATGATGCTGCATTTGCATAAAAAACAGGAAGAAAAGAAATATAATAGATGAAAAATAATTAAGTACAACAGCTGATGCAGGGCTTATGTGGGACATTGATGGTTTTGAGTAAAAATGAAGATATAAAAAATGGGCAGAGCCAAATAGCCGGTCACTGTCCATTTTTGTTATATTGCATATGTACTTATTGTTTCTGTGGCGGTTCTTCCCGTAATCGTAATGCAGAGGCTGCTTTCCGACGCTGTTCATCTCCAACAGATGCATAGTGCTTACGAGTGGTGTTTACGTCTTTATGGCCTAATACATCGGCAACCAGATAGATATCTCCAGTTTCCCGGTATAGGGCGGTACCGTAAGTGCTTCGCAGTTTGTGAGGGGTGATTTTCTTTGTAGATGTAATATGCTGTGCGTATTTTTTTACCAGATTTTCCACCGCCTGAACACCCATTCGTTTCCTCTGAATAGAATAGAAGAGAGCATGCTCATGACCGGCTACCGGAGTGACTGTCTCACGTACTTCAAGGTAATCCAGCAATGCTTTTTCTACTTCTTCACCAAAATATACGAACATTTCGTTTCCGCCTTTTCGTGTGACTTTTACCGCATCATTTTTGAAATCAAGATCTTCGACATCCAGACCGACACATTCTGACACACGGATTCCGGTTCCAAGCAGGAGAGTGATCAGGGCGAGATCACGGGTTTTTGTTTTTTCGTAGTAAGCTTTTTTCTGTCCGGAAAGTTGATCCCCGGCATGCTCGATATAATCCAGAAGCATGGCAACTTCATCGGTATCCAGTCGGACAATAGCTTTTTCATGAAGTTTTGGCATAGTAATCAAGGCAGGAGGATTCGTTTTGATCATTTCGTGTTTAAAGTAATAATTGTAGAAGCTGCGTAACGTCGAAATTTTGCGTTTTAAGCCAGTTTCGCCGTTAGTAACATATGTATCTTGATTATCTTTGTAAACCTTCAAATATTCCATAAATTCCTCGATGTCGAGAGCCTGCACCTGGTCCAGAACATCGATGGTCAGATCTGTGATTTTTTTATCCTTAAACAGTGGATTTTCGTTCACAAGGAACTGAAAGAAAATCCGGATGTCGTACGCGTAAGAAATTCTGGTTTTTGTGGTTGTTGTTGAATCAATGGCACGGAAATAATCCCTGGAAAATTCCGGAAGAGTACGAAGAACTTCACGAAGTTTTAAAATGTTTTCCATATCAGTTTGCTCATGATAAGTAACTCGATCCATAATAAAAATCCTTTCTGAATAGTATATAAAAAATAAGCCTTTGAAAGAATTTTAGCACAAGAAAAGAGCCTTGTCAATCTATACGACAAACAACAGTTTTTCAAATAGATTGATACGGGAAACATAATTAAGTTCAGATATTTATAAATGAACTTCTGTCATATTGTGATCTACGGCATTCAGAAATGTGTTAAATATATCTTTTGTTTTTAAACGTAAACTGGATGTATTGATGCATGGATGACATCCCAGGTATTCTTCTTTCAGTACATCGCTGTCGACTAACAGACGAACCCGATGATCAGTGTCATTCATTAATCCTAGGATGCTCACAGAGCCGGGAGTCACATCCAGAAATTCTTCCATATAGTCTGCAGTTCCAAAGGATAACCGGGAACTACCAATCTGCGCAGATAAATCCTTTGTTTTGAATATTTTCTCTCCCGGAATCAATAACAGATAAAAATCGGTTTTTTGACGGTTGCATAAAAACAGGTTTTTACATGTTGCGGCTTTCAGGACCTTATCGATTTCTTCACACACATCCATATGCATCGCCGGTTCGTGATCCACGCGGTCATATTCGATATGTAATAGATCCAGTAATTCATATACTTTTTGCTCTTTTTTCAGACGTTCTGTCATATTTTCCGGACGTCCATGCTGCAATGTCAGACTCATAAACCGTATAAAATCTCCTTATCGTTTTTATCATCCGATATAAATCGTTCTAACAAATTGTACATTAGTTTGGAACAGCTAATATCAGATATATTTTTATTATAGAATCATATGTGTAGAAATACCAGAGATTTGTCCAAGCTAATCTATAGAAAAAACGCTGGTGTCAATTAAAAAAGATGTATAGAAATATAATTAGTATAACTTACTTTTTCCTATACATCTTTTCAAATATCAGTTTGTTTTTATTTTGTTTTCGGATCGATCTGCTTTGGAAGAATCAAATTCAAGACAATCGCAGAAATTGTAGCAAGAACAACCGGGGATTTTCCGAAAATTGTAGTTACCCAGTCAGGGAACTGTGCAAGAGATGCGCTTGCCTGTGTAACACCCATACCAACAGCGATTGCCAGACCTACGATAGTGGTGTTTCTGAAATTCAGCTCTTCCGAAGCAATTAGTTTCATACCGGTCATAGCTATGGATGCAAATACAGAGATGGTTGCACCTCCAAGTAC
>ERZ779820.545-NODE-545-length-25759-cov-5.844538_pt1 | contig 25759 bp, 31 predicted proteins | sample MGYA00511563_ERZ779820 | MGnify/ENA primary metagenome ERZ779820 (study PRJEB29588, sample SAMEA1964852) | human gut metagenome | biome: human gut; feature: human-associated habitat; material: faeces | place: Denmark | collected 2008/2010 ...
GTCAGTGGCTCCGAGGTAATCAGATCGTCGCCCGTGTCCACATCGTTGGCGACAAATTCGTAGCGTTTGAAGGCGTTGTATATTACGCCGTTTTCAGCCACTCGTTCTCCGTACAGTATTTCCCGGCTGTGCAGGTACGATCCGGCGGGGATGCTCTCACCGGGGTAGGAGTACATGACACCTTTATATAATATGATACCGGGAGTATACGAGCCGTCCTCGTTCTTGTCGAAGCCGTGCAGTATGGCGATGTTCTGGCCGAACAGATTGATCGCGGCTTTCAGGTAGTTTATCTGACGCGGCAGATTGGACAGGTCCGTGATGAACACGGGATTGCCCGTGCCGTCCTGAAATAGCATATCGTAAATGGGGTCGAGTGCCATGTCAATATGTTTTAATGGTGTATTTGATTCCGTATATTATGAGCGAGTTAAGCGTTGCGAGGAAGTCCCACCACACATCGGACATGGGCGCGTCGTTCGTTTGGATGGTCCCGTCCGACAGATTCTGGAAGTACATCTGGCCGTTGCCTACGAGTCCGAATCCCTGCGTCGTGCCGTATATGGTATGGTAGGAGCCTTTCTCTATTCCCTCTATTCCCTCTATTCCCTCTATTTCCTGCATGCTCCACGTGTTTCCGTTGTCTTTGCTGACGAACATAGAGCGGTAGAAGGGAAATGTGCGGAACGACCCGTCCTGCGGAACGTAGGTAACGGACTTGCATACGTATTCCGGCAGAATGGGAGAGGACGAGGCGACAGGATCGTAGTCGGGGGATGCCGCATAGGCCGATCCCTTGCCGACGAATACGAGACGAGTCCCCGTAGAATCGGCTGCGCAATCGTAATACAGTCCATAGGGGAGCGATTTGACGGACGAGTTGACGATTTGGTAGTTATTGTCAAGCTCGACGAGCTCCATTTGGGAAGCGTTCATAAAAACGAATCCGTCTTTGTACGGGCACAGCGATGTATAGGATGAGCCGATTCCTTCGAGCGGTTTCCAAGTTTGAGTCCCGTTCAGAAGGTCCAGATACATCGCCATCGGTTGCAGCCCGTCCCCAATGGCAATGGCGTAGTGGTTGGCTATCGACACATTCGACAGGTAGCTGCCGACGACTTTCGTGTAGTCCCCTTCCGGAAAATCGACCGCCTTCCATGTCTCGCCCATATCGAAGGATATGGCTGAAATGCCGTCTCCTACGGCGATAATGGGCCGGGGTTGGTCCGATCCTTTGATTGAGTAGGTAATACTCTTGTAGAGCGCCGTATCGCTCGCGTTGTTGGGCAGAACGACCGTTTTATAGGATAGCCAGTTGTTATTGGTTATGTAGGCGGTCTTGTCGCTTATGGCGATAGTAGGTCCTCCCGGGACGGATACGGCGTTATAGATGACAGCTCCGCTGTACTGAAGCTCGACGGGAACGCTGACGATAGTCTCGTTGGACGTAGCGCCCTGAAATCCCCAGTAGACCGGGGCGTTTTCGCTTCCTTCGGTATACAGGTACACTTGTTTCGACTCGTCGTCGGGGTACGAATCGTACAGGTACATCTGGTTCAGGCTCGAATTGGAGATGATGATCTCTCCGTATTGCCCGAAAAGATGATTGAGGACATTGGAAACGTTGCTGATGTTCGGCTCGCACGATGCGATCATGTAGTACTTCCGCCTCAGCGCGTCGTATTCGTTCCATTTGGGTTGCAGCGGATAAAGGCATGCCAACAGGAATTTGTACATCTGATTGAGGGCCGGCAGCGTCTTTTCGTCCCCGTATGTGACGGCATAATTGGGCCGGAGTATCTGATAAATCAGATTGGGTATATCGACAGCTCTGAATTTCATACTACACCGATTCGAAGATGGTTATGGGACTATCCGCCGTAAAGTCGGAAATATTGTCGTTGAAATTGAAATATCCGGCGTACAGGTAGATGATTCCCTGATAGGGGTTGGATGCCACGTCGTCCGGAACATACGGGACGTACCTGCCCTCGCCTTCGGATGTGTCCCACCGGTTGATGGTAACGCCGTCGAAAAAGGCGTCCCTTACGCCCGTAATATCCTTGATGGCCGACTCGATGTCATTGATATAAAGAGCCGAGCGATTGAGGCGCTGCATCTGGAACTGGTCGAGCAGCGCTTTGATGTTATCCTGAATGGCTATCAGGTTGTAGTCGCGCGAGTATCTGACGTACAGGTGAGCGCAGTCGAACCGGTCGGGGACCTGACTGAATACCGTCACAGCGATACCCACCGGCTCCCAGTTTTTCATGTAGCCTTTGAATGCGTCGAGTTGCTGCGTCGTGAGCGGAATCAGGTTGTTGTCCGAATCCGTCGTGGCTACTTTCAGATATATTTCCCCGTTATCCGGGACGGATGTATATACCTGCTTGATAATCTGTTTGCTGGTGTCTGTCTCGGCATATCCCATCGCTAATGTTTCGTCGTTCACTACGACCAAATCGTCGCCCTCCTGATAGGCCAGCGCCTTATCGATATAGTATTGCTGGCCCATGACGCGCAGCGAGCGGGCGGCCGTCTCTATGATGGTATTCGAGCGGCCGATTTCTCCGGTCAGGATGTCGATGATCGTGGAGAATACGTCTACGAACCGGGTCCAGATTGCCGAGGCGCTGGAGTTGAGATTCGGCAGGATATTGGCCAGATAGGCTTTTATCTGATTAGCTGTTTGACTTGCCATTTTGGGTCATTGCATTTACGAGGTTATTGATCTGATTTTGCAAATCTTCTTCCGACAGGCGGGTGGAATAGAACGGATATTGACCGGCCCACAATACGCAGGCATTGTTGACGATAGGTATGCCCGTTATGTCGAGTTGAGTCCCGAAAGGTATCTCGGCGGTATAGCTTTCTATGCCGTTTAGCTCCATGAGCTTGTCGAGCACGACGATAGACCCCGATACGTTGTAGCATATATCGTAGATAGTCTGGAATGCCTGAACCTGATAGGATGCCATAGCTTGTTATTCGTTATAGATGACCGACCCGTCCGTGGAGAATATGTTTTGCCATCCCGAGCGGATCGTTTTCTCGTCTACGTATTTGGCCCCGTCTTCATATATCTGCCCGATCCCTTCGGTAAGGAGCAGATCGAAGTCCCCCGGAGCCAGATTGGGATATAGCTCGTCGAGGGCCACGCCGATGTGCGCCTTCGTGATGTTCACGGCACGCTTGATAAGGATCAGAGCGCCGTTTTGGTTCGAGCACCGATCCGTCATGGCGAAATCGCCGTCGGCGATGACAATGTCGTTTACCTTAGTGTCCCATCGTATGTCTTTCATTGTACTATGTCTTCGTTTTGGTATTCATCGTCGGAGAATTGAGAGAAGGAGCCCGTGAATCCGGGAGTAGGGGAGCTTGTCGGTCCGCCTCCGGATGGGGCTGTGTGCGTGTGGGAGTTGACGAACTCTTTCAGGCTGTCTATTTCCCCCACCAGTTTGTTCAGCCGGGCAGTCAGTTCTCCGATAACCACCGTAGGGCCTTTCTCCCCTCCGTTCAGGGTGACGAGCGGATTTTCTCCCGAGGAATCCAGCGCGACGGAAGCCGATCCGACGGTCAGGGACAATAACCCGTTCCGCATTTCCATACCGGCATCCCCTCTTTGGGCCGATATGCTGGATGCGTCGATTGTGATGACATCCGTCGCTCCTTCGTTCCCGAAATCGTATTTGACGACAATCTTGTCGAGATGGGTAAAGGAAACGACGAACGGGAGCTCCGGCCGGTTCTCCACGAATCCGAGCACCACCGTAGAGCCGACGGTGGGGATAAAAAGAATGCCATTGTCCCCATTCACGACAATGTCAAGATTTATGTCGCTGATCGTCTTGTCACTGTCTACAATGGCATTCAGGGTTCTGTTATCCTCGTCTACGCTGTCGACGGTAGCATACACGAGGGATACCGATTCGGCCATCGTGAATCGACGGTCGAGCAGTCGCCCTATTTCTGCGACGCGGGCTGAAAAGGTCTCGTTACGCTTTCTCATAGTAGAACATTTCGTCGGTAACGCTCAGGATATTATGGTAGCCTGAGTCGTCGCAGTTCAGTTCCGTCCCGATCACATAGTAGTTGCTGCTCAGTTCGGGAAACAAGGTGTCTTCATATTCGATGAAATCCCACAGCGAGACGAACGGATATAGCAGCGTGGTGATAGAGCCTTTGTTTCGGTTTCCCTTGAGCCGAGCCAGCGCCGCGTCGGCTATCGTTTCCAGTTGCTCCTGTTTCCGGGCCGGAGAGAAGGGAAGGCGGACCGGCTCTCCTTTGGTTTCATCTCCGCGGGTAACCTGTATCTTGTTGCCTTTTTCGTCATATCCGTTGATCTCGACGTAGTAATCGGTAAAGAGGCCGTCTTCGGGCGTAATGTCCCTGTTGATGACGTTCAGCCGGGTGCTCAGCTTGATTGTCGGTCGGTCCGTATTGGTCGCTCCTGTCCCTACATAGACTTTCCCCGTATTGCTGACTTGGCCGTACAGCACATATTCCTCTGCGAAACGGGAGATAGCCTCATAGGGCGCTATGGCCTTCCAGACGTTCAGCGTGAATTCCACGTCAGCGCTTTCCGATTCGGCTACGGACAGGGACGGAAACTCTCCGGTCAGCCCGGCTTCTTTGCGGAATTTGGCGAAAGCGTCGTTGGCAATCGGGACGACTTCGTTCATAACCCCCTTTAAAGGAGTCATTTTCGACCAGCTTTTATTGACTTGCCCAAACTTGAGAATAAACGAATTGTCCTCGCATTTGATCGTGGTGGGAAAGCCGCTCACCACTTTGCGGATAAACCCGGAGAACGCGAGAATCTTGGGGAACGTATGCTGCAAGGTCGTATTGTCCTTATACCACACGTAGACCTCGATACGGGCTCCCGTCGCAAGCTGGGCTCCGTCTACGCCGATTCGCAGGCTGTCTGCCACGGGGCGCTGCTTGTCGGTGACGGAAATGGTGTAGAGCGGTATTTTGATCTCTGCCGTAGCTCCTATGACATCCCTGCTGTTGCTTACGTTGAATGACGAGAAATGGCCGAGAGAGAATCCCTCGACGATCACTTCGTTGCCGCATTCAAAGTAGTTTCCGGTCATGGCAGTAATGGTTATCCGTTCACGGCAAAGCCGGTATCGGTCGTTACGACATTGGCCGCATCTTCCGATATGACATTCGAGGTAACGTCCACTTCGATCAACTGCATGCGTATTTCGGTAAGCAGCGACCCGGCTTGTGGCGACACGTCGTATTCGGACATATACACGTAGTTGACATGCAGGTTTTGGTTGATGAACGTATTGACGATCCGGAACACGTCCTGATTCTCGAAAAGATCGTTGAACATGCTCGAAAGGTTCTCCAATTCCAGCTTGTACGGGTCGCCTTCGGTATCGTTGACCGTACTTTCGTAGGCCGCGAACAGGTTGGACGTAGCCGGGGACAGCTGCTTGGTCTGCACCTGAATATTCACCGATATGATCTTCGGCTCCTTATACACCCGCTCGAATATGACGGGTCCGTCCACCAACTGGGACGATGCCGTGTGTTTCTTGGCATTGACCGAATAGGTGAACGAGAGGGGCAGAAAGTAGTCGCCGCACTTGAAATAGTAGTCCTGATTCGGGTCGTACCGGCCCAAAGAGACTCCGCCGGCGGAATAGCGGTCGTTCCGTGACACGAAGGGGGAGTTTACCGTGACGGCCACATTGCCCATTTCGTCGTAAGAGTAGGCAGCGCCGCCGCGCAGTAGCTGTTTGGCAATCCCCGCTTCGGCCATGACGATCTTATAGCCCCGCTGGGCCGCGTTGTACGCATCCTCGACATAGTTGCCCACGGTCTGATAGCCTCTGCCGATCAGGCCGTTGTCTATGCGGCTGATAACCGAATCGACCCCCGAGCTGAGCAGGCCGCCTCCCGATATGGATGTATATTTGTTTCTGCTCATATCATGCGGGTTGAATTGTTTAGCGCAATGGTAAGGCCGCGCACGATCATGTCCTCTATGGCGGGCTCCAACTGTTGCTTTATGTCCTCCACGTCGTTTGCGTTGATCGTCGTGGGCATGCTGACTATCTCGCGGTTAAAGTTGATGACGAGCGCCCGGGTCGTGCCGGACATGCCCCGAATGGTTTGGGTATCGGACTGTCCGACCGACTGGGTGTCGAAAGAATCGGTTAGGGATTGGATAGAATCCTTATATTGGTCTTCTGGATGTTTATTGGGAACAATGTATTTAATTGCATTGTTAAAATCTTCTTGTGCTTTTTCTTGGTCTTTGGTTTTTGAAGGAGGAATTTTATAGGGAACTCCATTAAAGCCGACATTTGGTCTTTCAAAAAAACCAATTTTAGCCATGTTCCATGCGTCGGGTAATGCGTTTTGGATCATTTCCCACGACCACGGTCCATATTCTTGCTCGATTGCTCTAAAGCCCTTGTCCCTAAATGTTAACCTATCGAGATAAGAACTCCCGTGTATATACCTTGCGGTCGCTCCCAATAGTTGTTTGCTTATTTCGTCGTTCGGATGTGAAAAAACATAATCAGCCGTTTCTTTATACTTCGATGCAGGAATGCCGCTTGCTGCAAGCATTTCATTGAAAGCTATGTATCTTTCAGGTCGAGATAAAAGCTCTTTACCTGCAACTTCTTTTGCTTTATTGTCCGCCTTTTTGTTGCCATCTATAATACTACCGGCAATAATGGTAGCCACTTTCATCTGCAACGACCCTTTGCCGAAAAGCGCGTATAGCCCGGCAATAGTGGTCCACGGATTCTCCACCGTCCATGAGCCCACGTTGATTGCCGCATTACCGAATTTGGCAGCGGCTCCCAGTAATGTTTTCGAGGCTTCCAGAAAGTTATTGATAATTGAATCGACATTGTTTAAGTTCTGCTCCGAGAAAAATTCCTCGGCCGCCTCTCCTAATATATCGTAGAGTTTTGTGTTTGCGTCGGCCATTCTTTCGGCGACCGGCTCGAAAAGTTTCTCTAACTTCAGGAAGAAATTCTCCCGATTGAGGGCTATTTGCCCCCGGGCCATAGCCACCGGGGAAATCTTGACCGTTTTGTTGAATTCCTCCAGCGCACGGAAGAACGCTTGGGGATTCGACCGGACGAAGGCGTATATATCCTCGTTGCTGCCCGCCTTTCTCCGCTCGTCTTGGAGAAATTTCCCGATAAGCGGTACGCTCTTGATGAGCTCCTTGATGTCGATCCCCTGCCATGAAGTGAGTATCTGCTGCATGTTCAGGCCGACGACGCCCATATCTCTATTACTGGCATGTGCTAACTTGGCTGTGATATTGGCCAAATAGGATGCTTGCTCCTGCGACAATAATGTGCCTCCTACGTTCAGGCCGGTCAGGGTCGATATAAGGTCCAGCGTTCCCACGCGGGAGGAACCGGTCGATACGGCGATGTCGCTGGCCGCCCGGAAGGCGTCGTCGTAGCCTTCCCCGAGCGAGTGCCGGGCCATGTTGTACCGCATGTTGTTCGCGGCAGCCTCCTGCATGCTTTGGCTTTTCAGTGTGCGCATGCCGGCCCAGTAGCCGAGACCGCCGGCCAAAGCGGGAGCACCGTATCCTATGGCGGCAGCCCCTCCTATACGTCCTGCCGCACCTAAAGCAGGGAAAGCCGTTCCGGCCGTATGAGCGAACTGTGATATGATATTGACCGCGTTCCCGAAGTTCTTGCGCACGCCGTACAGCGTAAAGCTGTTGCGCAGGAAATCATTGGAAAACTGTTGCAGATTCTTGAAGGTACGATCTACGTTACGCAGGAAGCCATTATGCGATAATAAAGGAGATCGTTCCAACTTGGAATTAAACCGGAAGACTCTATTTTGCCAACCGGACGGAATATGGGGATACCGCTTGAATAAATCTTCTTCAGATATCTCGCCGGTCTTTTTTCGCCTCCGCGTTCTCGATCCGGCAGAAGCGTTTCGGGACACTTTGCCGAGCTCGCTGTTCAGGATACGGCTCTTGGCGATAGCCGAATCGAGAACGCTATTCATATTGCCCTCCAGATTGAGGACCACAGAATATACGGGAGACGCCATAGTTACTTTTTCTGATTAAAAGGAGCCCAATCGAAATGATATATCATGTACAGAGCGGCATAGAACATGCTATCGATCTGATCGGCGGAAAACTTGCCGACTATCTCCGAAAAGGGCTCGTGGAAATACCGGGAAATAACCGCTTTCTTTATCAGATACGGGTCTTTTTTGGTAAACTCCGAGATTATTTCGTCGATTTTTCTTTCCGGCTCAGGTTTTCGGCTTTTCTTATCATTTTTTGGACGAAACCCAAGCCCGATAGAAAATTTTCTATATCCTCCGCTACGGCTTCGGATTGGAATATGTCCAAGCAGCAGCCCATATCTTTGACGATGGACTCCCGCAGCTTGTCGTCCTTGATGACGCACTTGCAGAACTCGACGGACAGAGTCCCGAGCTGGTCCAGATGCTCGTATCCTTCGAGGATTTTCAGCGCGACGGCCATATGGGCCGGATTGGTGCGTTGCAGGTGCAGGATTTCGACGTCCGCCTCGGTGGGCTTTTCGGTCATGTTCCCCTCTACGTCGGGGACCCAGCTAAAGTAGCTTGTTTTTACGGTGTAAGTTAGCGACATAGTTTTAAAAATTTGGGGACCCCGAGGGGTCCCCGGTTGAGACATGAAGCGAAAAACGGATGTTAAACCGTAATGGGAGATACGTCTCGTTTAATACCCGTTCCTCGGAGAGAGATAGTGACGAGAGTCTGCGGATCGTTGGCGTCCACGTCGCCGCTGACGTCCGATACCCGGCAGTTCAGGAAGTTGACGATAGCCGACTTGGGCGTTCCTGCGTTTTTGAGCGCGTAGGCGCACGTCAGGGTAAATCCGGCGACTTCCAGCATGGAGGCGTACAGTTGGCCCGCCGGTGCGGCAGCGTTGATCGCGTCCATCAGCGCGTTATACTCTCCGCTCTGCATCGTGACCGAGGCGGTGTACGTGGCATTGAGCGCGACGATTCCGATGGGGTCTACGTGACTGATAGCGAATATGTCCTGCACGCTCTGGGAGTTGGCCCAGTTGAGCCGCGACCCCGTGTCGAGTTTCATGCTCGGAATGCCGCTGAAAGTCATGTTTATCTGTACGTCGCTGCTCGGAACGATATACTCACTTAAATTAGGCATAGTCTTTAGATTAGAGAGATGAAACGAACATGACGGTAATAAACGCTTCCCTCATAGGAGCGTTCGGGAGAATCTCGACGGTTACTTCGAGGGCCCGCGACTGTACGAAATTGCCGTCTTTGGCCTCGAAATCCACGTTGATCTGCGATGCGTCGCCCCGGTTGATATACGGGTCGATATACAGGCTTCTCAGATTGGCCAGCGTGCCGGATTTGAACGCCGCGTTGATCGTACCGTTGCTCTGTACGGGGATATTGACGTTCAGCAGCTTCGTAAAGAAGGTGTCGCAGTCGTCGCACACGGCGTTCGCTACGCGGACGAAATCGATGCTTGAGAGGGCATTGGCGGCCGAGTTCATCGTCGCGCCGTCGTTGTAGCAGATACCTACGTCATTGCGCCGGAGCGTGAACAGGTATTGTTTCGCGCCCAGATCGTTCGTCTGCGTGCGCGTAAGGAGCGTAACAGGCGTATTGACAGGCGCGTTGGACGCGGAATCTACGAGATAGTCGGCGGTCGTTACGCTGCCCATCGATACGTTCCCGATGGACGTGGCCAGATTGCGGGCCGATACGATACCGCCGGAGCGTCCGACAGAGGCGTTCCGCGTCTTGGTCGAGGTAACGATCTGCAACGCGACGCGAGGGGCGTTGTATTCCGATACGTCGGGAAGATCGGAGATGCCCGATACTACGGCGGCATCGAGAATGCCGACCGCGCGGATGCCTTCGCCGAACAGAGTTTCGAGAGCCGACTCGAAATTCGTGCAGCAGGTGATAGTGTCTTCCGACAATCCGCCTTCGGTCGGCGTGTCCTGACCTTCTGCCTGAGCGACCATGATGATGCGCGGGCGGTTGTTCTCCAGCGTTTCCATAGTCGAGCGGACGGCCGTCAGGAAGTCGGGGGCTTGCAGAAAATTCGACGTCTGCGCGTAGGTCGTCTTGTCGTAGACGTAAATCCACAGTTTCGTTCCGGCGTCGGCCTTGTCGTAGAACTCCTTGATATTGAAGTACAGGGGCGTTTTGTTCGTCGTGTCGTACTCTTCGTTGATCCCGAGGTTGACGGCATCCTCCAAGCCGGTGAGCATATAGGAGGTACCCACTTCGAGAGTAACGCCGCCGGGTCCGGGGGCTGTGCCTTTAGCGCCCGGCGCGAAAAGCATCGACACGCTGTTATCCTGAGCCGTACCGCCGAGGGCGGTATCGAGGAGCTCGGTATATATGCCAGTTTGTGCCATTTTCGGTTGTGTGAAATGATCTAATCTTCTTTCTTTTGAGCATTCGCGCCCGCCTTCTTCTTACGGCGTGATTCGAGTATCTCGGCTGCGCTTTCCAGACTCATATCCGGCTTTTCGGCCTTCTTGGGCGGCAGCGCCTGCTTGTCCTCGTAGGCGCGGAGCATGTTTTCGAATTCCTCGTTGGAAACGGGCTCCTTGCCTTTCTCTACCTTGCAATAGCGGCAGCGGCCTCTAAGGGCCAATGCGGTTTTGTACCGGTCTTTGGCCGATGCCTCGTTCCGATACACGTTGCCGTCTTCGCAGCAGTAGAGCGTGCCGTATTTGGCGGTTGCGATAATGAGGTTCTGATAATATCTGTCGGAAAAGTTTACCATAGCTGTAACGTATTTACGAATGGGTGTAAAAGAAGGGGCGGCCGTGCGGAGGGTCGTGTATGACATGTGACCCGGACATGATGTTTTTAAGGGAACAGTCCGCGTCAGCCGCCCCTGTTGATTACGCGCTTACGGCAGGAATGATGATGCCGATACCGAGCCCGTCTTTACGAGCGGCTCCGGCTCCCGAACGAATATCCATAGACATAACCCAAGAATAGTCGTTGGGATTCTGTACCATGTGTACGTTCGTGTTGCCCTGCGCGATGATGGCCTCGCCGGGGATGAAGCCCAGAGCGATGTCGTAGGCCGTAGCGGCCAGCACGGGCGCCGTGTAGGACGGAATCGTGCCGTCTGCGTTCACCTTGCCGTCGCAATAGAGCTCTGCATCCACCACCTTGCTCGATGCGGTGTCGTATGCGGCGACAGTGGAGCGCGGCATAGCCTCGAAGCCGCTGTACTGAACGGTCATAGGACCTACGCGGCCCGTCTGCTTCGACAGGATCGAGGTGATGAGCGGGTCGTTCTGAAGCTGCTCGAAGTACGCGGCGGCCATCACCATGACGGCCTCGTTGTAGTCCATCGTGTAGTTCTGGTTGATGAATCCCTTTTGCATCTGGGTGATGTTCTTGAGGGCGAACTCCAGAAGCGTACCGGTCGCGGCGTCGTTGATGGGGAACGTCGAGGCATCGACGGCGAAGGTATCGGGACCCGACATGGGAACCTTTACCGATGCGGCCTCGGCGAACATCTGCAACCAATAGTTGTGGATTTTGTTCACCACGACGCGCATAGCCTCGCTCTGTCCGGTCGCGCGGTTGTTGTATGCCAGTACGTCCGTCGTTGCGGGCTGCCATCCGATGGGTTCCATCGAGAATACCTTCTCGGCCAAAGCGACCGGGATGTCCTCGTAGTACGAGGTTTTCGCGTTCAGCGGAGCGCGGCTTCCCACGTACACTTTCGGATTCATCGCCGAGTTGATCCAGATGACGCCGGCATGGCTGTCGCCCGATACGCGCATACATCTGTCGGCCCAACTGTTTTCGGGCAACAGAACGCGGTAGAACAGCGAGAGCCACGTAATCTTCGCCAGATCGGGCGACGTTTCGAGGAAGTCGATGGAATTCTCGCCGATATTGAGCTTATCCAGCGTCTTGCTGAAAACTTCCTTCGGGCCGTCGGCGTTCTGGAAAGTTACATTGCCCATAAAGGACATGAATCCGGGGTCGTTAGCCATCAGGGCCGAATACTCCCGGACGAACTCGACCGGCGTAGCGTTTTCCGGACGGCGCAGCTCCTTCGACGGAACGGCGGACAGCTTCTGAATCTGACGGAACTTGTATTGACCTTCGTCGCTCCGCAGATAGTCGTTGACAGATTTGAATGCGGTCATCTTGATTTTCGGTGTTTTTTCGTGAATGTTGAAGATTCTGGGCTCGGGCTGTGCCGAAAGTTCTTCCTTTCCTTCGGGTGCCTTTTGCGCCTCCTGCTCGGTTTCCGTCTTCTCCGTCTCGGGAGCTTCCGCAGCCTCCGGGGCTTTCAAAGACTCGGCCTCGGGCTGTGCCTGCGCTTCTTCCTTGCGATCGTTGAGCATTGACGTAATGGCCGAAAGGGACGAGAGGACGCGGGACATAAAGCCCTTATGCTCCGCACTCGGTTCCTCCGGGGCGGCCTCTACGGATTCGGGAGCCTTCAGGGCTTCCTCCTTGACTTCCGTTTCGGGTTTGTTGTTTGCTTCCATGTTTTCTTTGAATTTGTTAATGGTAGAAATTTGATAGGCCGACAAAGAATCGGGCTCGATCAGTTTGTCGTCCACATCGTTGAACGATACGGAGAGCGTCGATTTGTCGGACGTCCTCTGTGCGATAGCGTTCGGATTGGCCGGGACAGCTACCAGAGACACTTCCCACACGTCGAACTGCACGGCGTACACTACGCCCTCGCGCTTGACTTTGGTGGCCATACCGCTGATGGATACGGCATTGTAGAATCCCTCGTTGTAGAGTTTTTCCTTCTCCCGGCCTTCTTCCGTGTCGGCGAATACGAGGTCTCCGTACCAAGCATTATCCTCGAACCGGATATTGTCTATGCGGCCGATGGGCTGCTTGTCGTCCTCGTGCTCCAGCATCAGGACGGGATTCTTGCGATACTCGTCCCAATTCACGCCGTCGTTCAGGGTAATATACCCTTTTCGGTTCATCGTCTCGTCGGACAGGATTTGCCTAATCATGTTCGAACCAAATTTATCTGCTTGGAATCGAACATCACGTATTCGTCATCCAAGCTCTGTTTGTCGAGCGCCGTGCATTGGTACAGAATGCGAAACACATCGATGTCTTTTCCGACAGTACCTACGAAAGCGGCCGTTTGATAGGTTTCGATTCCCCGATAGAGGGGGAAAAAGTCGTATTCGTCAATCAGCGTACTGAATAGGGGGCCTCTTTTCACCTTTTCGATGTATCGGCGGATCTCGTAGGCCATGTTACGCATTTTGGTCTGGATTCCGCCGTCCGGCGTCACGGAGTAGTTATCGAAATCGACAAGTACGTTCAGCGAGACGTCGAACCAATCGCAAATGCCCCCACGAATAAATACCGTAGGCTTGTTGCTGTTTCGCACATGCACCACGACGGCCGGAAGGGGCGTATTGACCAGTCCCTGCCCCTCGTCGTTCATCACGGAGACGTTTACACCGTTCTCCGTCACGACGGGAGCCTCTCTAAGAGCGGCTACGAATGTGTCGGTAAGCGTTCCAATCATCGAGATGCACGGTTTTCGACACTAAATTATATGTTTTTTTTTATGATAACAAATTTTATTATAAGAAAATACTATCCGTAGATAGCTTTTCTGACTTCTTCGGTAAATATCTTACGCACACCCGCGTAAGTTTTTTTACCGACGCCCAAGAAGGGGCGGGGAATGATTTTGCCGATGCGGCTGGAGAATGGCTCGGTAGAGTAGGGCGGGCGGCGGCTCCAGAATCCGTTATGCGCGCGTCCTCCCTCTTGCTGTACCTGCGCGTAGTAGGCGTTTGCTCCGATTCGGGCGAATTGGGGCGAGAAATCGCGTGTAAGGCTTCTTTTGAGGCGGCCCGTATAGTCCAGTATAGGATAGTTGAGCATGTATTCGTGGCTTCTTTGGGGCCATTTTTTGATGCCTCCGTCCTGCGTATACCCTTCTTTTCTGAAGTTCTCGCGCGTCTCTTGGAGCATCAGAGTAGCTATCTTGGGCGGCACGGAGCTATTGCGCGCCTTTTTTACCCTTTCGAGCATTCGGATCATATCGCCGATGTCAGCCATACGATGCGATCAGTTTACGAGGACATTCATGGCCATTGTTCCGGCCAGCGCAACGTATACGTAGAACGACATATCCTTCGCCGAGGTCTCGGGCTTTCGGCTTTTCTCGAAAAAGGCGTAGCACACGGCGATCATGAGCGTTATGATGGCTGAAATCCATCCCAGCGATAGGGTCGAGGCGAAAAATGCGGATACGAGCATCGATATGACGAGTATCCAAAGGTGTTTTTCGGTCATAACAGTTTATTTTTGGCTTGTTTCGGGTCGATGGGGTGGATTTTGGGGTCCGGAGTCGTCTTTTTATTGCCGCTTCGCCCGAAAATGGAGCCGATTTTGGCAGAAAGGACCTCGTTCCACGAATTATTGCGGACTTTCGTGTTGATGTCGGACTCTTCGAGGCCGATTTTCTTAAAGAAATTGGCGGATAGCTGTATTCCCATCTTGGCCGCGCCGTTCATAATGATTTCGGCCTTGTCGATAGGGATGCTCAGGTCCGGCACCTCGACCGCTCGGGCCCTTTCGAGAGCCGGTTCGCCGTACAAGCGGGCTATTTTCTTGAGTGCGCCGCCTTCGTTGAGCACCGAAAGGACCGATTTTTTGTCGTCGGCGATAATGTCTTGATACAATTCCATGTGAATGGACGCCAGTTGCTCGGAATTCGTATTTTTCTCGGTAGCTCCGAGCAACGTGCCGCCCGTTACGAGCTGCATGATTTCGGACCGGTATTCGGATATGTACTCTTTGAATACGCGGAACGCGTCGGGATATGACTGCGTCTGCACGGGATTCACCTCGACCATGTACTTGCTTTTACCGCCTGTCGCCGAGTCATAGAAGAACGGGATGATCGGCGTTTCCATAATATCGACCTTGCGGGCGAGCTCGGCCGCGAACTGCTGGGCAATCGTGTTGTTGTTGTCGAATCCGATAACCATAGTAGGGTAGGAGAACCGCTTGCCGAGGATGCTCCAGTTATTGTATGCCTCCACGATTCCTATCATGGCTCGGGAAATGGGCTGAAGAAGTCCCATGCCGAAATCTTGATCCGTCTCGGGTCTGAAGAAGAATATGTTGTCGTATTCGTCCACATTGACGACATTCATATACTCGTAGGTTCCGAACCGGAGGGCCCTGTTCTCCAGATCGACGTTTCGCATAGGATAATACTGCCACGAATCGGTTTTGGGGTCTATGCCGAATACGACCACGCCGTAGAACTTGCTCAGGCTGCATGCCCTCTTGAACTGATCGAACCACCTTGTGCGAACGATCAGTTCGGTAAGCCGAATATCTTCCTTGCCGTCCACTTCGAGAACGATTCTCATCTTCTTGATGGGGACGAGCCTTTTGTTGATCTGCGAGCACAGGAAGGGGGACGACTGAATCGTAAAGGAGTACATCGAATCGACGTAGGTCAGATCAGAATAGTTGATGGCCCGGTCGATAGCCTCGCGCCACCATTGCGGGGTATATTCGACGTAGTAGTCGTTGAAAAGGTATCTGGATACCAGGTTGGGGACTCCCACTTTCTTAGGCACGGAGAACGGGTTCACCTTCGGTTGGTGGAACCGCTTCGGCGAGGACGGATGGAATTTTTTAGCCATAGGGGAGAAGTTGTAAGAATTATCGACTAATTGGATTTATCCGATGTACTTGTTTCGAACGGAAACCATTTGCGGGAGTGCGTTCGGCTCGCTCTTGGTCGGAGCCTCGTATATCGAACTCATGCCGCTTTTGAGCTCGTTCACCTTTGCGAGCACTTTTTCGTAGTTGTATCGCAGAGGCTCGGAGACATTGAGCGAAGGGGATGCGATGTTGAAGGCGGTCATCACGAGCAGCACCCATTTCAGCGTAGGGTCCTTCTTGTCGGGGTTCGTCTCGGAAAGCATGGTATCCAGATCGAGTATGTGACCTACCTCGGAATAGAGAAGGCCCAAAGCATTCTCGTACGCTGTCTGTACGATGTCGGAGTACATGCCCTCGAACTGCGCTATCTGTTGTGCGCTAAGCCATTGCTTTAGCTGGTCTTTTTCAAAATACATGGGAGAAAGTATCATAGCGTCAAAAAGTTACTCGGGTTCCCCTTCGGTAGAACATGGGCCATTGCGTGAATTTCATCGATGTCATTTCACGGTTTAACAGAGACGCGCCCTTTGCGGTAGCGTCGGGAATATCGTCCTTTCGGTTTTTGTTGTATTTGCGGGAAAAGAATATGAACTGCTCGACGAGCAGCTCCCCCTCGGGCGAGCCCTTCAGTTCTTCGTTGACAATGAAGCGGCCGTTGCGAAAGAGGGGTTCGAGCGTGGACTCGATATTCATAAACTTATTCCCGTTATTGCGAGTATCCCACGTCAGCGGACAGTTCCATCCGGTCTCGCTTTGGAATCGGGCGAAAGTCGTGTCGAAGTCGAGAGGCACTTGCTTTTTCTCCATGACGATGCGCGGCGGAACGGGAGACATCTTGAACAGCTCGAAGATATTGTACATCATTTGCAGCGAAGTCCCTTTTACGGCCTTGACGCCCAGCAAGTATATCTTATCGGCGGCCGACGCCAGCAACACGGATGCCTTGTAGTCGCACGACTCGTTATCTTTTGCCGACGGGTCCGTATATATCAGGCAGTCGAAAAGCTGGCTCGGGACAGGCCCCCAAGGTATATGATCGAATATTTCTCCCTCGCTCTCGTCGCTGTATTCTCCCGAGAGGAAACGCTTGCGCTGCAAGGCGGAAAGCTGGGACAGGGTATTCACATAGTCTGCCGGTAAATGTTCTCGATTGTCCATTATCGAAAAATGGACGACAAAGAAACGTTCCGTTACGGCCGGATCGAGCTTCAGGCCCTCCCGATTTTCCCTCTTAAAGAAGCGGACGTATGTCCAGTGAGACTTGGTTGTCGGGTTCAGCGCATAGATCATCTTATTGGTCACGTCGAGCTTTTGAGCTAACCTTGTCTTCAATGTATCGATAGCCAACTCATCTACCTCCGAGCACTCATCTACGAAGATATGGCCCCATTCAGTGGATAGTATCTTGTCGTATGTGCTCGATACGTCCGACGATCCACGTATCGCCCCGAACTGGATATATGCCCCGTTGAAAAAACGCAGTATATTCTCCTTCTTGTCGTACACGCAAAAACGCTTACCATTCGAAGATGCCAAATCATCTATTTTGTTTACTCCGTTATGATTAGCAATAGCTTTCAGAACAGCAGGCAATGTCTGACGGATCATACCCGTCTGCAATGAAGTAAGAACATTTCTTAAAATTAGGCAGTTGGCTTTATGGATAATAGTTTGAGTACTACACCAGTATAATATCAGAAACGTTTTGCCGGTGCGACTTCCACCATAGAACAGGTACTCATTATACTTATCGTCGTTCAATCGATTGTACATTTCTACCTGTTTAGGGGTAAGTGGTATGTCTAAATCAATATTCATCGCTTCAGAGATATGCTGACTTCCTGAAAACTGTCGTCACTGTCGCTGTCCCCCAAACTTATACCTTTGCTGTTCACAATGCTACCCGCACTCTTGTAAATGTTAACGAACTTCATGTAGGCATCAAGTTTCGACTTCAGCTTCGCCAAATCTCCCATCTGCGTCGATGGATCGGTCAACTGCCGACGTATCGCCTCCAAATCCCGAAGTATGCCCATGCTATCCAATGCCTCTTTAGCCGCATCGAATCGCATATTCCCACTGCTTGCGCTAACCTCCGCCTCGCATACCGTAACCTCATCCTTCACACTCCGCAACTCTACCAACTTATCCATCAAACTCCCCATGAATATAGGTTTTTTTTATGAGAATATCACAAATATAATTTTAATAAATTATACAACAAAAAAATCCTCGAATCCGGGGACATATTCCGAGTTCGAGGATACGGCAGGAAAAAACCTTACTACGGGAAAACCTGCCTTGAAGTGAGATGATAAATTGGGGTATACGAGTGTGTATGTACGATTTATCAACCACAAAGATAGCAAAAAGTCGCTAATAAACAAACATATATGCGATTAAAATAACTCATCGCTAAAAATAACACCACCCCCGGATTTACAAACCCCCGGATGTATACTTAGTATTAGCAATGGTGGAACCGGGGGGCGGTTGTTTACCAACGATCTATCTATACCTGTATCTCGTTCTTGGCGTCAGGAAAGCGATAATAACACATATTTATTGCCTATCCAATTTCACTATTGCGAGTCTCAATACAAATTTTATTCACATGCGCACACGCATACACGCGCACGACGCACGCACACGCATGCGCGCTGTATCTTGATATACAAGCAAAGCCAAAAGCTTTCCTGCGCGCACACACGCGCGTATTACAAGGAATATATATACGCGGGCGCACATACGCACACGCACGCGCCCAGATCAGTAAGAATATATACTGTATATATTACTACGATTCTCGGCCAATCAGCACTCGACAACATAGAGAACCGGCAGCAGCTTATACGTGCACATTCTGCCATGGGCTGATGTCTATGCAAAAACTTTCTTATACTTCCAACGTTTCAGCTTTTTTCTGTATGAATAAAAAATATCTGGGGGCGATTCCAGTTCCGATATACTATCCGATTTTCAATAGTGTTCTGGCTTCAGGTCATTTCTGTATATATGTGCTTTTCAGGCGTAAATGTGTCGAATTCGGTTACATTTGTAAAGCCACTTTCTATTATAACAAAGCGTTATATCTGTTCGCTTCGTTATAACAAATTTCTATTGCATTTGGGTGCATTTTTTGCATTAAATATTTGGGAAACATGTGATTGTGTTGTATCTTTGTATAAAGCAAAAGGGGGAACAGCCCCCCCTAATTAAAACCTTACTACAATGAAAACTTTGTTTACTGTTAATGAAGCCGGCTACACCGATTCGGTTTCCGTCTTTTCAAGTGAAAGCGAAGCTAAGGCACGCGATTTTTTCAACAAAAAAAAAGGAATATTTGTCAGCGTTTGAGCCCGCCGATATTTCGGAATGGGGGGATAGCGATGAAGCTTGGCGGGATGTATATTGCGTGGAATTGGTAAAAATGGTAGTCGACGACGAGAATAACGACTACATAATTGATGGCGATCAGATCGACGCTACGCCTTATTATTATAATTAATTAATTAAAATACCTGATAATCTTACCACATCCTACTATTTAATAATATCAATTCAAGTTCGACTGAATTATAATTAGCATTATTTTGAATAGTAGGATAGGGTAGGAGAGGTAAAAAAACTTTACTACCATGTCACAAACAGAAAACATTGCGGCTTCTGCTGCGAAGCTCTCCAGCTCTTGGAGGGACGAAGTAAATCAAATTCGTACGCGTCTTAATTCTTTGCGCGCTCGATCTTGCTGGGATCGGGGAGTCAATGGTTTTGCGCTCGATCTTCTTGACTCTTACGAGGCAATTTGCGAGTACTGCGAAAATGAGGGCGAACCGATTCCGGAACTTTGCGAAAAAACCTTGCTAAATGGGGCCACGAATTGGGATAGCTATTGTTATGGCGGGTTCGCTCTTGTTTACGATGAAGACATAGCTAAAGCCCTGTGTACACCGTCTGAACTGAAAAGAACGAACTCCGGGCGCAATGATCCTAATCCGCGCGAGACTTGGATGGATGTGCAGGCCCGCGCTTATTTTCAAGCCTATCGTAGGCTTATCAATTGTGCCTAAAATATTAAAAAGATTGAGATAATGAAAACCATTTATTTACAGGTGTTAGGTGAAGGGTGGGTATCTTTTCAGTATACCAACATTTCCGAATTAGAGGAAGAATTTGCCCAAAGAGGGATTGAGGTAGGCAACGACTGCGAACTCGGCGACGGCTGCGAACTCGGCGACGGCTGCGAACTCGGCAACGGCTGCGAACTCGGCAACGGCTGCAAACTCGGCAACTACTGCAAACTCGGCAACTACTGCAAACTCGGCGAATGCTGCAAACTCGGCGAATACTGCAAACTCGGCTACGGCTGCGAACTCGGCAACTACTGCGAACTCGGCAACGGCTGCAAACTCGGCGACGGCTGCAAAGTACCTAAATCATTATTCATATCGGCCTCCCAGCACTCCGTTTCATACTGGGGGTACGATGCTATCCAAATAGGTTGTAAAAAATATACTATTTCGGAGTGGCAAAAGCATTTCCGCGAAATTGGGAAGGCTGAAGGTTATTCTGAGGAGCAAATCGATGAATATGGGTTTTATATAGACCTTATTGCCAAACTTCACGGCAGGTGGAACATCAAGCAGAAATAATATCCATTAACTATGAGAAAATCGATTTTAACGGCCATTATATGCCTGCTCGTTTCCAGTTGCTCCACTTGTTCGCGGACCTTTAAGAACGAGAGTATTTTGGACTATTACGGCCAGTGCATCGATAACCTCGATACCGATGTAAACCGGAATATGTTCGACGTTTCGCGGGACTTAGTAAAAGAAGTGGAGGAAGACCGCCGATTATGTAAAAGCGATAGGGATATGGTCATAGGATGGATTTTTGAACGTCTGGAAAACCTGAATGAGCCATGAGAACCTTTGTATTTACATGTCGGCCGACTAATTCGGAAGAAAACACCTGTTTCCATGTCCGAATATACCAAGTATGCCGCAACAGGCCGATAAAAATACTGGAGTATTACGACCGGCCGAGGCCAGAATCTCCTTTCAGGGTTAACTCGGCATATTACCAGCTCCGACGCCATAATATTCTCACCGAATCGGAGAAAAAGGATACGATCTTGTCCGATTCTCGATTTTACAACTTTCAAAACGACCGCATCAGAATCTACGAAATACTTTGAAGCCATGATGATATATTTTTCAAAAGATAAAAACGGCGACGTCTATTCCTTCATGGCCCGACCCACCAAGAACGAGAATACTGGGAAGTGGGAGGGTAACCGATTCAGAAAGGAGTCCGTCGATATCGTCGCCAGTTGCCTAACCGAATGGGACGACGAGAAGTCCGCTATGTTGATGGATAGCAGATCGCAAAAATCGGCAGCCTCTAAAGTATTTAGAACGTGGGTTTTGTCCTTTATGTATGGATGCGTATTCGGCGCTATTGTAACATTATTATTGATCTGAGACATGGAAGGGTATATAGGTTTTGAAAATTACAAAGACAATAAATTACGGTTAGAAGTTGGGCGTGTTTACACACGACGCCCCGTAATTGGCGGCAAATTATCATTTTTCGATAATCCGCTGGATGTTTTAAGGTACTATCCGCCATGTGATAGCGGATACTCCCGAGTTGAAAGCCCGGACAATAAGGCAGACAAGCAGGGGCACCATATGAATACATCGGAATTGCGTGTGATTGAGGATGTGGGGCTGGACGATATTGCCGAGGCCGCAGAAAAAATCATTAGGGAAGGTATAAACACATCTAAAAGCATCGTAGCCGAAAAAAACAGATCGGTAGCCGTCACTACGAAAAAAGGCACCGAGGCGATGAACTCGGGCCAATTCGCAGCAGCGGTTAGCGCCGGAGACAAATCGGCCGCGACCTCACTAAATGACAAATCGGTATCGGTGAATGTCGGTAATTATTCGGTAACAGATAGCAGCGGCAAATATTCTGCATCCGTGAATACTGGGGAAAGGTCTGTGGCAAAAAGTAGCGGCGATAAATCACTGGTAGCATGTATGGGTATTTGTTCTGTAGCAAAAAATAGCGGCGAAGAATCATTATCCGTTTGCACGGAACGTTTATCGGCAGCAATCAACAGGGGTAATTATTCTGTGTCGGCAGTTACTTCGTTAAGTTCCGAGGCGGTAAATACTGGGCATAGCTCTGTCGCAGTCAATACGGGAGTGGGATCGCTGGCTATAAATTCCGGTTTATATTCAATAGCCGCGACCACCAGCGATCGTTCCGATGCAATAAACATAGCCCATAATTCTGCTGCGATAAGTACTGGAGAAAATACGTCAGCCAAAAATAAAGGGGCCGAATCAGCGGCAGTTACTATCCGCGACAAGTCTATAGCAAAAAACAAGGGTGAATATTCTATCGCGGTGAGCATGGGGGAAGAGTCCGCGGCGATAGTATCAGGGGATCATTCTATCGCCATATCTGTAGGTGTCAGATCAATGGCTAAGGGAAAACTGGGATGCTGGCTTGTACTGGCTGAATACCGGTTCAGAGAATTAATAGATGTGAAAAGTGTGCAGGTAGACGGCGACCGCATTAAAGCAAACACTTTTTACAGGCTCAAGAACGGGGAATTTGTCGAATGCAAAGGAATGTAACATGACACAGAAAGAAATGATTTTGCAGGAATTGCAGCGCGGAGAAACGGTTACGATATTTTCGGCGGCCGAAATGTTCGGAGTTCATCGTCTGAGTGCTGTGGTACAGCGTCTTCGCCATGACGGGCACGCGGTGGTGTCGCGCATGCTGAAGCGAGGGCGTACGCGTATGGCGTGTTACGAGCTGTTCCGGTTCGACGATCTGGATATGTGCAAGATAGCGAATATGCTCGCGGAAAAAATAGAGTTGCGAAACGGGCGAGAGGGGACGTATACGATAGAATACGACGAGGAAGTAGAGGATATGTATATCGACGTCGAATTAAGCGTGTCCACTTCGTGGGACAGGCATTTGCGGGGAGTGTGCATAAATAGCTGGAAAGTCCGGGCCAAATATATACCCACGCAAGACACATTTACCGACGGCCTCGGCTTTTCAGAGGAAAAACTAATGAAATACATAAAATTGATAATCGATGATACGGAAAGAGACATTTAAAACCAGAGCGGAATGGCTGGAGCGCAGGGAGAGCCGGCCGGTTCTCGGCAGCTCGGATTTCGGGATAATACTCGGCTTGAGCGAATACGTTACGCCCTTACAGTATTGGGAGCGCAAGACGCAGGGAAGCGATGAGATGAACGCGAATATGCACCGGGGGATATTCATGGAGGATGCGATTGCCAAATGGTTCGAGAGCGAGACGGGTTGCGAGATTATAAAACGCTCGGCATCGTACGATGTGTATACCAACGACGAGTTTCCGGATTTCGTGGAATGCTCGCCGGATCGGGAGGCATTCAAACAGGAATGGGAGGACCGTCCTATTGTGGAGATAAAAGATACGAAGCGAATAATAGACGATATGGACGCAGATAGCATTCCGAAAGAGTGGTATGCTCAGGTCCAGTTTCAAATGGCCGTGATGGGCCGAAAAAACGCCTTTCTGGTCATTTGCGACGGCCGAAAAGAGCTTAAATACGGACATTATACTTTCGATAAAGATTGGACGCTCACGAATATGCGCAAGGCGACCGACTGGTTTCATAAGCACATAATCGGGGGCGAACAACCGGAACCTACCACTGCGCAGGACATTCGGGAAACATACCCGGAGAGCAAAGAGGGTATCGTAAGGGTAGGGAAAGATATGTTTTCGAGGTACGAGCGTCTGGGGAAACTGAATAAGGCGATCAAGGTACTGGAGCGAGAAAAAAAGGAGATAGAGGGCGAGATAATCCTAAGATTCGGAGAGCAGGACAGCATGGAATACGAGGGAACCACTATCGCCACCTTTAAGACATACAGCCGGAAAAAGCTGGATACGGAAATACTGAGATTGAAATATCCGAACATAGTCAGCGAATGCACGGTAGAATCGAGTTACAGAATGCTGAAATTTAAATAGATATGGGCAAAATAGCTAATATGTACCTTGATTGGAACATCATGGTCGTTAACGGACATCGCATGGTCGATGAGTTGGTTGCTCGTAGGGCAATCGATATAGCCAAAGAGGAGTCTGAATTGCAGCAGGATGTCGTCCGAGGAGACGCCCCATCTGCCTCCATCGAGCTTTGCGGGCTCTTGTGGGATACGGAGAATTTGGCCATCGGTGGTTACGAGAAGGACGGCCATCATTACTACACATGGCATGAAGCGATGGAGGCCGCGAGGTCCGTTGGGAAGCGCCTGCCGACCCGGGAGGAATGGGAAGCATTATGCGATCTCGGTTCGACTTGGGACGACGAGCGCAAGGGCCGTTGGTTTGGGGGCAACCACGACTCGGACCACAAGGGCTCGTTATTCCTGCCTGCTGCGGGCTGGCGCAGCTTCTATAATAGCGACAAGTTAGCCAACACGAACATAGACGGCCTCTATTGGTCCTCGTTTTTGGACTACGTAGGCAGCAGTTACGCGGGATACTTCAGCTTTTACTCGGGCTGCGTCTACTCGCCGGACACCCACGATAGCGCCTTCGGCTTCAGCGTGCGGTGCGTGCGGGATAAATGACAGCTTCATCCTCCAGTTGTCAAATAATAATTGACAACTGAAAATCTGCCAGTTATTAAGTAATTCTTAATAACTGAAACATTAAAAAACATTAAACACTTTAAAGAATGAGCTATGAAAAACAAAATTAACATTGAAATCACACAAGACGGCTGGACGACAGACATTCTGTTTAATGGCAAAAGTATAGGGAACGCCACGAACGTATACCGACTGGTTCTGAATGTGTTGAAGGTGATTTTGAATCGGAAGAAGAATTGCCTGATGATATCATAGGTGCTGTTGGTGGATTTTTCTGTTTCGATTGTATGATGGCGCTTAGGCGTAATGAACTATGAAAATGATCCCTGATGCAGACATAGTTTGGGATAAAAGAGAACAATCCCGCATCGAGGCCCAAATCAAAAAGCAGCAAGAGTTGAAGCTGATCGGACGCATGAAGAAGGTACCGGGGCACACTCTGTTCTCTTTCAACTACAAAACAGGCGAGATCAAGCCGGCCGACGTGATTCGGAAGTGTGCGATGGGCTTTGACGGATTGCCTCTCTACAAGGAGAGAATAGTGGTGGAGAAGGATTGCTACTACGAACAGGCGCTGAATGTCAAGAATTTTGTAAAACGATTGAAAAGAAAGAGCTATGAAAACACTTGAGTTGAAAGATATTTGCGGCTATATGCCGTACGGGCTAATGCAAAAGCATTATAAAAATGTTTGTCCTTTTGCCGTTGAGATTAAGTCACATATAGGTGGATATGTGTTTCTCAAAATACCTCCCAAACATGGAAAGCCTCTTCTTCGCCCGATGTCCGACCTAACCAAAGAGATCACCCACGAAGGGGAAAGGTTTGTGCCGACTTTAGCATTAGATAAATTAAATTGTTTCCCTGTATCTGATACAGAGAAGGCGTTAAGGTACTACGACAAGCTCAATGAATGGATGTTCGACTACCGGAACCTGATCTACGCCGGACTGGCAATCGACGTGAATACCTTACCTGAAAATCCTTATGAATGATGAAAACACCAGAAGAAGCTGCCCGAAAGTACGCAAAGAAGATTTGGGAAAATGGCCGTACTTACAGAAGTAGGATAGGATATTCTGCTGAAGATTTCCTTGCCGGCCTCGCAATCGTCGGAGCAATGGCGGTTGACGCGGAAAAGGAAGGTCGATTTATCCCGGCGCAAGAGATACTCAAGGGGATTCAGAAATCTAAAACCGATAACTAACAAAAATTGTAAATCATGCGAGAGATACTTTTCAGAGGCAAGAGCCTCGACAATGGGAAATGGGAGAGCGGATACCTACTCGAAAATCAAGGTCGTACCTTCATTTACCAAGCAACGAACGATAACGGCCGCATCTCCGTCGCTG
>ERZ779820.581-NODE-581-length-24685-cov-4.534511_pt1 | contig 24685 bp, 45 predicted proteins | sample MGYA00511563_ERZ779820 | MGnify/ENA primary metagenome ERZ779820 (study PRJEB29588, sample SAMEA1964852) | human gut metagenome | biome: human gut; feature: human-associated habitat; material: faeces | place: Denmark | collected 2008/2010 ...
AGGCGATTCATGTTTTTCCCGCCGCTTTGCTCCGCATAGAAAGCCAAAGGATGCAAAAGATAAATCCGGGCGCGGAAAGCGCCGCGAAAGGAGGCGTTACGATGGGTAAGGAACACATCAAGGAAATCAGCGATATCGATTGCAGCGTGACGAGCTGCGTATATCACGATGGCAAGACCAAGTGCATGGCCGGCAAGATTCAGGTTGGGCCGCGCAACGCGTGCTGTTCGTCTGAGACGGAGTGCGCGACTTACGAGCCGGATGGCGGCATGCAGTAAAAAAACAAACAAGAAGCGCGCGAGGCTGCTGCAAAATTTTTGCAGCAGCCTTATTTCCGCTTCTTCGTCTATTATGACTCGATGCCGAGCATCTCATAAACCACGTTTTTCATCTCATCCCGTTCACAAACCTTGGTAAAACGCTGTTTTTTCTGCGCAAGGCCTGCAAGCTGCGGCGGCACCTGCTCGCCTGTAAGACTGGAAAGCTCCTGTACCATGCCGAATTCATCGCTGCTCTCCACCTGCCCATTCCCGACGGCGGACAGCACGCTTGCAGAGAATTTAAAGGGATTTGCTGTGGAAGCGATCAGCACCGGCGTATTATCTCCTGTGCGCAGCAGATATTGTTTACATACGTCTACGGCTACAGCTGTATGCGTATCGCAAAGATAGTGGGTATTATTGTAGGTTTCACGGATCGTCATCTTCGTGCGGCTATCATTACATAAATTTTTTCTTATTATTATCTGATATTACTTCTCCTACAGTAAAATCTGACCCCCCGGTCCTGGAAGCCATCATATAACCGTCTTCTGTAGGCCTGGCTCCAATTTTAATTACTGGATGATGATCGTCTTCTACTGCAAGAATCACAAACAAGATTTTAAATTTTTTCATTGTATCTAATAGATCCTTAACATAAGATGCTGTTAGTTTATCGACATACATCTAATGAACCTCCTACTCTTTTGACTCCTTTTCTGCAATTTTTAATTTTACTGCAAATGGATTAAATGCTGGAAGCTCTTCTCTCTTATTCATTGCAATACACTGATCCCTTCTTTCACACATTGTCGAACAATCTCTTCCTGGATTTGGATAACAATGGCCAAAATTATACTTGCCAGTAGTATTAAAATCAGCAGATATTTCAGCATAATCCTTATTCAACTGCGGTACAATTGTAAGTAATGTATCTGAAATAGAATTTAATTCCTCTTGACTTCTATGTACATACTGTCTACTAAAGAAGCTCGAATCTGATCCTGCTAACTTGTGGTATAAAGCTTGACATTTTTCAGGAGCTTTCTCAATACTTCCATATACACTTATTAAAGTGTTTCCATAAATTTCCTGCGTAGTAACAATTGCTTGTGCAGATACATCTCCATTCTTTAATATTGCTGGTTCTTTTAGCATCTTCTTATACAATGTATTAAACACTATATATCTAACATGCATATTTAATAACTCACTCAATACTAATAAATATAAAGCTGCCTGATTATCTAATTCATAATCTATATTACCTGCCCTAGAAGCTGTCTTATACTCTCCTGCAATGATTTCTCCTTTTGGAATCACCACATCTTCAGATATTACTATATCTCTTGTGGTAACTGCGATAAAGTCAATGACTCCTTTTGCCTTGCTTACATTTTTATATTCTTCTTCTGACATTCTTTCAAGCTCATCTAAAGAATATCCTAAAGGTAATTCAAACTCTAATTCTGTGGCAACTATTTCATAATCGTGGTTCTTCTCATTGAAATTAATATACCCAGTAATCATATGTTTTACTAGATCCCATTGATTTGTAAAATCTTGTGTCTCAGATATTTTTAATTCTTTTTCAGCCTCCTCTAAGGCCATTGCTAAAGGTTTTCCCCCATAATAATCTTCTAAACCTTTATGTACTGCTTTTCCAACGGCAAAAAATTCTTGTGAAAAATCTTCAGGAAAAATTCTTTGCAACGCCCATTTTCTTTTACACTGCATCCAAGATCTAGTTTGCGAAATACTTACAGCTCTTGTAGGTATTTTTTTAGAAATCTCAGCTAGCCTTGTAGCACTGTCCTTAATAACTACTGCTAAATCATTCATATTATCCCTCCTTGTTATAATTAATTATACCATGAATTTTTTAAAAAATCAACCCGGTTTTTAAGATTTTGAAGCAATTAATACATTAGTTCCGCAGAATGCGCTCTCTTTTGTTAACACTGTCTGTACCTTACCGCTGTAATCTGGATCGATGAAGACATTGTATACTAGTTTTCTTAGGCTTTTCAACGAATAAGTGCCTTGTGTATTTTTTAAATATAAGACGCCATTTGCTGACTGTAGTGGAGAAATCATTTTACAATCTACTCCTACCCTAACAGCTTTATCTTTCATACTATTTGGACCAGACATTGCATTTGGATACTGTACTACAATACCGGTAGCTGATATCCAGTAACTTTCCAACTCACTTACGTCAGGTAATATAATAGGCCTCCAAACTAAATCATTAGCTTCTATAAATTCACCTCTTGGCGCTGTACAGAATAAACTCTTTTGATCTCTATATTTTTTGTGGGCTTCACTTATAGGAGCACTTGGATCGCTTAAAACATAAGGCCAAATATTATAAGGACGTTCAGAATTTTCTGGCCAAAAAGCCTCATCTAAGATATTCTCTTTTTTGATTAAAATGCTATTTGGAACTCTTCCTAAAAAAGATATATTTGGAGCCATATCTTTAGGCACGCTTCTACTAAACTCCCTTACAATTTCTACAAAACGATTTCCTATAAAACAGCTCGCAAATAAAGGAGTTAGCATGTATCTTTTTTTACATTGTGCTCCATTTTTTCTAATTTCAAATTGAGCTACTAAACCTGAGTTCCCCTGTATTATCATCACTCCTAACATTGCTACCCAAGGAACACCCCCATAAGGATTGGGTCCCACGTGTAGTTTAGCTACTCTTCCTAATGTGGAGATAAAATAACCATCTTCTGGTTTTATTAAATCAAATTCTATAGGTACCCACACTTCTCCTGGTATTGGTTGAAGTGTTGTTCTTTGACCTGCTTTAGAAGTATTCATTAAACATCGCCTCCATCTCCATTACATTAGCATTTAATTCATGAGATTCTATCAGAATATCTGCTGGATACTGAATTAAATTATTTGCCTTTAAGTAGTTCTTAAAATTTTCGTAGTTTTCCGATTTAGGATTTACTAATACTTGAGTTAACCTACACAATGTGAATCTACGATACTGTTTTATTAGATGAATAGTACACCCATTTATGCCAAAGGTTATAATCTCACCCCCCGAGATTGTATTGTGGGAAATTACCTTAGCTCCATTATTTTTGTAATGTTTAATGGCTTCTTGAAAACTTTCTTCTATAACCGCTTCACCGTCGGCGGAATCTAGAGTATAGAGACAGTTGTTAAGACTTTTATCTCTATACTGCGTAATTACCGCGCTCGAGGTTCTTTCTATAATAGGGTGATCCATATTGTATAAATCCTCATACTTGGCATGCGCTGTTTGAAAAAAGCTACACAAAGCTAAGATTAATAATGTTTTTCTCATTTGTACCTCCTTGCTATCTCTTTGCTATATAATTATTATATAACATATTTTAAAAAATTGCAACGGAAATTTAAAAATATTTTATTAAAAAAATTTTCTAAAAAAGTTGATTAAAACTAAAAAATAGTGTATAATATAGTTATAAAACAATTACATGGAGGTATTTCTATGGCTTGGAAAGAATCAGACATTGTCAGTATTGCAGTTTCATTGTGTGATTATAACAATGCGACCAAAGCAGGTGTTATATACGGAATATTATCTAACTGGAGAGGCAAGTATATTGAATACATAGGTGAAAAAGGCATAAAATATAAAGCTATGCGCAAACACCAATTTAAAAGATTGCCTAAAAAACCACAATATGTGGCGGAAGTGTTGCGCCGTGCTAATGCTGACAACTATCAAATGTGTTTATGGAAATAAAAAACAGCCTTGTGAGCTGTTTTTTTTTTTATTTACAATGAATGTATAAGTAAAAAAGATATGCGACTATCAAACATCCTAAGATGACGCTTCTAAAAATTACTCTGCGTCTTTGTTTACATTTTTCAAACTTTTTAAAATGGTGTGTTTTCATACAACCTCCTAAATATATAAAGGAAAATCATAAGACCTTCCTTTATTTCTACCCTTTTAACTTTTCAATAGCATCTTTAAAATTGACTACCTTTATGTCCTTTATGTTGATTGGAGTATAATTATGAAATTCTACATTTACATTGTGCGCGTTTGGTAACTCTACTTTTTCCCAATCTTTTCCAGAAGCGTGTACATGCCCATACAATAATACTGTATCTTTGAAAGCACCGTTCCAAGAAGTTATTGGATAGTGACTTAGTACAAAATTTTTCTTCTTTAATCTAATCTCTTTATAACCATTATATACGGCATCCCAAGCAACTAGTTCAGGACCTGTTGAATCATGATTTCCAACAACTAAAACCCTATAACCTTTTAACTGATCTAAATAATGAAGAGCACTGTGATTTCCTTTGTAAGCAAAATCTCCTAATACAAAAACAACATCTTCTGGACCTACAACTTCATTCCACTTTTTAATCATATAAGCATCCATTTCTTCAACACTTGTAAAAGGTCTTCCAGCAAGTCTTATTATATTTGCATGTCCGAAGTGCAAATCACTTGTAAAAAATATGTTCGTTGTTTTTCTTTTTAAAATCTCACGAAATTCCTGTTTATCTAACATTTTACCTCCTTAATGGACCTTTTTAAAAGATCCTAACGACTAAATACTAATTTAAAAATTTATCAACGGGCCTTATATAATGGTTTATAGTTACCCTTCAATACTTCTTTTAAAGCCATACGTATTTTTCTTAAACTTGTAATTCTACTTAAAGCCGTTATAACTGTTAAATCTGAATTTTGGGAAATATAACGCCCTGCCAGCGTAATAGGATCCTTTCCTTTTCCCCAACCAGCAGTATAGATACGGATATCTATCGTCTGCACATGCGGAGAATCCATGAAGAAAACTTCATCTACACCCTCGCGATTAATCTCCCTTACTAAAGTATAGATCTCCTCCTGAAGCACTTCTGATCTTTTAATAGCATCTTCTTTTGTCATTTTAATCCTCCTTTTAATGTTCTTACATCTTCTATAATTTATTATATCATATTTTTAAGAAAAAATCAACAATTTTTGAAAAAAAAAAACACCACATAGTGTGGTGCTCTTTTTATTTTTCAAAATACATTTTTCTTGGTTTTTTAGTTGGCTCAGCAAATCCGATGTGTATAAAACCTTGCTTTGGATATAAGATACACTGATCTATGCAAGAGAAATCCGCCGCTTTTATTTTCTCAAAAGTTTCTCTCAAGTCTAAACCTTTTGGATAACCGTCAACAGCTAATCCCTTCATGTGGTACGAACCTGTAGCGCCTCCTACAGCCTTATTTACTTCAGGATCCCTGAATCCACTGTTTACAATCCAAGGGACTCCTACGAACTCTCTAATAAGATTCATGTTAGGTCTTGTAATTTCCATTAAATTTTTTAGTTCATCATCCTCTGGAAAATTACGCATACCTTTAGCTACTGCAGTGTTTGAAAAACATAACTCCTTAATACTAAAATAATTTTGCGCCATAAAATTACCTCCTTTATTTTTTGTTGCTTCGCAACTTTTTTAACCACTCTCGTTTACGCCATTTATCTTCTTTCAATTTTTCTTTCTTTTTCCGATCGATAACCTTTTTAGCCATTATCAATCACCGATTAAATAGGTTTTCTCCAGAAAAAGTAATATTATGGTATATCTGTTTCTCCATAAGTTTTAAACTATTGTGTGCAACTCCTAATACTGTAAGGGGCCCTACACCTCCAGGTACTGGCGTTATTTTTAAACTTCCACATGATGGTAACTTAATATCTCTTTCAACGCAACCATGAATTTTTCCATCTGCATCTCTCATAATACCACAGTCTATGATTAATTTGTTGGCGTGCTCTGTTGTAGTGTGGTAGGCGTCGTTAGTGGTGTAGCAAACTTTGTCAGCGCATAGAACAACTATGTCTGCATAGGTTAGAGCGGTTCTTTTATCACTGTTTGTAGTACTACTATTTAGTGCAAAAAGAGTTGCCCCTTTATCTAATAATACGTCACAAAGTCTTCTGCCGATTAATTTACCTCTACCAATAACAGCAATAGATACTCCAGCGAGAGGTTTTGGCTTATCCCAATGTTCGTCAGATATGTGTAGATAATCTTTAATAATTTCAGTTACTGCCCATACAGTGCATTGAGTTAACTCACTTCTAGGATGTAATGCGTCTATATCTACTTGAGGTAATAACTTAGAAGCTTCTACTTCTTGTTCTTGGGTTTTCATAGGTCTTTGGAACATACAAGGAATACCCATCAGCCAGGCGTCATCTGCGAGGCCCTTTATTTGATCGGGCGTATAAGTAGATACATCATAGCTATGTGTTGTAATTCCCAACTCTTTAAGTACTCTGTCTTTGGATTTTACATAAGATACCCCAGCAGGATCATCTGCATTATAGAAAAACACAACTCTTCTATTTCCTACATTTTGTTGAGTTTGTTCATCTAGTATACTCTCTGCCGCCTTTTTAAGCTTTTCCTTCAAACGAGTCTTCAAAGGATTCAAATCATAAATCATAAAATATCAACCTCCTATTTAAGTTTTAAAATTATGGTTGCGGGCCCTATACCTGCATACTTTATACAATTACGTACTTCAAGTACAACCTCAGTGTTATCAGCGACTTCAAAAGTTTGAATGCCATGTCTTTTAGATATTTCTTGCATCAATTCTTCTGTAGTATAATCTGATAATGTGTCTTTTGTACAACTCATTACTAAAACCCTCCAAACATTTTTATGAAACATTTAACAAGAAATGATACGCTTGTAATTATAGTTGTGCAGCCTATAAGTAAAGAAATTATTAACAGCCAAGACTCAGCAGAGAAAAGAAACCTTCTTCTCAGTTGTGGCGTATCATTACTTGCAACTTTTCTTATCTTTGGACTACGCTTTTTGATCTTTCTTACCATTTATTACCCCTACCTTTACATAATGAACTTTTGTACTTTTGCAGCTTGGAAGTTTTCCCTGCGCTATTAGTTGCGAGCAATTTAAAGGTCTAAAAGCGCATCTATTGCAAGCAAACTCAAAAATAGGATCTTCTTTAGCAACATACTGATTACCTTTGTAAGAGAAGACAGTTCCAGGAACTGCCTCCAACTTACGTAAATTTATTTTAGAACTTTTATTCATGCTACTCACCTACTGGTACAAACATTACTTTTTTACCATCATCTCTTTGTGATGCTTGACAATATGGAAGAGCTTTGAATTTTTGTAAAGTTTTGCAACTTACACAATTGCTCGCGATGCATGTCTTATGTTTATCTGCATCAAACTCCACTACTTTTGCTTTCTTCCCATTAAACTCAAATTCTGCCCCTGTTGGTAAATCCATCTGTTTTTGTTTAGTAGATAATCTCGCATATAAAACTGCCCAAGGAATAAAGTTCGACAAATAGCCTGCAGGAGTTTCAAAATCTTCTCCCTGTATAGCTTCAAGCAATTCTGGAATAGATGCATTTTCCCAATCTTTACTAGGCGCTCCATTATCTACAGTAATTTCAATATCCAAGTTATGGTTCTCCTTCATACGAGCTGCAAACTCAAGCATCTCTTTCTCAGACGCAGATAACTCTTTATCTTCAGGAACTTTGAAATCTTCTATCTCCTTTACAGGGATTTCTTTACCGTGTGCAACAGCTATTAGTACTGCTTTTGGAGCTGACTTACTATTTTTCTCATCAGCCGCAAAAGAGTAAGTCTCTGTAAAAGGATCATACTTTAATAATACAGGCTTGTCAGGATATTCCTCTTTAACTCTTGTAATACATTCATCACAAAGATCCAAACATAGTGTACACTTTGCGCCATTTACAAGAGCCATTATTGGCGGCGGTGCTACGGTAACCTCTTTTCCACAAATATCACAAATTCTTACTTCCTTGTTCATTTTCATAATTATTCCTCCTATTTACTTTCAATTTCTTTTCTTCTGTATTGTTTTAACTCTTCTTGATACTGCTTACTGTTTGCATACCCACAGCATTCTAACTCTGGGCAAAAACCTCTGTACACACACTCTCTTACTGCTACTTCATATAATTCTGGCTCATACTCTTTTATTGCTTCTAAAATAGCTTGCCACACTTCTCTGGTCTCTGGTGATGCTTTTGTGCATAATCTCTTTCTTGAAATATTAATTATGGCCTGAAAATTCATATGAAATGAAATATCTACCAAAGCACCTTGTGGTAAAGCATTTCTATCTACCCCTGTCCTATCTGAACGCTGTGTTGAAACAAATTTCTCTACTCCAACATGATGTCTTACTAAATGTGTTGCAACCCATGAAGGAATATTAAATACCTTTACCCTAAGCATTCCTACTCTTACTGGAGAATGTTCTGCCAAAAGCATCCCTTTCTTCCAATTTGGGTCTGGATATTTTCCCTTATTCTTTTTAATTGTGGTTAAGGCCTCTTCTTTGATACCCATCCAATCATCTCCGTAGTCTTTAACCGCTACTCTCATTTTTTCGTTCACTTTTCCTCCTCAATTGTTCTTCTTTTTTCTTTAAAATATTTACATGCAGGAAACTCTCCAAAACCATCTATGTTATTTGTTCCCCAGCATTTCTTGTAATCAATACACTCTTCACACTGCCTTCCTATATAGCGAAAGGAGTTTATTATAAGTAACAACACAACTATTATAAATACAAGTACTCCAGTAACTAAAAGCAATATGTTATCACTCACTCTGTTCTTTCTCCTCTACTAGTTTGTTATATAATTTTATGAAATGCTCACAAGACCCTACTAAGATGTGGTCAGTATCCCATGAAGCTCTTGCATCTGCAAATCCACCACATACGTTTGGGGGCGCTGTCTTCGGATACGATGTTGCTCATATTAAATGGACATGCATTACAATCGATTGTGTTGCATCTACCTCCTAAGGCAAGTATTTGCTGACATGTTTTTGCGTGTTGCTCATTAATAACTCTGAAATTTTCTTTTACCATTGGCTCCAATCTTATACCCCTCCTTATACTTTTATACGTTGCATACAAAGCTACATATTCCTGTAAAACTTGTTTTGCTTCAACCTTATTCTTCTTATCGAAGTACTCATCACAGTTTCTACCTCTTGGTAAATTGCTATAGTTAAAAGGGCATTCAGTGCAACTTATACCCTGGCAAACATATATGTCTTCAGCTCTCCAATCTTTATCCCACTTATCATCTATTTTGTTGAGCATCTCTGTTGCTGCGTCATAATGATAATCGAACCAAGCATCAAAGTTTTTTATTGCAAGTTTTGGTCTTTTAGGATTTTGCTGATCACCAGCTAATAAACTCAATACATAACTTGGATTGTCTTTGTACAATTCTCTTACAGGATAGCCTGCGGCAACAAGCTGCTCTAAACAATTTTTAAAAATACTCTCATACTTCTCCTTTAATTCAAAGGGGTTCATAATTTCCCTCCCTCCTTGTTTCTGTAGGCAATTATCTCCTCAATATCTTGCTCACTATAAATAATATCATCTTCTTTATAAAACTTTAACCATTGTTCATATGCGCATTGAAATCTATTATATGCATCTATTACCCCGTTACGCTCTAGTGTTAGCTCACATCTCCTTGTAAGATAGTAATTAGCTACTACAAGACTCACAAAGCTATCTACAAACAGTGGATCTGGGAACGTACTGGCTAGTGCTTTTATAAATCCCTTTCTGTAAAGATATCTAAACTCCCCAGCGCAATCTTTATAGTAATCTGCGATTTTACGTATAAATGCAGTACACTCATCTAAAGGTACCTCTATAAATTTAAAGGGCGCCTCCATTGCTTCAGCATTTTTTACAAGTCTTGTTAACACACCTTTTAAATAAGGCGTCAATACGCAATCTCCCTCTTGTGCTATCATATCTCTCCAAAGTTTCGCCATCACCTTTACATTATGGTTTACCAAAAATGTACTTAAGGTGGTTTCCTTTGTAAATTTATCATTCATTACAACCCTCCTAACTTCCAATAACTTTTACATTAAATCCGTAACATTTCAAAATATTCTCGGTTCTTGCGGCCATCTCTTCATATAAAGAATGTGTAGATAAGTAACTTAAATACTTACTTTCTTTATATAGTGTTCCTTTATAATGTATCTCACCATTATAATAATCAAAATCCACATGTATATAGATACCATTGATTGGTTTTAACTGCGCCAAGTCATGCCACGTTTTGATAATTGTTGGTTCACCCTTTAGAGGTTTAGCTCTATACCAATAATAACCTTCTTTGTGATATACTTCAAAGTTGCACATACGCATTTCATACTTACACCAAAGATAAAATTCAAATTCATTATACTCATCAATATCTTTTTTATCCATAATTAATGCAGTTATTGCGGCTAAGTAAAAGTACTTAGCCCTTATTACAAATAACTTAGATATGTTTCTTTCCATAATCACTCCTAAACTTTTTATGTCTTACGCACTTCTTATCTTCACTAATTTCAAAATCATCAGGCCACAGTAGAGCTGCGTCTCTAATAACCTCTTCGCCAGGTTCTAAATGCAGTGCACACTTTTTCATCATAAGTACTAATTCTCTAATACTCACCCAACCTTCTTTTGAAATTTTCAAATCAAATTTTTCAGGCTGCCGCCTTAATGCCAAATCTAGAAACCCCCTTTGTTTAAAGGCCCTTCTAGATTTTACCCAGCGCCCTTCTTGCTTATTCCACATCTTATTCATGTGGTATATTCTTAGTATCTTCATGTTGTCTCCTTTTGTTATTTTGGATTTTCTGGGTACCGGTCAGCTACGTCACTTAATCGATGGGCTCCTCTACCACAACATGTACAATGATATACGTTGGGGGCCTCGTTAACATCTTCTTCTATTTTATTGCCTTCTTCATCTAGTAGATATTCTTTAAACTCAACTAATCTTACCTCTCCGCTGCATCTTCTGCAGAGCCATCTTCCTGACATTTTACTCCAGAGCTCCTTTATCTCTATAATATGTTATTAAGGTTCTTAAAGCTTTAAACGCCTCCCATTCTCTTGGTGCAAACCAAAACTCAGCATCTAGAGATATCACTTCATTACCTCTATGATCATACTCTAGTTTATTAATTGTAACTTTTCTTTCTTTTTCACTCTCAATCACTCTATCATTAGGTGTTCTATTTCCTTGGTTAAAAGGATAAGTATTAAAAGTTTTTGCCAATTTATTTATATTCACTTCAATTTTTAAATCTTCCTTTATAGCTTCTAGCACCGTTACTGTGTCACATTCGACTTTTACATGCTCAGTAACTTTAGCATAGGTTTTGATTTTCATTTTACCAGCCTCCTTTAGTTTTAAACTTTCTTACCATTTTAAATAATTCCTTACTTTCTGTAATGTTTTTATTTCTCTTATTCGGTTTTAAACCTTTTTGCTTAAAGTGAGTACCTCTACACACCTTTGCCATATTTCCTCCTTAATGTAACCAATCATGATTTTCCATGTACCATTCTTCGCCATTAACAGCTGATGGTGATATTGGTCCCCAAGCCCTACTATGAATCTCATCTAGATGTTCTATATGTTTTTGCTCTTTTATTAATGCATTATATACTTTCTTAAAAGATTCATACAAAGACGAACCAACACCTAAACTCTTCATGTTAAACGTTTTTATAGTTTCAAAACGCGTCCCATCATATCTAACCTCTGTTATTTCATCTTCTTTAGAACCTTTATCTCTTTTAAAGTACAATTTTCTAGTTCCAAATAATATCTTAACATATGCTGTTCCACAGTAATTCCAAACTTTTAAAATTTCTATTTTAATATCCTGCATACTTACTACTTGACCCATAATAACCTCCTACTCAAATAGGGCAATAAGAAATGTGGCTAACATCAGTAAAAGTATAAATCCGCATCCTTCACACTCGTAATTTTCATTGTGAATCTCAGCAGCTCTTCTAGCATTACTGAAGAACACCGTATACTCTACCTCTTCGGTATATATGAAATCACCTGGTGAGTAACATCCTGAATCAACTTCCTCTGATCCTATGTAATAACCAAAATTATGTTCTTTGCACCATTGCTTCTCTTCTTCTGTGGGTAGCCTGTATACCTTTTGATTATGTTTTAACTCAACCATGCTATTACCTCCGCGAACTGATCTCCAATCGCTATCAATATGAATATGATTGCAGTTAACAAACGTATTATAGCTGCCTGATAATTTTCATTACGCTCTTCTTTAAATGCACTAAAAATCTGTATTACTGCAACGCAAAGAAATAAAAAACGCATAACAGCATGACCCATTATAACCACCCTATCATTCTGAAGATTGCTTCCCACTCAGGAAAATCTATTTTTGGCAATCCTTCTAAATACCCCATTAAAAGTATAAACTCTTCCGTACTTCTTTTAGCTATAGGTTCTAAAGGGTTTTTTGCTTTTACGTGTATAGCTCCTGGGATCATTGCATTTGCAGCACGTACTAAAACCGCCTCTCCTGATGGATTTACCATAAAATAATATACATTAGCATCTGTAAGACTAGTTGCCTTTGGATAATATCTTTCAAAATTATCTCTTAATACATTCATTATCTTTACATGCTCTGGTTTTCTCGGTTGCTGTACCGAGAATATAAATCTGTCGTATGATTCTCTTGTAACACCAAATACACGTAATCTATTAGGTGAGCCGTCTGCCTTTCCTAACGGTACAGCCTCATTTGTTATATTCTCTACAGTATAACCTAAACCTAAAGCGTCAATTAGTTTAAAATCCTCCGAATCTAAAATTCCTTCAACATCTACTGAGAAACTATTATAACCCTTCTCAACAGCTTCTTCAAACTGCATCTTAATTTGCTCTCCATAAATACTCATATAAAATCCTCCTTGTTAGTTTGACTTCTTGTTTAACTACTTTCTTTCTATATAATTATTATATAACAAATTTTAAAAAATGTCAACGTTTTCTAAAATTTTTTATGAGACTTACAAAAATAAAAGGAGTATAACCGAAGTTATACTCCATAATATCCTAGAAAGATCTTTCTAACTTGTCCAGATGTTGTAAGATTTTTGCTGCCATTAACCATGTATTATAAGTACACTTCTCAGGGCTTTCAAATAACTCTTGAGGAGTCATCCAATGTAAGTTTGGATGTTTATGTGGCTCTTTATTTTCGATCACTCCTGAGTACGCAAGTACATGATAAGTATCCTCCAGATAAATTTGATGTCCATCAATCCTAGGATAATATGCATATCCCCTCTTCAATAAAATTAAATGCCTTACATCTATGTCAATTCCAAGCTCTTCTTTCATTTCTCTAACAGCTGTCTGAGACGTACTCTTTAATTCTGCCTCTTCTACAGTGCCTGCAGGTAGTTGTAATTTACCTAAACACTTTTTATGCTCTAAGACTAGTATCTTACCTTAAAAATTACGCATGATACACTTCTTCTAATCTCTTTCATTACTATAAAACCTCCTAAAATCCTTTTTACAATGGCGATAAAACATATACTACTTTACCTAAAGTATCCAGTTCAAAAGCGGCCTCCTCCGGAGAATACCTCTTTGGATCTGCATTGAACATAAGTGTATTTAACTCAATAAGTGCTAATGCATTTTCATCTCCTGAAAAATTATCTAAAGCTTCTGGTATTTTTAAATCTGCCCCTGCTTGAGTAAACATATCTTTAATGTGTTGCTTTTTAAGCTCTTCCAAATCTAAATTTGCAAAAGTGGAAAGATTACAAGGATCTGCTATTAAATGTGCAAACTTCTCTATAAAGTATTTTCTAAGTTGTGTGTAATTATAAGTACGATACTGTCTTAATAAAATACCTTCATCAGTTACAAATAAACCTAAATCTTGATTATTTGGTTTTTGATTAAGATCGAAAATAACAAGAGAGTTTTCTCTTACTGCAGGATACATATCAGCACTACTAATTTTAAAGGCTCTTAAACCTTCACCCTGAAGTCCAGGCACCTTGACAGTATCTTTAGTTATAATTAGATTACCAGTTTTTTCGTCATAGTCCATTACAGGCATCTCTTCTAAAGAATTTTTTTGAGAATTTTTGAGGGCCTCGGAGAATCCGAAAGCTTTTTTATGGTTTTCTCGACTTTCTTTTATCTCTCTTTTATATGCATCCTCTAATGCAACTAATCTTTCAAGTTCATCTTTTACAGCCCCTTTAGCAGAGTTCATATTCCAAATAAATTCAACCTTATCTGCCAAATCTCTTGATAAATATAATGCATCTAACAGTTTAATCAAAGTATCTTTTGATACAACTCTTGCACGAGGTTTTTTACCTTCAAGACCTCCTCCATAACCATGCTCAAGTCTGTACAAAACGCTGTGGCCAACACCAACTAAGTTTGCCAATCTCTTTACAGACATTCCTAACTGTTCTCTTCTATTCCTAATTGTTTGCCCAAATTCCCAAAGCGTCCTATCTATCCTAGGATCTGGAGGTTCTTTGAGTCTTACCCCAGGCACAACCTCCCTAGTTAATAATGCTCCAGATTTATCTTTCTTCACGTTTTTTAAATCATTGCCCATCTTTTACCTCCCTAAAAATCACCTGATTTTTATCGACTCTTGCTTTTACCGCCTTAAACACCACATTTTGTGCGTCCTCACGCGATGCTGCTTGACAATGTGGTATTAGTCCATTCTGTCTCAATAAATTACAGTCAATGCAAATTCTATTAAGACAGCAATCGACGCATAAAAAACCTGGTTTAACTTCCAATACATGTCTACCCAGCATGAATCTTTTACCCAAACCCAGATTTTTAAAATATACTGCACTAAGACTCTTTTTCCTCATCATTTTTCGTATCGAGCTCCTCTCTCTCATAATCTGCTACAAAAATCACCTGCATACCATCATCTCTAAAAACGTCTACGCACTCAGGAATACCTCCTGCATTACATAATTGAGTACAGTTAACATTCCTACCATCAAAAAAGCAACCAGAACATCCTGGTGAAAATTTCGGCGCCACCCTTAATCTATTAATACCAATAGTGAACTTCTTACCTACAGGTAATTGCTTAAACTGATCCCTTGCTTTATTCCACTTTTGACCCATCTGTTGTTTCATTGGTTGTTTCATTGGTTGTTTCATTCTCCGCCTCCAAAGTTTCTTTTATCAATGTACAAAGTCTCTCAGCCGCCTCTTTTTGATAAAACTTTGTTCCGACACTAATACATCTTCCATCAGAGAAATAATACTCAGTGTCACTAACTTTCCCATCTTCATAATATAAATCGATATAGTAACGGTGCTTCTCATCGAAAGAATCTCCCATACGCTCTACTCTTTCTAAGACAGTTTCCAAAGGAGCCACTACTTTTCCTTTGGCTCCCAATCTTTCAAGAATTGCATTAGCTCCATCGATAGTTAGCATATTTCCTAAAGTAATATATGATCCAGAATTTTTATTATAATCCACTATGCTTGAAATTGGTATCATACCTAAATCTAACTGTACAGTTATTTGTCCACCAACATTCGTAACAATAAATGTGGAATTATTACCTTCTATTTGTACTTCTCCACCAACTTTCAATAAATGCTTTTTAACCATTGTTATCCTCCCTATTTGTTTTGCTTGTTTACTTGTTTTGCCTACCTGTTTTGTTTTCTCCATAATCTAATTCTAAAGGGTTTAGCACAAGGTCTTACCTTTAATTTGCTAATTCTTAATTTTTCACTTCTGATGTGTTTCTGATGTGTTTCTGATGTGTTTCTGATGTGTTTCTGATGTGTTCCCTAAGATCTTCCAAATCATAAGGCTCTTCTACAGATACTTCCGTGATACAATCTCCATGTCCATATCTTCTGCACCACATTTAGTCACCCTCTTTCCAATCTGCGATATCAGATAGCTCCATACCGCTATCATACCATGTTCCACATTTTGAACAATAGTAGTTATCTGCCTCAACTTCTCCTCGAAGTTTCTTCAAACATCTTCCTATGGGCTCTCCATCCTTGCTTATATTAAAATCTTCATTCACAACTCTAGATACAGAGATTCGCATTTTTCCACCACATTTCTTACATGTCCATTTGCCTTTGCGTTCTCTCTGTTCAAGTTTACTTTTTGTATCTACCTTATTTTTCACTTTACCGTTTACCTCCATGAAAACTACACCTAAAGCGTCTCGTCTAGTAAAGCTACCACACATAGGAATTAATTTTCCCTTAAGATCACTGCAGTGAAACTTTGGGTTACCATTGAAATAACAACCAGTACTACCATTCATTGCTACTACCATTCATTGCTACTACCATTCATTGCTACTACCATTCATGTGGTATCCTTAAAAGGAAAGGTTTCTCCAACAGGTAAATTTGCAATAAGTCCCACATCTTCTTTTGATTTTTTAATATTTCCCATTTCAAACACCTCCTAAGTTCTTAATTATATTATACCACATTTCACGAAAAAAGTCAAGATGTGAAGTTGAAAAAATTTGAGCGCCACGGAGAAACTACATACCACATGTTATTGGTTCGCTGATTTTTCTTGATGGTTTTGTGGTGTTTTAGGGACGTTATAAACGATTTGAGCGCGAGTTAGAACTCTTGGGGGGGGGGTATAAATGTGCATTTTTGAGCTGTTTTTGAGCTAAATTTTTCTTGAGTTAACGAAATTATTATAAAAGTATCTAAAAAATTTACAATATACCTTTTCAGACGATTTTTTACTAAAATAAACTCTTTTTACCTGGGGGTATCGTTTCAATTGGATTTAGCTTATTTTAGTCTATTCTATTTGATTTCAGTATACTTTTCTTAAAATTTTTAACTTTGAGGATTTAAAAAACTATGAGGTTTTTAAAGTCTCTATACCGATTCGGACAGTTATACGCAAAAATAGAGGCACCCGGAGTTTATTATTAAGCTATATAAAATTCTTACAGACTACTATTGTAATAATTAGAATAGTAATCTGTTAAAATTTCTATATACATTAAATAATAAACAAAAAATTCCAATATAAAAATAGGCCCTATAACTAAATATTTATACCTAGTTTATTATTAAGCTATATAAAATTCTTATAGATTACTTTTATAATTATTACAATAGTAATCTATTAAATTTTTTCTATATATTAAATAATAAATAAAAAATTACTTTTTATTACTAAGGCATATAAATAGTTAGTTATAAAGAACTAGTTAGTTATCAAACAAAAAGAGAGCTATTTGCTCTCCTCTTTATAAAGTCCCCAAAACTTCTTTCTCAAACGCAAAGAACGAGTTGTCACTCCATTTTTCTCAAGTTCATTTAACGCGCCAAGCAGCGAGGCTACTCTAAATGTGGTAAGTTCAACAATTTGTGTTCCAGTTATTAAAATCTGTCTGAAGTTCATTAATCTCTTCCATTCAAATGAATCTTCCTCTAATGTTTGCGCTAATCTAAATATTCCTTTTGCAAGATAAAATCTGTCTTCCTCAAATATTGTTACTTTTTTTACTTCCATTTCAAACCTCCCAAGTTACATTGAATCTCTTATTCTTGATAATATTATAACATAAATTTGAGAGAATGTCAACTCCTAAATTTACAAATTTTAAAATATTTAGGGCATAATAATTTATATGCCTTACTATAAGGACCTTTTAAAAAATCTTAGCTAAGTATTTATATTACTAAAGCTTTAGACATAGTGACAACAAAGAATAATCGCTTCTAAGCTATTGAATAAACTTTAAAAATAAGCTATAAAAAGCTATAAAAATTTATTAAAAATATGTTGACATTTTATAAAATCTGTAGTATAATTATATCAAGAAGAAAGTAATGAGCATTGAAGAGCATTAAAAGATATCAAAATATTTTAGGAGGTTTTTTCATGGATAGAGCTATTGTAAAACACTTAACAAATAACATTTTAAGAGCCACTAAAGAGGCACCAGACATTGAGAATTTAGATGGGCATTTAATTGTTACAAGAGTATTTGATGATAAAGTAACAATAAGTAGTTCCAGAAGAAAGATAACAATCAAAGGAACATTCTTACAAGAGATAGTCGAGAATTTGCAAAATGATAATGTGGAGATAGAAGAGTTGAAAAGAGCCTAGCGAGAGCTAGGTTTTTTATTTTGTGGTTAATAGAGGCTTTACTTTGATAATCAAACAATTTGATACCCAAACAATTAGGTGCCCAAAATATTTAATAATCGTAGGAGCTTTACTTTGATAATCAAACTATTTTATAGCCAAGCGCAAATACTTTGACAATCAAACATTTCTCTGCCCAAATACTTTGAAGCTCAAACTATATCAGCATAAAACTATTTCGGCAGCTGACTATTTTGTGCCCAAATACTTTGATTATCAAACTAAAGCCGCAGCGATGATTAAGCACAATTAAGTAACGCCCAAGTATGTGGTATATTCTATTAAAGGACCCCTTAAAAAATTTAAAGAAAGCTTAGGTATAGATTTATATTAAAAAGCGATTACACCTAGCTTTTCACTAGGAATAATCGCTTTAAAATTACTGAATAAGTTAGTTTTAAACTATAAAAACTCTATAAAAATAATAAAAAAAGCCCTTGAGAGTTACTTAAAGGCTTTTGCAAAATATTTTATGAATCTAGACGCTTTTGTGATACATGTACGCTTTTTATACTGGACAATAATGATTTCGTTTGGCTCAGTTTTCTTTGTAATATCAAGTTCTGGCCTTCCAGAAACTCTCGCTAAAACTTTGGCATCGAATGGAGCATAAAAGCTTGTTCCATCCAATTCTGCACTACCAAAGTTACGTTTGCATCTATAACTTTTCATCTTCATCCCTACCATCTATTGGCGTAAATAGAATCACCAGTCCAGTTACAAACATCTTTATACAAAGTTCTATAAATTTGAAAAATAATTTAATCATTAGTTTGTACCCTCCATCTCACACTCATTTTCATACCAGAAAACAAGTTCTGCAAGACCATCCTCTTGTTCTTCAGTTAGTTTCTCACTACTGTCTATTAAGTTTTTAAGAGCAAGTAGTTCTTGTTTTTCTTGAGCAGCTCCCATGAACCCTAATTCACCCTCTAAAACCTCTAATCTGTAGTTAAGTGCTTGTAATTCTTTCTCGCTTCTTTTTTGCTTTGGCATAATAATTCCTCCTAAGTTTGTAAAATTTTTAAGTTTTCTTTTTAATGTTGTTATTTATCTTCAGAGTTAAGATGAAGCTTTCGCTTCACCTTATAGCTCTTTTAAACTTCTTCCCATGAACGCTACTATGTAACCTCTTACTTGTTGAAATTTTTTACCTAATATGTACGCAATTGCGCTAGGTGGATATCCAGCTTCAGATAAGTAAATTACTTTTTCTTTGATAGTTTTTAGTTCTTTGAAATCTTTTTTATTTGCGATTTCTTTTTCAAACTTCTCTTTGAAAGCTTCCTTATCTTCTTTTGATAATCTAGCCTTAGCATCTCCAGTTACTGTAGTTCTTTTGATATATTCAATTTTTTCCTCTTCTTCTGCTTCCTCTTCTGCAAACATCGCATTGATAGTTTCTTCAGCATCAGCTATGTTTTCAGCAATTACATATTTTCTATTTTTCTCATCAAAGAATATATCATAGAAATCTCTATGAAATTTCTTTTCGATTGAAGTTATTCTCATTCCTTTTTCAAGTATTCCTATGAAGTTTTTAGTTACAATCATTTTACCTTCAATCTCGATTCCTCCAGGCATGATAATGTTAACTAGTTCATTAATTACATCCTCACCATTTACTACTTCATATTTTCTACTGTTTACTTGTCTTACAATTACCTTTTTCATATTAATTCCTCCTAAGTTTTTTCTTCTGTTCTTATCTTATAATTTATTATATCATACTTTTTCAAAAAACGCACGCCCTAAATTCAAATTTTTTCAAGTTTTTTAACTTCTTTTTTACCTTTGAAGCTTTAGTCAGCGCTAGTTAGGAACCTTTTAAGTTAGCTAGTTATACTTTTATACTCTAACTCTTATTAAAATGTTCCTTAATATTCTATTTTTAGTCCCAAGTATTTCGATTTCCTAATACTTTGACTCCCAAAATTTCGATTCCCAAACATTTTGACAATCAAAACTTTGAAACTCAAACTATTTTCTTCTCAAATAATTTGCTTCCCTAAAATTTTGTGAGATAAGAGAGTATCTTGCGATACTCTCTCAATTTTAGTATGTATCATTTACTTTTTCACAAACATAATCGATATCTTCTCTAGTGTATCCATTACAATGATTATCATCTTCATCGAAATATTTCCCATCATAAGCTAGACTATCTAATGCCTCACTTATGATTTCTTTGAAATTACATTCTCCAATATAATTTTCAATGTCTTCACCATCAAACATTCCACTTGACATATTGAATCCCCAATCCATTAATGCATCCACAATAATTTCTCTCGCAAGTTCCTTATCATCGCACTTACTTGTTAATGTGGTAATAACATTATCAATGTTATAAGAATCCTCCAATGTTGGTATAGTATAAATGTTCGCTCTAATCATAATGATTCCTCCTCTTAAATTCAATTTTTAATGTTCTTCTGTTCCTTTATATTAATATTATAACATATTTTTCGAACAAAATCAACATCTTTTTTGAATTTTTTTTTTTATTAATTTTTCAATGTTCTTCTTATCTTTGTAATTTATTATATCATATTTTTTAGGAATTTTCAAATATATAATTGCAATCTTTTATATTCCTTTCATATATCTTAAGGAACATAACGTAAATTCGTATAGATTACCAATGTTATGCTAGATTAAATTTGTAATTGTTACCTAAATTTGTTAATGTTACCCAATTTTATTATTTTTATTCTCAAATATTTTTATTCTCTTATATTTTTATGCCCAAATATTTTGATAATCAAACGAAAAATTACTTTGGGAATCAAAATATTTACTTTGATAAGTGAAAACTTTGACAATCAAACTATTCGCCCCTGGGGCTATTAAATATTCAAATATTTTTAGCTTAAAATACTTTGATTTTCAAACTATTTGCGCGCGGGCGCTAAAATTACTAAAAATAATTATTATTTTTATCGCTTTATAATTTTAATTTTAAGCGCGCTATAAAATGAATTTCATATAAATATATAGCTAAGCTATAAAATCGATTTTAGCGCTATATAAAGCGATTATAAGCGATTTATAATAATTTAAAAGCGCTTAAAATTAATAAAAAATGTAAAATTTTTATAAAAAACTTCAAAAAAAGGTTGAAATTTTATTAAAAATATGATATAATAAATTATAAGATAAGAACAAAGATAACTTAGGAGGATAAAATATGAAAGAACTAAATGTAAAATTAAATAAGGATGAAATCGCTATAATAATTGATTTACTAGAGTATAAGGAAGAATCATTAGATGATCAAATTGGTGATTTAGAAGGATATGAAGAATATGAAGAATATGAAGAAGATGTAAAACTTTTAAGTAACAACTTAGAAGAAACTAGAAAAATGCTAGAAAAATTTAATAAATTATGGGAGGAAATTAAGTAAGGAAGATCGAAAAGATCTTCTTTTTTTTTATGTCAAAAGTATATGGGACCAATTATGGATATGTGGTATTTTGAGAAAAAGAAAAAGAGGTCGTTAACCTCTTTTTTGTGGTTGTAGTACTATGAAATAATGTTCATCGCTATCTACTTTATGTAGACAGTTAAGATTCCATCTTTGTATTCTTCTTTTCCATTTTTAACATTCCAAAGTTTTAATAACCCTTCTAAGTAGTTAGTTGAAACTTCTTGAAAGTAAGTATCCCCAATTTCTCCAACTTTCCAACAGTTTTCTTTTTCCCAAGAAATATCTAGTTTTACTTCACCATTTTTCATTACTAATGTTCTGTCAACACTTTCTAAATTTTTAATAAGTTCTTTCATATTGATTCCTCCTAAGTTAATTTATTACTAAATGAATAATAAATAGTTATCATATTTATTATTCATTTAGTAATAGATTAAAATCTATTACTCGCAATCTCCAAAAATCTTTCTATCTAGTTCTTGGAACTCTTTTTCCATTACAGTTTCATAAGTTTCATCTAAACTTCTAATCTTCCAAACTAGATCCACTTCATATTGATTGTTGCACTTTCCTAGTTCACACATTACATGGTCAAACAGTTCAGCCTCTAGAACCTTCTTGTTACTTAAGCTATATCCATTTTTTCTTAGTTCATCCATACATTCCTTTTTTGAGTTAGCTTCTACTTCTATAATCTGTCTCTTCTTAGTTTCCTTATCTTTTACAATCGCTTTAAATCTCATACTTATTCCTCCTTAGTTATATGCTAGTTAAATCCTTAGTTATATAGTCCATAAGTAGACTCCTAGCCTGAAAAATTCGTTTTTTTTTTATTCTATACTATCTTTGTACCCTTTATTACCTCCTTCCTTATTTCTTATTATAATTTATTATATCATAAATTTGAGAAAATGGCAACCTTTTTCTTGAAAAATATTCATAAATTTTTCTTATCCTACCTATTCATAAAATTTATCTTGATCCCCTAATACTTTGACATCCAAACTAATTTTTATTTTGATCTTCAAACTATTTTAATTGCAAACTATTTTATTTTAAAATACTTTGAAGCCCAAACTATTTTATTATTAAATATTTTGAAAATCAAAGGATTGGAGGCGCAAAATTACTTTTTTGACTAACTTTACCCTGGATACCAAAAACGTATATCCCCGAGAATAAAAATATAACTTCCTGTCTATATACCCCGAGAATAAAAAATAAGAATACCCGTTGATTTTCTAGAAAAAATATGTTATAATAAGGGAATCAAGCGACATCATTGGGAGGGATTACACATGAATCGAATCAACGCGGCCAACCAGGCCCTGTTTGAGGAGCTTGTAAAGCAGATCCAGATACAGGGAAACGCAGCGGGCATTGCCGTTGCCATTGTGGATGAAGAGGGAAAGACCCAGTATGAACAGTACTTCGGGTACAGGGATACGGAGCAGAAGCTGCCCATGGACGAAAATACGATCTTTGGTCTGGCATCTGTGACAAAGTCCTTTGTGGCTTTATCCATCATGCAGCTGGCAGAAAAAGGCCTCCTGGACCTAAACGATCCTGTGAGCCGGTATATTCCGGAGTTTACCAATAAGAATCAGGAAACGGTACGGATCCATCATTTCCTGAGCCACAGCGGCGGCTTTTATCCGGTACACAGGACTGTGGTAAAGGAGATCGCAGAGAAGCTGGGGATCTCCGAGGAGACAGAGGGCGACCTGGGTTACAGCGTGAAGCTGGCGGAGGCAGGAGCAAAGGCAGTGGCAGAGCAGCTGGATGCCCAGACTCCGGGCCACGGTCTCATTGGAAGACCGGGCGAATACATGAGCTACTGCAACGACGGCTATGGACTTCTTTCCGAGATCGTCCGCCGGGTCGGAGGAGAGGCTTCCTTTGCAGACTATGCGGAATATCTGCGTTCGCTGGAGATGCGGGGCGTGATCCGGGCGTTTGAACCGGTATATATGGGGCGGATCGCCCAGCTGACCAACAAGAGCAACCAGTTTAACCTGACGACGCAGCGGTTTACGCAGGCGCAGATCGAGCAGATGGCTGCGGATAAAAAATATATTACCCTGTACGGCAAGCTGGAGGACAAGTTTGGCGACAACGGCGTGGTTTCGGTCGTGATCGCTGAAAAAGACGGAACAAGCGCGCATATCCGGCTGTGGCTGATGAGCTGCCGCGTCCTGAAACGGGATATGGAGCTTGCAATGCTGGATGAGCTTGTGGAACGGTGTCAGGAAGCAGGAATCGAAGAAATTTACGGATACTATTATCCGACGGCGAAAAACAACATGGTACGGAAATTCTACGGAGAGCTGGGCTTTGAGAAGTGTTCGGAGGATGAGGCTGGAAACAGTGTCTGGAAGCTGAACACAGCAGGCTATGAAAAACGAAACCATGTGATCGAAGTGGAGAGCTGAGTATGTTATTTCAGTCATATATTTTTATCCTGCTGTTCTTTCCGCTGTGTCTGCTGGGTTTCTGGGGGCTAAAGCGCCAGAAGCTTTTGCAGCTCTGGCTGATTGCCTTTTCCCTGTGGTTTTACGGAGCAGCGAGTCCGTATTATCTGTTGCTGCTGCTGGGCAGTATTGCATGGAATTATGCTTTTTTTCGCGCCATAGAGCGTGGCATTGGGCGTGTTACAGAGCGTGTTTCCGGGAGTGCTATGGAGCGCGCAGAGTATGGGATGGAACGTGACAGCTCCCGGAAAAGACTTTTGTTAGGAATTGGAATTGCAGGAAATCTTGCATTACTTTGCTTTTTTAAATATTTTAATGCAATATCGGCTGGCTGGAGTCAGATGAAAGGGCTGGAGGATCCGATTCTGCAGCTTGCATTGCCCCTTGGCATCAGTTTTTTTA
>ERZ779820.616-NODE-616-length-23854-cov-8.457288_pt1 | contig 23854 bp, 27 predicted proteins | sample MGYA00511563_ERZ779820 | MGnify/ENA primary metagenome ERZ779820 (study PRJEB29588, sample SAMEA1964852) | human gut metagenome | biome: human gut; feature: human-associated habitat; material: faeces | place: Denmark | collected 2008/2010 ...
AAATTTTCAAAGTTCTTTCATTTTAGCCTTGACTTTTTATTTGCAGGCTGTGTTACAATAACAGAAGGATTCTCGCAGTATCCATGAATCTCCAGTTCAAATCCAGCTGGCACATGGCCGGTATTTTCTATCACGACTCTTCGGAATCCATAGTCATTAAAACGGGCAGGCCATGTAAAGTCCCAGCGCAGCTCCCCCTCCGAACGACTAACTACAAACCGATCTACCCGATTGGAGTAGAACAAACTTTTGCAATTAAACTTAACCGGACATTCCAATACTTTAGCTGCTGTCTTTTCCGTTTTTCCCACTTCCAGCAGATCCACATTCCGATAGTATTCCCCTGCATCGGTTTTGTAGATCAGCTTCAAACTCTCTGCCCCATTGACATATGCTATAAAATTACTGCAAGCCTTATAGGGTGATTCTGTTCCAAAAATCAGGGTTCCCGAAATGCTCTGCTGCTTTTCTTTGATATAATTCCGAATGAAGCTATGTCCGATGGCAGCATAGGAAGCGTCCATACTGTATCCTAATCCACTCGGCTTGGTCAAAAGGCCGGAGGCAGGGGAGTTTAATCCCCATCTCCGACCATATTCGTTTTCAAGGTAAAACTGTCTTATCATAATTCCACCCCCAGATGCTCATCTACAATTTCGGCCAAAACCTTGCCATCTACATTCAGTACATTATGGTTTTTAAAATTCAAATATCTGGAAGGCTGGAGAGCTTGCGGCTGCATTGCAAGAGACATCTCTGAACTCAATTTCTTCACCTGGTCAAGCACTCTCCACGCATTATCTCTTAATCCCTTTTCCATTCCCATCATGAAATCCGGCATCCAGGATTCATAGTAATGCAGCGGCCCTTTATCTGGTCTTGAGAAATGAAGAAAATCTGAGATATCGTCTGCAATGTCCTTTACCGCGTCAATCAGCTCCTTGGCCTTCTCTTTGATTCCGTCAATCAATCCTCCTATAAAATCTTTTCCCCACTGAATTGCTTTTTTAGGCAGACTGGTAATAAAATCAATAGCTCCCTGGAACCCTTCTTTTACAACTCCAGGTATTAAACTTACCTTTTCCGCAATGCCATCTTTCAATTTTTGGAAAGTTTCCACTGCCTTGTCTTTGATGTCTGTTACGATTTTTATAATTGTCTCTAAGATGATATTCCATAGCTCAGACGCTTTGTCTTTAATAGCCGTCCACAATCCTGCAGCTGCATCGCGCAGTCCTGTAATAATAGCAACAACCGAATCTTTTAAGTTTCCTGCCAAATTAACAACCAGATTTTTCAGTGCAGTCCATATGGTATTCGCTACATTTTTGATATTGTTCCAGATTTTTTCAGCATCCGTTCTTAATTTATCGAAATCTCCGGTTACTAAATCGCAGAGCAAAAGAACAGGTCCCAGAATGGTATTCTTAATCAGTTCCCAGGCAGATAATGCCACTGTCTTGATTGTTTCCCAGATTAATGACAGATTTTCTGTGCAGTTATTCCACAGCTGAATGATCATCTCTACTATGGCTGACAAAACTGGGTTCTCCATCATTCCCGTCCATATGAGTCCAAAGGTTTCAGAAACCTTAGTCCATATGCCAGACCACCATTCTGGAATACTCTGAAAAAGTTCAACCAGACTTTTCCAGGCCTGCGGAATGGTCTCAGTGAAAAATAAAATAATTCGGTTCCATACTGCTTCAAATACCTGACGCAAGACTTCCCATACGCTCTGCAGCCACTGGACAATCGCGCCCCAGTTTTGGATAACAGCGATAATTCCTGTAATGGCTGCCGCTACACCGGCAATAATTCCTATGATAGGTCCCAGGACAGCTGTTCCAAGAGTTGTAAGGGCCAAAACAATAGCAGCAATCACAGGAGATAACGCTGTAAATACAGCTAAAAGGCCGCCTAAAATGACAATAAAATTCTGTACCGGACCGGGAAGGGAGCTAAAAAAGTCAGATATAGTCTGAAAACCCGACACTAATACAGGAAGAATTTGATTAGCCAGATTAAAAATCACTTCTCCCAGCGGCGCTAAAGACTGTTCCAGTTTTCTGGTATTTGATTCCATCTCCTGCATCGGTGTCGAAGTCTGATTGAAGAGGTTTTGAGCCGATCCACCAACATTATCATAGGTCTTGCCCACACTGGTCAGCGCCTTTATAAATTTTAGGCTTCCATCCTCTCCCATTGTGCCAAAAGCTGTGGCCGCCATATTAAGGGCTTCCTGCTGCCCTTGACATCCCTGAATATCCTTGACAATCGAATCAATGACCTGTTTTTGTGTTGCTCCTCCATCCTGCCACGAGCGAAATAACCCTTGCGTTTCCGAACTGTAGGAGCTTAATGATTTTTCTATTGTTCCATCCGATAACCTTGTTGTCACCTCGTTGATTGCATCATTTACTTTATCCAGATTATAGGCTCCACCATCTAATCCATTATTGAGAAGCTGGAAATACTCCTGGGCTGAATATCCGGCCTGGGAGAATTTTCCGGAATATTCGCTCAGGTTATCTCCCAGCTCATTGGTTTTATCGAGTCCGTTAGAAGTACCCGTCACAATATAATCCATTGCTTCCTGAGCAGTCAGACCAAAGTTTTTCATCAATGCATTGACACCTCTCATGGTCTCATTCATATCGACACCATACAGTTCATCTAAAGTAATGGCCTGCTCTGTGAGATTAGTCAATTCAGTTGCATCTAAGTCCTGAAGATTTTTCTTGACTGTAATAACCGCATCAGATACACCATTGATGCTGTCCCCAACGCCTGCTCCATAGACATTTTTGATAATATCCGCTGTATTTCCGGCAGCTTCTCCCGTCTCTCCAAAATAAGCAGAGGCTTTCGATGTGGCGTTTTCTACCTCACCAAAAGCCTCCTGAGCCTTATTTCCAATATCCACTATGCTTCCGCTTAGACCAGATAATGTCTCCGCGGCCTGAAGCATGGCTCCTCCGTTTATTACATCACAAAGACCTGATATTTTTTTGGAGGTTCCTTCGGAAGCTGTTCCCATGCCCTTAAGTGCTTGTTCTGTTTGCTCCGATGAATTCTTCAAAGCTTTTAAATTGGCTTCTGTCTCTGCGATTTCTCTCTGAAGAGCATTATACTGGTCATGACTAATTGGATTGCCGAATTCTGTATTCACAGCCTCTGCATCTTTTTTCAGCCGTTTTAAATGGCTGCTGGTCTCCTGTATCTCAGACTGCAGGGCAGCATACTGAGCAGTTTCGATCTGTCCTCCCTCCTGCATCTCTCTTTGAGCTGTTTCCAGTTCCTTCAGTTTCGTTTTGGTCTGGTCAATCTCTTTCTGAATCGGAGTGAATTTTTCTTTCCAAGAATCATATCTGTCTGCACTTTGGGCCGCCTGCTCACTGGCCGTTTTCAGTGTCTCCAGCTTCTTTTCCGTCCCCTCAATGCTCTTGGCCAAAAGCTCCTGCTTCTGCTGCAGGAGAATGGTATTGCTCGGATCCAGCTTCAGAAGCCGTTCTACGTCTTTTAACTGTGTCTGAGTGTCTTTAATGCTTCCATTGGTCTCTTTCAGGGCTTTATTCAGCCCCTGGGTATCACCGCCTATTTCAATTGTAATTCCTTTGATTCTTTCTGCTCCCATCGGCTCTCCTTATGGCTTATAAATGCCCTTGTTATTCATACAAAAAGTGCCTGCCTTTCGGCAGACACCTGATTGGTTTATATATAGTATGTGATATACAAAAATGCAATCCACCAGAAAAATGTCATAACCGGAATCATCACAACTGCTGTTCCGACATATAAATTTCTGGTAAATCCTCCCCATTTTTTTACACCCTGTTTTTTCATCAATGCCTTTTCTCTGAAATATCCATATACCGACAAAGGCCAGAAAAAAATCAGGGTATAGAATAGGAACTTCCAGCTACAGAATCGGTCATCCCATGTTTTTGTTTCTTTTTTCCCCATGCTCACTCCTCCTGTCTGAATTGTACCACAGCATGATTCCCCTGACAATTAAAACCGGTCAAAGTCCTCCTGAGTTGCCTGGTACGGATACTCAACATTGTCATTGGAGCTTTCTGATAACATATCCAGTACCACACCCACGCTGAGCAATTCCAAGTCCCGGACAGGAATTCCCAGCTGTGTGCATCGGAGCAGGAACAAAGGTGTGGTTATTTCCCGGACAGTCGGCTTAATTTTTTTTTATTTTCCACATCTGTCTGAATGTTCAGGCTCCACAGTTCCATGATCTGAGGAAGAACCTCATAAATGGAAAATGTGTTAAACTGTTCCAGCCATTCCTCAATAGAGTTTGGTATGGACGGATCTGCATGTTTGGCCATGATATAGGAAGCATTCTCAAAAAGTTCCAAATCCTCAATCGGAAGACTACTGCCATCCTCTTCCTTTTCTTTTTCTTCCTTCATATGCTCTGCGATTTTAGTCAGATCCTTAAAAATATCTCTGCCAAATTTCAGTCGGTACATTCTGGGGACTGCCGCAGAAGCCTTAAATTCTACACCACGTCCATCAATCTCAATCTGTTTTCTAAGCATATTTCTCCTTCCTACGCATCAGAGCCTGTCACGTAAACACTTTCATACCAACCGTTATAAGTTGTATCATCTGTTTCAGCTCCGGTTTTTGCCTTTACGTTTCCATCGGCCAGCGGCGCTGCACTAATGGACAATGTTTCTGTGGTCGGTTCTTTCGTGTCCTCCGTTGTTTCTCCTTCTACGGAAGGTCTGGTAGCCGTGCAGTTATAAAGGACATGACGTACTGACTTCTGATCCCCATCAAACTCGAATAACAGGGCAAATTTTGCTGTCTCCACATTCGCGTTCTCAATGAGCACTCCCTTGGTATCTTTCTGCTCCTTCAGCACATCAATCCGGAAAGAATCCGGAACCATCGCCATCTCCAAATCTCCCTCATAACCGGTATTGGAACTTGTCTGATAGTAAACCATTCCATCTGCATAAAAGGGGGTAATTTCTCCGCTGGCATCTAAAGCGATTGATACAGCTCCTGGAACTTTGACCGGCTTTTCCCACGTTACAGCTCCGCCTTCGCTTTCTTTCAGCAGTGCATAGTGAACATTTTTGATATTAAATTTTACTTTATTAGCTTTTCCTTCTGGCATAATTAAACCTCCATCTCATATAACACTTCATAAAGCTGCTCTTCGTCTAAGAAAGCTTCTGTTTTATTCCAGGCCATGCCCTCTGTTTCCAGTAAGCTTTCCAGACGTTCCTCTAATTCAAAGTCTTTCTGATCGGTATAAAGCTCCAGATTCAAACGTGCAATCTTTTCATACACAATTCCATCTGCAAAAAAATTATTGCTTTCTGGCAGATACCAGACCAAAAACGGCGGCTCCACGGCCTCTTTTTCTTCAAATAAAAAATACCGGAACGGAATGTTCATCCGCTCCAGCATTTTCTCAATTTCTGCCCGGCTTCTCATAGCTGTCTTTTTATCTCCTCTTCCACTTTCTTTGCAATTTCCTCATTCACCGGTTCAATGTGTTTAATCGCAGCCACCCGGCCTCCGCCCCGCTTGGCATGGCCGTTTTCCAGCAGATGCGTAAGGCTGTACTGATGATTTCCCGCATATACTGTCACATGGATCGTGCGGGATGTTTCGCTGGTGGATACTCTCCAGCTTTTAGCATAATCTCCTGAATCCTTCGGGGAATCCTGCTTTAATTTCTGCACTGCTTCTCTTCCTGCTTTCTTGACCGCCTTTTTGGTTTCAGCAGTAACATAGCCGGAATACTCGTTCAAAGCAGAGGATATGGCCGCTGAGAGTCCTGACACTGCTGTTTTTCTTCCCATCACGCTTTCCTTTCATCCCGGAACGGAGACTGTATGCTTTCCAGGGACAAGTACAGACAAGGGGGACGTGTATCAAACTTCTTTTGTATCTGAGAAATTCTGTACTGCCTGTCATGTAAAATGATAATATTACCCCTGTCGATTCCTGGCTGTTCTGGAACGGCAACTAAATATGCAATCTCGCTTCCTGCGATTTTTGCTTCCCAGAATCGTTTCACACCTACTGTCCGGCTCCCGAACCGGATGTCTTCTCTTATCGTTTTTACAAGCGTTCTCCCTGATGCCTCACAAACCGTCAACACCCCATCATTAAAGGTTTCAAAGTCCCTGTTTTTCAGCCTCATACTTTTCTACCCTCTTTCTGAGCCGGAGAGAGATAATCTCTCCCCGGTAATGATCCCAGAATTCATTCAATGCAGCTGAACGCTCATACATGACATGATTGAAAAGTAGGGTTTTTTCTTGTGTCTCCCCTTCAAAGTCACATGTTCCCAACTTCCCAGATAATGCTGCCCTCCCTCGTTCTATCATGCTGAGTAGTTTTTCGTCTTCCTGAGGAGTTGTCTCCCAAGTGATATCCAGATAGTTTTTCACTTCCTCAAGCAATTTCATGGGCTCCTCCTTTTAGCTGATAGCTTTAGGCTTTGGCGCTTGCTGCAGCTGCTGCATCTGTCTGTACCTCCACCTTCAGAATGGCCGGTTTCAGCTTGCTGATATCAAGCACTAAGAATGCATTGTTATCAACCGGCTCTCCATGTCCATAGAGCTTTGTCAGATAAACTCTCTCATCTTCCAAGAAGCGACACTGATCGGAGTATTCGATTTTTCCAGATTTCGCCGTACCGATTCCCATAAAATACTTCTTGCCAAGGCCTAAAATTGCCTTTCCAGCAGGAACTCTGACAGACTGAATCACCGCAGTCGGATACGGGAGAACATTATTCACATAGATTCCCGCAGGACTCATAATGGTAGTCCCAGGCATCACCTTTGTAAAATAGTCTGATGGATTCACCACCATAATGACGTTCTGAACAATCCGGCTCTTTCCCTTTGGTGTCACTGCCAGTTTAGCGAGAAGGCTGCCGTAGGACACTGGATCAAGACTGGTAACTGCCAGGGCATCTTTGTCTGGATACGTGCCTCCGGAAACTTCTACATCATCTCCCACTTTTTTCATCATTCCGATGGGCTGATCCTTTCCTGTTCCGGCAATAATTCCTTCTTCCAGTCCGTTATAAATTGCCTCTGTAAGAATATCCCTCACATAGCGGTCCAGCCATGCAGGTCCTAAATCCAGCATTGCCTTGCAAACCGGAAGAAACGCTGAAAGTTTTTTCAGCCCCATATTAACCTGTTTGAATCCAGAAGTCAGTTCCTTTGTAATAGTATCGGTAAGCTTTCCCCAGGTAGCCAGTTCTACCTCATCTGTATTCAGATACATCTCAATCAATCCGGAAGTATTCTGGAAATCAATTGCCTCTAAGAGAGGATGCTGCTGTGTTAAATCCTCAAATACGCGGTCAATGACCGTTTTCGGCATCACTACCTCTAAGTCTGTCAGAGCCTGCTGGGGGTTGGAGGACTTCATGGCCTGGATCACGGACTGGTAATACTTCGTTTCTTCGCTGGTCAGCTGGTGAACACCTCTCCCCGCTAAAACCACCGCATCTGCAGCCTGCTGCTGCGCTTCCACCTCACTGAGAATATTCTCCTGAATATTCATGGACAGCTTCTCGAATGCCTCCGCAAAGGCGTCTGGATCATTGTTCGTAATCGCATCGTTCATCTGCTGTAAAATCTTTGTTTTTTCCTGCATCAATACATCTTTGTTTTTCATTCTTACTCACCTTTCCGGGCCATGCCCTTAAATAACTGTAACAATCCATTCTTCTGTGAGGCCCCGCCTGGGTTCCCAGACTGTTTCTCCCTCAACTCTGCAATCTGTTCCCGAAAACTCTGCTGGCTGTTTAACTGTTTCTGCATCTGGGACAGCTTTTCCAGAATATCATCTGGTTTTGGTTCTATGGCCTTTTTACCATATACTTCGTCGATCAAGCCGTATTCCAGCGCCTTATCCGGCGTCAGATAGGTTTCTGCTTCCATCAGCTCCATCAGTTCCTCTTCCGTGATAGTGGCTCTCTCCAGAAAAACCTGCCGGTTAGCCTCCATCATATCATCCAGATCGTCCGCATATTTGCGGAGCTGTGTCGCATTACCCGCGCAGCACATCCACATGTTATGGATAAGGGCAGTTGTCCCCAGACACATTTTTCTCTCTTCGCACGCCTGTAAAATTAAAAAGGCGACGCTGTGCGCCACCCCGTCTACAATTCCTATTTTTTGATTTTCTTTCTGTTTCAGGAGATTGTAGATAGCAACTCCTTCTTTCACGGAACCTCCATTTGAATTAATGTGAAGTTCTATCGTCTGCCCTTCTGGAATCTTCCCCAGCTTCTCGGCAAAATATTTCGCCCCAGTTTCTGACTCCTCATACTCCCAGGTATTCCAGTTAAACTGTCCATACTCTGTTACATCGTCATAGATGTAGAGAAGCGTCTTGTTTTCTGCCTGAACCGGCTCCAGTCTCCAGTTCATTCCATTCTGCTGCATTCTTTCTCACTCCTTCCTATCCTGTATCAGGATTCCTTCCCATGCTTTCCAGGAATTCCTGTATGGTACTGTAGTTTTTTGTAATAAAGTGTGTGTTGGCCCACTCCTCATCGATGTACGATTCCCCGATTACCCGGCGTATATCATTGATGGTATACGTACCGGATGAAATGAGCTTATCTACCGGCGTAGCAATATCGAAAATATCAATATGCTTTACAGCTGTTGTGTCAATCCTTACGTAATTTCCGGCCAAAAAACCTGCCATGCCATTTCTCTTCCGGTTTATCTCTTTTTCCAAAAGCCGCGCCAATGGATCAATACAAAAGGTCAACAGCTCATCCGTGGCTTTTCCTGTATCCTGTACGTCTCCCTTTGCCAGGGAAGGAGGGAAAGAAAAGCCTCTGGCCGTAAAATCGAAAATATCATCTGCCAGCGCCTTGATGTCCCTCGTTGATTCGCTGGAATAGGTTTTTGACTGAAGTTCCGTGTACTTGTAGCCGTCATATAGAGGCAAAACGGCGTTTTCACTCTCAAAGAACTTTTTAAAGTAGACAGTCATCAGTTCCTGAAGGGTATCTGAAAAGTCATCCTCCGCCTGGGCCTGCGCATCTATGTCAAGAATCCCCCTGCTGCCTCTGGATTTGCGGTAAGCATTCGCTGCATACTGCATTAATTCGTTGTAGCTGGAATACAGCAGATTAACCAGCTGACGCATATCCACCGAATTCAGCTGGAAAAACAGAACATCCGACTGATAAAATGTCTTTCCAAACGTAAAATCGTCCACAGTCACCCCAGTAAACTGATAATCATACAAGGCATAGACCTGCTTCTGGTAATCATCTGCCACATACAGCTGACCAGAAGATTCAATCACCAGCGCCTCATTATTCAGGTACAGTTTCCCAATCAACTTTGTCAAAAAAGCAGAAGCATTTTGATTTTGATTAGGTTCCACATTCCAGAGGTAATATTCCGCTTTTTTCACTGGTTCATGGTGATAGTAGGTTCTAAATTCACACTTGCTCAACGCATTCGCAATTTTATTGACGCACGTCCAGAAAGCCAGCTCCCTGAGATAAACCTGATCCATCAATCCAAAAAACTCTGTCCAGTCAACTGCAATCAGGCTTTTCTTTTCTGCGCCACCAGACAATTTTTCTGCCAGCCACTTTTTAAAATTGAGCCCCATCGTTCCTTCACCTCCTCTCTATATGGATTTATCCAAAGGTAAACACCTTAAATTTCGGCTTAGGCCGCTTTGCTTCCGGCAGAGTATCTTCCACGGTCATACTGGCTGCCAGAGCCATGAATGGATCAGTTTTCCGGCTCTTAGCCTCGATTTTTCCGTAGACAAAATTTCCTACATCCGCATCGTCTTCCTTCCCAGCTTTTCGATTTGCCCGAATCAATTTCGTGTTATTCGTGGCCCAGCGCAACACTGGATTGTCTCCCCAAGTAAACCACTGATTCGCAAAACAGCTGTCAATCATCGTAGCCACCCGCATAATATCTGACGGACGGACAAGCTTCACGTTCTTGTAGGTTTTGGCATCAAATCCAATTTTTCGCAGTGCGTCACTGAGAAGCGCATATCGAAAGTCATCCAGAGCCAGCTTTTCGATGTTGAATTCTTTTTTCTTTTCTGCGATGTAGTCTGCCAGATAAGCCGGATGAATTTCTACATCATCTACCAAAGTCAATAATCCCTGCTCTGCCCAGTCTCTCCACGGGCATTTCATTCGCGGAATATCCTTAGATTTTAAACACAGCCAGGAATGGCTGATGTCATATCTCTGATCTCCGTTTCTGAAATGGAGATTGACAGACGCAAAATCAGATATTTTCGAATAGTCAATCCCGCAGGTACAGCTCCACCCGCTCAGGTCTGGCAGCTCTTTTTTAGTTGCAATAATGTTTTCCCAGTCTGTCACCTTAAGCTCACTGACTCCATCTGGAATATTCATTCGTTTGGTCATAAAGGCCGGCAGTCTGGCAGGATTCTTTTTCCACTCCCTGTACTCCTTCCGGATTTCTTCCAAGAGATTGGGAAGGTATGGAAGTGACGGATTGGCCATCGGCCAGTTGGCTTCATCGTTTACATCTTCCTTTTTATTTAATTTGCAAATAAATGGAAGAAGTCCATTGTCAGGTTCTCCTCCTCGAAGGATTTCTTCTGATGTTTCCAGCAGATCATCCAGAGGTCCTTCCCGGACATCCCCGTTTGTTGTATAGTAGGATCTTCTTGGATGCTTTTTCTTTCCCAGGCCGGTTGTAAAAACATTGATATTGGCGTAATTCTCATACTGATGAATCTCGTTGAAAATGCAGATTCCAGAACGAAGTCCATCCTTCCCTTTAGGGCTGTTCGTCCTGCCTTTCATCTGGGATCGGGTTTTTAACGAGACAACCTGTTCTTTTGTCCAATAAAAAAATCGCTTCAATTTTTTGATGTATTTTGGCTGCTCAAAGGCCGCGATCACATCCCTTACCGGACGCATGGCCTGATCCTCATTGTTAGCACAGATGTCCACATCGTATTCCCGGATTCCGTTGTAAGGCGACATCAGACAGACAGACTCCCAGGCAATCGTTCCGTCTTTGCCGGCGCCCCGGCCGAGTTCGCAGAACAGATCCGGCCACCGGGGAAGCCCTGTATCTTTCCAATAAGTGCAGTCATGGAGGCCAATCACAAACTTCTGCCAAGGAAAAACCTGCTCAAAAGGAAAATATCTGGCAAGTCCGATATATTTTTCCAGCTGTTCATCGTCTACATAAATGGGCTCTGTTTCAAAGCAGCGTTTTACATGCCTGATGAGCAGCTCCTGTTCTTCGCAGACAGCAAACACATGATTCTCTACAATATCAATCCATTCCTGGATGTACGGATTCATTTTTATAATTCTTCTTCCTCTCCATCAGGAATAATTTCTCCCGTAGTTAATCCCAGCTTATCCAAAATGAGAAGCATCTGTTTGCCGACTGCTACCAAATCTTTTACCGATTGATTCTGTTTTGTGATTGGATAGCCGCTGGCCGATGTTGTTTCGTAAGAGATTCCACGGGTTTTTATATCTTTCTGCAATGCTTTTTTTATATCATAGAGATTCATGTAGTCGCAAATTAGATCCTGAAAACATTCAATATTTACGCCTTTTTTCCATAATTGAAGTTCCAGAGAATCCTGGATTTTCTTTTTATTTGGTGCTCTTGCGGCCATTCCAACCCCTCCTTTTTTTATTTTTTCTATCATGTGCGAGAAAAATATCTTTTGTCGAGGCCTCCCACCGGTCTCCAAATACGAAATTAAAATGCTATTTTTTTAGACCGGGGGAGGGATATATTACTCCCACCGCTCTTCTGTCAAAGGTACTGCTAAAGATTTTTTTCTATGTCCGTGTACCTCCTCATGGCAGTCATGGCATAAAGAAAGCAGGTTCCGCTTCTGCTTCCCCTGCCACATATAAAAAATTTCTAATGCAAGCTCCGGATGTTTCTTTACATAATTGACATGATGCACCGTTGTAGCCTTTGTATAGGTTCCACGGCTTTTGCAGAGCTGACATTCATACCTATCCATCTGAAGAACTTTCCTGCGAAGCCGCTTCCACTTCTGACTATTGTAAAAGGAATGGAGATCTTCTCTGCGTATACACTCCTTTACAAAGGCGATTTCTTTATCTTCCATTTATACTACATTCCGTTGATAACCTGCTCCGGTGTCTTCGTCCTCTGAACGACCGCCTCCGCATCTTCCTTACTGATTTCCTTCCACAAGCCTTCTGTTCCCAGGCTTCCCGGCATCCAGGTATTCTGTCCCTGGAATGTGCTGATATAATATTTCTGGTCAATTGTTACCACTGCTCCGTACTGATATCGGTCACTGATTCCATCCCACGGCTCCCATACCGGAACTTCCACGCTCGGTGCCGGTTCTGGTTTTACTTCTCCATTTTCCAGCTTGCGTACTCTTTCTTCCAGCGCATCGTATTTGGCCAGAATCTGTTTGTACAGTTCAATCTGCTCTGACTTTTCGGATTCAGGGTTTAAATGCTCCTTCATCAGGGAAATTAATTCTGTTCTCTGCTCTTCTGTTAAATCACCTTGTACCCAGAGAGTATCAATTTTAGTCTGCATATCAGATAATCTAAAATCACCTGATATAATAACATTTTTTACAATATCGTACATTATGTACCTCCTATAACAATGCAATTTGAGTGTTCACGATAGCTTGATTTAATTCCTTAAATTTCTTGTCGATGTACGCCTTGGTATCAGCCACATACGCCACTTCCATCCCGGCTCCTGCATCATTTGTAATCACAGTAGTCGGGCTGTATGTCCGCAGGGCCTTATAGGCGGCAATTTCTTCGGCGGTGAGGTCTGTTTCGATGGGAGTTTCAAGAAGCCATATGACCTCAAGATCTGGTATGGCAGCCGTAAAATCCTCCAAAGATGTTATACCTTCAATTCTTGCAAATATACGCTTGGAAGCTGGTTCGTTAATTGTAACATAAGTACCTTCCGTCCCATAGCTATCCACTTTGGCATATGAAAGCCTGTTGCATATACATGGAGAATACATGTAGTTATCTATATTTTCTATGTTCAAAGCAAACCTGGAAGTAGTTGGCTCAATGTCCTGGTTTCCAGGCATATCAACCCAATCATTCACATTCGCATTATGCCCTATCCTCTGCACATACTTCCCTCTTGCCAGATCAATCTCATCGCAAATCCATTGTTGACTGTTTTTGTCCGTATAGTTTCCATCTTTGTCGACTGGCACACCGGGGAGGCCGTTAGGTGTCTGGAGAGTGAGGAGCTGAGGGGCACGGTAAGGTTCGTAAGGGGTTGCCACATCTCCATACTCAAGTTGCAATAGCTCGGATTCTGTGCATTCATGGATAGTTGTTTCTCCGTCTGTCCATTTTCCTGCTATCGCACATACCAAAACACCATTTCCGACAGCAGTGTATTTGATACTGCTCCTTTCACTCCCATGCTGATATCCTATCTTATTTAAAATGCTTTTTGCCTGTTCGAAATTTTCGTATTCTACAATTCCAAGATACCAGTTTTTGTTTGGGTTTGTGACAGAAAAGGTATACTGCATACCAGGCTTACATGGAACAACATAACCAATTCCAAAAGCCTCTTTTGATGGTGTATAAGGTAAGGTGACTTCATTCTCGTTGTAAACATACGAAACATCATTTGAATAGTTTATGAAGTACAATCTCCCTGTTAACAGGTTCTTCCCACCCACCTCCACCGTAATGTTCCCACTCTCACCAGCACTCACTATCGGCACTGGTGCCTCTGGTGTCGGTGTCCCGTCCTGCGTACTCTTCCCGAACACCCTCAGACCCTCGAACAACTTATCGGAGCTGTCCGTCAGGGTCATGGTCTCACCCTGTGCGGTCTCAATAATGGCATCCGCTTTGTTCTGATGCAGGGTGGCAATCTCTCGCCCTGTGACCTGTGCATCCGCAGCCTGCCCAGACTGGGTGAGGGTTGGATCCGTTTTTGTCTGGGCATCTCCCAGTTCCACGTTACCGTCCGCGCCAACCACAAGGGCTTTCCCTGCGTTTTCTGCTCCCTGCTGCTTGTCAATCTTGCCCGCAATCGCCTGTTTATTCGCCGCAATCTGCTCCCGGTCAGCCACAATTCCAGCAGCCGCATCCTGCACCCTATTGGTCTGTGTATCGCCCTCTGTGGTAACTGCCTGAACCGCCTCTGTCTTAGCTGTTTCAACGTCACTGACTGCCTGTGTGCCTGCCTGCTGTACCGCTGTGGTCTGTCTCTGACCCTCTGCGGAAACTGCCCCTACAGCCGCCTCCTGAGCCTGTCCAACGGCTGTAAGTGCATTCTGGGCAGTCTGTTCGAACTGCGAAGCGGTATTCTCCACTGCCTGCCGGTCTGCTGCTACCGCCCGTCTATCCAAACTTACTGTATCCCGCATCTGCTCCACTAATCTATGCGTGTTGCTTACCTCAGTCCGGTCTCGCTCCACTTCTTCCGCGACTGCGGTTGCGCCTGCCTCTGCCGTCTCTGCGGCTTTCTGTGCTTCTTTTGCAGCGGTACTGGAATTCTCTGCTGCCTGCACACTTTCGGCTGCCTTCTGGGCATTCTGAGTAGTCTCTGTAACCATCTGGGAGACTGCCTGCTTGTCTTTCGCAACTGCTGCCGCATCCTGCTTAACCTGCTCGGCAATCTGTCCGGCTCCGGCAATCTCGCCCTCAATTTTACCGGCCGTTGCTTCCGCTGCCTTTTTAGCAGCTTCGGCTCCTTCCCTTGCTGCCTCTGCCCGGTCTGCGGATGCGTTGACCTGTGCAATGGCATCCCGGAACAATTCTGCATCTCCTGGCGCGTCAAATCCTTCTGGTTTCGGTCTGCATTTTACCCACACGGAAATCCGCTTAACGGTCTCGCCAGATGTCTTATCCGCCAGATAAATCCATGCGTAAATCGCATAGCTTGCACTTACTGCCTGATTCTCCAGCAGGCTATCCGGAATGGCTACCTCTGTCACGCCGTCCTTAGTGGTGCCTACTCTGGTAATCGCGTCCCCAGACTGTTCTGTTAATGCAAAATGGATTTCCACCGCTGTGGGCAGTGTTAATCCTTCTATTCGCAATTTCTGCCCGTAGTCCCACTGCCAGAGGCCAGTAGCGCGGGTATAATCGCTGTTATCTGTAAATACTGCTGTTATCATGTTTACCTCCGTTGCGATGTCGCAATAAAAAAGGGTATAAAAATACCAGGGATAAATTCCCTGGCTTAAATGAACGGTATTAAGTCTTTTATCGTTTGCAATGTATCCAATGCTTTTTTCATTGAAGAATTCTCCGCCAAATACTCAATCCCTGGCGGCGTTATTCTCAATTTATTGTATTGAAGCTTTACTTGCACCTCTGGATTTCCCATGATTTTTTTAGATATCACACCTGTAATGTAACCATACTCTGATAAGTTCTGAAAAATATAGTTCCAGTATGATTCGTTGATACCAAGTGCTTCCGGAGAAAGCAGTTCTGGATCTGGAGCAATTCCCTTTTTTAAGCATTTGTATAAATAGTCAAGAATCTTTGCGGCTATCACAAAATAATCATCTCTGGCCATGTACATCTCCTCTTAATAAAATTTTATGGTAAATTTCTGTTACTGCCTGTATTAATTCCTTATCATTCAGCACTTCCTCATCTGCCTCATCAAAAGGCTCATATGATGCGCATATCTCAGGCATATCATCTAACATATCAAGCCACTCTTCATCCTTTAAATCTAACATTGCTTCTGGAAAATCGTATGAAAAATCATTGCAGTTATATTCTCCATCTATGAGCTGTCGCATCATTTCCAATAATTTTTCTTTCATTTACTCCCCCAACCCTTCTTTGGTTTATTTCTGACTACAATCGAAACCACTTCTTCGGTCTGCTCATTCTGAATTGCAGCTATTCCATTATAAAACTTTACTGTTCTTCCCCCTTCTTCCAAATAATTCACGGAAGAATCCAGCACCTTTAATAATTCATCTTCGGTAAAAGCCTTCTTTCCCCTTCCTGTTTTCTGTCCAAGATAGCGGTTTAATGAATGATCCGTAAATTCATATCCTTTATCCTTAAATCGGTAATATGCGCTCCGCATCTTACTTCTGTACTCTTCTGAGTATGATTCTTTTTCCATAATTTTTGAAATGGTTGCAAATTCTCTCTTCTTAGCGTTCCATTTCTCACTATCAGTATACTTCATTGTTTGGAAAGAATCCAGAGTTTCAGGCGCATCCTTACCCAGTATTTTTCGGTATCTTTGGAACTGCTCATTATCTGTCTTTTTATTTCGCTGCTTCCGCTCTGCCAGGCGCTTATCTGGATTCTTTTCAACATACTGCTCGTGCCACTGCTTGTAGGTCATATCCGCCGGAACCATATATGTCTTTCCGGTCTCTGGGTCTCTGGCTCGGCGTTTCATTTGGGCCAATGTTTCCGGCGAGATATCGCATATGGTCGTAGAACGGCACCAGGGGTGCATCGGAGGGCAATTTTTTCCAGCCTGCTGCTCTGCCACAGGGAACCTCTTCCTATCCAGTTCCCGGCAAACCGTAGAAGTCTTCACATCTAATGTTGCGGTAAAAATATACGTTTCTATCCCACATTCCTCGTAGGACAACATATCCATCTGTGTCACAAGATTGCAGGATTCCGTTCGCACCAGTCTTCGGGCGTTGCTGGCACCCTGAGCGTATTTATTCGCAATAATTTCCGCCGCTTCCCGGTCAGTTCGGCCAGTCAGCAAATTAATCAGCAATTCTTCTTTCAAATCACGCGCTAAGCTCTGCGTATTTTTCCAGATTCGTTCTGAATAATTCGCTCCAGACCATCGACTATTTATTACTCTTTTTATATCTTTTTCATCAATGGCGCTAAAAGAAAAGCCCAGGCCGATCGACTGTTGAATATAAAAAATGGATCGATAATATGCTTCATTTGCCAAATCAACATAATGCTTCGTATTGACAGCCTTTTCCTGTTTATAGACCTGCTGCATCGTTCTATCCAGTTCGTTCTGAAGCTGCTTCAGTCGTTCTAAGCGCGCCTGATAAGCTACGCTTTCCAGTTCTGCCAATATCTTTTGATGATTAGATCCTTTCGGGAAAGCTTTTAAAGCCCTCTTCATTTCATCAATAGAGGTTTTGTCTTGAAGCGATTGGATGAGCCTTCTTGCATCATTTTCAGACAGCTTATGCTTTTTCATAAAACGCTCAAAAATATGTTCCATCTCAAAACTGATGTAACGCGAAGCCTTTAAATACACTTTTGCAATTTCATCTGCAGCATCCTCAGCTGAAGCCATATATCGAAACATCTCTTGGACTTTTCGATTTTTCCAGTACTTCTCATTATTCATCTACATCTCCCAGCTCTTCTGGCGAGGTGTTGCTTCCCAGTCCAAAAAGAACCTGCTGCTGTCTGACCTCTTCTTCTGTTTCTTTTTCCACTGCCTCCAGCTCTGCGTCTACATCATCCACAAATGGAATCTGGGAAAGAAGTGTTTTTCGACTTACCTTGCCCCATAAATTTGCTACAATCTGACTGATTTCCAACAAATTTTTGGGAAGTGCTCGCGTAAATATAGGAGTAATCCCAGCCGCATTGATATTTACAGACCGGCTTTTTTCTAACCAGTCCGTGAATAACCGTATGCGTTTTCTCAATCCTTTGCGGTAATACCGGGTTTTTATTTTTGCGATATTCTCCATGCCAAGCAGTTTAAATTCCATGGCAACCCCAGAAACATTCCCTCCAAACGATTCATCCGTCATGCAGGGAATATGACTAAATTTATGAATATCCTGCTCAATGGCCTTCTTTAAAACTTCAACTCCCTGTTCGTCAAAGGTTCTGGTAAGATACTCTGCCTTTGAGTCTTTTGGAAGCTCCAACAGCTTGTCCTCTTTTACCCGCTCTTTTGCTGTTTTTCCATCTTCATCTACCGCGTCTGGATCTCCCAACAAAGCGCCATAAATTGCTAAGATAGAATCAATAAACTGTTCCTTATCCGTAATACGGTCGCTCATCAGTGCGTTGTACGCATCGATTAAAGGAATTTGCAGTTCAAAATCCCCGATAGCCAATTTATTATTCAAATATTCTACAATCGGAATCTGTTCAAAATAATGTGGCTCGGGTTCTTCTAAAAGAGATTGAGACCCTGGTATTTTTTCAATATCAAGAACCCACTTTAAATTATCTGTCAGAACAGTTGCCACATATATCGGGTTCCGATTATCGGAATCATCTTTTTTGACATAATAGTACACTGCAAACAATTCTTTCTGCTCGATGGTGTCATCATAGACCATAAAAGTGTTTTCTGGAGATAGATTTTTGACAGATAAGGCTGTCGAATCCTCCATTGGATAAATATACTCATAAGCACATCCATAAATGGATAAATCCAATCCATTATCTCCATCTGCCTCATCAGCACCTGCCTGCTCAAAGGCATCCATAAGCAAGGAGATGTCCTCATCACCATTGTATGATATCGGATTGCCAATGAAATAGGAGCTGGCAGTGTCCGAAATATCCTTCGCATGGTTGCAAACCAATTTATTTTTTCTGTTCTCGCCCAGAATATCATGCTGTCCAACATAATATTGCTTCAATTTGTGCAGTCGCTCCACCTCATTCTGATGTTTCAGGATGAGAGTCAGTATTGCTTGCTTGTTTGGGTTCTGTTCATCCCAGTCACTTCTCGGCATTGTATATATGCGCATCCGTACCACCACCTTTTAATGTAATCCGAAATCTGATTTCTTCCGCTGCCTTACTCTTCTCATAGTCATATCATCCTCCATGGCATATCTAACCGCATCAATGGTATGATTATCTCTATCTGGATAGCTGCCTTTAAAATTTCCGTTTTTATCCTGGTCGAGCTCATAACTGGTAAACTCTCTCGCTGCATTCGGGCATCGTTTAGGGTCTATAATAATCTCATTGATTTCATCAGACAAAAATTCCATGCCATAATCTACAGAACCAGGTCCTTTTTTCGCACCGACCACTCGCAGCCCCAATTCATTTAACGCATCAATAGCACGAGGGTCTTCGCTATCCGCTGTTATTATTTTATTCAAGGGATTATATTTGCGGATTTTTGCAGCTAATTTGGTATTTCCCAGCTTCACTCCATATATTTCTCCAAATAGAAAAAGACGCTTCCGCGTCCTGTCATAATGCAATTTCATGTATGCTGCCGGGTCTGCAGCAAAACCAAAGTCAAGACCCTGGCGGATTCTATCAAATCGATTCATCTCCTCCTCTGTAATTGTCCGGACTGTAACATTTTCAAATACCTGGCCTCCAGTTCCTGTTGCAATTCCCAAATATTCATGCTCATACGCTTTTGGTTTTAATTCCTTCAGGGCATCAGCTTCTAAGAAAAACTGCTCTCCCAACCATTCAGGAGGAACTGTCCGATAATCGCTGTGGTGATGCAGCGTATCCTCTCTGTCTTGAAGAATATCTTGGTTCACCCAATTATTCATAGACTTAGGCGGGTTCCAGGAGTAGAACACAAAATATTCCGGTCCACCTCTCATCAGAGACTGTAGTATTGTTCTTTCTTCGCTGTCTCCGTCAAATTCTGCCCGCTCCTCAAACCAGATATATTTAAAGTATCCGTTCGCCAGTTTCACGGATTTTATTTTCTGAGGGTCATCTGCTCCCCGGAATATAATTTTGTTCCCGAAGGGGATATAAGTAAGTCCCAGCGGAGAATAACGAATCTTCCACTCTCCCGATACGCCCAAAGCATTAATGGCCCAAATAAGCTGCTGGAATACAGACTCTTCTAGGAATCGCCCTACCTTCCGCATAGCAATTGCATTTGCCTTTGGGTCCTGCATCATGCCCAGAATAACCTCAGCCGACACAAATGATGATTTAGTAGAACCACGACCTCCGGAAAGCTTATAGTGCGTGTGCCGATGTTCTGCGATATCCCAGTGAAGCGCATAAAAAGAAGGCGCTATTAACTCACTAAGCTTAACTTGTGTCTGGTTTTGGGATATCATTGACAATCGTTACCCCTCCAATCTTTCCTCCGTGTTCAATCTCCTGCTTATCTCTCCACACATCCGGACGACGATTCTTTAACCAGAAGATTTGAGCTGTTGTGTCCGGAATAACTTCTTTCACTGTTACTGTGACTTTCTTTCCATCCGGTCCATTCTCAGTCTTTTTTTCCGTATACGAATATCCCAGGGCTCGCTTCAGGAGAGCGTTCTCTACTTGAATATCCACTACCTCTTTTCCCCTTTTTAAGGCCTCCGAAATCTCCACATATGTCTTTTTCCATTCATACAGTGTCGAAACTGCTATGCCGGCATTTCCGGCAATCTGTTCATCCGTCAACCCATTTCTTGCCCAGGCTTCCAATTTCAGCAAGCCTTCCGACGTTAACCAGTATTCATATTTTGCCATCAGGCTCACCTCCTTTTGGGTACAGAAAAAGAGATAGCCGAAGCTATCCCTTTTCAATTAATCATTACTTAACACCTTTTCTTCCAAAAGATCATAATCTTTTTTACCAATCAATACACAAAGAACTTCTTTATTATTTTGAAATGCTGCCCAAATTTCATCAGCTTTACGACTAATCAGATATCTTTTTAGCATGATGAAAAAACTCATTAACTTATCACAATACTCATTAATTTTATTCTCATCGATCTCATCTTTTGCAAGCAATTCCTCGTAAAAACTGTACATAGGTAAAGAAAAATTGCAATTACTGTGTACCACATCGCAACATTTTCCGTACTCACCTTCAAGATAATCAACATATTCTTTCTCATTATCTTCTCTAAATTCAGAAAACATATTTCTGACACCAGTAGCATTATCATCTCTATACCTTAGCAATACTCTAATTAGATTTTCAATCAAAGAACGAAATGTAGTGTAAACATTTCTTACAGAATTTTGCGAAAGCGAATGTATTAGCAAAAGCATATCGCTAATCATGCATCCATAATAATGCTTGTCAGGTCCTACATAAAAATTAAAAAATCTCTTACAGAACAACATGTTTTTCGCAATACAAGTTATTTTATCAGGCGGTATCCTAGTATCACTACAAACCATTTTTCCAAATAACTGTATATCTTTTTTACAATTTTCCGCTTCGTAATACCTATTCAGCATTTCCTATACCTTTTAACCATTTTTCTAATTTTGTATTTTCATTTTCTTTTCGAGATTTTTTCCCATTTTTTCTACTATCTTCTAAGAATGGAGTTTCTGATTTTTTTAAAATCTCACGCATCTTTTGTTGAATTTTCACCAGATCCAATGTTTCACTACTTAAAAGTATTTTACATGTTCTAGCAGCCATTAAAGTACGCGATTTTACAACATATCCAGGAAGTTTTTCCTTTAAAATTTCCTCAATTATTTCGCCAACTTCTGCATTTGTCTTAAGATATTTTCGTGATATAATAAAAACGCACAAAACACTTATTGCATCTAAAATATCTATTTGTCTTTTCATAAGACGATCTTTAATCAATTTTTCATATGTATTCTCATTATTCTGCATCATATTGATCCACCCTCACTAAAAATTCTTCACATATCACAGCAATATCTTCTCTAGACTTCTTATATTTAGACGCAATATTACCCTGCAATCCAACAAGCAAATCATTTACAAAAGAAGTCATTGCAGGAAACAAGCCTATTTCTTTTACTATATCGTCTTTTTCAAATGTCTCTTTTAACAGAAGTGTTTTATGTGTCAATTCTTTAACCATTGTATACACAATTCCAAGTGGTCGAATACCAATATGCTCATTGTCATCAAGCCTATCAATAACTTGTTTAAGTAATTTTATTCCCAAAATAGAATATCTATCAATCCTATTTGGAACTAAATAAAAATCCGAGGCAATCAATGCAGCGTCTGTATATACACTAATTGTAGGTGGACAATCAATGAAAATAAAATCATACTTTAACCTTAAATCATTTTCGCTTATAAAACGCTTTACTTTTCTCGCTTTCGTTCCATCCTTATCACTTTCAACCAAAATCAAATCTATTGTTCCAGGCAATAAATCCATATTCTCATTCAGATTAATCAGTACATCTTCTGGTGTTGGAATATCCACTCTTCTTGCCAAAGTTAACTGAGATTGAAACAGCCTCATAACTGTTTTATTATTATCACCTTTTGAATATTCATTTAAATACTCATCTTCTAAATCAAACTCGTTAATTAGACTCTGCGTCGTATTGAATTGTGGATCTAAGTCAATAAATAAAATCTTTTTATCGTAATTAGAAGCCAAATACTCGCCAATACCAATACACAATGTTGTTTTTCCAACTCCGCCTTTCATATTAATGAAAGAAATAACTTTGCCACCCATATCGTACTCTCCAATCCGACATTTTCTTTAATTATATCACATCAATCGCCAAAATTGAATGCTATAACACAAAAAGACACCCTCTCACGAGGATGCCTCTCTGGCCTGGAATGTCTGGGTTGGAGATCCCGAAACCAGAACTATGACGGTCTTTAGGTTTCCCATGGCACCATCAGAACCAAATCCCCCACCAAGCTGTAACACCTGGCAGGAGTATATGAAAAGGAGGATCACAATCGACACATCCGGAATCGAACCGGAGACCAGGGTGAAAACCCGCCACCTACCACTGGTGGTATATGCCGTTACTGCCCTGGAGGCTAACCAGGGCAATTAGAGACGACGTATTATGTACCAGCCCAGGTGTGGACCAATCGACCGCTGGCTGTGACACCGGGCGGTCGCACATCACACATTGAGGGGATAATCCGGAAGCCGCTGGCTGGATGCCTTTGGCTTCATGATACATATTAACATTTTTCTTCGGGACATTGGGGGACATTTTCCAATTTTTTAAAATATCTTTGAATTCGCTTTTTAACGTTCTCATCCGTATATTTTATTTTTCGATTTGGATATTCATTGTTCATGTATTCCGCTGTTTTTACAAATGTCAATCCATCAATAAAATAAAATCTAAACATCGTTCTCAGTTCTGATTTCTGGATGCTGTCTATGTACTCCTCTGCCTGGCAAGTCAACTCCAGAAGTTCCGCTTCTTTTGCCTCCAACAACGCCCTGTATCGTATTCTCGCGTTTTTCTTGCGGGTATACTCCGGATCCGGAATCCCAGTAATCTTAATCGGGCCAATTGTCAAATCCTTCCTGCTCCCTGTTACGGTATCTGCTACAATCGGCGGTTTCTCCAGGAATTTGTCCAGCTTCATAATTCGCTGCCGTAAATCCTTTATCTCTTCTTTCATCTCGCAATACTGTATCAGCACCTCCTTATCCAACGGCATCACCTCCAAACTCTTCCAGTTTCATCTCTAATTGCTATCCGTCCAACAATTTCCACATTGCATTCTCTGGCGGCAGCCTTCATCAGCCGAATTACCAGTTCCACATTGTCCGGCTGCTTGTCTGCCCTGTGGATTGCCTTCCCAGCTGTCGGATCAGGGTAGCCTTCTGCGTTCTTCATCCGGATTCACCTCCTAAATTCCAAAATCCCTCAGTGTCAACTGCATCCTAAAATCATCCAGCCTCTTTCTGGATCTTTGATACATTCCTGGATCCTTTTCAAATCCCACATAACGCACCCCTGCCTCCTCGAAGGCAATCAGGCTGCTGGCGCTCCCCACATGCGTATCCAGCACATTCCACCCTGGCTGTATGTATTTCTGGGTTAGCCAACGATAAAGATTGACTGGTTTCTGGGTTGGGTGGATGCGCTTCTCGTTTAGCTTTTTATTTCCCTGGGCAATCCATCCATCGGATACGCTCTTTCCCT
>ERZ779820.637-NODE-637-length-23552-cov-2.876665_pt1 | contig 23552 bp, 17 predicted proteins | sample MGYA00511563_ERZ779820 | MGnify/ENA primary metagenome ERZ779820 (study PRJEB29588, sample SAMEA1964852) | human gut metagenome | biome: human gut; feature: human-associated habitat; material: faeces | place: Denmark | collected 2008/2010 ...
CGACAAAGATGGCAACCGCAGCGATCAATGCATTTCTGCGGCTTTTTTTGTTCCGCTCCTCCCCATGCATTACAAGGTCATAGGCCGGTTTGATCTCTTCAAATGGTTCATCCCGGTCAACATTGATCAGGTTTCCGGACAGCTTGTTCTGCACAAAATACCAGATAAAGACATCCAGCAAAAGGCTGACCGTGGTAGCAATCTGTGACAGCCACTGATTGGTTACATTGAAAGAAGACGGGATCATATAGATCGCCATACCAACAATTAAGAGGGACAGACCGATCGCAATGGTCACATTGACTTTGATCTTCTGTTTTTCCTGGATCAACTCAAACATCCGGTCAACCCAGAGTTTCAGGTCGAGAAGAAGGATCTCAATGGCACCTTCGCACTCACCACCGTCCTGTTCTACCTTCATCATGAAGTTATGGACTTTTTCCATCTTCTTACAGCCATACTCTGCTTCAATAATAGAGAACGCTTCCCTATAAATATCCCCCTGGCTCTGTCCGGCCTGGATATACTGGATCGCTTCATTGATAACTTTATAAAAACCACCTTCTGTATTTTCGGAAAACAGGACTAAAGTATCCTGCAGGGCGATCAGGATCTTCGGCTGCCGGCGGAAAGAATACAACATCTGTTCAAGGTAAGCATTGACATCCTCAAACCGCTTGGTCTCATACATGTTTCGAAACTGTGCCATAAAGATCGAAGGAAGTAACAGTGTGATCACGACAGCAACTGCAGCGATACACAGCCAGCGCAGTTTAAACACATAGCAAAATGCGATCATCGCCAGATAGGACAGCCCGATGAATTTCAGGTAATCGGTCATGTTAATGCTCATACCATACCGGTTGACCTCCGCCTGCATTTTCTTAAAATTCAGATAATTCCAAAAATGCATTTTCTTTTCTTTTACTTTCTTGGATTCTCTTGCCATGTCAACTCTCCTTAGTAAATACAAATGGATCTTCGATACCTGCCCTCCGGAACCTCTTCAATAAGTTGTCCGGGATCTTCTGGGAAACCTGCGTTCCATTTTCCACGATCAGGTCTTTCGTATTCGTATCGTTGTCACGGTCGAACAGACAGATCTGGTCAACGTTACGGATAATACGGTTATCCACAACTTTTTTACGGATCAGGACCCCGACATTAATGAAGGTATATACATCGTTGATCATACGGTTTGCTGCATAGGAATCTGAAACCATGTTCAGGATACGGTCCGGGATCTTCCTGGTATCATCCGTATGCAGAGTTGTCAGTCCGCTGATACCGGTAGAGAAGCATTCCATCAGGTATTTTACCTCTGTGGAACGGGCCTCAGAAAGAAGGACCCTCTGTGGGTTCTGACGCAGGGCTGTTTTAATTGCCTTGGTGTAGGAAAACAGTTCTTCATCTACCTTCAGTTCTACACAGTTCGCGCCAGGGTTGATGTTCTTATAATGGATCTCCAGGTTATCCTCAATGGTCATAACTTTTTCATCCATCGGGATGAACTGGGTCAGGTATTTCAGAAGTTCTGTTTTACCGGCTCCAGGAGTTCCACAAAACACCAGGTTCATATTTGCCTTGATGCAGTTTTTCAAAAATGCCAGGATCGGTTTCGTGAAATACCCCTGTTTCAGCATTTCATCTTCATGGAGACGGATAACTGCCGGTGTTTTTCGGATAGATATGGAATATCCGGTATCGGTTACGGACGGGTGGATGATCGAGATACGAAGGGTCTCGGTCTCAGCCTCTAGTACGTTATTAAATTTATTCAGCTGTTCAGATACAACATTGGAAATATGGACGCTGAACTGCTGGACAAATTCAGGAGTCAACTGGACATCGGCTTTATATCGGCCTTTTTCCAGATGTTCCAGCCACACATCCGATCCATTATAGTTGATATCTGTGATCAACGGATCTTTTACAAATGGCAGTAACGGTCCATAACTTTCCTCTTTAAAATTCCAATTTGAAATCATATTTTAAAATAGGGAGTAGAACCCCTGTCTCCTTTCTCAAAAATTAAGAAAGAGATGTATCCCTATCGACACATCTCTTCCCAAGATTCATCATTTCGGATACGTAGCACACAAGGCGCAGATTTCCGATTATGCGCTGATTTCAGCGGTCTGACCCAGTTTTGTTGTCAGTTTTTTGATAGCTGTTTCAATACCAGTTTTGATGCTGGTTCCAGCCGGTGTAGCGAATACTACGATGATCATGATTACGATTGCTGCAACCACGATGACACCGTATTCTTCCAAAAAAGCTTTCATTAGACGTTTACCTCCCTTTTTATTTGCCCTTTGGCGGCGGGCATAAAACCGATCAGTAGCATCCAAAAGATGCCTCCTTTCTGGTTATTTGCACTGATACGGTCGCTGGCGAAGCTTGTCCAATATATGGCTTTTCAATGGCTGAAACTCACGCTATTTTTCGATATAAAATTGATTTTTGTTTTGGATAAATTTCGATGAGTGATAGAATGGGGATATGATTTCACCGTTCCAATTGGATTTCTAAAAAATGGATTTGATAAAAATAATAATTGAATGATTGGATTTCTAAAAAGTTTCTTCTTATTATAATGTACGTTATGCAGTTGTTCTTTGGAAAGAATTACTCTCCTCTATTTATAGTATGTAGAAACAGGTTCTATTTTGGTCATGTTTTTATCAGGCAGTTTATGCACTTTCCTTCTGGCATTCTCCTGCATAAAAACCTTCCTATCTATAGTATGGTAAATCGGATCTCATTTTGCTTCAGGAATTCCATGTTCTTTTTTATGTTCCTGTCTGATAAATCTGAAAAACTTCCCTCTATTTATAGTATGTGGAAACAGGTTCTATTTTGGTTATGTTTTTATCAGGCAGCTCATGCACTTTCCTTCTGGCATTCTCCTGTATAAAAACCTTCCTATTCACAGTATGATAAATCGGATCTCATTTTGCTCCAGAAATTCCATGTTCCTTTTTTGTTCCTGTCTGGCAAGTTTAAAAAGTTTCCCTTACTTATAGTATGTAGAATCTGGTTCTATTTTGGTCCTCTCTTGAGGAGCGCCGGGAAAACAAAAAAAACATAACAAGGATAGTTACGGTTTTGCCAGAAATCCATCATGCACCGATGATCGATTAATTTGTTTCCCGGCAAAAATGTATTGAGGGACGAGGAAAAAATTTCCTCTCATATATAGTATGTCGAATCCGTTCGAGTTTTACAGAAGATTTTGAAAGGGCTGACCCGAACGAGCCTGATTATTTCGAAACTATATATCCCTCTATACATAGTATGGTGAAACAGGTTGCATTTTGGAACAACTATTTCGACAAACAGACCCAAAATGCAAAAAATACTATTTTCCCTATTACAGATGATGCAACCGCAGCTTCTGGTTCCGGATTTTTCCGCAGACAGAAAAGCTGCACACAAGAGCCAATCCCAAAAGAAGGAATCTACTTACCCGCATTGTCCATTGCCTGGGAAATAAATTCTTCCTTATTAAAATCTGCTCCCTGTTTTTCCTGTTCTTTTTCCATGTCTCTTTTCAGACTCTTTGTTCGACTGATCACCTGGGCATAGCTTAACCCGGTACTTTTCATGATCATCCGGATTTCACTGAGACTGAATGTCTCCCCGGTTTTCATTCTTCGTTCAACTTCTGCCTTTAAGGCATCCGCTTTTTTATTTGACATCGTTATTGTTCGTGTTTTTGCTCGCATGATGCAGTTCCTCCTTTTTTGTTTCTACTTATAGTATGGTGAATCGGAATACAATTTCTGCTTTGAAAAAATCTACTCATTTACATTCTCTGATACCGGCTCATTTGCGACATTTTCTAAAAAGTACAATTTCTTCCCGTTCTTCTTATGTGTTGCAATTTTGATGATAGCCTGGTACGACATTCCTTTTTCACATTCTGCATAGATTTCATCAGAATTCGTCGTAATTTCTACCCCATCATATGTAAATGTCGTTTCCTTTTCATCTGAAAAAGGCGGAATTCTTGGTATTGCTCTTTTTTCTGTACACATAACAGTTGCTACGATTTTTTTTGAATTGTATTCTGTTACAATATATTTGTTTTGCACACATCTCATTGCGAAAGATCCAAGCCCAATTACAAAGATTGTGGAAACGATAAGTAATGTCATTTTGAAAGCAGGAAAAGAATCTTCAAACATCTTCATCACCTCCCATTCGTAAAAAACTTATCATTTATAGTATGTAGAATTTTTGTTAGATCGGACCACTTTTGAACAAAATTTTCCAAAATAATGAAATCAGAAGCAATACTGTCCAGAGCAGTTCCATAAGATACCTTTTACCAACACTCCTCTAGCTTAATTTGGGCAAAAAAGAAGGACCCTGGACCGTTTTGGTCGGTGGTCTTTTAGTATGGCATTTTTTTAAAAAAATTCCTTGTATTTTTTTAAAAATCATGTATAATGAAGATATGACAATTGTAGCGACAATTGCTTAGATAATTGTAAGCATAATATTTTCGTAATTCGTCAGCTATGTTTGTCAAAATAACTTTATGGAGGTACAAGATAATGCCTATTAACAGAAAATCTACAACCGAATGTGGTCTGCTGCTGCGGATGACTCCAAAACTCGTGGAAGGAAAAGAAGTTCCTGCAATTGATGTTTTGAATCTTCATATCGACTTCCTGGATCAAGGGAAACCTGTCTGGTTCTCTTTTTCGCAATTCCATCTAAGGGGAATTAAAAGGTTGATCGTCTTTACCTGGCGGCGCAGTGAGTGGTTTGCAGTCGAGTTGTTTTTTGACGATTTCTATTCTGATCGAGTTCCATTCATCCCAGATGGGCTTTCTGCTGAAAACAGCCCTGTGGAGTGGGTCGATGTCCCGGAAAAATGTTGGGCGCACCTGACGGGCTATCGGGAATTAGACATGGAAGATCTGAAAAAACTGACTTCTACGTTGACAAGAGAAGCCCTCAGCGAAAAGATCAAACAGCGGGCATTCCGATCCGTTGAGTTCAATTTGTAGTTTTTATGATTTTTCTCCGTAAAGTTTTGTAAAGTTATGAAAGAGAAAGGAGTAGTCTTTGGTACTACTCCTTTCTTCTTTTGCTTTTTTATCGTAAAATATATCGGACTTCTTCCTGAACCTGTTTTCCATATCTTTTTCCCAGATAGTAGGCAAATTCTTCCTCCCCAAGACAATTAAACACACATCCCTGCAATTCTGCAGGCAGTCCAGGACTATCATCGAAAACTTCCCGAATCGCATCCATGATAGCACCAACATCGTTCGACACCTCTACAAATCTGTCCAAATCCAGAGAATCCAGATAGCGAATGTTTGCCTTTTCCTCTTCTTCGTATCTACTCATAATCTGCATTAATCCTCCATCGCCAGAATATCTTTCAAAGTCTTTGTAGCGTCCTTTGCCTTGTCCAAAGCAGACTCCTTATATTCCGGGTTTTCCGCCAGGGCAGCCATACGTTTTGCCCGGTGTCTAAGGGCGATCTTTTCCAGGATCGGATCCAGGAATTTTAAGATAACAAAAACAGAGAATAACAGGTTAGCAACTTCCACGATCTTGTTGTCATACAAAACGGTCAGAAAGCATAACCCTGTGGATCCTGCCGCAATGGCAACAAACCCCTTATTGACCTTTTTCAAGATCTGATAGGATGTGTACATCAGATACGCATAAATGATCGCCCTGCCAAATACCGGAGCGTAGGGGTTTTTGAATACATTTCCGGCTACCAGCCAGAAGACAACTCCGGCACATAAAAGGACCGATATGGGACTGACTTTTTTGTTTACCGCATATTCATTAAACAGGTTCGTCAAATAACTGATGATGATACCGCCCATGGAAACATAGGATAAGATCGGGAGCAGGTCCTCAAAAAAAATGGCAAAGATTCCGATCGCCAATGCAATGTTTCCAATCTTTTGCACTTTTTTATTTGTTTCTTTCAAAATCGATTCCTCCTGTAAAAAAAGGGACAGATATCTCTGCCCCCTAATTCTACTGTTCTTTGGATACTTCCTTAAAAGTAGTTGCCAGACTTGCAAGTCCCTGCAGATCGGATGGAATAATGATCTTGGTTGCCTTCCCATCGGCTACCTTAGAGAATGCTTCCAGGCTCTTCAGTGTAAGGACAGACTGGTCTGCACCTGCTTCTTTCAGGAAACGGATTCCATCTGCATTTGCCTGCTGAACCTTTAGGATCGCTTCTGCTTCACCTTCGGATTCCCGAATCATTTTTTCCTTCTCGGCTTCCGCGCGAAGGATCGCTGCCTGTTTTTCTGCTTCTGCCTCCAGGATCGCAGATTCTTTTTTACCTTCGGCTACCAGGATCGCGGATTTCTTTTCGCCTTCTGCAATTAAGATTGCTTCTCTTCGTTCACGCTCTGCTTTCATCTGCTTCTCCATGGCTTCTTTGATCGCTGCCGGAGGAATAATGTTTTTCAGCTCTACACGGGTTACTTTGATACCCCATGGGTCTGTCGCCTGGTCCAGGGAAGCACGCATTTTGGTATTGATCACTTCACGGGATGTCAGGGTCTCGTCCAGTTCCATTTCACCAATAATGTTACGCAGTGTAGTGGCTGTCAGGTTCTCAATTGCGCTGATCGGGTTTTCCACTCCATAGGTATAGAGTTTGGGATCTGAGATCAGGAAGAAGACTACAGTATCGATCTGCATCGTTACATTGTCTTTTGTGATCACCGGCTGCGGTTTAAAATCTACTACCTGCTCTTTGAGATTTACTTTCTTTGCTACACGGTCTAACATCGGTAACAGGAAATGTAAGCCGGTCTCAAAGGTCGCCCGGTATGTTCCCAGACGTTCTACGACATACGCTTCCGACTGTGGGACTACCTTGATCCAGGATGTGATGATCACGATAGCGAAGATTACTAAAACTACAAGAAAAATACTACCTGCCATATTTTGGCCCTCCTTAAAAATTATGATTGGGCATATACGCCTCTATTTATAGTATGGAGAATCAGATACGCATTTGGAACAAAAAAAAGAACAGACCGTTTCCAGCCTGTTCTCTTTAAATATGTAGTTACTTTTTCGCTTCTGCCATGATCAATGCAACGACCCGGTTCATCTGGATGCTCTGCTCCAGTTCATCTTCCCCATAATCAGCGACTAATTGTTCTTCCGTCATACTATTTTTTTCTTCCATGGCTTTCAGTTCCTCCTGGTAGCCCTCATCACCAACTTCAAAGCCTTCCTTTTCACAGATCGCATTACATACCATGATCCGTTTGGCGATATCCTTTGCATATTCTTCACGCTTTTTCTTGTTTTCTTCTTGACTAACCCCTATGGTTTTCAAATATCCGTCTTCATCGGTATTGGCGGTATCGGCATATCTTTTTAGCAAGTCATCGTACATCTGTTCTCCGATTGCCAGGATCGTTTTCGGATATTCGTGGACTTCACTATTTTTCATAACGGTATCCCACGCCTCCTGTTTTGCTTCCTGTTCTGCTTTTTCCTTGTTTTGTTTCTCCAGATCCTCCCGGATGGATGCCTTATATTCCTCAACAGTGCTGCAACCATCCACGTATTTTTTTACCCATGCATCGGTCGGTTCCGATAATGTTTTCTGGACATCCTTGACGGTAAACGTAAAAGTGGCTTTTTTCCCTACGTAATCCCCGAAAATGGCATCTGTAAGTTTGCTTTTCACGGTAAAGGTATCACCCTTTTTTACTCCTTTTAACTTATCCGCTACACCATCAATATAAAAGTCTGCCCCTACGATCTGCGAAACGCCCTTCGCTTCTGCACCCGGGACCGTTTCTCCCTTGTATGTTCCGGTATAATCCAAAACAACCGTATCTCCGGTCTTTGCTTTTCCTTTTTTCGATATAGGATTCTTTTGGAGGGCGATCTGGACGGTACTATTGATATCTTCATCGGTAACTTCTTTTACTTCTGTTTTTACATCAAGTCCTTTATAATCCCCTAGCTTGATATATTTTGATAATTTCACTTCCTGCACAACAGCGTTGGTAGTTTGTACCTGATTCGTATTTTCTTCGGTAGCTGCTTTTTCTTTTTTTGTACATCCACTGATAAGTAGGCAGCTGGCACAACCGAGTAATAATAAGGTCAACATATTCTTTTTGCGCATGTTTTCTTCCTCTCTTTCTTTTGCTTCTACTTATAGTATGGTGAATCGGATGCAGAAAACCACAAAAAAATATATGTCCAGAATGCATGGGAATCCCCATACAGGCAATGAATGCATCCAAAAAGAAAAAGCAAAATGTAAGAAACTCCCGAGTGCTATATACACCCGGGAGTCTTTTCTATCGATTTTTGTCAAACGCTGTCCACGCTTCTGTATAATCCTGAAAATATCCGACCTGGATGCTCTCTGCTTCTACATAGATATTGAAATCTTTGAGTACATCATCCGGGATATCTTTTGCGATCGTTACCTGCGTAAACAGGTTTGGGGTTGTGGAAGATTCTGGAAGGACTTTGGTATAGTAATAATACCCATCCGCATATTTCCAGTCCGTTGTATTATAGTCAACGGTGCAATACTTTTCCATATCGCCGTCACTAAACCGGACTTTGACACGGACGTATGCTTCACTTCCATCATTTTTTACTGCCACTTTTTTTGTAAAAGGTTCCCCAGGGGTTTTATCCCCCGGTGGAAACTCTTCTGTGATCTCTACTTTGTTTGTTGCTGTCTGAAAACGGTTGTTCTGCTGCTCGGAATCGGTATAATACGCCAGAACTCCGGCAATCCCTGCGACCAAAAGGAGTGCAATCGTTGTCAGTAACAATACGCCACGTCTCTTCATCTCTTACCCTCCTATTTTTTGACCGTAATGGTATTCGTCTTCATCGTGCTGTCTGTAAAATACTGCCACTCGAATTTCTTGTTTGTAAAGGTAGCAGTATAGGTATCATTTGCCGGAATCATGTGAAAGGTAACTTTTTCTCCGGACACTGTTCCATTCTCTGCCGTCAGTTTTTCGAACGCATAACGGGATGCCTGTTCCTCTGTTACAACGTAGTCACCCATTTTCAGGTCTTTGAATGTACAGCTGACAGATGCATACTCCTCGTCCGTAACATCACCTTTTGTGACCTCAACCATCTGATAGTAGGTATGTTTTGCACCATCGTAATCAGTTCCGGTACATTTGAATGTAAAGATTGGATTACCGTTGGAAAAATTGATATCCGATGCTTTGATCCGTTTGGTCACTGCAATGCTTTTCAGTGTTGGCAGGTTTTTTACCGTATCGGCTTTTACCACAGACCCTTCTTTAGAAATCGTCACTTCGAAGGAGTCCAAAATATATCCCTGGTTCTTCTCGCATGGCTGCTCTTCTACCAGATAAGTATCGTATGGAAGTGCCCCTTTGCTGCTGCTTGCCTTTCCAGCGCCAAACCATACACCGTTAGTTCCGGTATTTGGATTATCATTGTTCCGGACCGCAGTACGGATCATACCGTCTTTGTTGGAATAGATGATATGGTTTTCCCCGGTTGTCTTGCTGGTCAGCTTGAATGGGATACCTGCCATGGCAGCATTTTTCTCGTTCGTTTTGGAGAACTGGATATCACCACGGACGATCACATCTTTTGCAGATCTTGAGCCTGTTGGCAGATTTTTGATCTCAGTTGTATTGTTCTTCACATACGTATTTGCAACAAAGACAGTATCGCTGAGGTTGTACCCTTCCGGGGCTTTGGATTCCTGGATCGTCAGGGTTCCGATTGGGAAGATGATATTGCCGTTTCCGTCAGTTGGAAGTGTTCCGCTCACCAGATGATCCGCATCGACCTTGATCTGTCCTTTACTGTCCGTTTGAAATACCCAGGTGTATTTTGGATCTTTTGCATCTTTACTTGGGTCATGATCAGAAATCACATCGTAGTATTTTACGGTGTATTCTGCACCTGTAAGGGAACCAGCCCCCTGTGCCGAAGCACTGTCTGTCTCAGCATCGTTCTTTTCCAGAAGCAGGAGATCCAATGCCGAAAATGTTGCCACTTTCTCTGTAGAATTCACAGTTGCTGTGGTCGTGTTGGTGTTGAATGATACGGTTGTAGTATCCGTAGAAAGATAATATCCTGCCGGTGCCTTTGTTTCCTTCACCGTGTATTTTCCGAGTGCCAGCCCACCAAGAGAACCTTTTCCATTTGCGTCTGTCGTGATCATACCAACGTTCTTTCCGGAAGCATTGTATACAGTATATTCTGCACCTTGCAGGGAATAACTTCCATAGCCGGAATAAGTATTGTTTTCTGCCTTCTTCTGTACTGTGATCGTTCCGGTTTTTACTGGTTCGTTGATCGTAACAGAAGTTGTTCCAGAACGATGATTTACTGAAACATCACCGGCTTTGTTATATCCCTTTGAAGCCGTTCTTTCCTTTACCGTATAACTACCAAAATTCAGGGTCTTTGATGTTGCATTTCCATTTCCATCAGTTGTAACGGTATCTACGATGTTGTTTCCGCTGTAAATATCAAATACTGCCCCCTGCAGGGAATACTCGCTATTGCCATTAGTTTTAGAAGTATCTGCAGAACGTTTGTTGATCTGGATCTTTCCACCTGCCTGCGGGATCTTAATAGTCTTCGTCTGCGTCCTTGTTGTAGTACCACCCGAACCAGACCAGTTCAACATACCGACTTTCTGATAATTACTTGCCGGTGGATTATAGATAGCAACGCCCCAAAGGGTCGGAATGGATGCATTTACCGTAATCGTAATCGTCTTTCCAGTAGCCTGATAAGAAGCATACGTGGATTTCGGGATACGGATATCAAAATCGGCATACGTCCGGTCATCCAGCTTATGTACTTCTGCCCCGGGTGCACTGATGGAATATCCGGAGATCTGCTCCCGGAAATCATATCCGCCGTGGGTAGTAAAGGAACAGGAATATGTTCCGTTGGAATACATGTATCCATCCCCGCCGTCTTTCCATCCGGTAGAATCGCCATTCAGGGTAAAAACACTGTCTGCCATACTGATCCATCCATCGGATGTAAAATTCGAATAGTTGGCGGCATTATTGGCATCATTGACGATCGCTGTGATCTTCTGTACCGCAGCGGTTCTTGCCCAGCTTGGTGCGGGACTTCTGTTGATCTCAGAAGTAACAGAAGAAAGGCTTCTTTCACCATTCAGGATGTGGATTGCCCACTGGGTAACAAAATAGTCCAGTTGCCAGTTATTGGTGGAATAAGCCGGCCATCTGCAGGTCTGGTAGTAATAGACCGCTCCCCAGTAATACGCATACGCCACTTTCCGGTTCGTCCAGTTCCTGGCATAGGAAAACGTGCCTTTCCCATCCGGGGCATCTTTGTGATATTCCAGGCAGTACACATACCGCCACATCTCATGTCCTGCAACACTGTGGCTATCCTTATTTTCATTATCGCCAACAATGTATTTGATACCCATGCGGAGGTCTCCACCAAAGATATCATACCGTTCGTCTTTGATCTGATAAGGACCATCGTTGTTTAGAGACAGCATATTGATATCGGAGGTATCCGGATCGATATACGCCCAGAGTTTTCCAGTACCATTTTCAGCAGAAGGTTCCGAGGATTCTTCTGTTTCCTTGGATACTTCTCCGGAAGATTCTTCTGTTTCCTTAGATACTTCGCCAGATACTTCTCCGGATGACCCTTCCGTAGATCCTTCGGAGACGGCTGATTTTTCTTGGGGTTCTACTTTTGCTGTACCTACTGTGACATCTATATCTTGGCTTACGGCAACCGTATTGGAGTATTCCTGATATCCAACGGTTTCCTTATTGGAAGTTCCATCTTCATATGTTGTAGTAACGCAGTCGACAACATACCCATCTTCTGCCGTGACCTGATAAGAGACTGTATCTCCAATGGAGACCTCTCTTTCCTGTCCGGTAACGTCCTCTCCGTCTACGGTGATCGTTCCGTGTTCCATTGGTTCAAAAACGACCATTGCCGTCTGTACGTCTTCTGCATAGACAGGGATCGATGTACAGAACATCAAAAGAGACAGGAATAAGGAAATCCAGCGTTTACTTAATTTTTTCATCTTTTTCCCTCTCTTTCTTCATAAAGATAAAAGAACCGACCAGACAGCCCACGCTTGCCGTGGCAACTGCCACCGGAACCATGGAATCCCCGGTCTGTACTTTACTTAGTAAAGACTTCTCTTCCGGAAGGACTGCAGTAAAGATCCATTTTGTTTCTGTTTTGCTCATGGCGTATGGATTGTCCAGCCATGCCGGGACGGTCAGTGTATAAGTCAGGTGTTTGGTTTCACCTTTTTTTAAAGTCCCAAGCAGGACTTTATTTGTGATCTCTCCGGCCATGGATCCGTCATACAAAACCTTGTCTTCACATTTGATCTGCAGGTTCAGCTCTTTTAAGAATTTATCATCTGCAATGGTCTCTGTACGGAAATAAATGGATACAGGTTTTGCATACCGGTTCGCGACAGTTACTTCGTCTGATACAACATCCCCGGGCATCAGGTCCCCCCAGTTAGAGAAGAAATCATCACCGACTTTTACCAGACCTTCAGCCCCGCCTTCATATGATACGGAGAACAAGTCATGTTTTTCTCCCGGTATGATATATTCATCCGTGATGCTCTTTTCGATCACGGTGCCAAACCACGGATCATCCGAATCAAAATCCGGCGTAAAATTCTTGATCTGGACAGCATCTGCGGTAAAGTGCAGTTCCATTTTCTGGTCAGATAACGATTCATCCCACGTTGTCGGAATCTTTACATTTTCCATAAATTCTGCAGAATCCCCGCGGTCTACTGGTTTTGTGTAATAATAATACTCCCCCCGCTTGATCCAGTTGTCGGAAATAGACAGTAAGGAATCATCCAGCCCTTTTATGTCCGAGTCATCAAAGGTAACTTTCATCCGGATCCACGCATCGTTTGCCAGATTATTGACTTCTACGATCTCATCCACTGTCTGCCCAGGTAAAACAACCTGTTCATCATCAAAAGCTGTTTTTCTTCCATCTTTATCCAGGCTGGATTTTGTAAGTTCGATATTTACATTTCCGATCCCGACATGGTTGATCACGGACACTTCTGACTGTGCGTATGCAGGAACGGTACTCATACCAACAACGATAGCAGAGAGGAGGGCAGCCATTCGTTTTGTAATCTTTGGCATAGCCATTACTCCTTTCTAAAAATGACAGGCAGCAGACAGCCACCTGCCATTTTATTTTGAATGTAAAGAGATAGTATCGTTATCTGCCGTTTGCGTGCAGATCCTTGCTGTTGTTCACATTGGCATCTTTTTCATCACCATTGTAATCATGTTCTGTTGTTGCAGCTTTGGATTCATCGTAGGATGTAGACTGTTTTACGAAGATGTCATAGATCGTCTTCATATTAGTTACACTCAGGTCATCGGTCAGATCTGCCCCGGCCTTATCCAGGACTTCCTCTGCCTGTATTGCAAATGCTTCTACTTTGATGTCATTAGCCACATTGTCCAGGATCTCATCCTCGATCACATTCTTGATCTGGATCTTATCAAACAGGGTAGAGGTCGTTTCTCCAGGTGCCAGTTTGGTCTTATATCCGAATACATAAGTACGGACACCATCTTTTGCTGCGGTTGCTCCAGTATCTGCAGTCTCTTCTGCAGAGATCTGCTGCCATTTGGAATCGAAGTTATTCTCTTCTTTGCTCTGGGCATCATTCGCATTTTTGAAATAAATGATTTCCTGACTCTTGCGTCCGTCAGCATCCAGCGTTCCATCATCTGCTACTTTTGTTACAAATTTGGTCGGCACAGTTACTTTCATAAATACAACGGCATTGTTAGAACCGGTATTTTCCACCTGCGGGTTTTTATCCAGTTCCTGGTTTGGAACCATTTTTTCCGCCTGGTCTGGAACATCATTATTGTTGTTATCCGTTGTGTCCCAACGGGTTTCTTCAAGGTCAATTTTGACCTTTCCGACGGTAAATGTGTTGGATGTCTGTTCTGAATCTGTCAGATATGCCATCGTTCCTCCGATAGCCATTGCTGCGATCAGTCCACACGCAGCGCCTGTAGTAAGAACTTTTTTCTTATTCATGAGTTCTTTTCCCGCAAATCCCCATAGCAGTACAAGGGATTGCTCTCCTTTCTTTTTTCTATTTTTTCCTCTTTGAGGTACTGCCCGCATGTTCCAGGATCAGTCCGATACCATTCAAGGCTACTACCCATCCAAGTACCAGGAACAATCCTTTTTTCCCTAACCGCCCGATCAGAAAACCGAGCTTCGGGATCTGAAATTTGTATGTACCAATGATCTGACTGCCAGTTATCACATGGGCATCTGCAACTTCATTCGCATCTCCCTGAAGAATATAACCATCTGCCGTTTCTTCTTTTACTCGGTGTGTAACCATTTGACCATTTGGCAGTTGATAGGTTACAATATCACCTTTTGCAACAGAAGTATCGGTGGTATCTACAAAAGCTACTGCACCTGTATGGATCACTGGCTCCATAGACCCGGACTCCACAATGTATGGATGGATGCCGAAGGCTTTGGGAATGACCAGGAGGATCGCGGTCAGGGCGATCAGGAATGTGGCGAATTCAATGATCCGGTTATACCATTTGATGATCTTCAAAAGATATCTCCTTTCTTTTTTAGACCGGAGGAAAAGAAAGAACGTACAATGAAAACTGCCTCCGGCTATACAAGAATTTTGAAAAGAGGGGAGCTTCCTCCCAATTATAGTATGTAAAATTGGGTCAGAAATTTGTGTGGGTAAGGCAACAGGTATTTTCCCCTCTACTCATAGTATGTAAAAATACCCTGCGTTTTTGTTCAAAAAAAAGGACTGCCCATGGACAGTCCTTCTACAAAGGAAGAAAGAAAATGTCAACAGAGGATTTCTCCTCTTACTTATAGTATGTAGAATCTGCTCAAAAAAATGAGGACGTTACATTACGTCCTCATTTCCTATCCCACTGTTTTACAAAGAATGTGGGATAGCTTACATATGCCATGAAAGGGGCCAATCAACCCTTTCATATATAGTATGGTAAAAAAGGTCAAAATTGGACCACTTTTTGCGAGAAAATATCATACAAACTTTTACGCTGATTTTTGTTAAATTTGCACATACCAAAAATCCATATACCTCCTTTCTCAAAAAAGAAAGGACCCGGATATTCCAGGTCCCTTCCCTTATTCAGTTATGAGCGTTTCTTCTTTCTTCCAAGAACAAATACCCCTGCGATGCCACAGATACCTGCAGCTGCCAGTGCAAATAACAGTGCATTACTGTCACCCGTCTGGACAGTTTTGGATGGTGTTGGAGGTGTTACCAGGGTTACACTCTGATCCGTATCATCAATATCCTTGTGTTCTGCCACTGGGACATTGTTGATGGAAATGGATTCAAAGGCTACTAAGGTCTTATCTCCAAGGCCATTACCGTTAAAGGTGAATGTCACATTCACGGTTCCGTTTGCTGTATCCGGTGTAAAGGTCTTGGTAGCCATTACTTCTTTTCCACCGACTTTCAGGGATTCTTTGGTTGCTTTGTCCATCAGGACACCAGTTACCACATATTCTTTTCCTGGGATCAGGTTTTTGTATGTGATGGTATCGACAACAGATAAGCTTCCCTTGGATGTCAGTTTCTTATCCCCATCTGCTTTATCGGTTGCAGTGGTATGGATTTCCGGTACGTAAACCGTCTGTTTTTCATCCTTGAGGTCTGTATGTACAGCAACTTTCTTATTCTCATACAGGCAGGATTCAAACGCTACGATCTTCTTTCCTTCCAGCCCGGTTCCATCAAAGGTAAAGGTTACTACAACTGTGCCGTCTGCTTTCTCAGGGGTAAACTCGGTCTTGGCAGTCACTTCTTTGCCATTCACTTTCATGGATTCCCCGGTTTCCTGATCCATCAGCACACCGGTCATGGTGTATTTCTTTCCTGGGATCAGACCCTGATATTCCACGGTGTCCTCCAGAGTAACAGTTTCGTCTGCCAGCACATTGTGGCTTCCGCTCTCTTTATCCAGCAGTTCTGTCTGGATGTGCGGTACCGTCAGCGTCTGTTCCACATCGTTGATGTCTTTGTGGGTGCGGACTAATACTTCTTTTTCCTCTTTCTGGTAGTACAGTTCTTCAAAAGCAACATAGGTATGTTCTTCATCCGTCAGTTCACTGCCATCGAAAGAGAATACCACATCCACGGTTCCATCTGCAGTTTTTGGAATAAAGGTAGTCTGTCCAATCACAGATCCATCTTCGGATGATAAGGAATCATTCGGGACGATCTCCAGATCATCGTTACCCTCTGCTTTTACATCCGCTTCTACAAGCTTTGCAGTTACCGCTTTTGCTTCTAACGTTCCATCCTCTTTGGTGATCTTCTCCTGCAGGACACCTTTCAGTGTGTAGGTGTTACCCGGGATCAGGTTTTTGTATGTCACGGTATCCACAATGGTCATATGACCATCACGGTAAGTATTTTTAATACCTGTTTCTGCGTCAACTGTAGAGGTATGGATCTCTGGCAGGTATACGGTCTGGGACTCATCATTGATGTCTGTGTGGGTTGTCAGTTCTACATCCTTATAGGAAAGGCTTTCGAATGCAACGACCGTTTCTCCGGCAATGCTGTTCGCATCAAAGGTGAAGACTACATCTACCGTTCCATCCGCTTTTTCGGCTGTAAAGGTCGTGGATGCAGTTACCGGCTTTCCATCGATCAGGACTGGTTCTTCCTTGTAGGAGATTTCTTCTTTCACATCCTCTGTACCAGAATCTGTCTTACCGGATTCTTCTTTGTTGGAATCTTCTTTTTCAGTATCTGCCTTATCCGCATATTCTGATTTGTCTTCCTTCTTATCGGAATCCTCTGTCTTCTCTACCGGGATCTTTTTCATTAAAGTACCTGTTACGGTATACTCATGTCCAGGGATCAGATTTTTGTATGCTACGGTGTCCACAAGAGTGGTTTCCTTAGAAACAGTTCCCTGATGATCTCCACTGTTCTGATCGATATTGGTCGTATGGATCTCAGGATAATGGACGGTCTGTCCTTCATCATCCTTGTCTGCATGGGATGTCAGTTTAGTATTTTTATAATACAGGTCTTCGAATACAACAACATCTTTTCCGGTAAGTTTGGTAGCATCCAGGACAAAATCCAGGGAAACTTCCCCATCCTCTTTTTCAGCGGTAAAGGTCAATTCGCTTTCTACTGCGTTGCCATCCTTATCCAGCGCTGCAGTTACAGAATCTTCGGTTTTTACCATCACAGTTCCTTTGACGGTATATTCTTTACCAGGCAGCAGATTTTTATAAGAAACTACATCGGTCAGTTTTGTTTCCTCACTGATCACGCCTTCCTTATCTTTTGTCTGGCTGTCAGTTGCTGTGGTATGGATCTGCGGGATTTTGACACTCTGCCCTTCATCGGAGATATCTTCGTGGCTTGTCACTTCCACCTTATTATGGAGCAGTTTTTCGAAAGCTACGATTGTCTTTCCTTCCAGTACAGAAGTATCCAGGGTAAAGGTAATGTCTACGGTTCCGCTTGCTTTGGACGGAGTAAAGGAAGTCTCTGCAGTAACTGCTTTACCGTTCTGCTGGATTGCTTCTTTCGTTTCCTTATCCATTAAAGTACCTTTCAGTGTATAGTTCTTTCCAGGTACCAGGTTCTTATAAGCAACAGTGTCTACGATTGTACCATTCTCAGTGGAAACACCTACATGATCTTTGGTATTGATATCTGTTGCTGTAGTGCGGATCTTCGGATAATGTACACTCTGTTCTTCATCAGAAATATCATGATGGCTTGCGACATTCAGTTTCTTATGGAGCAGATTCTCAAATACTACTAATGTTTTACCTTCCAGAGCGGAAGCATCCAGAGTATATACAAGATCTACCGTTCCGTTTTTCTTTTCAGCTTTGAATGTTACACTTGCAGTTACTTCTTTTCCATTTACCAGGAATACTTCTTTCGTATCTTTGTCCATCAATTTTCCAGAAACCGTATATTCCTGTCCGATCTTCAGGTTGGTATAAGAAACAGTATCCACAATTGTAGTCTTGCCTACAGTTCCAACATGGTCCCTTGTCTTCCCATCTTTCGCACTGGTGCTGATTGATGGATAATACACAGATTCTTTTTCATCAGAGATATCGGTTGCTTCGATCACCGGATATTCTTTTCCGTTTTTCAAAAGGTAAACACTCTGATATACAACTGCAGTTCCCTTATAACCGGTAGAATCCCAGGTAAAGGATGTTTCTACAGAATCATCTGCTTTTTTTGCCGTGAATTTTACTTCACTGGTGATCTCTTTTCCATCATTCAGGATGGCTTTGCCGGATTCCTGATCCATCAGTTTCCCTTTGACCACATAAGTTTCCCCTTTGGAAAATCCAGTATAAGAAACGATATCTTTGATCGTATCTTTTTTAGATCTTACACCCACCTGTGTTCCACTGGCAGCATCTGTTGCCTGTGTTTTGATGGTTGGATAAGAAATGGTCTGATCTTCGTCTTCCAGATCTGCATGGGACTGCAATTCAATCTCATCCCAATAAATGGTTTCAAATGCGACTGTTTTTTGTCCCTGCAGCTTTGTGCTGTCAAAAGTGAAGGTAAGTTCTACAGATCCGCTTGCTTTTTCCGGTTTAAACTCTTTTTCTGCGGTAGCAAGGACTTCTTTTGTATCTTTCCGGACCATCTGGCCTTTCATTACATAAGTACGTCCCGGTTTTAATCCGCTATAAGAAACGCTATCGACAATTGTTGTCTCTTTCTTATAAGAAGAAGTATGTGTTCCGGTTTCCTGGTCAGTTGCGGTTGTCTTGATCGTAATATCGTGGTTGACCTGTGGATTCAGATTGACGGACACGCCATCTTCCTTTACGGAAAATTCCGTTTCGATCAGGTCCTTACCCTTATTGGCTTTACATGCAAGTTCTCTTACATAGTAATCGCCATACATCAGTGCCCCACGGTTATCATTGACCTTTCCATCGCCAAACCAGATACCTGCGGTTTCTGTCAGTTTGGATTCGTCTGTGAACTTCTTTCCATTGCTGTACTGATCCAGTCCATTGGTATTTTTACTATGTGCAACAGCTGCAGTGTTTACCACACCGTTTTTATCAGAAACAATAACATGGGTCTCCCCAGTTGCCTTATTTTTAATAAGGAACGGGATATTTGCCATCGGCTTTCCATTATCATCAATCTTGGTGAAATTCAGGTCGGTACGGATGATCGTATCCTGGGCGGTAAATCCATCCTCATTGATCTTGGTGTCGCCATAACGCATTACAGCCATATCACCCTCTTTTTCGATCTTTACAAGAATTTTCCCATCCGTTGTAGAAACCTTTCCATTTAAAACCTTATTATCCAAATTATAGCCATTTGCAGCTTTTGTTTCTTGGATGGTAATGGTTCCTAATGGAAGGACAGGATTCCCACTAATTTTATACAAATCGTCTCCTGCTACTTTATAAGTATCTGAAAGACCAGTAATGTATGTTCCACTCTTACTTTCTTTCGCTTCCAATACCCAGCTGCGTGTAGCTTTGTCTGGGAGATCTTTTACAGAATTATAATATCCTGCATAATAATTGATGGTAAATTGTGTTCCTGCAAGACTTGTGCCTGTAACTTTATTTCCTTCCTCATCTACCTTACTGATTGTTAATGCAGCCGGGTCATTTAAAGGAACATCCGATACTTCACACAGTGCAACGTTTGCTGGTCCAATAGTTACATTATACGTTTTGGTATCCAGCGCATAACTTCCATTTTTCGGAGCAGAAATTTCTTTTACCTGATAGTTTCCAACTTTTAAAGTTACTTCCGAGGAGTTTCCATCTGCACCAATTGTCAGTCTGGTAACTTCTTTTCCATTCTGGTAGACACCATAAACAGCACCTTCCAGGGAATAACATGGATTTCCGTTGGTGATTTCTGTATTGGAAGAACTCTTGTGGAGTTTCAGCTTTCCATCTTTGTACACTCTCCCAATACTCAATGCCAAACCTACAGCACTTTGGTCGTACCTATCTGCTTCAAAAAAAGTTACCTGCTGATAAGCAGCACCGAGCTGTGGATTATATCTCCATCCTCCCAGACCGTGTGGTAATTTGATAACGATCTGCGCGTTGAAGTTCAATCCAGTTTCCTGTGCTTTTTCATATGCTGCTGCCGGCATCCAGATCTTGAAACGAGAGTCCGAAGATTTATCTTCCCAAACAACTCTGGTTCCTGCTGGTGCGCCGGACAGAGAATCGCGTACCCACTGGATATATTCGTTCTTACTTCCATAGGAAGCATTTCCATAAGACTGGGATACCCATTCAGTACCGTATCCTGCAACGCCATCTTCTGTCTGTGCAGTCCATTTATCCAAATATCCTTTGGATAATGAATATGAATTTCCAGTATACAATGCACCAGTAAAACCAGTGTAATTGGAAGGATCATTTGCTGCATTGACCAATTTGGCTACCGCATTATAAATCGTACTGTTGGTACAAACCTGTTTAAACCAGGCAAGACTAAATTCACCATTTACAATGTGGAGTGCCATCTGTGTAACATAGAAATCTGCCTGCCATCCCATACCGCTTCGGTAGTCTGGCCATACACATTCCTGTTTCCAATACTGTGCTCCATACATCAGGCAGTAACAGATCTTATCGCTTGTTCCGGATCCTGTATAGGTGATCGTACCACTTGGAGATCTCCGCTGCCAGTCCAGACAATACACATTACGCCACTTTCCATCCATATCCTGCGTACCATCCTGTTCCAGGTATTTTACCTGACAGTTCAGTTTCAGGCTTGCCGGTGTATAAGAGATATAAGTGCTTGTATGGGCTACAGTCAGGTTGTCAATTGGGACCATCTGTGCATCTATCTCAGGATCCGCATCCGATGCTTTTTCATAGACATAAGAACCTTCCGGAAGAACTTTTTCTCCCTGATAATCAGAAGATTCTTTTGTTGCTTCTTTTGCATCATCAGTAGGTTCTTTTGTTGCCTCTGTCCCCTCTTCCGGTACGACTGGCTCCACAGCTTCCGGTCTTGCGGCCTCCTGTTCGCCTGCAAATCCGACTTCTACGACTGTTGTTCCTCCTACCGTTACATTTTTCTCTGCAACAGAGCCGGTTACATTTACGTCCTCAGTACCTGCATCTGTCGTAATACGGTAAGTAGCGATATCGTAGCCGGAATCGCCAGTCACTTTCGTATGGACCACGGTTCCTTCGTCAGCTTCCAGTACGAGTGCATAGCCTTCATCTGTCACAACAGCTTCCGTTACATTGCCAGCGGCATCTGTCAGTGTTGTCTTATCTGCTTCTTTTCGAATGATCTGGGTATCGTTCGTTCCGTCTGTGTTGATCTCAACAGTACCGCCGATGCTGTTTACTTTTACAGCAAGGGTCCCCTGTTTTAATGGTTCCGGGACGACCTGTGTTGCCACATTTGTTCCATCCCCAGTCATATCAGCAGCATAGATAGTATTTGCACCGATAGAACCCAGGTTCATACTCGTCAGCAGCAGAAAGGCAGTTGCTTTACGCATAATCTCTTTTACTTTCATCGCTTAGACTCTCCTTCTTTTAAATTTTTTCCATCCGGGTGACGAGGCCGTTTTTTATGGAAAAGGTAGGAAGTATTTCTTCCTAATCATAGTATGTAGAAACAGGTCTCATTTTTGGTAAAAAAATTAAAATCTGATATTTTTATGCAAAAAAAGGAAAGGCCCGGATTGTCCAAGTCTTTCTCGGACAAAAAAAAAGAACCGGCTTTCGCCAGTTCTTTCCTATTTTGTTGCTCCGCACTCACTGCATTTATATCCATTCGGGACCTGTTTGGTCGATTCCGGAGTATCTACAACCGTCTCGTCATACGCATCTTTTACCAGAACTTTTTCATCGTAGGCTGCCTGATCTGTCACTGTATTTGTCCCAACCTGCTTTAATGAATAATTATGACCAGTTTCAGCACTATGTGCAATTGCGGCATCAGCAGAATCACCAAAATCCTGTCCACAGTCGCTACATACCTGATGATATATTGCCTCCTCATGTGTCACTGCATCATGATGTACTGTTTTATATTCTGCTTCATGATGGACTGTATGGGTCTTTGCCGGAATTGTTTCTGTTTTATACTGCTGTACCCATTTATGTGTATGAGCAGCTTCCTGTTTTGTGGATTCCGTTGGTTTTACTGTGGCAGCAGGTGTTGTCACCGTCCCAGATGATCCAGGTTTTTTCTTGGTTTCAGATTTTGTGGTTTCCTTGGTTTCGGATTTTACCGTCTCTTTTTTGTCAGTTTTCGTAGCAGATTCTTTTTTGTCTGTTTTGGAATTCTTTTTCGTTTCGGATTTCTTATCGGATTTTGTATCAGACTTAGCTTCTGTTTCGGATAAGTCTTCCTCTTCGGCTTTCGTTGTCTCCTCCGGCGTTGTTTCTTCTGGTATCTCACCGGATACTTCTTCCTTTGTTACCGCGTCAATCGCCACTGTCCCTTTCTTTTCTGTACTTTCCGGAACTTTGACTTCTTCCTCTACGGTACTTCCGTCCGATTTTGCAACCGTTGTGTTTCCATCACTAATCACGATCCGATCCTGGTCTGCCATGTCCGTAGCAGTACCTTTACCGACTACGGTGACTTCTTTTTCGACCTCGATCGTTGGATGGTCGTCCACGGTATATGCGCTATCGATATCTGTATTATTCTTTGTTGCTTCCTTTTCCGGTTCCGGATCCAGGTTTTCCTGTTCTTCCACTACAGACTCTGTGGATGCATCATCTACCGTCAGGTACTCTGCAAGCTTTTCTGCATTTACTGTTATCTGATAGGTTACTTTATAGGTCCCTGGTGTATCCAGGTCCATATCGGACTGGGCTTCGATATTTTCTACAATGTCTCCATCGTATGTAATACCGTGAAGCAGATTGGGATCTTTTGCACCCTGGACTACGGTCACATTATCCATTCCGGCCACTGCCACTGCTATATCTGCTTCTGTCCAGGATACTTCTTCGGATTTCTGGTCTTCCGTCTTGGTCTCCTGGGTTGGTCCCTGGTCTGTTTTGGTCGGGGCTTTTTTGTCTCCGCATCCAGCCATCCCTACGGCTAATACTCCTGTCGCTGCCAGAAGCGCTGCTCTCTCTACATTCTTCATATCTGAATTCTCCTCTCTATTTTTCAGGATTTCTTTCCTGTTACTTAGAGTATGTATAATTTAAAATTATTTTGGATTTTTTCGGACAGAGTTTTTTCCCGGTCTGATTTCTTCCTTTTCGTATTATATCATTTTGAAAAGTTTCCGCAACCTTTCTTTATTGTGGTCGGTATACTGATACTATTATTTTTACTTTATTACGGTCGCTATACTGATATTCTATTAGGACTATTACGGTCGGTATACTGAAAACAATATTTCCAATTCAGGGCTTATTTTTAAGAAAAATTATGGAAAGAGCATTTTGGTAGGAAATTGGTA
>ERZ779820.657-NODE-657-length-23179-cov-3.818846_pt1 | contig 23179 bp, 16 predicted proteins | sample MGYA00511563_ERZ779820 | MGnify/ENA primary metagenome ERZ779820 (study PRJEB29588, sample SAMEA1964852) | human gut metagenome | biome: human gut; feature: human-associated habitat; material: faeces | place: Denmark | collected 2008/2010 ...
TGCCATCGGCGGCACACCAGACTGGACAGTATGGATTCTGTGTGTGGTCTTTACCTTCCTCTGGGCAAGAATCGCAGCCGTATTTGCCAATAAAGCAACACCGAAGACTCTGAACCGTGCTACAGGAGTGATCCTGGTGGTGTTGGGAGTTGCGGTTATGGCATTTTCGATGCTGAGATAGAATAATAGTTGTGAATGGATAGGGGGAGCAAATAAATTTGGGTAACAGATAAAAAATCAGATGAATTTTAAGAGTTGATGTAACACATATGGTTCAGAATTTGGAGAAGTGACAACGCGTGTATCAAATGGTTTAAAATGATTTCTGGTATAAAAATCAAGAAGAAACGCGTTGTTTCTACATTCCAGAAATTGCATAACACCGCCTATGTGGTATCTGATATAAAAAATCCTTTTTAAGGCGAAGTCTAAAAGAACGGATCCGGGAATCTGATTCTCTTTTGCGATGGAATAATTTTTCCCTAATTGAGCAATTAGATAAGCGGCGGTAGTGTAAGTTTGAGTTGTAGAATTGAAATTGCTTGTTCGAGCTAATTTTTTAGCCATTGTTTTGCTGAGCTTTGTGATGTGAATGGATATTGGTTTTAATGAAAGAGAAAAATATCCAACAAGAACGGTGTTTTCTGTATCAAACACAAGATAGGTAACGGATTGATTTTTCTTGGTGAATTCGATTGCGTTATGTAATAAAAAGTATTCAACATCTGGATTGGTAGGACAGGAAAATTCGGAGAGTAGGTCATAAAGACGTTCCTCTCCGATGTATGTAGAATTGTCTTTGTTCAAATAGTCCCATAGGTTAATTGCATAATATTTATCGGGCATGCAGTTTCTTCCTTTTTTCCATAAAAGCTGCAATTTCGTCCGGATCTGTTAAAAAACGTCCAGGTGGATCCGGTACCGGTGTGCGATCGCGGTCTGCTTCATCAAGTGCTTTGATGAAACGTTCTACACTTTCGGGATCTGATATAACAAAATTGTGAGTAATACTTGAAGTAGCCATAAAAATACCTCCTGTTTTTAAAATTATATTGTTTTCGTATATACAGTATAGAATAGAAATTGAAATGCTTAATATTTAGTTAACAGTAGAAATTAGACGATGACAAGACAATAAGTAAATCCATAAAAGTGTAAAAATGAATAGAACAATAGAATTGTATTAAGAAAAGTTAATAAAAGATTTGCTTTTATTATAGGGGTGAGCTGCTTAAATGTCAATGAAAGATTGAAAAATATGAGAATAACTTGCCAAACAGACTGTCCATTCTTGTCATCTTTTGATAAACTATAGAAAAACGGACAGAAGGAAGAGGAAAGTATGGCAAAAGCATTACATAGAAGCACGGGAATTGTTCTCCTGCTGACAATAATCTCTATCATTCTTTACAATCGAACCAGCCAGGGTCTCTTTCTGACTCTGGCTATCACTTTTGGTACGACTGCATATCATTTTCTGATGCGTCTGCTGGTCGGATGGCTCTTTGAAAATATCATGCATAACCACGCAGACTATACCAGAAAATGGTATCAGCTGCGCCCCTGGGAACGGAAATTCTATGCGTTCTGTAAAGTAAAAAAATGGAAAAACAAGATGCCAACCTATCACCCGGAACGCTTCTCGCCGGATCGATATACCTGGGAAGAAATCGCACAGATGATGTGCCAGTCCGAATTGGGACATGAGACGATCGCAATACTGAGCTTCCTGCCGATTGTATCTGCGAAATGGTTCGGAGCACTTCCGGTATTTGTGATCACTTCGATCTGTGCGGTGGTATTTGACCTGCTGTTCGTGATGATGCAGCGGTATAACAGGGACCGGGTGGTGAGGATGATGAAAAAGAACGAAAAAAGATAACAACGAGATAATGGACAGAGGAATAAGTCATGGGTGTGTATACAGATTTTTTCGAAGAAAAGATATATGATGTTTTGGTAGAAGAGGATTACATCGGGGAACTGAAAAAAGTTATGGGGCAATTTCGTCCATTTCATGAAGCACTGGACAGTTTCCTTTTGGAACATGGATATAGGGGTAATATAGAGGACACGGATGAGAAAGTAAAATTTATTTCTGAAAAATGCAGACAGGCAGGGGTTCCGGTGCCACGTAATCTGAGAAAATGGTACAGCGAGAACAAACGCATAGAACGAATGTCTGCGGTTCCGTTTCAGCTGTGTTTTGCATTTGAACTGAATGAAGGGAAAGCCAATGAATTTCTTCATAAAGTATGTCTTGGCAGAGGATTCGACTGTCATTTGATGGAAGAGATTGTATATTATTTTGCATTGAAAAATCGGTTCACTTATGCAGAAACACAGGAAATTTTGGCTAAAGTGCAACTTGTGAAACCGGGGAAAATGCAGGGCGAGAATTTTGTTTATACAAAATATATTGTGGAAGAGCTTGAAGAAATAGAGACAGCAGAAGAATTAATCGCATATCTGAATGAGAATGCAGGACAATTTGGATACAACAATGGTACAGCATGCAGAACAATACAGAGTCTATGGAGAGAGATTTCTGGATACGGGGAAAAAGAGGGGATAGCCAAACGAGAGAAAAGCTGTATGTATTCTGTATGGGATAGGGATGGCGAGGAAACAGAAGAAAAAAATGAGCACAAATCGACGGATGATTCTATCTGGAAAATTTACCTGCAGATTCTTGGATTATCTACAGAGTACCTTGGAAAACTTCCGAAAGATAGAAGTCTGAAACCGATACTGAAAGACAATGCACTTTTGCATCCACTTGCTGAAGAAGCATTTCCGGACAGAGATGGGATAACAAAGATTCTTAACGGAGAACATGTATCCTATGAACGAATTCGAAAGTTACTCATCCTGTTGTCTTTTTATCAGTATTATGGAAATCTGGCAGCAGAAAAGAGGACATTCGATGCAGGACAGGAGGATGAAGAAAAATGTATCCTGAATATTGAAAATGTGTTGTCAGATGCAAACTATCCACCGTTATATCCGGGAAATCCATATGATTTTCTGATTCTTATGGCAATTCGTTCGGAAATACCACTCACTACATTCAGAGACTATATGAGAGACCTGTATTTTGAAAAACAGAATGAGGATGCCAGCGAGGAAGATTAAAAATGCAGATAGTTACGATGCACTTACAAATCCAGTTTTGAATTACGATATCTTATAATTTACGGAAGAAACAAGGGAAAGAGATGTAACGGCAGCGAAAATATCAGACTGGAGAAGGGAAAACTATGAGAGAACGAAGACCATTAAAACAGGATACCCAACTTATTGTTCGCAATCGGACAGGTGGCAGTATATGTTATATAGTGGGAAAAGTAATCGGAGAAGGTGGCTCCTGCCTGGTTTATGAAGGATATTATCAAAATAATGCAGGTACAAAAACTACTGTTCGAATCAAAGAGTGTTATCCTTATAAACTCCACCTGGAAAGAAATGAAAATGGAGAGCTGCTTGCAGAAAACGGCAAAGAAAAGGAACAATTCCTTCAGTATAAAAACAGGTTGAAACAATCGTTCGCAGTAATACACCAGTTACATGAATCAGAAGGTCTGACGAATTATACAGCGAATATCTTTGACATTTATGAAACGAATCATACCGTTTATATTGTTTCTTCTTATGTTGAAGGAGATTCTCTGGCTGAATCTAAACCTGGCTCATTAAGGGATGTCATAACAATAGGAATCAGTACAGCAAAATGTATTGAACGAATACATAAAGCAGGATATCTGTATCTGGATATCAAGCCGGAAAATATACTGATCTACAAAGAAACAACGCAACTGGTACAACTGTTTGACTTTGATTCAGTAATTCCCCTGGAATTTCAGGACGATATTACTGAATACAAAATATCATATTCACCGGGATATGCGCCGATAGAACAAAAGAGCGGGCGAGTGTATCAGATCGGAACATGGACCGATATTTACAGTATTGGAGCACTGCTCTTTTACCTGTTATTTGGAAGAACTCCGGGAGCATTGGATTGTGGAAAAGAAGCAGAATATGATTATTCGCAGATCAAATGGGATGAATTATATCAGAAAAAATTGTATAAGGAACTGAACGTATTTTTTCACCATACCTTACAGGCATATTACAAAGATCGGTATCAGAATATGTCAGAAGTAATCGAGCAACTGAGCAGGATTGAACAGCTTGTGGATCTTCCGGTTCCTTTTATCTGCTGTGGATATGTAACCAATGGCGGAGTTGTGGCGGGAAGAAAAGAGGAATGTGACAGAATACGGCGCTGGTGTCAGCGTGACGAAAAAATATTATTTGTAACTGGAATGGGCGGTATCGGTAAAAGTACAGTTGTGCGCGAATTTGCAGCAGAAAATGAAGAGATGTTTGATCAGATTATTTATATCCAGTTTAGAGGATCTGTATATGAAACAATTACAGATGACGGACAATTCTATGTAAATGGATGTGAAAAAGAGGACGAGGAAAGCACAGAAGATTATTTTGCAAGAAAAATGAAAATGGTCAGAGAACTGACTGCAAACACAAACGCACTTTTTATTCTGGATAATTTTGATGGGAATATAACAGAAGAATTTAATGAATTATCAAAGGTAAACTGGAAAATGATCGTGGTGACGCGTTCAGACATGGAGGGAACGGGGTATACGACAGAAAAAATCAAAGCATTAGAGAGTATGGAAGACATTTATTGTCTGTTTGAAACCAATATGGGAAGAAAACTGAAAAAAGAAGAATTTTGTAAAGTTGCACAATTGGCGGAAATCGTGGAACGCCATACACTAGTACTGACTTTACTTGCAAAACAGATGGATAAAAGTTTTCTGAGCTTTGATGAGGCTTTGAAACTTGTGAGTGAAAACGGATTTTCACGGATAGCACCGGAAAAAATAAATTATATGCAGGATGGAATTCTGCATTATGAAAAAATATCAGCAATTATCCGGACGGTATACGATGTTTCAGCGTTATCTGATACAAAAAGAAAATATCTGAAATTTATTTCCTTGTTTGATATTCCGGGGCTTGAAGGAAAGTACATCCGGGAGATTTTACAGATGGAATCTTTGGATGAAATAAATGAATTGAAAGAACTTAGTTGGATAGAAATCATAGATAACAGAATACAGATGCATCCGCTGATCCAGGAAACCATACATCAGATGGCTTGGACGAAGGAATACCGCCGTACGGCACAGGATGGAATGAGAACTTTATTACATGAACTTGAATCGCTGAAAGAAAATCAAACAAGTAGCAAGAGAAAAATGCAGGTATTACATATGGCACAATCCATTTTACGTTACTGTGGAGAAGACGCAAAGATGACAGGAGAAAACATATATAAAGATCTGCTGCTTGAAACACTGCTACATATGCCGCGGGAGCATGAAACATATATTATCCAACAGGCAGACAAAATATTGAAAGATCCGGAATATATGAATGTGGATGGTATCATGGATCTGTATGATTATGTCGTGTATCTGATCTGCCAGAAAAAAGAATTTTCACTGGCAGCAGAATATATCAAACAGGCAAAACGGTTCGCGGTTCACTGGAAAACCCCATATCTTCTGGGGCGATATTATGATATGCTGGGAACTTTTTATGATGCCGTAGTGGATGGTGCATATGACAGCCGAGATGGGCGGAAGGGTGAATGGATGGAGAAAATGCTTCGTGCCTCTGATCTGGCCGGATATTATATGAAAAAATCCCAAAATGAAAAAGCCCGGAATCTGTTCATAAAATATACACTGGAAAAAGCAGTTCTCCTGATTCGAAATAAACCAGAAAAGAAATCAAGGATAAAAAGCCTGCTTTTGAATACAAAAAAAGAGATGGAAAAGTATTTTTCTTTGGTTGATGGCGAAGTACGGCAGACTTACGAAATGACATGGGCATGGTATTATACCTATTGTGAGACGGATGAAAGAAAAATACTGATGCATCTGAGAGGAGCAGCGAAGATAGAAAAGCAAAGAAGTCAGTCAGATTTGGACAAAATCGATTATTTCTATATTCCTGCAGCAAATATGATGTTAGAGACAGGTGATATGGAAAGAACAATGTACTGGCTGGAAAAAGCGTGTGATCTGTGTGAGAAGCATCAGGAGGAGCTTCCGTATATGAGAAAGAAAATGGATCTGTTGTGTTATGAATTAGAAACACATCATTATCAAAATGGATATGATAACGATGATTCGCTTCTGGAAAAAATCGGACAGCTTGACCGAAAGGCAAGAGAATATGGTGTTGTTTTTAAGATACCGTGGGAGATTGCGAAGGAAATTTAATAAAGCAAGTAACACTGGAACCTGGTAATTTAGCCAGGTTCTTTTTTTGCGCTACGTCCGAAAGAAACTGTCAGTTACAGCTTATGTAGATGCACTGCACTCACAAATCCAGAACACAGAGTTGGGGATATATAATAAAACCACCAAAGAAATATGAAGGAGGCGAAGAAAATGAATAAAGTTGAAAGCAGAGAATTTGTAATGGAGATGGAAAAATCAGGAGATTTTTGGTCAGAAGAACAGGTGGAAGATGTTTATGGTGAACAAAATTTTGAACGGGCTCTACAGGAGCGGAAACAACAACTAGGAAAATTTTCTCAGTTTATGGATCAAAAATTACACGAAGATTAAAAAAACGGATGAAAAGGGAAAGAAGTATACGAATGAAAAAGAGAATAGTAATGGTTTTAGGAATCAGTGTGGTTTTATCTTTTAGTGGCTGTAATAATTCGGTTACACAGGAAGTACAGGAAAAGCAACAGGTATCGGAAACACCAGAGGCTGAACAGGATATAAAAGAACCAGAAAAAATCATGCAGGAACCAGAGGCAATACCGGAAGAAATCGAAGAAGCTGAGGATGACACACCAACATCGCCTGATATGGACATACAGGCAACAACATTGGATGAATTAACCGATACAATGATGGATGAACTTGACGCAGACAGCACTTCATTGAGTGATCATTATGAAGAATTGCAATCTGTTCTGGATTCCTATGAAAACTATGTGCAGAATCAAGATAAGGTGGAAAGTTTCTACGAAAATATTTATCAGTGTACGAAGAACATTGGTATCCGCATGAGAGAATATAGTTTGGAATACGCTAAAATTATTGTTGCATCCGACCGGACAAACAGTGAAAAATATGATGATTTTGACGAATTGTATGATGCCGTCTATGAAGATGCGGGGGATGAAATCTACGAGACATATTATGAAGATATTTTTGATGAATTATATGATAACATCTATGATGGAGTATTAGATGAGGCATATGACAGTGTTCCTTACGAAGAATGGAGTGACGCCAGATCAACGGCTTATGATATCTGGTCTGATACAAGATCGGATATATATAAAGAATGGTCGGATATTCGGGCTGATATTTATAAATTCTGGTCACGAATTCGGGGTGAGATATATAAAGGAGATATGGATGGAGCCGAAAAGAAAATGCAGAAGTTGGAGAGAGAAGTGGAGAAGATGAAGGAAGAATAGAGGAGTGAAAACAGACTGGCAATGCAGCGGAATGCCAGTCTGTTTTGATCTATATAGTGTAAAATATTTTTAAATATAAAAATGCAGAATTTTCTGTGAGTTTATAATACTTAAATTGAATTGTGTATAAAGAGATGCTATACTTTAGTTAAATAAAGAAAAATTGTACAGACAGGAGAAAATGGGGTATGGCTACAATTAAGATTAAAAGTAATCCGTATGAAAAAGAAATAAAATATTTCAGTTATCAAAAACAGAGCGGTGAGTGGAAAGAAATTCAGGAAAGTAATCCAAACAGTAAATTAAGGGAAGATGAATCAGAAAAAAGTTTTCTGCCATTTAGAATTAAAGAAATAGTAGATACTTTACTCGAAGAGTATTATGTGGATTCAGAAAAAGTTAATATAGTTTTTGAGGGGACACAGGAAGAATATGAAGTGCTTGAGAAAGTATGTATGATGCCAGAAATGACAGATAAAATCAGTCTTACAAAAGCGAATGTAATTCTTGAAAATGCGAAATTAATACTCAGTGATACCAAAGAGATATTTAAAACGGTACAACCAATCATTGAAGAAATTATGCACAACGACAGCGAGGTAGAAAAAGATCTCAATAAAGTGTCGGATGCATTAGATGATATTATTCCGATTTGCGTTTTTGGAAATTATAGTGCGGGAAAATCAACTTTTATTAATTCGCTGATTGGACATGAAATTCTTCCAAGCGGTGGTGATCCTGTAACCGCAAAAATATATAAGATAGAGTTATCTGATTCGGATGAACTTGCTCGAATTCGATTTAAACATTGGGATGATGAAATAGAATTAATTTTTGAAGGAAAAATATTTCGAATTCGCAAAGGAAAATCAGAGGATGAAATGCTTTGCGAACTTGCAAGAATAATGGAAGATAATGATGAAGATGATATGTTCAGGCTTATCAACAGAGCGTTGGAGTTTATAAATGGATATGAAAAAATAGATTTGGATTCTATTGAAATCAGTGATCTTATACAAGTGGAAGTACCATTTGCAAAAGAAGGCGTGCTGGGAAGAAGCAGAAATAAATTTGTGATTTTTGATACACCGGGATCCAATTCCAATTCAAATACAGATCATTCAAAGGTTTTAGCGGATGCATTACAGGGATTTTCTAATGGAATTCCAGTATGGGTATCTCAGTATGAAACAATTGATAGCAATGATAATGCTAAACTTTGTGATGATGTGTTAAATATTAAGGCATTAGACAATCGTTTTACTATGATTGTGTTAAATAAGGCGGACACATCAGATTTGCCGGAAAAAGGTTTTTCAGAAAAGCAGATTAGAAATATTCGGGAATATAATGCGGTCGAAAAAATGTATGCAAGTGGAATTTATTTTGTGTCTTCTATTATGGGGTTGGGTGCAAAGAATAATGGACGATTGGCAGACAAGTATTATAGAAAAACATATCGTTCACAACAGGAAATGTTTTCAGATCCTGAAGATCTGGATTATATAACTTTGTATACATACAATCTCATGCCAGAACAAATAAAAAATGAAATGGTAAAATATTCGAAAATATGTACACAAAGCAAAACAGATTTAATCTATGCAAACAGTGGACTGTTTTGTATAGAACAGGAAATGGAAGATTTTGCAAGTAAATATTCAGCCTATAATAAATGCCAGATGGTTTATATGTTCTTGAGTGAAGTTATAGGAAAAACCAATGCGGTGATAGTTGGAAAGAAAGAATACCTCACCAAAACAAGAGAAGCAAGAAAAGATGAATTGGAGGAAGCAAGCGAAGAGTTAATTGATACATTGTCTAATACGGCTAAAATGAAGGAAGATGAATTTTGCAGAGAGACGAGAAATTTTCTTAAGACCTATGTGACGGCAAATCTTGATTATTCTTATGCGCCAGATGAGTTGGCAAAATTAGACGAAGAAATTGCTAAATATAATGAGAAGGAAAGTGAATATGGATCTCAGGAAAGCAATTATACAGAAGCAAAAGAAAATATCTGGAGCCATCTGAAGGCAAATGGTCAAAGTCTGTTAAAGGGAAATGTAAAAGAATCTCTTAAAACAATGAAAGAAGATTTTGTAAAAGACTATAGAGAAATTCAGATGAATAAAAGTGAAATAGATACATCTCGAAGCGAGATAGATAAAGCAACATCGGATCAGATAATGAAGCTGGTAGTTGAACGATATAAAAAAAGTATTAGCGGTGCACAGATAAAAACAGGATTGGTAATAAAACAGCATTGGATGAATAATGCAGAAACTTTGAAAAATACATTGGTTGCTATTATCACTGGTTCTGATGCGTTATCTGCAAAACAGAGAGATGATTTATCAGAAATGATTACCAATCATCAGGGATTGTTAATTGATGATGGCGCAAATAAATTTGTGAAAGCTAAATATCTAAAAGGACGAATCTTAGGATTTCAATTAGGTACGAGCGAACGACTCAATACAAAAAGACTGGCTAACAGTTTTAATAATCTAATTGCGAAAAATGTAAAGGCTATGTCGGAAGATTTGAATGAAAATTGTTATGCGGCATTTAGAACATGGAAAGAAAATTTGTGTTCACTAATAGAAGAGAACATAACAGAATTGAATCCACAACTAAAGCAAATGGCAGAATTAATTAAAGAAGAAACGGATAAAATCAATAGACTTACGGACAATCAACGAATCATAAGTTCTTCATATGAGGAGATAAAAGAACTTATGGATTGGAAAGTAATTGAATAAGGAGATCGCTTATGGGGATAAAAAATGTGGTAAAAAAAGTAGGTGATAAGGCTGGAAATAAGGTGGCAAAACTTGCATCACTCAGTTCTGATCAGGTAGAAGAGATACAACTTCAACGGGAGGCTTATTTATTAGAAGAACCAAAACCAGATGATGATATGGCACTAGAAACAACCTGGCGAATGATGGCAGCAAGCAGTGTTGAGATTTTCAATGCGTACCTACCTCAAATAAAGGATTTGTATTTACCGATAGAAAAAAAAGCAGAGTATGGCGAAAGCTTCAGCCCCGACCATAATATCCGATATTTTAATATTACAAAATGGGTGCAGGATAAAAAAGAGAACAGCCTGGAAAAATTAGTAAATGTATATGCGGTATTATCTAATGAAGAGTGTAATATTGCGCTTGTATTCAATAGAACGCAAAGTGGGACAAAAGTGTATCTGGCAGTTGTAAATACAGAAAATGCAGATAACAATGTTAATGTAAATTCGTATAAAAACAGGTTGATAGAAGCTATTCGTGGTAACTTTCCGGGAGCTGAATGGAGTGAAGAAGGAACAGGCGTTATCCCATTTATGGATAATGAACGGCCATATTCTGTGGTAACAGCATCAAATATACCTGCAGAAAAATCAGAAAAGTTTATCAGCCAGACAATTGAAAAATTGTTAGATGGAATTATTCCGACAGATAAGAAAAAAGAGTATACAATTGTGCTGCTTGCGACTCCAATAAAAAATGTGGAAGAGAGAAAAATAAGACTTGGAGAATTTTATTCCGGATTAAAACCATATGCGGAATGGCAAACCAATTTTACATTAACAGAAACAAAATCAATGGGATCTTCTGCAACGGTGGGAGTTAATATTGGTGCCGGTGCAGGGGTTCAAAATGGAATCAACACAGGAAACACAAAAACAATATCAGATACGGATAATGAATCAAAAACAGGAACGCAGACACAATCTGACACTCGTTCAAAAAGCGAAGCACTGGGAGCATCGGAGAGTTCTGCGCATACAGACGGTAAAAATGTAGCGAATACACTTACAAAAGGAAGTAATGATAGTTTGGGAGTGAATGCATCACAGAGTGCGAGTGTTAATTATTCTCAAGGTGCAACAATAGGTGGAGGAATGACGCCAGGATCCGTAAATGTTAATATTGGTGCTTCAACCGGAACAACAATAGGTGCCAGTTATCAACATGGCTGGAATCGAAGTTCGGCGCATACATTAGGAAAGACGGCTTCAGATACTTTAACGAAAGGAATAACAAATACTATATCTGACAGTGTAGCGAAAACAACAGGTACAGCTGTAGCAAATACGTTGGGAAAAGCAGTAACAAAAGCGATGGCTACTACCTCTGGTGTTACTAAAGGTACAAGCTTGGGTATGAATTTTGGCGCGAACTTTGCCAGATCGTCTACTGTTACAGCAACGATAGGAAAAAATGAGGGAATTACGCAGACATTTATTAATTTCAACATTAAACATGCTCTTGAACTTCTGGATTATCAGATGAAAAGGCTGGAACAAAGCACCGCTCTTGGAATGTGGGACTTTGCAGCATATGTGCTCAGTGAAGAGTATGATGTAGCTAATAATGTGGCGCATTCTTATCTGGCTCTTACGCTTGGAGAAGACTCGTATATGTCAAAGTCTGCAATTAATGCCTGGAAAGGAAACATAGAAGCAGAAAAAAATATTGCAAAGGAAATAACAGGATATATAAGGCAATTGCGACATCCTCTTTTTGGATTAAGACAGGATAAGATTGCAGAAGATAAGGCGTATAATGTATATCCTTCCATTGTTACTGCAACAACAAGCCTTTCAGGTAAAGAACTGGCTTATTCGTTAAACTTTCCACAAAAATCAGTAGCAGGACTACCGGTTCTCACTTGTGCAGAGTTTGGGAGAAATGTAATTACATATGATGCGATAGATCACAATATAGAAAAACTGGAACTTGGAAACATTTTTCATATGAATCATGTGGAAGAAAATAGAGTAGAACTTGTTAAAAAATCACTTGCAGCACATACATTTATTACTGGAAGTACTGGATCTGGTAAAAGTAATACGATATATCAACTCCTCGAAAAAGCGCGAAAGAAAAATATCAAATTTTTGGTTGTTGAACCGGCAAAAGGGGAGTATAAAAATGTATTTGGTCCGTACAAAGATGTATCTGTTTATGGAACCAATCCGGCACTGTCTCCGATGTTGCGCTTGAATCCCTTTAGTTTTCCGGAAAAAGTGCATATATTAGAACATTTAGATCGGTTAGTAGAAATTTTTAATGTATGTTGGCCAATGTATGCAGCGATGCCTGTGGTGTTGAAAAGTGCAGTTGAAAAGTCTTATAAAGATTGTGGATGGGATATAATACGATCTATAAATATCTACAATGAAAAAATATATCCTTCTTTTGTAGAAGTTGAAAACAATATCAAAGAAATTATAGATAACAGTGAATTTGACAGCGATAACAAAGGAGCGTATAAAGGCTCATTACTTACCAGACTGGAATCTTTAACTAACGGAATTAATGGAATGATATTTACATGTGACGAAATATCAGAAGAAGAATTATTTGACGAGAATGTAATTGTTGATTTGAGTCGAGTTGGTTCTTTGGAAACAAAATCTTTAATTATGGGGATGTTAGTGCTCAAATTACAGGAATACAGAATGGCGGGAAATATGATGAATGTGGAATTGAATCATATGACAGTTCTGGAAGAGGCACACAATTTGCTAAGAAAGACGTCTACAGAGCAAACATCAGAGAGCGGAAACCTTGCAGAAAAAAGTGTTGAAATGCTTACAAATGCAATTGCAGAGATGCGTACATATGGAGAAGGATTTATTATTGCGGATCAGGCACCAGGGCTTCTGGATATGGCAGTTATCCGAAATACAAATACGAAGATCATTATGAGACTGCCGGACCAGACAGACAGAGAACTGGTTGGAAAGGCAGCAAATCTAAATGATGATCAGATAACAGAACTGGCTAAGTTACCATGTGGGGTTGCGGCAATTTATCAAAATGAATGGGTGCAACCAGTACTCTGCAAAATAGATAAACACAAGACATCGGATAAGGTGTATGAGTATAAACCAGAAGAAAATATGTATTTGTATGAAAAAGACGATCAAGTAGCACAGTCTCTTCTGGATTGTATTATGAATAAAGAATTATCCAGAACTGGAAATAAAAAAGATATACAGGAACTGAAAAAAAGAGTTATCCGATCCAAGCTTACCGTGCAGGTAAAAAAAGACTTTATGGAATATTTAACCAGTGATGAGAAAACGAATTTAGACATGCTACGAGTGTTGATTTTTGATTTCCTTTCAGCGGAAACAGCAATTGAGAATGCAAGACAGTGTAATGATATTGGTGAATGGGTACGTGTTGTTGTGGATGGGTTACAGCCATCTGTAAAAGGATACACGAATCAGCAGATAAATCTTGCACTTGCATTGATTCTTTATGAAAAATCCGTCAGAACTTCAGAGTACAATGATATTTTCGGACGTTTCACGGAAATTTATCAGGAGAAAGGCAAGGTATACTAATGCAGGAAGTGAGAGGAATAGAAATCAATGAAGTAAAAAAGCCGGAGATGGAAAACTATAAAAACATTAAACCGGAAAACGGAATGAATGTAGAAAAAGCAAAGGAATTTTGGAATGAGTTTTTCGATAAGACGGTAGAAAAGGTTTCAGATAAACTGGTCGGTAAAGAATTTGGAACAAATTATCATGCGGAAAGACATATGATTATGCATACTCCGGTAGAAGATTCTGCAAAAGGCTATTGGACTGGAGGAAGAGGAAATTCGAAGTTTATTCCAAATGAAAATACAGAAGCAGGTATGAGGGCAAAAGCCAAATTGGCTGAATATGGTCTGAAGGGAATCAGATATAAAAACGGGGAAGCAGATTTTTCAAGGTGTTCCGAGACTACGGTAGTTATTGAACATATGACAAGTAACAGAGATGATAATTTTGATCAGGCAGATGTGAAATGTGCTGAACAGTGGAATCTTGAATCCAGAGATGGAAGAAATGATTGGAAGGCTAGAGATGTGAGTAAATGGAGATATGAAAATAATTACTCTTGGCATGAACGCTGTGATACAAAAAGCATGGATTTAGTATCACAGGATATTCATAATTCGACATTTAGTCATTCAGGAGGGGTATCTGAATGTAAAGTAAAAGAAGGAATTAGTAACGGAGGAGAATTTGATGATTAAAGAAAAAATAATTTTATGGAATCGAGAATTTGATCTGTCAATTAAGTATAGCTGCTATCCGGGCGAAGAGGTTACTGCTATTCAACAAGAAGCAAAAAAGGAATTTTGTTCAAATACATCTGTTGCCATGGAAGCATTAGGAGAAATAAAACACTATATTGAAAGAACATCGGATACAGATGTGAAAGCAGAAAAAATTGATAATATTTTTAAATATGTGATACCTAAAAGAATTTTTATCCCGAGAACGGATAAAAAGATTGTGGCTATTCTTTGCGACTATAAATTTGATATGGAGAATGGGATAGCTGTGGTTTTTGAAAATGAAAAATTTAAAGAGATAGGGGTACAAGACATTATTCTTTAATATGGGATTTAAAAAACAGTATGAAAAAATTTTATACTATAGAAGTTGGAGGATATAATATTATGAAAATCAGAACTGCAACCATAAACGATTTATCCCAAATTGCTGCTGTAGAATCCGAGTGCTTCCCGCCAGCCGAAGCCGCCACAAAAGAAGAATTTGCCGACCGTCTTCACCATTACGCCAACCACTTCTGGCTGATGTTTGACGAACAAAACAACAACAAACTGGTGGCTTTTGTCGACGGTTTTGCCACCAATGAACCGGATCTGACCGATGAAATGTATGAAAAAGCTTCCATGCACGACGAAACCGGTGCCTGGCAGATGATTTTCGGGGTAAATACAATCCCGGCTTATCGAAGACGTGGACTGGCAGGACAGCTGCTGGAGCAGGCAATCGAAGATGCCAGAAACCAGGGAAGAAGAGGACTGGTGCTTACATGTAAAGATGCACTGGTTTCTTACTATTCCAAATTTGGTTTTAAAAATGAAGGAGTAACAGACAAATCTGTCCATGGTGATGTTGTCTGGAATCAGATGCGTCTGACCTTTTAATCGAAGTTAACAGAAACTAACTACCCGCTTTACACAGATTTAACGAAAACCATACAATACCATGATAGAGCCATATGCGTTCTCCCGCTATACTGTAAACCGTAAATGAATTATACAGATTCATAACAGAGATTTTACAGATGATTTCAAAAATCGAGCAGCAGACAGCTGCCGGAAAAGGGAGAACACAAAATGAATGAAAATGTAAAAGTAGTATTTGGGCTGATTGGTGGGTTGGCGCTGTTCCTTTATGGAATGAACAGTATGAGTGATGCGCTGCAAAAGGCAGCCGGAGAAAAGATGAAGAAGATTCTGGAATTTCTTACGAAGAATCCGATCATGGGAGCGCTGGCCGGAGCCCTGGTTACGGCTGTGTTACAGAGCAGTTCGGCAACTACCGTTATGGTCATCGGCTTTGTAAGTGCCGGACTGATGAGTCTGCCACAGGCGATTTCCGTTATCTTTGGTGCTAATATCGGTACGACGATGACTGCCCAGCTGATGGCATTCAAAATCAGTGATTACATTTATCCGTTGATCTTCATCGGATTCATGCTGAACTTCTTAGGGAAAAAAGAAAAGGTTAAAAATATTGGTATGGTTATCTTTTCTTTCGGACTTTTGTTCGAAGGAATCGAGATCATGGGCAGCGTTATGAAACCACTGGCAGGAAGCCCGATCTTTGTAGATCTGATGGGAAAAGTATCTTCTATTCCGGTGCTGGGTGTTGTCCTCGGTGCGGTGATGACTCTGGTGGTACAGAGTTCCTCTGCAACGATCGCAGTCCTTCAGAGCTTTGCTTCCCAGGCAGGACCGGACGGTGTCAGCAGCGTGATCGGACTGACCGGAGCCATCCCGATTTTGCTTGGCGATAACATTGGTACGACAATTACAGCACTTTTAGCATCTATCGGACAGTCTAAAGATGCAAAACGAACAGCAATCGCGCACAGCATTTTCAATATCACGGGTACCTGCGTATTTATCTGGATCATTCCGTGGTTTGCACAATTTGTACGTTATATCTCTCCAAAAGGAAATGAGATCGATGTGATCTCCCGCCAGATTGCCAATGCACATACGACATTCAACGTGGTCTGTACACTGGTATGGCTGCCGCTGATCCCGCTCATGGTGAAGATTGTTACCACGATTATCCGTGGAAGAGATAAGAATACCGGTGTGGTTTATGAACCGAAATATCTGGATAACAAGGTAATTGATCAGCCGGTGGCTGCTATGTATCTGGTATCTCAGGAACTGGAAAATCTGACAGGATTTGCCGTACATATGCTGAACAGCCTGAAAGGTTCTCTGAATCAGAAAAAGACCTCAGCTGCATATGAAAAATTCAAAAATCAGCTGGATATCGTCCAGCACCTGCAGGAAGAAATCACGGACTATATCACCAAATTGTTTTCCAGCGGTAATCTGACAGAGCTTCAGTCTGAACAAACAGCAGGACTTCTGTATGTAACCAACAATATCGAACGTATCGCCGACCGTTGTCAGGATATCGACAGCATCTGGATAAAAATCCAGGACGATGGCATGAGCTTTTCCGAGGAAGCCGGCAAGGAAATTGAAAATTGCATCAATGTCCTTCTGGATCTGCTGCGCTTGGCGATGACAGCCGTAAAAGAGGGCAGTGAAGAGGAAGCGGAACTGGTATTCAAAAATAAAAAGAAATTGCATAAAGCAGAAAAGAAATTCAACAAAGCCCACTTGAACCGCGTAAAGAATCAGAAATGCGATCCGGCGATGACCGGCTGCTTCTCCGGCATCCTCTACAATCTGGACCGAGCTGCCGACAACTGCGTAAGTATCGCAGAAGAAGCACTGGATAACCAGGGATTCGTAAAATTAGGCGAAGCCGCCAGAAACTTTGTGGCACCGGCTGCGGTTGTAGAGGCTGTGTAAGAGATAATAATAGTAATAAAAAATATATAATTTAAGAGGAACAGAGTATTTTTGATTTTGAGATACAACAAAATTTGAAAATACTCTGTTTTTGGTTGTTTGAGCAATGAACGAAAATCTTTTCCTTCATAAGAAACTGGTGATTAACGCGGTGGCTGAAGATGGAATTAAAATTGCAAATTTTATTTGATGTGATATGATTTTTATAGATAACATATTATCCAAAACAAGTAAAAAATCCAGATTTTGGATAATATATGATCCATAGAAAGGAAAAATCAACATGTCAAACTATGAAACGATGAAAGACCGTATGTCCTCCCATTTCCTGGAATACGATCAGGAAAAAATGATCCGGAAATTTGCTCTGGATCATGATGAAAAGTATCTCTATATTTTCTTTGTAGGAAGAAAATACCGGATTAACCGCATCACCGGAGGAATCACCTGGTCTGTGGATGAATTCCAGACGGAAGAAAATGCAAATTACAACGAAGCCATGACAATCTACGATGTCCTGTGTAATTCCAAAGAATACTGTCATCCCGCCCATGAATGGGTTCATATCGGTAGCCTTTCTACGGTGCGGGGAGGAAATCTGGCAAATGACAGTAACTTTTTCAGGGATGCAGGAAAGAAATTCGATGGAAAGACTGCAGAACTGGCAAAAGCCTGCGAGCGGCTGCATGGGATCAGGCTGGAAAAAGGCGATGTGGCTTACCAGCTGGAACTGTTTTCGTTTCTTCCCGTTATACTGAGATTCTGGGAATCCGATGACGAATTCCCGGCGAGTTTGCAGGTGCTGGTGGACCGGAACATTCTGGAGTATATGCATTATGAGACGGTGATGTTTGCGATTGGGCATTTGCTGGAGAGAGTGGGAGAAGAGATGGAGTGAGCGTAGAGAACAGGTTGCTATAAACCGCTATTATCTGGAAGAACGACAGTAGCGGTTTTATTTCAGTGTATATCAATAATTGGTCCAGTGGATCAATTTTGATTATGGAAAGAAACATCTGGAAAACAATATGAATTAGGAAAAACAAATAAAAATTTGTCGGGAAATGTCGAGTAAAATAGCAAAATACACTATAAAATGTCGAAAAACTTTGGAAACATTACCTGCTATATGCTATAATGTAACATAATACATCATTTTTAATACGAATTTAAAAATAACAAATGGAGACAGAGAATATGGTGAGAGCAGCAGAGAACGATAATTTTCTGATACAGCATACAGACTTTTCTTTGCGAGAACAGGTGAATTACCCGAATGGTGGATATTCGAGATTTTATGATAATGGCACCGATATGGTCATTATCGATGAGAATATTTGTGATCATACACCGGGTGAGCCTGTTTTTTCTTATATGCTTATTACAGACAAACAGAACAGTTATATCCATCAGTTTAAAAGAGTTTTTCGTTTCTTAGGTTATATACAGTCTGAAGTTGACAGCTATCTTGCTAACGATGAAATGACATTACCTGAAGATTACAGGATAACCGTTGGGGACCGGGCAGAACAGGCGGATGCATCACCTCTGGAGCTCCATTTTGAGGATAGCTTTTCAAATGCCTACGGTATGAATGCGCTCAGATATTTGACACGCGAATATGGAATCTGTGATGAAAACGGAAACAATTATTTTCTCGATTATTTTATCAGAACACAGAATGAAAGATACGCTGTAGAAGAAAATGGACTGAGTTTTCATCATCCACAGATTATCGGAGAAGAAAAATACAAAAAACAGTTGAAGAAACAGAATACCTGTGTTTTATGGGGAATCAAACTATTTCGATTTTCACGGGAAGACTGCGCATTTGAAAACCGAATCGAAGATGATATCAAACAATACTTTGGAAAAGATACCGCAGCATTTGTCGATGATGGATTGAAAATCGACAGAAAAGTGGAATTGTATGAACACCAGACGGTCAGTTTACAGGAAATACGGAAGCGTAGAATGGCGGGTATTAAAGCATTTTTGATTGTATTGCCAACGGCATCCGGAAAATCCAGGATTGTAGAGGAAGATTTGCATGAATTTGCAAAAGAAAAGCCGAAATTCAGAGGGTTGATACTGGTTCCAAGAACTACTATTCTTGTAGACTGGAAGGAGCGAATACAGGAATCTGTACCGGAACTGGAAGAAAAAATTGAGATCAGAACATACGACTATATGTGCAGACATTATATGGAATTCCCAGCGGACTATTACAATTATATCGTAGTGGACGAGGCACATCATGCGGTGGCACCAATGCTGAAAAGAGTGATCCAGTATTATCATGCGGATTTTACAGTTGGACTTACCGCGACGGATCAACGACCGGATAAGAAGAAACTGGAAACTGTTTTCGGAAGCTATTCTACTTCGCTATCCTTGAAAGAAGCCATGGAAAAAGGAATCGTTGCCCGGGCAAATGTTTACCGGATTGAGACAAATATCGATCTTTCAAAAGTCAGATTCAATGGTAAAGATTATATCAATGCGGATCTTGAAAAGAAAATACGGGTTACTTCAAGAAATGATCTGATTGTCGATGTCCTTCAGGAGTATTTTGGTGAGGGAGAAGCTGCCTGGCGGCAGGGAATCATCTTTTGTGTCAATGTTGCACATGCAAATGAAATGGCGAAACTGCTCAATAAAGCCAATATTACAGCAGTCAGCTACACCGGGAAGACAAAAAATCAGGCGGCTGTTATGGCAGCTTTTAAACAGAAGAAAATCCGTTTTTTATGTACGTGCGATATGATTTCAGAAGGATGGGATTATCCGGAACTGGGGATTCTGGTTATGGCAAGACCTACACTATCCAAGATTCTTTATCTGCAACAGATTGGAAGAGGACTGCGGAAAACGGATACAAAGAAAAATATTATCGTTATCGATGTGGTGGACGAGTATGGTGCAATGATCAAAGCCTGTAATATGCACACGATCTTTGCCAATCCATATTATGTACCATTTGGAGATATTATAAAGACAGATTATACACCCGGAGATATGGTTGTTATCGATGGGCTGGAAGAAAGAATTGAACGCATTATGGAAGTCGATATCAATTCTTTTGAGGAAAAATATGGCGATTATCTCAGCCAGGAACAGGTTGCCAGAGAATATTTTGTCAGTACCGGAACCGTGACAAGCTGGATCAAAAAGAAAAAAATCGCGCCAAGTGTAGAATACCGGTTCGGCAACAAATCCATTTACCTGTTCAGTCCGGACGATGTCGAAAAATATCGGAAAGAATTAAACATCAAAGAACATAACGACAGTACGATCAAAGAAGATTTCTTTGAATTTCTGGAAGAAAGAGATTATTCACTTTCCTATAAAATGCCTTTTCTGTTGGCGGTTGTGAAACATATAGATGCTATCGGAGACGCAAAAATAGAAGATGTTCTGGATGATTATATTGCCTTTTATCAGGACAGATTAGCCAGAGGACTCCAGGTAGATCGAAACACCTGCCCATATAATGAAAAAATGCTGAAAGACCGGAAAGCGGTGCAGAGAAATATGCTTACGAATCCATTTGAAAAATTTGAGAGAAAGAGATTCTTGTATTATTCGAAGGATCTGAGTGTGATTTCGATGAATCATGCGCTGTTTGAGCAGATGAAAGAGGAAGATTGGGAAAGAGTGCGGAGACAGATGAGGGAAGATTTGCGGAAGTATTATGAAGGGATGAGATAAAAAAGGTTTTGAATAATAGTACGTTTAGAAAAGAGGTAGAATCATGTTATTGGAAACAGTAAGTAGTTTAGTTGCATCAGTAGGTGTAAAGAAAGCTATAGAAGAAAGTATTAAAAATATTATTAGTTCAGCAGTCTGTGAAATTACTAAAGGAATGAAAATATATGCTAAAAAAAATGAATTTGAACAGGCAATTATTGATTATATAATAAATAGTTATGAAGAACATTTATATATGAATACTATTGTATTTGGAAATGCAAAAAAAACAATATTTGAATTATATGAGCCATTAACGATTGTTAAAGATGAATTTTCACAAGAGATTACAAAGAAAGAAAAATATGTAATTGATGGAGATATAGATTTTGTGAAAAAATATAAAAACATTCTTATTGAAGATACTGCAGGAATGGGAAAATCTACAATTGTAAAATATCTGACAATTGCTTGTTTGACAGAAGATGGAATATTACCGTTTGTAATAGAATTGAGAAATTTGAAAGAAGAAACAATTATAAACTACATAAAAGCACAAATACAATCGTTATCATATGAGTTAGATACAAAAGATGTGGCAAAATTTTTGGAAAATGGTAAACACATATTTTTATTCGATGGGTATGATGAGATAGAAGATAAGTATAAGTCGCAGGTTGCTAAGCAAATCAAAAAATTTGTAGCAACTGTTAATGAAAGCTTTTTTATAATAACTTCGAGGAAAGAAGACGGATTGACAGCTTTTGGAAATTTTCAAAAATTTAGTATTCAGGATTTAACAATAGATGAAGCATATGATTTAATAAAAAAGTACGATAATAATGGAGAACTATCAAATGTATTAATAAAAAAAATAAAATATGAACGTAATTTAAAAAATACAAGAGAATTACTAAAAAATCCTCTTTTAGTATCATTATTATATAAAACGTTTGAGTATGGTAATGAAATACCGTATAAAAAAACAGAATTTTACGCATTAATTTTTGATGCATTATTTGATAAGCATGATAAAACAAAGGGAAATGAGTATCAGCATGAAAAGAGATCGCGGCTAGATAGTAGTGAATTTAATCATATATTAAGAGCTGTTGGATTTGTTTGCTTACAAAATGATACGATAGAGTATTCTAAAAATGATTTGAAAGATATTATAAATCGAGTTTTAGAAAAAATGAGATGGATAAAATGTGGTGTCGATGATATTTATTATGACTTGACACATGTGGTACCTTATTTTCAAGAATACAATCAAAAAATAAAATGGGTTCATAAATCATTCATGGAGTATTTTGCAGCAAACTATATATATTTAGATAAGACAGATAAAAAAAGTATTTTGAAATATATGGCATCGAATGCATCAAAATATAGTAATGTTTTGGATTTTTATTATGATTTGGATTTGAAAAATTTTAGAAGAATAATAATACAACCTATATTGAAATCATTTACTGAGTGTTGCAGAAAACAATTTAACAATGAATATTTTAGTGAAATTGATGATAAAGAAAAACAGATTAGAGTAAGTTTATCATTGATGTGTGATCGATTCTTACTAAAGGATAGAGAAATTTCTTATGATTCAGTTACAAGGGAAGATAACATGTTCTATATATTAAAAAAGTGGAATTTAAATTGGGGTAAAAGTGGTGGAGATATTGAAAGTGTAATTTTCGGATGGAAAGATTATGTGTATATAGTTAATAAACAAGAAAAAGAGACGCTCATTAATGAAAATATACTTGATTTTTTACAATATAAGCATGTTGATATTTTTATTAAGAAGAAAATAAATCATAATGCTGAATTAGGTTTTGCAATAGAAGATGGAGTGTATGAGTTGAATGAAAATACATATAATCCGTTGAATTTTAAAGAAAATTTCAAAAAATTGAATGATTTCATGTGTAGTAAAATGTTAGGACCAATATTAGATTATGATAAAGCATTAAAACTATTAAATGATATAGAAAATGAATCTTGCGAAGATGTAAATAACTTGTTTGCTCTTTAAATTATAAATAAAAG
>ERZ779820.667-NODE-667-length-23064-cov-6.739276_pt1 | contig 23064 bp, 22 predicted proteins | sample MGYA00511563_ERZ779820 | MGnify/ENA primary metagenome ERZ779820 (study PRJEB29588, sample SAMEA1964852) | human gut metagenome | biome: human gut; feature: human-associated habitat; material: faeces | place: Denmark | collected 2008/2010 ...
CGCGTAAGCGCGGGTTTGTGAGTCTGAGAAGTTTGTGAGTCTGCAAAATTTATAAATCTACAAAACAAGGCCCATGCAGGCTGCCGGTACGGCAGCGGCATGGGCCTTTTCCATTTGAAAATTTCAAACCATGAGAATTTATCTCATCTCATTCAAAATATCCAGATCCGACACAGGTTTGATCATATAGTTATCAATGATATTCTTCTCTTTCGCCTCTGCCAGTTCCCGGTCTACCTGGTTGGCCATGATCAGGCGGAGCATTCCATTATATCTTCCCTTAACAGACATACAGAAATCTACAGCGGAATTTCCGTCAATGAACTGTTCTACAACCAGAGCATCAAAAAGGTATGATTTCAATTTTTCTGCGGCTTCTTTAAAATCCATAACACAGGTGACCTGTATATCCCGTTTTGAGAAGTTGCGTTCTAAGAGACGGAGTACCTTAGGATTATCATCCACGATCAGCAATGAGATTTTTTCTCCTGACTGTTCTGAGAGATTTTTTCTCACACCATCCAGCGCATCCTGGACAGACGGGGCAAAGCTGCTGTTTCCATCTGGTACAGATGCAGGAAAGTACAGATGGAATACAGAACCGACGCCAGGTGCGCTTTCCGCATTTACCACGCCTCTGTGAGAAGTGACGATCTGTTCTGTAAGGGCCAGCCCAAGTCCTGTTCCTTTTCCACCTTTTTTAGTAGTAAAGAAAGGATCAAAGATCTGCTTTAATACATCCGGACTCATACCGCAGCCATTGTCCCGTATATCAATGCGCACATACTGATCCCAGGCATTTTCATTTCCAATAGGAAGATCCGGATCCAGATCCTTTTTATCTAACAGAATGGCAGATACCTCGATCTCACCGGTTTCATGTCCAATGGCATGGATGGCATTGACGCCAATATTTAAGATCACCTGATTTAACTGGGTCTCGTTTCCTACGATGGTAACACCTGGAAGGTTAATATTTTCTTTCAGTTCAATATTATCCGGACATACGGAGCGGACCATTTTCAAAGCACGTTTAAATACTCGGTCAGCGTCTAAAGTCTTAAAGGCAGTTTCCATATTTTTGCGGCTGAGAGAAGAAATCTGCTGTATGATCTCCTTGGCTTTTACAGAAGCATCATAAATTTCTTTGGCACTGTCATAGTTGTCGGAGCCTTCCGGAAGATCCATCATGAGAAATTCCGCATAGCCCATGATGGGTGTCAGCAGGTTATTAAATTCATGGGCAATACCGCCGGTCATGGTTCCCATGATCTGTAAACGCTGCTGGTGGGCAATGGTTTCCTCACTTTGGTGCATTCGCTCTAAGATCCCGTTTAATTCTGTTAAATAAGAGATCTGCTGACGGTCCTTTCTGCTCTTTAACATCAGATGGAAAATATAGGAAGCAGCAGCAAGAATGGTAAAAAGAACACCTGTAAATACAAAAAGCAGTTTTAAGGCGCCTTTTTCCAAAGGTACATACATATCACTCTGGTCCATAACAGCGCTGACAATGATAAAATCATCCCCAATATAGGCAGGGGTATAGGCGCTGACTTTCTCCACTCCCGGGGCACCTGGTTTGGTCCACCAGTAGGAATAATATTCATCCACAGCCGTCAGTCCCTGTTTTTGCCGGTCGATCATATTGCTGAGACTGGTGAGATTTTTTCCGGGAAACATTTTTTCACGTCCGTTTATTACATCAATTCCCCATTGCTCCAGCTGTGGATGCATCAGTACGATGCCATTGTGGTCTTTTAATATGAAATAACCGTTGGTTCCTACATTTAAGGGGCGTATGGCCTTATTGTAATAGGCCATGCCATTTAAGATCATGGAAATGGTTTCTCCGGTGTCGGTTTCGTAGTGGAGCATAAGATAGTGACTTTCATTTCCAATCTTTACCAGTCTGAAACACATCTGATCATCGATTTTTGACTCAGAAAGTGTCTCTTCCGGCTCATTGTCTGTACCGGATGTCAGGATGGTTTCTCCTTTTTTCTTGATGATAACATCCTGGACTACAGGACCATGCTCTTTTACATAAGTATCCCAGAGCGTTTCCCGTTCCTGTTCGTTTAAAGTATGGCTGCAGCTCCACATGCTTCTTATGTCAGATGCATATTCGCTGATGGTTTCTTCCAGACGTCCGGAAAGGCTTTCCACTGCTAAAAGCATCTGATCTTTCTGATTGCGCACAGCGGAGTTGCGGTATTCTTTCCAGATCCCGTTGCCGACGCATAAAAGTGCCAGGATAGCAGCAGCTAAAAATGCCGCAACCAGATAGAAGCGGCTGTTTTTCTTTAATGAGTCCATAGACAGGAAACGATTTTCTTTGCAGTTTTCATTCTTTTCCATATAAGCGATCATGTCCTTTCAGGTTGACTTGCTTCTTTGGTAATATTATAATGAATTTAATGCATATATGCAAAAGTTTTATGATAATTCCACGAAATCACACAAGAATAGGAAAAGAAACATGGCAGATAAAGTACTGATCGTTGATGACGACATTTCTATTTGTAAATTACTGGAAAAAGTAATGCACAGCAATGAACTTGATACAGAAGTGGCAGGAAGCGGAAAAGAAGCCCTGGAGCTGTTAAAACACCACACATATGATGTGATCCTTATGGATATCATGCTGGGAGATATGGAAGGTTTTGATGTGATCAAAGAACTTCGTGCAAGCGGGATCCAGACACCGGTGATGATCGTCAGCGGGCGAAATGAGGATTATGACTCTTTATATGGTCTTTCTATTGGAGCTGATGACTATATTACAAAGCCTTTCAGACCGTTGGTCCTTGGGGCAAAGGTAAAGGCTTTGATCCGCCGTACCAAAAATATGGGAAATCATTCCGATACCATTCAGTGCGGTCCTTTCACCTACGAAAGTTCTACCATGCGTTTTTATAAAGATGGGGAAGAATTGATCTTATCTTCTAAAGAAAGCGCGCTGCTTTTATTATTTATTAAGCATCCGGGCCAGGTATATACAAAAGACATGATCTACGAGCAGGTATGGGGAACCACCATCGCCATTGATGACAATGCCATTATGGTCTATATCAACCGTCTGCGCAGCAAGATCGAAAAAGACAGGCAGAAACCAGAGCATATTATTACGGTACGCGGGATGGGATATCGGTTCCTCCCGTAAATGTACGAAGATTAATACAAACCTTAACAAATTGTAAGATAAATCCCTTATACCTGTAAGGTTGCCTCGATATACTCATTTACAGATAGAAACATGACATAAAAATGTAAAGGAGAGAAAGAGTATGTCAGAGGTTGTAGTAGGTCTTCTTGGTTTTGCCTGTATCGTTGCTATCGTTGTAACACTTTTTAAGAGCAAAACCCTTCCCAGCATCGCATTTATCATCTTCCCGATGATCCTGGGAGCAATTCTTGTATTTGGCGGTTACTATTCATGGGAAAACATTGGTAAGCTGATCAAAAGCGGTTTTTCCAGCACAGGTCCAACAGCGGCACTGTTCGTATTCAGCGTTCTGTACTTCGGTATCATGACCGATGCAGGAATGTTTGATGTAATTATCGGAAAGTTAATGCTGTTAGTTAAGGACAATGTCATTGGCGTCTGTGTCATGACCTGTATCATTGCCCTGATCGGGCATCTGGATGGCGGCGGCGCTTCCACTTTCTGTATCGTAGTTCCGGCTATGCTTCCTGTTTACAAGAAGATGCATATGCGTCCGGCAACATTACTTCGTATTGCAGTTATTTCCATGGGTGTTTTAAACCTGATGCCATGGGCTGGTCCTACTATGAGAGCAGCAACCGTTCTTGGTATTGAGGCAGGTTCCTTATGGCAGACTCTTTTACCGATCCAGGCATGTGGTATCGTACTGGCACTGGTTGTTGCAGTATTAAACGGTATCATTGAGCAGAAGAGAGGCGCTGGTTTAAATGGTAAGCTGGCGAAAGAAGCAGCTCATCTGAGCGTAGAAGAAGTAGCTGCAGCTGATGCGGAAAATAAAGATCTGGCTCGTCCAAAACTGTTTGTATTCAACGTTATTTTAACCATTGCAGTTATCGCACTGTTAATTAAAGACATATTTCCAAGCTATGTTCCTTTCATGCTGGGTGTTGCAATTGCAATTCTGGTAAACTACCCAGGCGCAAAGATGCAGAAAAAGATCATCAACCTTCATGCAGGTCCGGCTCTGATGATGTGCTCTACCTTAATGGGTGCAGCTGTATTAATGGGTATCCTGGTTAAGGACATTGAAGGTGTAAACAGTGTTATCACCTGTATGTCAAACCTGATCAGCAGCATTTTACCGGCAGCACTTGGACAGCATCTGCCATTAGTAATTGGTATCTTAAGTGTACCGTTAGCACTGGCTTTCGATACAGACAGCTACTTCTACGGAATGCTTCCTGTTATGATCGGAATTGGCGAAGGATTTGGCGTTGGAGCAATGCCGATCGCAGTTGCCATGGTTGTATGCCGTAACTGTGCAACCTTTATCAGCCCAATGGTACCTGCAACTTTATTAGGTGTAGGTCTGGCAGATGTAGATATCAAAGACCATATTAAATTCAGCTTCCTGTGGGTATGGGGCTTCAGTATCATCTGTATGCTTATTGGAGCAATTGTAGGAATTATTCCATTATAATCCTATAACAGATCATTACATAAAATCAGATAGATAAATTTAAAATTCAAATCCTCCCCCATAAAGGAGCTGCTGCAGGCGTATCGTTGCGGCAGCTCCTTTGTTTATAATGCATATCAGGAACGCACTGGTGGTCTGTTTGCATATTTTAAATGTATTGACTTTCCGTTCAAATCTGCCTAATATTAAAACCAGGTCAGATTTCACGAAGAGATCGTGAAATAGCAAGGAGATAAAGGATTATGACAAAAGATCTGACAACTGGAAAGATCATGCCTATTCTGGTGAAATTTACCATTCCACTGGTTTTGGGAAATCTGTTCCAGCTGACGTACAATGCAGTAGACAGCATTATTGTAGGACATTTTGTAGGAAAAGAGGCACTGGCAGCGGTTGGTATCTGCAACCCGATCACAACACTTATGATCTTATTCTTAAATGGTCTGTGCATGGGAGCTGCTATTTTAATGGGAATGCAGTATGGAGCCAAAGACTATGATACCCTGCACCGCCAGATCAGCACCACCATGCTTTCAGGAGTGGTCTTTTCTGTTACATTGACTGTGCTCTGTGTTATTTTTGCAGTGCCTATGTTAAAACTGATCCAGGTAGATCCGTCTATTATGGATCTGACAGCAGAATACCTGCGGATCATATTCTGGGGATTGATGTTTACATTTTTATATAACTTCTTTTCCAGTACCTTAAGGGCATTGGGAGACAGTAATTCCCCGCTGTATTTCCTGATCATCAGTGCCGTGTTAAATGTATTTGGCGATCTGTTTTTCGTTATCGTTTTAAAGGATGGAAGCAGGGGCTGTGCTATTTCCACGGTATTAAGTGAAGCTTTATGCAGCCTGTTTTGTGTGATCTATATCCAGAAAAAAGTGCCTCTTCTGCGTCTTGGAAAAAAATGGCTGGTATTTGACAGCCGTCTTTTAAAGAAGACCATTGCCTTTGGCTGGGCATCTGCCATGCAGCAGGCAACTGTGCAGCTTGGAAAGATCGGTATCCAGGCGATCGTAAATACCATGGGCGTATCTGTTTCAGCCGCATTTGCGGTTGTCAACCGTATTGACGATTTTGCTTATACACCGGAGCAGAACATTGCTCATGCCATGACTGCCCTTATGGCCCAGAATAAGGGAGCCGGAAAGATCGACCGCATGAAAGAAGGGTTCCGCTGCGGCATCATACTGGAGACCATTTACGGTATCCTGATCTTTATCATCTGTTTTGCGCTTGCAAGACCTCTTATGATGATGTTTGTAAAAGATGAAGAGGTTATTGGACATGGTGTAACTTATCTGCACCTGATTTCTGTAATGTACCTGCTTCCGGCTCTTACCAATGGTATCCAGGGATTTTTCCGTGGCATCGGAGATCTGAAGATCACATTAATAAGCAGCTTTATCAACATGGCGCTGCGTGTTCTGGCAGCTGCGCCTTTAGTATTTATATGGAAAATGGGAATCGAAGCACTGCCATATTCCTATCTGGCTGGCTGGATCGGAATGCTGGTTGCAGAGACACCATTACTTTTAAAGACGTATAAGACCTGGGGAAAGAAAGGAGAAACACCATGTTAGAAGGAAGACCATTAAAAGGATATGAACTGGAGCGTTTGAAAGAATTCTTAAAGTCCATGGACCTGGATTATGATACAGGAATTGAATACAGCATCTGCCTGGAAGATGAGGATTACCGCATTATTGCAGCTGGTTCTGTAGAGGAAAATGTATTAAAATGCATTGCCATTTCTCCGGATCATCAGGGAGAAGGGCTGTCCGGCACTATTATTTCCCACCTGACCCAGTATGAGTTTGAAAAGGGCAGAAGTCATTTATTAATGTATACAAAACCGAAAAACCAGGCTATGTTTGAGGACCTGGGTTTTTATACCATTTTAAAGACAGACCGGGTTTTGTTTATGGAAAATAAAAAGACAGGTTTTACAGATTTTATGGAAAAAGTAAAGGCAGAAAGTCCGGAGGATGCCTTAAAAGAAGGAAAAGTCATTGGTGCGATCGTAGCAAATTGCAATCCATTTACACTGGGACACCGCTATCTTATAGAAACTGCTTTAAAACAGTGTGATTATCTCCATCTGTTCGTGCTTTCTGATAAGCGTACCTTTTACAGTGCCTCTGAGCGTTATGAAATGGTGAAAGAAGGTGTAAAGGATCTGGACCGGGTGATCTTACATCAGACTTCTGATTATATTATTTCTGCAGCTACCTTTCCAACCTACTTTATGAAGGAAAAAACAGAGGCAGGAAAGGCAAACTGCCGCCTTGATCTGGAATTATTTGGAAAAAGGATCGCGCCGGAATTACACATTACAAAGCGCTTTGTGGGAACAGAGCCAAACTGTGCTGTTACGGACTGTTATAATGTGACTATGAAAGAGGTCCTTCCGGGATTGGGAATTGAAGTAACAGAGATTCAAAGAAAAGAACAGGAAGGAACCGCTATCAGCGCTTCCAGGGTGCGTCAGGCAGTAAAAGAAGGCAAAACAGAAGAGATCCGGGGCCTGGTACCGGAAAGTACCTGGGAGCATATTTCTAAGAAGGCATGACTTAAAAAACAGGAAAGAACCGGAAAAGACAGGAAATATATAAAGCAAATATAAAAAACAATGTCATAAAAATGACAGGAGAATGATCATGACAAAAGAAGAACTTGCCCTTGTTATCATAGACCGTCTGAAAAAAGAATATCCCGATGCAGGCTGCACCTTAGACTACAATCAGGCCTGGAAACTGCTTGTCAGCGTCCGTTTAGCAGCCCAGTGTACAGACGCCAGAGTCAATATCGTAGTGGAAGACCTGTATAAAAAGTTTCCAGATGTAAATTCCCTGGCAGATGCACCGGTGGAAGAGATTGAAGCTATTGTAAAGCCATGTGGCCTGGGACACAGCAAGGCAAGGGATATCAAAGCCTGTATGACCCGGTTAAAAGAAGATTATAACGGGAATGTTCCTGATGATTTTAATGCTCTTTTAAAGCTGCCGGGAGTAGGCAGAAAAAGCGCCAATCTGATCATGGGAGATGTGTTTGGAAAACCTGCCATTGTAACAGATACCCATTGTATCCGTCTGGTAAACCGTATGGGATTGGTAGATGGCATCAAAGAGCCGAAAAAGGTGGAAATGGCCCTCTGGAAATTAGTACCGCCGGAAGAAGGAAGCGACTTCTGCCACCGCCTGGTGTACCATGGAAGAGCAGTCTGCAGCGCAAGGACAAAGCCGGACTGTGAACATTGCTGCGTAAAGGACGTGTGTGTTACTGCGTGTGGGGTAGGCACTTTTGGAACCGAAAGTGCCGTACGATAAAGTAATGGTTGTGAGAATTTGCCGTATTTAAATGCGGAGCCACGGCAAATTCTGTTGCTGGTCATGCAACGCATGAACAGTAACACGTGTGTGAAAAAGTGGGCGTAGAAGGCTGAAAAATGCCCTGTTAAGAAGCAATAAAAAATACGCTAAAAAGCTGTTAATACAATTTAATAAAAAGACAAAATAGTCTTGCAGAAGGCAAAAATTGTCCAGAGAAATCCCTCTCTTTTTTTATTATACTTAGTGCATAAGTTTCAAGAAGATCGACGCCGGGAAAGCTGCTGTTGGCAGATATGACAGGTAAACGATCTGAGATGAGAACAAAATCCAGTATAAAGAAGAGAGGGATATTTTTATGAAAGGGATCATGAAAAAAGCGGTTTTCCTTGCAGCTGCCGGTATGACGGCGCTGGCGCTTTCCGGATGTTCAGCGGGCAGTGGCGGAAAGCGGATCGTGCGTATTTCCCATGCGCAGTCTGAAACACATCCGGAGCATCTGGGGCTTTTAGCATTTAAGGAATATGTGGAAGAACGACTGGGAGATAAATACGAGGTACAGATCTTTCCAAATGAATTGTTAGGATCAGCACAGAAAGCCATTGAGCTGACACAGACAGGGGCGATTGATTTCGTTGTGGTACTGCCAATCTGGAAACTTTTGCCAGTGTATACGAGATCTTCAGTATGCCGTATCTGTTTGACTCTGAAGAGGTTTACAAGTCCGTAATGGAAGACTCCGATTACATGGAAAATGTATACGAGTCCACAGACGAGGCAGGTTTCCGTGTGGTTACCTGGTACAATGCAGGAACCAGAAACTTTTATGCAAAAACACCTATTAATACACCGGATGATCTGAAAGGCAAAAAGATCCGTGTACAGCAGAGTCCTGCCAGCGTTGCCATGGCAAATGCTTTTGGTGCAGCAGCAGCTCCCATGGGCTTTGGCGAGGTTTATACAGCCATTCAGCAGGGCGTGATCGATGGAGCAGAGAACAACGAGCTGGCGCTGACCAACAATAAGCACGGCGAAGTTTGCAAAATATTATACATACAACAAACATCAGATGGTGCCGGATATGCTGGTTGCAAACCTGAAATTCTTAAACAGCTTAAGCCCGGAAGAATACCAGGTATTTAAAGAGGCAGCCCAAAAGTCCACAGAAGTAGAGCTGGAAGAGTGGGATAAGAGCATTGATGAGGCAAAAAAGATCGCAACTGATGATATGGGAGTGGAATTTATCGATGTGGATGTAAATGCCTTTAAACAGAAGGTACTTCCTCTCCACGAAAAGATGTTAAATGAAAATCCAAAGATCCGTGATCTTTATGAACATATCCAGGAAGCAAATGAGGCAGCAGCCGGAAAGGAAGGCAAGTAATGGAAAATATGCGAAAAGTAAGAAAAACCATGATGAAAGTGCTGGGCTATCTGATCATTTTCCTGTTTATGATGATGACAGCAGTGGGAAGCTACCAGATCATTACAAGATATTTCTTTAACCGGCCAAGTACAGTATCAGAAGAGCTGCTGACCTATTCCTTTACCTGGATGTCCCTTCTGGCGTCTGCCTATGTTTTCGGCAAGAGAGACCATATGAGAATGGGATTTATGGCAGATAAACTGACCGGAAATTTCAGAAAATATCTGGAGGTCATCATTGACCTGTTATCCTTCAGCTTTGCGGCAGTTGTTATGGTATATGGCGGCTGCTCCATTACAAAACTGACCATGATCCAGACTACAGCATCTTTGCGTGTGCCAATGGGGTATATATACGTGATGGTGCCTGTAAGCGGTATCCTTATTATGATTTTTGCGGCTATGAACGCAGTGGAAATGTTCCATCATGAGTTCAAAGAAGCCGGGGAGGTGAGAGTATGACAATCGCAGGACTTTGCGGACTGATTATATTTGTGTTGCTGGCGGTCATGCTGATTGCAGGCGTACCTATTGCTGTCGCATTAGCTGTTTCTTCTATTTGCGCGATCTTACCGGTTTTAAATATGGGTGCAAGCGTACTGACCGGTGCCCAGAGAATTTTCTCCGGTATCTCCGTATTCAGCCTTCTTGCCATTCCTTTCTTTATCCTGGCAGGAAACCTGATAAATAAAGGCGGTATCGCTATCCGTCTTATCAATTTTGCAAAGCTTTTTACAGGCAATATCCCAGGTGCATTAGCCCACACCAATGCAGTGGCAAATATGCTGTTCGGTGCCATTTCCGGTTCCGGTACAGCGGCAGCTTCTGCTATGGGTTCCATTATTGGACCTATTGAAGAGGAAGAAGGTTATGACCGTGATTTCTCTGCAGCAGCCAACATTGCAACTGCTCCTACAGGACTTTTAATTCCTCCAAGTAATGTTATGATCACATTTTCCCTGGTCAGTGGAGGAACCTCTGTAGCAGCTCTTTTCATGGCAGGTTATATCCCGGGTATCCTCTGGGGCCTTGCTTGTATGGTAGTTATCTACGTTTTCGCAAAGAAAAAAGGCTATCGCAGCACAAAGAAATATACTGCTTCTGAAAAGATCAAAGTATTTTTCCAGGCGATCCCATGCCTGTTTATGATCATTGTTGTTATCGGCGGCATTATCTCCGGTATATTTACTGCTACAGAAGGAAGTGTAGTTGCAGTTGTATACAGCATGGTACTGGCAATTTTCTTCTACAAATCCATTAAGCCTTCTGAACTGCCGAAGATCTTCCTTGACAGTGCGGAAATGACGGGTATCATCATTTTCCTGATCGGCGTATCCAGTATTATGAGCTGGGTCATGGCATTTACAGGTATCCCAACTGCAGTAAGTACTGCTATGCTTGGTATCAGCAATAACCGTTACGTGATCCTGTTTATTATCAATATCCTGCTGCTGATCGTAGGTACTTTTATGGACATGACACCGGCGTGCCTGATCTTTACCCCGATCTTTTTGCCGATCTGTCAGGCACTGGGAATGAACACCATTCATTTCGGTATCATGATGATCTTTAACCTGTGTATCGGAACCATTACACCGCCAGTTGGAACTACACTGTTTGTAGGTGTAAAAGTAGGAAAAACAAGGATCGAGCAGGTGATCCAGCCATTGCTTTATTACTTTGGAGCCATCTTTATCGTACTGATGTTAGTTTCCTACATTCCAGCGCTGTCACTTTGGCTGCCGGGACTGCTGGGATATGTATAAAAAATAGGAGATCTGCCTGCTGAGGCAGGTGGAAAGGTGCAGCAGAACAGGCAAGGCGCATAAGACCCCGGAAATTTTATACCCCGGGGTCTTTTTTTGTTGCCAACTTTTTTTGCATATAGTATAATTTCTGATGATACCAGGGGACAAAGTTTGGAAGACCGACGCAAGCTTGCTTGCAGGAGGACTTGCAAAATTGGGACCCGCCAAAAATATGAGTAAGAAGCCATTTTTGTTAAAAAATGAGCGGATTACGAATGTTTTCTAGGATTGCGGGAGCACACAGTGCGGAGCAATCCGGTATCATCAAAAAGACCGAATTACAGGGGACGCAAGGCATTTAGCAATATGCAGTGGCCCTGGTGACAGAAAGGAAGAACGAACATGACAATCAGGATCGGTATTTTAGGTTATGGTAATCTGGGAAAAGGAGTAGAGTGTGCCATTAAGCACAATCCAGATATGGAACTGAAGGCAGTATTTACAAGAAGAGATCCTTCCACCCTTTCCATTCTTACAGAAGGCGCAAAAGTTTATTCAGTGAATGACGCACCTGCAATGAAAGATGAGATCGATGTTCTGATCATCTGCGGCGGCAGCGCTACAGATCTTCCAAAACAGACTCCAGAAATGGCAAAATATTTCAATGTAATTGACAGCTTTGATACACACGCAAGAATTCCGGAACATTTTGAGGCAGTAGATAAGGCAGCAAAGGAAAGCGGCCATATCGGACTGATCTCCGTAGGCTGGGATCCAGGCATGTTCTCCTTAAACCGTCTGTATGCAAATGCTATCCTTCCAGGCGGAAAAGATTATACATTCTGGGGCAAGGGCGTAAGCCAGGGACATTCTGACGCCATCAGACGGATCGCAGGCGTTAAGGATGCAAGACAGTATACCATTCCGGTAGAAAGTGCCTTAGAGGCAGTAAGAAGCGGCAGTGAGCCGGAACTGACTACCAGACAGAAACATACCAGAGAGTGCTTTGTAGTGGCAGAAGAAGGCGCAGATCTTAAGAAGATCGAAGAAGAGATCGTTACCATGCCAAACTACTTTGCCGATTATGATACTACTGTACACTTTATCAGCGAAGAGGAGCTGTTAAGAGACCATGCAGGTATCCCACATGGCGGCTTCGTGATCCGTACAGGAAAGACCGGCTGGAACAATGAAAATTCTCATGTAATTGAATACAGCTTAAAACTTGACTCCAACCCTGAATTTACTTCTTCTGTACTGGCTGCTTATGCAAGAGCTGCATACCGTTTAAGAAAAGAAGGACAGACTGGATGCAAGACTGTATTTGATATTGCACCAGCTTATCTGGCAGCAGAAGACGGAGCATATTTAAGAAAGCACATGCTGTAGGAGAAATACTATGACTTATGTTCAGAGAACCATTTGCCCTTATGACTGTCCAACATCCTGTGGACTGTTAGCAGAAACCGACGGAAAGAAGATCTTACGTGTCAAAGGTGATAAGACCCACCCGGCCAATAAAGGTCTGATCTGTGGGAAGATGCAGCATTATGAGGAGTCCATAAACAGTGAAAAAAGGATCCTTACGCCTCTTCGCCGCACCGGCAAAAAAGGCAGCGGGCAGTTTATGCCCATTACCTGGGAAGAAGCAGGAAATGAGATCGCAGAGCGTTTTCTGAACATATGCAGGGAGGATGGCCCCCAGGCTATCCTTCCCGCTGTCTATTCTGGAGTCATGGGCCAGATCCAGAGAAAGTGCGGGGAAGCATTTTTTAACCGTTTAGGTGCCTGTTCCCTGGTACTGACTCTCTGTGCATCTGCTAAAGGTGCCGGTTACAGTGCCGTTGCCGGAAAAACCGGCTGTCTGGATCCGAGAGAACTGGAAAACAGCGATTTCTTTCTCATCTGGGGAAGCAATATCATGGCTACCAGGCTGCAGATCTTACCTCTTCTTGCCAGAAAACGGAAAGAAGGAAAACAGGTGATCCTGATCGAAGCCTGTGGCAGAGACAGTGCCTCTCTCTGCGACAAAGCGGTCTATATCCGTCCTGGAACAGACGGGGCTTTAGCTCTTGCCATGATGCATGTTCTCTGGCGGGAGCATTTAGAAGATGAGGATTTCTTAAGGAACCAGGCGGATGGTTATGAGCAGTTTTTACCGGAGATCCGGAAAGCTACGCCTGAATGGGCACAGGGCATTACGGGGATCCCTGCTGAGGTGATCGAAGAACTGGCACATGTTTACGGAAAAGCAAAAGCGCCTGCTATTGTACTGGGAAGCGGTCTTTCCCGTTACGGAAACGGTGGAATGACCGTGCGGCTGATCACTATCCTTTCTGCTTTTACAGGAGCCTGGAAGCGGCCAGGCGGTGGCATCTGCGGATGCGACCACAATCTGGGTGATTTTGTTGATACAAAGCGGATCACAAGACCGGATCTCAGAAAAGAACCGGCACGGATCGTAAATATCAACCAGCTTTCATCTGCTTTAAATGCAGAAGGAAAAGATAAGATCAGGGCTTTTTATGTATATGCAGGAAATCCGGTGAATTCTGTATGCAACCAGACGGGGCTTTTAAAGGGAGTTGCGAGGGAAGACCTGTTTACAGTGGTTCATGAGCGGTTTATGACAGATACAGCTCTTTATGCGGACATTATCTTACCGGCCACTTTTTCTGTGGAGCAGACAGACTGCTTTAAGCCATACGGATATGGTACTTTTGCAGTGGCTAATAAAATCATTGATCCGCCGGGACAGTGTAAGAGCAACTGGGATACCTTCTGTTTTCTGGCCGGGAAGTTGGGATTTGAGGAAGATTACTTTAAACAGACAGCAGAAGATGCCCTGGAGGATCTGCTTTCCCATCCCGGAAAGGATCTGGCGCGGCTGTCAGAAGAACAGTGGCAGTTTTTAAGAGAAGGCGGCACGATTTCTGCAGATTTTGCGGATCACTGTGATTTTAAAACACCTTCCGGGAAGTTTATGATCGTAAATAAGTCGTTGAAGGATCCTGTTCCCCACTATATACCGTGTTACGACGGTACATATCCATTCCATCTGATCTCAGTGCCTGACAGTCATACCTTAAATTCTATTTTTTTGGAGCGTGACAGTCTGGTGGAAAACAGAGGCCCCATGTCCCTGTTGCTCCATCCACAGGACGGAGCAGAACTGGGGATCCAGGATGGAGATCCGGTTACAGCCTGGAATGACCTGGCAGAGGTAGAATTTAAGGCTGTGTTTACAGATCAGATCGCCAGAAAAACAGCAGCAGCATCCGGCGTGTACAGCTCCTCTATTACCGGGCAGCGTTTTCAGGTAAATGCCTTAAATCATGAACGCCTGTCTGATATAGGTGAAGCTACGACACTGAATGATAACACCATTAACATAAAAAGGAGTACCTTTTGAAACAGTATTTTGTACCATTTAAAGAATTACGTTCCCTGACAAGAGGAGAAAAATTTGCAGTATTGTCCCTGATCCCGTTATATTTCATTGTCATTGGCCTGTTTCTTCAGCCAATCAACGAGATCATTCCGGGAATTATACGGATCGTGCGGGAGCCGGACGTACTGATCACAGACTATTTTGCAGTAGGAGGAATTGGAGCTGCCCTGATCAATGCGGGGCTTACAACTCTGCTCAGCATTGCCCTTCTCTATTTTTCGGGAAAGGAGATGGACGGTCATACCATTACTTCCAGCTGTCTGATGTTCGGATTTTCTCTTTTTGGAAAGAACATTGTCAACATCTGGGCCATTATGGCAGGTGTTGTTTTGTATGCGAAATATCATGGTACTTCTTTAAAACGTTATCTGTATGTAGGTCTGTACGGCACCAGTCTTTCCCCTATTATGACACAGATGATGCATATCGGAAAATTTCCTGCGCCGGTCTGTCTTATGCTGTCACTGCTTTTGGGACTGGCTATAGGCTTTGTGCTGCCGCCTTTGTGTACCCATGTGCACTACGCCCATCAGGGATATTCCCTGTATAACGTAGGATTTGGCGCAGGTATTATTGCAACGGTAGTAGTATCTCTTGCTAAATCTTTCGGGATCAAAGTAGAATCCCGCCTGATCTGGTCTGTTGGAAATAATACCCTGTTTGCTGTTTTACTTATGTCTTTATTTGGCTGTATGATCGCATCAGCAGTGGCAGTGCGGGGAAAGACGATCCTGGAGTCTTATAGACGTATCCTGAAAACATCAGGGATTGGTGGAACCGATTATCTGAAAGATGAAGGCGGAGCTACTACTGTATTTAATATGGGTGTCAATGGCCTGTTTGCCACTCTGTTCGTTCTGGCAGTAAAAGGGGATCTGAACGGTCCTACGATCTGTGGTATTTTTACGATCGTTGGTTTCAGCTCCACAGGAAAGCATTTAAGAAATATCGCCCCTATCATGTTTGGGGTCTATCTTGCAAGCTTTACCAAAACATGGGCGATTAACCAGCCATCCCCTATCCTTGCGCTGTTATTTTCCACTACACTGGCGCCTGTAGCAGGAAGGTTTGGCCCGGTGGCAGGCATTATTGCAGGTTATCTTCATTCTTCTGTTGCTTTAAACGTAGGAATTGTATACGGAGGCATGAATTTGTATAACAATGGTTTTGCCGGCGGTATTGTTGCAATCTTTTTAGTACCTGTGGTACAGTCGATCAGTGACAGAAGAGCAAGAGCGAGAGGCGAGCTGTCCCTGTAGTGTTCTGCCTGCTGATGGGAATAAAAATTCCAAAAAACATGAAATATGGGAAAGAAGGAAATTGACTATATGGATGAACGTTTGAAAAAACAGCTGGATTTTGCCCTGGAGATCGATAAGGAAAAAAATATTCTCCGCCAGACTCATTTATCCGGTCACGGAAGAAATGAAAATGACGCAGAACATGCGTGGCATATGGCGATCATGGCCTATCTTTTACGGGAGTATTCCAATGAGCCTGTTGATATTACCAGAGTCATGCTTATGTGTCTGATCCATGATGTAGTGGAGATCGACGCCGGGGATACTTATGCCTATGATGAAGAAGGCAAGAAGACCCAGAAGGCAAGGGAAGAGGCGGCAAAAGAACGGATCTATTCCCTGCTTCCTGAGGATCAGAAAGAGGAACTGGCAGCTATTTTTGACGAATTTGAGGAAAGTAAGACACCGGAGTCAAAATTTGCCCATGCAATGGACAATCTTCAGCCATTGATGCTTAACAACAGCAATGACGGAGGGGACTGGAGAGAACACGGTGTCAGCGCAAAGCAGGTTTACGGCCGCCAGAGCCGCACAAAAGAAGGTTCTGAAAAACTGTATGAGGTTACAGATCAGATCATAAAAAAACATAGGGAGAAGGGGAATTTAAAATGAAATTAGCAGTTATCTATGACTCAAAAACAAATAATACAGCGGCAGTAGCAGGCTATATGGCAGAGGCAATGAACAGCCTTGAAGGGGTAGAGGCAAAAACATTCCTGTATTCAGAAGTAGATACAGAGTTTGTAAAAGAATGTAAAGGCGTTGTGTTTGGCTGTCCTACTTATGCAGCTGGTCCTACATCTGATTTTTATACCTGGATGGAGAAAAATGCAGGCGGTCTGAATTTGGCCGGAAAATTAGGCGGTGTATTTGCTACAGAACAGTACATCCATGGCGGTGCTGACCTGACTATGAACGCGCTGCTCATCCACCTGTTAGTATATGGAATGATGATCTATTCCGGCGGAGCTTCCTGTGGCAAACCAGTGATCCACATGGGACCGGTAGAAGTCAGCCCAAAGAAAGAAGATTTCAAAGAACTGTTTGAGATCTTTGGCAAACGTTTTGCAACACAGGCGTTAAAGATCAACGGATAAACCTATTATCAAAAAGGAAACTACGAAAAATGAAAACAGCAGGAAACAACAGAAAAACCACATCAAACCGAGTGGCCCTTTATGGTCTTCTTATAGCTCTGGCCTTTGTATTAAGCTATGTTGAAACATTATTCCCTGTTTATCTGGGAGCGCCGGGCGTGAAGCTGGGGTTAGCCAATCTGGTAACAGTCATTGCCCTGTATGGCCTGGGAGTGAAAGAAGCCTTTGCCATTAATGTAGTGCGTGTATTGTTATCCGGCTTTACATTTGGAAATATGTCGTCGATCCTGTTTGGTATGGCAGGAGCAGTTTTAAGTCTGTTTCTTATGGCTGTATGCAAAAAGCTCCGCCTTTTTGATATGACCGGTATCAGTATCATAGGCGGAGTTGCCCACAATATCGGCCAGTTTCTGGTGGCTGCATTTGTGACAAAAACATTTGGCGTATTTTCCTATCTTCCGGTACTGCTGATCGCAGGAACCGTGGCTGGAGCACTGATCGGACTTTTAGGCGGGATCATTTTAAAAAGGATCAGCAGGATCTTACCGAAAGGATAAAAAACTGTTTATAAATTATTAAAATAAAAAAGATTATTTTTTTAAACTTAAAGAGTATCCTGAAGGTAATGGACATGATACAGGAGGTTTTAGAGAATGGATTTTATGATCTTAGACGGGATCCAGAAATTTCACAGTCCCCTTCTGGATACTCTTTTTGTATGTATCACCCGTTTGGGAGATAAGGGATTTGTCTGGTGTCTTATGGCACTTGTCTTTCTTTTGATCCCGGAAAAACGGAAAACAGGCTTTATTTGTGTAGCAGTCCTTCTTCTTACGGAAATAACCGGAAATCACATTTTAAAGCCCTTATTTGCCAGGGTACGCCCCTGCGATGTAAATCAGGCTGTACAGCTTCTTATTGCGAATCCAGGTGGATATTCATTTCCCTCAGGACATACGTCTGCTTCCTTTGCAGCAGCGTCTGTTTTGTGTTTCAGGGAGAAAAGGAAAGTGGCAGTACCGGCTCTTTTACTGGCAGCATTGATCGGTTTTTCAAGAATGTATCTTTATGTACATTATCCGACGGATATTGCAGGCGGTATTCTCTTGGGAACACTGATGGGATATGTCTGTGTACAGGCTGCAGACAGGATAAAATACAGGAAAAATTCAATAAACATCGAAAGAAAATGACATTGTTTTATGTATCCCCTGTGATTATAATGAAAATATCAGCAAATTTATCCGCAGAGCATTAAACGGTCTGGTGGATTTGCAAATAAAAAGGGGGATATGCAGATGGTTTACGAAGCAATCAGAGAATTGGTACGTTACGGGTTAGAGAAGGGCCTGATCACAGAAGATGATGCCATTTATGCCAGAAATCAGATCCTGGAAGTATTAAAAATGGATGAATACGAAGAGCCGGAGAAAGATGGGGAACTTACAGGCGCAGATCTGGAGAAGATCCTGAAGGTACTTCTTGACTATGCAGCCGAAAAAGGACTTTTACAGGAAAACAGTGTTGTATACAGGGATCTGTTTGATACAAAACTGATGAACTGCCTGATGCCAAGGCCAAGTGAAGTAACAAAAACATTTTGGGAGAAATATCAGGTTTCGCCGGAGACTGCCACCGATTACTATTACAACCTGAGCCGGAATTCCGACTATATCCGCAGATACCGTGTAAGCAAGGATATGAAATGGACCACAGATACCAAATACGGTACACTGGATATCACAGTCAACTTATCCAAACCGGAAAAAGATCCAAAGGCTATTGCAGCAGCGAAACTGGCAAAGCAGAGCGGTTATCCAAAGTGTCAGCTTTGTATGGAAAATATCGGTTATGCAGGCAGAGTGAACCATCCGGCAAGAAATAACCATCGTGTCATACCGATCACCATTAATGACAGCAAGTGGGGATTTCAGTATTCACCTTATGTTTACTATAATGAGCACTGTATCGTGTTCAATGGCCAGCATATCCCAATGAAGATCGAGCGGGCTACATTCAGAAAGCTGTTTGATTTTATCAGCCAGTTTCCGCATTATTTCCTGGGATCCAATGCAGATCTTCCTATTGTAGGCGGATCTATTTTAAGCCATGACCATTTCCAGGGCGGCCATTATACCTTTGCAATGGCAAAAGCACCCATCGAGAAGTATTATAAGGCAGAAGGATACGAGGATGTAGAAGCAGGTATTGTTTACTGGCCAATGTCCGTACTGCGTCTGCGTTCTAAGTCCTGCGACTCCCTGATCGATCTGGGGGATAAGGTGTTAAAAGCATGGAGAGGCTATACGGATGAGGCAGCTTTCGTGTATGCAGAAACAGAGGGAGAACCTCATAACACCATTACCCCGATCGCAAGAAAAAACGGGGATATGTATGAACTGGATCTGGTGCTGCGAAATAACATTACTACAGAAGAGTTCCCACTGGGCGTTTACCATCCACATCAGGAACTGCACCACATTAAGAAAGAAAATATCGGTCTGATCGAAGTAATGGGACTGGCAGTGCTGCCATCCAGACTGAAAAAAGAACTGGCCGAACTGGCGGAGTACATAGTAGAAGGCAAAGATATCCGCAGCAATCCGGATATTGAAAAACATGCGGACTGGGTGGACAGCTTCCTGCCTGTATACAAAGAAAAAGGCATTGAGATCACAAAAGACAATGCGGAAGATATCTTAAAAGAAGAAGTGGGTCAGGTATTTGCCAAAGTTCTGGAAGATGCCGGTGTTTATAAGTGTACAACCGAAGGAAGAGAGGCTTTTGAGCGTTTCCTGAATACAGTTGATTTTCATAAAGAGTAGAGATAAAGGGTCCCGCCTGGTGGCGGGACCTGTTGTTTTGAGAAATACCGGTGATACGTCCGGAGATTGCCTTTGGGTGCAGTGCTGTTTTTTGGTGGTTAGTTTTCATCCTCTTCCAGCTTGTGAGGCAGCCGCCCGCGCAGGAACCGCTTCTTTAACTCATTTAAGTGAAATGGGATCAGAGGGTAAATATAACTTTTTCCTGCAATGGTCCTGTTAAAGATAATGGCGCAGAAAGAGAAGATAATACCGATCACAAAGCCCCAGATATTGAAAATGGCAGTGCAGATCAGTATGATGATGCGCATAAATTTCATGGCGTAGCCAAGTTCAAAGCTGGCCTGGGAATAGTTGGCAATGGTGACAAAGGCCATATACAGCATGGTTTCGGAGTTGAACCACCCGGACTCTACCGCATATTCTCCCAGCACGATACCTGCGATAACGCTGAGTGGCGTAGTAAGCATGTTGGGAGTGTTTACCGCTGCCAGGCGCAGACCGTCAATGGCAAATTCAAGGATGAGAAGCTGCCAGATGAGAGGAATATTACAGGGGTCAGACAGCCGTATAAACCGGAGCCAGTGGGGGATCAGCTCCGTATTTTGCATCAGCATTAGCCAGGTAGGTGTCAGGAGCATGGAGAGCAGGGAGATCAGCATGCGGCTTAAACGCAGATAGGTACCTGTAACCGGCGGAAAGTAATAATCGTCTGCTTCTTCAATAATATCGAATACAGAAGAGGGCAGGATCATGGCAGAAGGAGAATTGTCCACCAGGATCACGATATTTCCTTCTAAAATAGAGGCTGCAGAGGTATCCGGCCGTTCCGAAAACTTAAATTTGGGAAACGGATTAAACCATTTTCCCGGAAAAATACATTCTGCCAGACTTTCCTGGTTCATGGAAAGGGCGTCTACTTTTACATTCTGTATCCTCTTTTTGATCGTCTCGATCAGTTTTTTATCTGCCCGGCCTTCCATATAACACATGGCAATATCTGTGTGGGAGCTTTCTCCTGTAGTAAGGATCTCCATGGTCAGCTTGGGGTCCCGGATCCTGCGACGGATGAGAGCTGTATTAAATACCAGCGTTTCTACAAAACCATCTCTGGAACCACGCATGACCTTGTCTTTTTCCGGTTCACTGACTCCTCTGGCGGGATAAGTACGGCAGTCGATGGTAAGACACTTGTCATAGCCGTCAATAAAAAGACAGGAAACACCGGAAAGCAGCTGTATGATCATTTCACGGCTGTCAGATAAAAGACCGATCTCACCATAGGGCAGATATTTTTTTGAAAAGCTGTGGGCATCTTCCGGCATATCGTCAGTCTTGATGGAAGAAAAGCCCTGTAATATTTTTAAGAGAGAGTCATCTTTTGTAAAACCGTCAATAAAGTATAAGCAGGCTTTTTTATCTGCAATAGTAAGGACGCGGTAGACAACGTCAAAATTTTTATCCACATGAAGGGCCTGGTTCAGCCAGGTCATATTTTCTTCCAGCTGGTCCGTAAAATACATGGAAAACTCCTTTCTGCTGACAAAACCACAAAAGGACAAATGTCTGCCATACAAAGACAAAATGTGAATAACTTGGCAATTATGTGAAATAACACACAAACATTTCCGTAATTGTCAGACTTGTAGAGTAGTATATCCGGAAGTCAGAAAACTATGTAAGGTCTTTAAGGGATATGTTACATCTGCCAGTGGGGAACAAAACAAAAATCGACAAAAACCGACGAATTTTATAGGATAATACCTAAAAAAATAAAAGGTATTTGCTAAAATGCACAAAAAGATTGACAAAACTGTGAAACGATGCTATAGTAACATTCGTAAGCAGCACAAAGGAGTGCCTTACAGGTTTTTGTTTGGTATGGGGATGCCAGCAATATTTTATAGTGTGACGGTTTTTGATCGTGACTAAGAGCTGCCTTCTGTGGGGGAAGGGCAGCTCTTCTTGTATCTGTGAGAAATACAAACAGAGTGGCGGGAGGACGGGATAATATGGGAAAAACAAGCAGTTTGAAAACGATACTTGAACAGATAAAACTTCTGCAAAAAGATAAGAAAATACGCCTGGTGATCACTATGGCTGCAGTGCTTCTCTCTGCTTTTATCCAGGCCTGGGCCATCCAGGTGTTTGTAAGACCGGCAGAGATCATTTCCGGTGGTTTTTCCGGTGCGGCCATGCTGATCGAACGTGTGGGAAGCTTAAAAGGACTGACTATTCCCATGCAGGTGACAATGATCCTTTTAAATATCCCGGTAGCTCTTATGTGCTGTCGTGGGATCAGTGTCCGGTTTACAGTGGTGTCACTGCTTCAGGTCGTATTTGGAAGTATATTTTTGCAGATATTTTCATTTCAGCCTATTTTTACAGATGAGATCTTAAATGTGATCTTCGGGGGCGTGATCTATGGTACATCCATTGTGATCGCACTGAGGGGCAATGCATCTACCGGTGGTACGGACTTTATCGCGCTGTATGTATCCAATAAAACAGGAAAGTCCATCTGGAGTTATGTATTCTTTGGAAATGCCTTAATGTACTGTGTATACGGTGTGATCTTTGGATGGAAATTTGCGGGATATTCCATTATTTTCCAGTTTATATCCACGCATATGATCTCAGCTTTCCACCACCGCTACGATCTGGTGACACTTCAGGCAACAACAGAAAAGGGACCGGAAGTGGTAGCGCTTTATATCAAACATTTTCGCCATGGTATTTCCTGTGTGGAAGCAGTAGGGGGATACAGCGGAAGAAAGATGTATCTTTTAAATACGGTGATCTCCTCTTATGAAATAGCAGATGCCGTTCATGTGATGCAGGAGGCAGATGAGCATGTGATCATCAATGTGTTGAAAACAGAACAGTTTGTTGGACATTTTTACAGGGCGCCTATGGAGTAGGCGTCCTTTTTTGGACCCAAAATAACTGCAAAAGCAGGTGAAACAGGCGTTTAAGGCAAAAAAATAAAGCCCTGGCAAGTGTGGTAGTAGTGGTGCAGGGCTTTATAAAATGTACAGAACAGGCGTTCTGAACACTCTGAGTATACAGCAGATTGAACAAATAGTCAAGAAGAATTTGTGCTGGCAGCGCCAGCGACTATGTTTTTGTGGAGAATTGTGCTATAATGAGCGCAAAAGAAAAGCAAGCGCTGCACAATGCAGCATTTGCTTTTCTTGCGCCATTAACGAACGGATCGCCTGCGGCAGCAGGCAGTA
>ERZ779820.689-NODE-689-length-22683-cov-4.776206_pt1 | contig 22683 bp, 22 predicted proteins | sample MGYA00511563_ERZ779820 | MGnify/ENA primary metagenome ERZ779820 (study PRJEB29588, sample SAMEA1964852) | human gut metagenome | biome: human gut; feature: human-associated habitat; material: faeces | place: Denmark | collected 2008/2010 ...
GGCTGGAAAGGCCCTTTTAACCGGAGAAGAAGAAAGCACCAAGGCAGTTTTTGAAAATGAAGTCATGATTAACCGGATGCAGAAGCTTCTGGCTGGATACCTGGTTGGCATCAGCAACGGATCTTTAAATGAAGAGCAGCATCTGGCGGTAAAAAATCTGTTTTACAGCATCAACGATATTGAACGTATCGGCGACCACTGCGAAAACTTAGCAGAGCTGGCAGAGGAAAAGAAAAACAACGAACTAATCTTTTCTCCGGACGCTGCCCAGGAAATGGAAACATTGATTGAAACGGTAAAGGAAGCTGTAACCTGCGCAATCGGCGCCAGAAAGAATCACGATATGACGTTAGTCCGCCAGGCGCTGCGCAAAGAAGAGGAAGTGGACAGCCAGGAAGAGGATTTAAGAGAAAATCACATGAAGCGTCTTGCAGATATGCAGTGCAACTTTGAAAATGGCATTGTATTCTTAGATGCAGTAAGCAACCTGGAGAGAATCTCCGACCATGCAGTCAATATTGCTGGTTATGTGAAGGAGGAAGCAGCATGGAACGGATCTATGTCATAGAAGACGATGAGAACATCCGTAACTTGTTAAAAGTGGCCCTGGAAGGTTTCGGCTATGAAGCGGAGTGTTTTGAGACAGCAGAGGAAGGCTTGAAACGGATAGAAGAGCTTGTTCCGGATCTGGCTATTTTCGACTGGATGCTGCCTGGGATGGATGGCGTAACCGCCATCCGGAAAATCCGTAAAAGAGAGGAAACGGCCCATATTCCGGTTATCCTGCTGACTGCTAAGGAGCGGGAGATGGATAAGGTAACAGGTCTGGACAGCGGCGCAGACGATTATATGGTAAAGCCGTTTGGAGTGCTGGAGCTGGCCGCCCGAATCAGGGGACTGCTGCGCCGCAGCGGAAAGCAGGACAACGATCAGCAGGAAATCGGGAAACTGGTAATTAAGCGGGCTGTCAGGGAAGTGTATTTTGACGGTCAGTTTGTGAAACTGACCTTAAAGGAATTTGAACTTTTATGGTACCTGTGCATGAACCGGAATCGGGTGGTAACCAGGGAAGAGCTTCTGGATCACGTATGGGGCTATGAATATGCAGGGGAGACCAGAACCCTGGATATGCACGTCAGAACCCTGCGTCAGAAACTGGGAGAAGAAGGGGCTTCTTATGTGGCTACTGTCCGCGGGGTCGGTTACCGTCTGATTGAACCTCAGGAGGGACGAGAGGGATAATCATGCAGAAGACCATTCTGAGAAAGTTTATCAAGGTACTGGTGCTGGCTCTGCTGCTAAACAGCGTGATTTTTTACGTTGCCTGCAGTACGGTCCTTCAAAAGACCTTTACGGAAAATATGCTGTATACCCTGAAAACCATTGACAGTTTTCTGGACTATTCCAAAGATTTAGAAAGCCAGATTGAAAAAATGGATCCGGTTTTCGGGCAGAACGACAGCCGGATTACTGTGGTTTCCAAAGAGGGAACCGTTCTTCTGGACACGGCAGGACAGGGCGAAGCCGATATGGAAAACCATTCAGAAAGGCCGGAGATCCAGTCGGCAATAAAGACCGGATCTGGGTTTGCGGAGAGACGATCCCTGACCATGCGCCAGTATATGATTTATACGGCTTACTATTCTGAAAAAGGAGACGTGGTTTTAAGACTTTCTGCGCCTTATTCGGGGCTGAAGGAATTTTTGCCTATGCTTTTGCCGGCTGCCTGGCTCAGCTTTGCGGCTGCCATGATTGCTTCCTGTCTGACTACAGAACACTTTGTATCTTCCGTAACCAGGCCGCTTCGGGAAATTGCCAGCGAGATGGAAAAGCTGAAGGGAAATGGAGAAGAGTTCCACTTTGAGCCTTGTGAATATCCGGAAATCAACATTATCGGAAGCACGACCCAGACCATGAGCAATAATGTGAGAGAGTATTTAAAGCAGTTAAACCAGCAGAGAGAAATCAGGGAAGAGTTTTTCAGCAATGCGTCCCATGAATTAAAAACTCCGATTACGTCCATTCAGGGGTATGCAGAGCTTTTAGACAATGGGATTGTGCAGGACGAGGCCATGCGGCAGGATTTCATCCGCAGAATTCGCAAAGAAGCGGTCAATATGAGCAGTCTGATCAACGATATTTTAATGATTTCCAGACTGGAATCCAATCGGGCAGTATTAAATTATTCCAATGTGGATCTGGCGTCAGTGGCGCAGGAGACTGTAGAGGGACTTCAGCCTATTATGGCCCAGAATCAGGTATACGTCCACCAGGACTGCGATCCGGTAGTATTGTGGGCAGACGAAAAACAGATGCGGGAGCTGCTGGGCAATCTGATTGGAAATGCCGTAAAATACAACCGTCAGGGCGGCCAGGTGTGGATTACTATCAAAGAAGACAAAGAAAAAAAACTGGCAGTTATCCAGGTAAAGGACAATGGAACTGGAATCCCAGCAGAATCCCTTCCCAGAATTTTTGAACGGTTTTACAGGGTAGAAAAAGGTAGAAGCAAGCGGGCAGGAGGCACCGGACTTGGCCTTTCCATTGTAAAACACATTGTTACTTATTATAAAGGAACCATAGAGGTAAAATCCCAGGTAGATTACGGCACCACCTTTACGGTTCATCTGCCAGTAACTGGCAGATAAGAAAAAAGGTATTTTCATTTTTATTTCTCTGTGGTATACTTAGCATCAGTTTGGTAGCCAAGGATACCACAGAGAAAAGGAATGAGGATATGTTAGATAATAGAGATTATATCAGCCGGCTCAATAAGGCAAGACGGCGGCGCAACCGGAGATTTGATGTTTCCCATCTGATCATTGGACTGATTGTGCTTGCTGTGATTGCGCTTCTTGTTGGGGCCGGTCTTTTTATTGCCCAAAAGAGAGAACCCGCTTCTTCTGACAGCCCGAAGACTGTACAGGAAGGGCAGACAGCAGAAGAAAGCTCTGCGGAAGAGATTACCATTTCTCCAGAAGAGGCTGCAGAAGCCGAGCGGCTGGCAGAAGCTGAAAAAGTAGTTGGCGCTTACCAGAACCTGGGAATTGTCCAGGTATCCGGTTATTTAAATATCAGAGAAACCCCTGGGCAGGACGGCAAGATCATCGGAAAGCTGGAAGGAGACAGCGCCTGCGAGATTCTGGCCACAGAAGGAGAATGGTATCAGATTAGTTCCGGTGGGCTGACCGGTTATATCAGCAGCGCCTATGTCCTGACTGGAGAAGAAGCAAAGGAAAAGGCTTTGGGACTGGTTAAAAAAATGGCCCTGATAACCGGAGACAGTGTGAACATCCGTCAGGATCCGGCCATTGATCCGGCCAATGTAGTCGGAGCAGCGATTAAAGATGAGCGTTATCTGGTAGAAGAAGAACTGGACGGCTGGATAAAGGTTCCGGAAGGCTATATTTCATCAGATTATGCCCAGGTTCAGTATATGCTCAATGAAGCCCAGAAGCTGGATCTTCAGGCTATGGCCATTAACCAGTACAACAATCTGGTAATTTCCAAGGTAGATACCTATTTAAACGTTCGGGAAGAACCCAGTCCAAACGGCAAGATTATCGGTAAGATGACCAGTAAGGCAGCCGGCGAGATTTTAGACGATTCCGTAGAGGGATGGTATAAGATTAAATCCGGCAAGATTACCGGTTACATTTCTTCGGATCCCCAGTATACGGCAACGGGACAGGAAGCGAAGGATATTGCCACCGGTACGGCTACGTTAATGGCAATTGTAAATACCGATATGTTAAATGTCCGGACCGAGCCGTCTACAGACGCTTCTATCTGGACCCAGATTTCAAAAGAAGAGCGGTATCCGGTACTGAACCAGTTAGACGGCTGGGTGGAGATTGAACTGGATGCCGGAGACGAAGAAGGAAGCGTGGACAAGGCCTACGTCTCTACAAGAGACAATAATGTAGAAGTACGTTACGCGCTGAATGAGGCCATTAAGTTCTCTCCATTAGAGGAAGCGGCCAACGCGTCTGCATCCCTGCGCAACCAGATTGTCAACTATGCCCTTCAGTTTGTCGGCAATCCGTACGTATGGGGAGGCACCAGCCTGACAAAGGGCGCGGACTGTTCTGGATTTACCATGAAGGTCTATGAACACTTTGGAATTTCCCTGCCGCATTATTCCGGCTCCCAGGCCCAGATGGGCAAGGCGGTAAGCTCCAGCGAAATGCGGCCGGCAGATTTGATTTTCTATACAGACAGCAGAGGAAAAGTCAACCATGTAGCAATGTATATCGGAAATGGGCAGATTGTCCATGCGGCCAGCAGGCGAAGCGGCATCAAGATTTCCACCTGGAATTACCGTAAGCCCAAGACCATCCGGAATATGCTTGGCGATTAACATCAAAAGGAGGGACTTGTATGAAAAACAACTATCTTGCGCAATTTTTTGGAAAATCCCAGAACTATACGGATATTCCCAACCAGCTTTTTACGGAGTACAATGTAAAAAAAGGACTCCGGAACGAAGACGGAACCGGTGTCTGCATCGGTCTTACCAAGATTTCTGACGTAGTAGGCTACACACAGGAAGAAGGCAAAAAGACGGATGCCCCAGGCGATTTGTATTACCGAGGGTACAGCATAAGAGATCTGGTGGCCAACAAACGTCCGACCCATGGATATGAAGAAGTCTGCTTTTTGCTGCTGTTCGGTTACCTTCCAAAAAAGGAAGAGCTGGAGCGGTTCTGCGAAGCCCTGAAAGAGATGTACGAGCTCCCTTATGAATTCTTGGAGACAAATATTCTCAGGACGCCGGCAAAAAACCTGATGAATAAGATCCAGCAGGCGGTTCTGGCGCTATACAATTACGATGATGAACCAGACGATATTGACGAGTACAAAACCCTGATCAAAGGCGTTAATTTAATCGCCAAGATGCCGTCTATTATCTGCTACGAATACATGAGCAAGGAGCACTATTTTAACCGGAAGAGCCTGGTGCTTCATTACCCGATAAAGGAGTATTCCATTGCGGAAAACTTCCTCTATATGCTCCGCGAGGACAAGACGTTTACCAGACAGGAGGCCAATCTGCTGGATGTGCTGCTGATGATTCATGCCGATCACGGCGGCGGAAATAACTCCACTTTTACCAATGTGGTAATTTCCTCTACGAATACGGATATTTATTCAACCATCTGCGGATCCATCGGATCGTTAAAAGGCCCCCGACATGGCGGAGCCAATTTAAAGGTTTCCGAGATGATGGATGAGGTCATTGCCCTGATTGGTTATACCACCGACAAAGCGGCGGTAAAATCTGCCATCCGGAAGATTACCGGAAAAGAGCTGTATGACAGAAGCGGCCTGGTTTACGGATTTGGCCATGCAGTTTATACGATTTCCGACCCAAGGGCAGAGCTTTTGCGGGGCGTCTGCGAAGAAGTAGCTAAAGAACAGGGCAAGATGAAGGAGTTTTACTTCTACCGTCTGTTTGAAGAGTGCGTGAAAGAAGTGATTATGGAAGACAAGCATAAGGTCATCCCTACCAATGTGGATTATTACAGCGGATTCGCTTATGATATGCTCCGGATTCCGAGAGAACTGTATACGCCGCTATTTGTAACCAGCCGTCTGGTCGGCTGGATTGCCCACAACATCGAAAACAAGCTTTATGATGGTAAGATTATGCGTCCGGCAACCAGATATGTAGGAGAAAATGTTGCTTACCAATCGGTAGAAGAGCGATAACCAGCGTTTGCTGTCTTAGAAGGGAGTCAGGACATGAGGCGGATCATTGGAATTACCGGCGGAATCGGTTCTGGAAAAAGCAGGGTTTTAGAATTTCTGGAGAAGGAATTCCAGGCAAAGGTAATTCTGGCCGACCAGGTAGCCCACGATTTGATGGAGCCGGAAAAAGAGGGATACCAGCAGGTTATAAAGGCGCTGGGAACCGGATTTTTAAAACCAGACGGCCAGATTGACAGGACGAAGCTGGCAGATCGGATTTTCCACGACCAGAATGCTTTACAGACCATGAACCAGATTATCCATCCCATGACCTGGGCGGCCATCCGCAAGGCGGCATTTTCGGCCAGGGAAGATCTGGTAGTTGTAGAGTCGGCTCTTATGGGAGAGGAACAGAGAGCGGAATACAAAGAAATCTGGTATATTTTTACAGAAATGGAAACACGGATACAGCGTCTGATGGAAAGCAGGGGATATTCCAGGGAAAAATGTCTGGATGTGATTGCCAGCCAGAAAAAAGAAGAGGAATTTCGGGCCATCAGCGACAGGGTCATTGACAACAGCGGCCCATTTGAAGATACAAAAAGGCAGATTGAAGCCATTCTGTCTTTTGAGACAGAAAAAGGAATGAACGAACAGCCATGAGATTTGTAAGTATAGCAAGCGGAAGCAGCGGAAACTGTATCTATGTAGGCTCCGAAAACAGCCATATTTTAATTGATGCAGGAATCAGCGCCAGGCGGATTGAACAGGGATTAAATGAGATTGGGCTCAAGGGAAGCGACTTAGACGGGATTTTTGTGACCCATGAGCATTCTGACCACATCAGAGGCCTGGGAGTACTGGCCAGAAAGTTTGAAAAGCCGATTTATGGAACCAGGGAAACATTGGAAGAGATAGAACGGGCGACTTCATTGGGGAAATTCGATACCAGTCTGTTGACGCCTGTTTTGCCGGATACTGAGATGGATGTGGGAGATTTAACCATCCGGCCTTTTCGGGTGGATCACGATGCGGCAAATCCGGTGGCCTATCGGATTAAGCAGGGCAGAAAGTCTGTGGCAGTGGCTACGGATATGGGGCACTACGACCAGTATATTATTGATAATCTGCAGAATTTAGACGCCCTTTTGCTGGAATCCAACCATGATGTGCGGATGCTTGAAACAGGGCCTTACCCATACTATCTGAAACGGAGAATCTTAGGCGATCACGGCCATTTATCCAATGAAAATGCAGGAAGGCTGCTGTGCCAAATCCTCCATGACGGATTAAAGCACATTTTCCTCGGTCATTTAAGCAAGGAAAACAACTATGAAGAACTGGCCTATGAGACCGTCCGTTTAGAAATTACAGAAGGAGAAACTCCTTATAACGCCATGGATTTTTCCATCAGCGTGGCGGGAAGGGACAGAATGTCCGAGATCATCAGTATTTAAAATTCATTTATATATAAGCGCAGGACTATGGCTTAGAAGGAGAGAGCGTATGAGCAAAGTAATTATTACCGTAGTAGGAAAAGACACTGTAGGAATCATTGCAAGGGTATGTACCTACCTGGCAGAGCATCATGTAAACATCCTGGACATTTCCCAGACCATTGTACAGGAATTTTTTAACATGATGATGATTGTGGATATGCAGAATGCCACCGCATCCTTTGAAGAAGTAGCGGCAGGCTTAGACGCTGTCGGAGAAGAAATGGGAGTTACCATTAAGTGCCAGAGAGAAGAGATCTTCACAAAGATGCACAGAATCTAAATAAGGCGAAAGGCGGAAGACCGATGATTAATATTTATGAAGTAAACGAAACCAATAAAATGATTGAGCAGGAGAACCTGGACGTTCGTACCATTACCATGGGTATCAGCCTGTTAGACTGTGCAGACGGCAATCTGGATACTGTGAATGAGAAGATTTATAAGAAGATCACAACCCTGGCAAAAGATCTGGTAACAACTGGAGAAGCGATTTCCAGGGATTTTGGGATTCCCATTGTCAATAAGCGGATTTCGGTCACTCCCATTGCTTTGGTAGGAGCTTCTTCCTGCAAAACACCAGAAGATTTTGTGACTATTGCAAAGACTTTGGACAGGGCAGCGAAAGAAGTTGGCGTTAACTTTATCGGCGGCTATTCCGCCCTGGTCAATAAAGGCATGACAACAGCAGACAGGAACCTGATGCTGTCTATCCCTCAGGCGCTGGCAGAGACAGAGCGGGTATGCAGCTCCGTCAATGTAGGCTCTACCAAGACCGGACTGGACATGGATGCGGTACAGCTTATGGGCCAGATTGTAAAAAAGACGGCAGAAGCCACAAAAGAAAACGATTCCTTAGGCTGCGCCAAGCTGGTTGTATTCTGCAATGCGCCGGATGACAACCCATTTATGGCAGGCGCCTTCCATGGCGTGACCGAAGCCGACGCGATTATTAACGTAGGCGTCAGCGGCCCAGGCGTTGTAAAAACGGCTCTGGAACAGGCAAGAGGCGAAAATTTTGAAGTGCTGTGTGAAACCATCAAAAAGATTGCTTTTAAGATTACCAGGGTAGGACAGTTAGTGGCTCAGGAAGCAGCCAGCCGCTTAAACGTGCCGTTCGGCATTATTGATTTATCCTTAGCTCCGACCCCTGCAATCGGCGACAGCGTAGCAGAGATTTTAGAGGAAATGGGCTTAGAACGGGTAGGCGCTCCTGGCACAACTGCAGCCCTTGCTATGTTAAATGACCAGGTAAAGAAGGGCGGAATTATGGCTTCTTCTTACGTAGGCGGACTTTCCGGAGCATTTATTCCGGTCAGTGAAGATCAGGGAATGATCGACGCGGTTTCCATGGGCGCGCTGACCTTAGAAAAGCTGGAAGCCATGACCTGTGTCTGCTCCGTTGGCCTGGATATGATTGCCATTCCTGGAGATACTCCGGATACGACCATTGCAGGCATCATTGCAGACGAGGCCGCTATTGGCATGATCAACCAGAAGACGACGGCGGTCCGCCTGATCCCGGTGATCGGCAAGCAGATTGGAGATACGGTAGAATTCGGCGGTCTGTTAGGCTACGCTCCCGTCATGCCGGTGAACCGCTTTAAGTGCGAGGATTTTATCAGCCGTACAGGCCGGATCCCGGCTCCTGTCCACAGCTTCAAGAACTAGGCAAAGGTGAGATAAGATGGAACAGGGACATAAGCTGGATGAGACGTTCGCTTTTTTTCTCAATGAGAAGCTGGATCGGATTATTTTAAGCAATCCCAGAACCAGGGACGGGTATGTCAAATTGATTCTCCGTCCCCTGATTCTCCAGGGCAGGCTTAAATTTCAGGCAGAGGAATTTACAGAGAAGCAGGCCTTCCATAAAAATATGAGCGCCAGGGAGGCGGCAGAGTACCTGAAAGATCAGCTTTCCAAACTCTACCGGAACGGCGAGATTTTCTCGCTGCTTGGAAGCGGGACGATTCTGGTGGGAAAAAAGGGAACGGTGACAGTCAAGATAAAGAAAAAAGCAGGAGGTTCTTCGGCGGATCAGAAGACGGCTGCGGAGAAAATCCAGGCAGTCAGGAAAAAGACGGCAGATATCAGCCCGGAGGATCTGGCCAGGCTGAGCCGCCACAACCGCGCCAAACATTATGTGCTGCCGGAGGGGACGCCGGTTCCCTTCCTGGTGGATCTGGGAGTTATGACAAAGGATGGGGCGGTGGTCAAAGCCAAGTACGATAAATTCCGTCAGATTAACCGTTTCCTGGAATTTGTGGAAGATATCCTGCCACGGCTGGACCGCTCGAAGGAGACCAAGATCATAGACTTCGGATGCGGAAAATCCTACCTGACTTTCGCCATGTATTACTATTTAAAGGAAGTGAAGGGATATCCCATCCGAATTACAGGTCTGGATCTGAAAAAGGATGTGATTGCCCTCTGCAATAAGCTGGCGGAGAAGTTTGGATTTGAAAATCTGACGTTCCTTCACGGGGATATCGCAGATTATGAGGGCACGGATCAGGTGGACATGGTGGTGACTCTCCACGCCTGCGATACTGCCACTGACTATGCGCTGGCCAAGGCAGTCCGCTGGGGAGCCAAAGTGATTCTGTCAGTTCCCTGCTGCCAGCACGAGCTGAACGGACAGATTGAGAGCAGCCTGCTGGCCCCGGCTCTCAAGTATGGGCTGATTAAGGAGAGAATGTCTGCGCTTCTGACAGACGCTGTCCGGGCCGGCCTTCTGGAGGAGGCCGGCTACAGAACCCAGATCCTGGAATTTATCGACATGGAGCACACGCCGAAAAATATTCTGATCCGGGCAGTCCGCCAGGGAAAGCCCCAGAAGCAGCAGGGGCTTTCAGAGCTGATAGAGGAGCTTCACGCAGAGCCGACACTTTTAAGGCTTTTAAAGGAGCAGGGAAGTCTCCTGGTCCAGGATTAAAACAGGCTGAGTGTACTCGTTTTGGAAGACGGCGGTTCTGCCGGGGAACGCTCCTGAGGCAGCTTTTTCACACCGGACGTTCTGATAGAGATGGGAAGACTGGATTTCGCAGGCCAGCATGGCGGCGCCTGCAGGATCCAGTCTTTTTTCGGCTCCGGCCAGTTTGCTGATGACTGGGATGGAGGAATTTTCCTTGATCCGCCGCAGAAGAGGGGCTGCGCTTTTTCGAAAGCCCAGAATTCTGGCGTAGGGGGCGAAGCCTGCCTCTTTAAAGAGATCCATCTGCCTTTGCTCAATTCCAAGGATCAGGTGGATCAGCCCGCGGCTGACGCCTGTGTAGGTGAGCTGGCGGCTTTTCAGCTCCTTGATCCGCTGGTCAAAGGAAGCGAAGCCCGGGGCCAGCTTTTTGATTCTCGCCGCCAGCTCAGGCCGTATTTCCGCATAGCGTTCCGGCTCCTGCTCAGTCAGGAGGCGGTAATTCAGAAGCCCGGAAAAATCGTCTAAGAAGACGGGAATACTGCGGCAGACGGAGTCAAAGGAGGGATCGGGAAGGAGAAAACGCAGAGCCTGGACATCCGTTCCGCTCTGGAGAGCCTGGCGGACAGCCAGGGCAGATCCCAGCACACCGTCCAGGGAAGGATCGTGATAGCCTTTTCCCTCTCTTTTAATCGTAAAGCAGGAGAGAGGACTGCGCTGGCGCAGAACAGCCTGGCAGTATTCCACCCCTAAAATATTGTTGGGAGTCGAGAGAAGCTTCGCCGCCTCTTCTCCCTCTTCTGCCAAGGCGGCGCTTCTGGCCTCCGGAAAGGTTTTTCCCTCCTTCAGAAAATCCTGCAGCCGTTTTTTAAACGGTTCTGATTCTTCATTTAAGAGACGGGCTGTGTGCAGAATCGGTTCGATTTTCCCGCATTCGCTGCCAAAGCAGATAGAGTCCACAGCTCCCAGAGCGGTGAAAAGAGCCACAGCATAGGAGGCGAATTCCCTGGCTGAGGCGGTGGAGAAGGGGGCCGGCATCTCAAATACAAGGTCAGCTCCGCTAAGAAGAGCCGCCCGGGCGCGGCTGTACTTGTCGAACACAGCGGGAGCGCCTCTCTGGACAAAGCTTCCGCTCATCACCACTGCCGTATAGTCGGCGCCTGTCGTTTCCTTTGCCTTCTTTAAATGAAATAAATGGCCGTTGTGAAATGGATTGTACTCTGTGATCAGTCCTGTTACATGCATAGATGCTTCCGCCTTTCCTGAAGTTTCCAACTGATTCCGGCCTGAGCGCGCAGGTCAAGGTTCTGAGCGGAGAGGCCGGACTGTCACCATTATATATAGAAGAAACGAAAAGGGCAAGGGAGGAATGAAACGGCAGGGTAAAAAAGAAACAAGCCTGTTAAAAAAATATTTAATAAAAAATCGACAATTATCTCTTGTATACAATAAACAGGTGGTATATAATGTTAGCAGAAAATACATTTATCTCTATGAAAGGGGTTTTTTAACCATGGCATTTATTGATTTAATGAAAGCAAAGGCAAAACAGGACAAGCAGACAATCGTTTTACCTGAGAGTAAAGATAAAAGAACACTGATTGCAGCTGCTCAGATTCTTCAGGAGGGCACGGCTGATCTGATCATGGTAGGCAAGGAAGAGAAGATCATGGATGGTGCCGGCTGGCTGGAAGTTGATTTAACAGGATTAAAAGTAGTCGATCCAGATACAGATCCGAAGTTTGACCACTATGCAGAGACTCTGTTTGAGCTGAGAAAGCACAAGGGCATGACTAAGGAGAAGGCTGAGGAACTCTTAAAGACAGATTATATCACATACGGCGTTATGATGGTAAAAGAGAAGGATGCAGACGGTCTCGTTGCAGGAGCATGCCATGCGACTGCAGATACTTTAAGACCTGCTCTTCAGATTTTAAAGACTGCTCCTGGAACAGAGCTTGTTTCCGGCTTCTTTATTATGGACGTTCCGAACTGTGAGTATGGTTCTAACGGCACTTTCTTATTCGCAGACTGTGGTCTGAACCAGGATCCAAACTCCGAGGAGTTAGCAGCTATCGCTGATTCCAGCGCCAAGAGCTTCCGCGCTCTGGTAGGAGAGAAGCCGATCATCGCTATGCTGTCCCACTCCACAAAGGGAAGTGCAAAGCACGCTCTGGTTGATAAGGTTACAAAGGCAGTTGAGATTGCACACGAGAAGTATCCGCAGCTTGATCTGGACGGAGAGCTTCAGTTAGACGCAGCGCTCGTTCCTGAGGTTGCTAAATCCAAAGCTAAGGGAAGCCCGGTTGCAGGCCATGCAAACGTTCTTATTTTCCCGAACCTGGACTGCGGAAATATCGGCTACAAGCTGGTTCAGAGACTGGCTAAGGCAGAGGCTTACGGCCCGATGCTTCAGGGTATTTCCAGACCGGTCAACGATTTATCCCGTGGCTGCTCCGCTGAGGATATTGTAGGTGTAGTTGCTCTGACAGCTGTACAGGCTCAGATGTCATAAAGCAAAAATAAAAAGAATGTATATAAAGGAAAGGGTTAGGAGACATGAATATTTTAGTTATTAACTGTGGAAGCTCCTCTTTAAAGTATCAGCTGATTAACTCTGAGACAGAGGACGTACTGGCAAAGGGACTCTGCGAGAGAATCGGAATCGATGGAATTCTTACCTATCAGCCGGCTGACGGAGAGAAGGAGAAGAGCGAGAAGGCTATGCCGACTCACACAGAGGCTATCAAGTTCGTACTTGAGGCCCTGACAAATGAGAAGACAGGCGTAATCAAGAGCTTATCTGAGGTTGGAGCTGTAGGCCACCGCATCGTACACGGGGGCGAGAAGTTCACAGCTTCCACTGTTTTAACTGCAGAGACAATCAAGGCAATCGAAGAGTGCAGCGATCTGGCTCCTCTTCACAATCCGGCCAACCTCATCGGCGTGCGCGCATGCCAGGAGCTGATGCCGAACGTGCCGATGGTAGCAGTATTTGATACAGCATTCCATCAGACAATGCCGAAGACAGCATACCTTTACGGTCTTCCATACGAGTACTACGAGAACTACAAGGTAAGAAGATACGGCTTCCACGGAACAAGCCACAGCTTTGTTTCCAAGAGAACAGCTGAGATTATCGGAAAGCCATATGAGGACTGCAAGATTATCGTATGCCACTTAGGAAACGGCGCAAGCCTTTCCGCTGTTATGAACGGAAAATCCGTTGATACCAGCATGGGTCTTACTCCTCTTGAGGGACTTGTAATGGGAACACGTTCCGGAGATATCGATCCGGCTATCATCGAGTTCGTTGCCAAGAAAGAGGGCAAGACACTGGATGAGATGATGACAGTTTTAAATAAGAAATCTGGTCTGTTAGGAATTTCCTGCGTATCCAGCGATGGACGTGACCTGGAGGATGCAGCGGCTAAGGGTGATGAAAAGGCACAGGCAGCTCTCGACATCTTCGCTTACAGAGTTGTTAAATACATCGGAGCATATGCAGCAGCTATGAATGGCGTTGATGCCATCGTATTTACAGCAGGTATCGGAGAGAATGATATCAGCTGCAGAAGCAAGGTATGCAAGAACCTTACCTACTTAGGCGCAGAGATCGATGAGGAGTTAAACAAGTGCAGAGGCGAGGAGAGAATCATCTCTACTCCAGAGTCAAAGGTTAAACTCTTAGTTGTTCCGACAAACGAGGAGCTTGCCATCGCAAGAGAGACTCTGGCTTTAGTAAAATAATCCGTTCAGTAAGATAATCTGCAAATTAACCATTGACAAAAAACGAGGGCCTATGTATAATAACATAGTGCGTATTAGGAGATTAATATGCTGATTAATTTATCTGAACTTTTTACCTGCGAAGGCAAGAAAAAGGTTTATAACGCAGAAATCGGACTGACGGAGGTCAGCATGGGGGGAGAGGACTACAGAGTTGTGTCCGCAGAGCCTTTTCAGCTGACAGTGACAAACACAGGAGACAGGAAGTATTTCCTGGAGGGCAGCACGAAGGTGACTGTCGAGATTCCGTGCTCCAGATGTCTGGAACCGGTAGCCTATGTCTGTGAACTCACGCTTGACAGGGAGCTGGAGACGGATAAACCAGAGGCCGGGCAGGCAGAAGATTTGGATGAACAACCTTATTTAAACGGTTATAATCTGGATGTAGACCAGTTGGCGTTAAATGAAATTCTGATTGGTTTGCCTATGAAAGTCCTTTGCAGAGAAGATTGTAAGGGGATTTGCAATAGATGTGGAACGAATCTCAATTATGGGACTTGTACCTGCGACCGAACGTCGCTCGATCCACGGATGGCAGTTATCCAGGATATCTACAAACAATTTAAGGAGGTGTAACCATGTCTATCTGTCCAAAGAATAAATCTTCCAAAGCAAGAAGAGACAGCCGTAGAGCTAACTGGAAGATGAGTGCTCCAAACTTAGTAAAGTGCAGCAAGTGCGGCGCTTTAATGATGCCTCATAGAGTTTGCAAGGCTTGCGGTTCTTACAACAAGAAAGAGATCATCAAGGTTGAGGACTAATTAAAATGCACATGAAATCAAGGGGTTCGTCTTAGACCTTCCCCTTGATTTTTTTTATTTATTTTACAGAAAGATGCGAAGGAGGGGGGGATTGTCTATGAAGCAGAACGTAAGGCTTACAACGCTTAGCAAGACATCTGGATGAGCGGCTAAAATAGGTCCTGAGACCCTTGCCCAGGTTCTGGGCAAGCTGCCGAAATTTCATGATGATAACCTGTTAGTTGGAATTGAGACATCCGACGATGCGGCTATTTATAAGATAACTGATGAAATTGCCATGATTCAGACCGTGGATTTTTTCACCCCGATTGTGGACGATCCGTATATGTTTGGGCAGATTGCAGCGGCCAACTCGCTGAGCGACGTGTGGGCCATGGGCGGAGAGCCGGCAGTTGCGCTCAACATCGTGGGATTTCCAAACTGTCTGGATCCGGGGATTCTGGGAGACATTCTGGCAGGCGGAGCCGATAAGGTGAAGGAGGCGGGAGCCGTCCTGGTCGGCGGCCACTCCGTCCAGGACGACGAGCCGAAATACGGTCTCTGCGTGTCTGGATTTGTACATCCCCAGAAGATTTTTAAGAATTACGGCTGTAAGCCAGGGGACGTGCTGGTGCTGACGAAGCAGATTGGAAGCGGCATTGTGAACACAGCGATCAAAGCTGAGCTGGCTTCTGCCTCAGCTGTTCAGGAGGCGCAGACGGTGATGGCTTCCCTGAACCAGAAGGCAAAGAGGGCTGCGGATCGATGCCGTATTTCTGCCTGCACAGATATTACCGGATTTGGACTTCTGGGACACTGTGTGGAGATGGCTTCGGCCAGCGGCGTTACGTTTGAGCTGAAGGTCAATGATATCGCTTACTTCCAGGATGCCGTGGAATATGCCAAAATGGGCCTTGTTCCGGCTGGAACCTACAAAAACAGAGGTTATTCCATTGGAAACGTAGACGCTCAGGGAATAGAAGAATTCTATCTGGATCTGCTGTATGATCCGCAGACCTCCGGCGGTCTTCTGTTAAGTGTGGCCAGAGAGGACTTAGGTACGCTTCTTTCTGAGCTGAAAGCCTCTGGTATTGATACAGCCGTCTCTGTGATTGGAAGCGTGGCACCTGAGAGTGATAAGCTGATTCGGTTATTGAAATAATAAATAGAAGAATCCGTATTGTTATGGGATGGACATCAGGGGGACAGTTGAAAGGATACCATACGGATGAATTTAAAACAGTTAGAGGCCTTTGTGGAGGTGGCCGAGTCAGGCAGCTTCTCTAAAGCTGCGAAACGTCTGTTTCTGACTCAGCCCACAGTCAGCGCTCATATTCTGGCGCTGGAGAAGGAGCTGGATATCCGGCTGTTTGTGAGAAATACGAAGGAAGTCTGTCTGACGGAAGAGGGGCAGCGCCTGTATTTTTATGCCAGACAGATGGCGGATCTTCAGTACAAAATTGAGGAGGAGTTCGGACACCGGAAGACAGAAGAAAAGCAGTGTATTGCCATTGCCGCGTCTACGGTACCGGCTCAGTATCTTCTGCCTGAGCTGCTGGCAAAATTTAACGAAAAATATCCGGGAGAGCAGCTGCGGATTCGGGAGATGGACAGCGCCCAGGTGGTGGAGCAGGTGTCAGAGCACAAGGCAGATATCGGCTTTACAGGAACCGTTCTGGAAAAAAAACACTGCAGATATATTCCTTTTTACAGGGATGAGATGGTGATTATTGCGCCGAACAGCGGACGCTACCAGGCGATAGACCGAACGTCCGGCGATATTTCCTGGATTTGCCAGGAAGCGATGCTGATGAGAGAGGAAGGCTCTGGAACCAGAAAGGAAGCGGAACGCCAGCTCGCCGAGCTGGGGATCCTGCCCCAGCAGCTGAATATTATGGCCAGTATTGGAAACCAGGAGACCATCAAGAAATCTGTGATTCAGGGGCTTGGAATTTCCATTTTGTCGAATCTGGCTGTCAGGGAAGAGGTGGAGGATGGAAAGCTTTTGGCATTTCCTATTCCCAGCGAGCGTTCCGGCCGCGATATCAATGTGGTTTATAATAAAAACTATCAGCTCTCAAAGTCTGCGAAGCGGTTTTTAAGAACTGTAAAGGAAGCTTACAAGGTAAAAGAATAAGTATGCTGCAGGATGCAGCGAAAAGAGATGCGTTCCGCCGTTTACTGGCTTTGGAAGGCATCTTTTTTACGCTTTTGCAGGCTGGGTGGAGATTCTTCTGCTGGACGAGCCTTTTTCCGGCCTGACGAGCGGCTCAGGCTGGAGATGGGGAGTCTGGTGAAGAAGATACATAGGGAACGCCAGAGAGCTGTTTTACCAGCCGGCCTGGATGCGGGTGAAGATGGGAGAAAAAAAGAAATAAACGAAGATTCCGGTATACGAAAAGAGCAGAGGATTTGCAGCGGTCCTGGGGGGAGCGCGAAATCGTCTGCTCTTTTTCAATGCTTTTAAATGGTAATCAGATTGTACTCTCTGGTTCCGATTCCCAGCTTTTCAGCGTGCTCCAGAGCAACCATCCAGTTGGTCTCCGGGTGAACGTCTGTAAAGTGATCGTGGTGGCAGTGTTCCCTCTCGCTTAAAACGCTGCCTGCCATCACCGGCTGGTGGTTGACCGCATCGGCGCAGGCCATATCCAGAGCCACCGGATCAAAGGAGGCGAACATGCCTACGTTGGGGACGATGGGCACGTCGTTTTCTGCGTGGCAGTCGCAGTAAGGAGATACGTCCACCACGAGGCTGATGTGGAAATGGGGGCGATCCTTTAACACTGCCAGAGTGTACTCTGCGATTTTCCTGTTCAGGATATCGTTGGATTCGTCGCAGTGGTTTGCCACAGCGTCCACAGGACAGACGCCGATGCAGCGCCCGCAGCCCACGCATCTGTTCTCGTCGATAAAAGCCTTCTTTTCCTGGAAGGAAATGGCTCCGTGGGCGCAGTTTCTCTCGCAGGCATGGCAGCCGAGCCGATACACTTGTCCTGAAGAATAAAGGGGCTGGTAGCGTTGTGCATCTCCATTTTTCCGGCACGGGATCCGCAGCCCATTCCGATATTTTTGATCGCGCCTCCGAAACCAGTAGATTCGTGGCCCTTAAAGTGGTTCAGGGAGATAAAAATGTCGGCGTCCATGATGGCCTGCCCGATTTTGGCTTCCTTCACATACTCTCCGTCTACCGGCACAAGAGCTTCGTCTGTTCCCTTTAAGCCATCGGCAATTAAAATATGGCAGCCTGTAGTGAAGGGGTTGTAGCCGTTGGTGTAGGCGGAATCCAGGTGATCCAGGGCATTTTTGCGGCCTCCCACATAGAGGGTATTACAGTCAGTTAAAAAAGGCTTTCCGCCGTGTTCTTTAATCAGATCTGCCAGCACCTTTGAATAGTTGGGGCGCAGGTAGGCCAGGTTTCCCGGCTCGCCGAAATGGATTTTAATGGCAGCATATTTGTTCTGGAAGTCAACCTGCTCAAAGAGTCCGGCTTTTTTAATCAGACGTTCCAGCTTCTGAAGCAGATTTTCGCGAAATGAAGTCCGAAAGGTAGTGAAATACACATTGGATGGTGTCATGGATAATTCCTCCTTTAGTGTGAAAATAAATAGAATTATGAATAGTTTATCATAAAAAGCAGTAGATGAAAAGATAAAGCGCTGTATTCTATTGACATTCCAGGCCGGGAAAGATAAGATCTAAAGGTAAGATGAAAGACAGGAGGAGGACCCACATGGAACATGAAGTATTTTTAAACAGACTTTTGGATGCTGTGACAGTTTCGGGGGAGATTGCACAGGGAAGCCAGATCGTGAAGGAGGAGATGGAGCCCTTTGCAGACCAGGTATTCACAGATATTCTGGACGATACGGTGGCAGTGCTGAATCCGCAGGCAGAGACGAAAATTCTGGCTACGGCTCATTTGGACGAGATTGGTCTTGTGGTAACCTGTGCGGATGAGCATGGATACCTTTACGCTATTGACAGAGGCGGAGTGATTCCCCAGACTTACCCTGGCCATAAGGTTCAGATTCATACAGAGCACGGCATGGTGAAGGGCGTTGTAAACGGATCCAGAGCGCTGTGCAGAAAAGAGAAGATGGAGGTAACGGATCTGGTGATCGATATCGGAGCCGATTCCAAGGAGGAGGCGTTAAGCCTCGTAAAGCCAGGATCCACCGTTACCTTTGACTGTGGCTTTGAGAAGCTTTCCGGAGGCAGATTTGCAGGAAGGGCCCTGGACGACCGCCTGGGCGTCTATATCATTATGGAGGCCTTTAAGAGAGTGAAGGAGGCCGGAACGAAGCGGGGCGTCTACTGCGCGGCTACAGCGGGAGAGGAGACTGCGAAAAACGGCGCGTACTTTACGGCTGGAACTGTAAAGCCGGATTTGGCTGTGGTAGTGGACGTAACCTACTGTACCGATTACCCTTACGGATACTCTGTGAAGGAGGCGGGAGAGGTGAAGCTGGGAGCTGGTCCTGTGCTCTGCAACAGCCCGCTGATTCCGTCTCAGCTGAACCGCCAGGCGGAGAAAATTGCCGCCAGACGGGGCATTCCGGTTCAGTACGAGACAGCCAGCCGCCTGACCTGCACAGACGCAGACAAGATTCATTTCGAGAACGGAGGCACTCCTGTCATTCTGGTATCGATTCCGCTTCGCTATATGCATTCTCCGGCCGAGGTGGCAGACGAGAGAGACGTGGAAGGCTGCATCGGACTGGTGGCAGGCATTCTGGAGGAGTTTGAGCTTTAATAAATAGAGAATGAAAATGGAAAAGTAATAATAAAGCAAGCCCTCAGGCAGCCGGTATGAATGAACCGGCCGCCCGGGGGCTTGTCTTAATTTAGAAAATACACATCTCTTTTGAAAGTTTCTGAAAGATTTACTCTTTAACAGCGCCTCCCATAACGCCTGCTACGAACTGCTTCTGGAATACCATGAAGATAATCAGAATCGGAAGAGTAGCGATAGCGGTAGCCAGAAGAATCACTGCAAAGTCCTTGTTAGTCGGATTTCCGTCCAGAACAGCCAGGGCAACCGGGAAGTTGTACATATCCTTTGTCTCCAGGACGATTAACGGCCACATGAAGTTGTTCCACATGCTGGTGAACATGTAGATAACCAGGGCGCTTAAGGCTGGCTTTACATTAGGAAGCACAATCCGGCAGAAGATGCCGAACTCGCTGTATCCGTCGATTCTGGCTGCCTCCACAAGGGCAGTGGGGAAGTTCATCATATTCTGGCGCATCAGGAAAATACCGAAGGCATTGGCCAGAGCGGGCAGAATAACAGCTGTGTAGGTATTTGTCATACCTGTGGCTACAAACAGCTGGAATAACGGAACGTACATAACCTGAGGCGGGATCATCATGGAAACCATGATGAAGCTGAAAATCAGGCCTTTTCCCTTGAAATCAAACTTGGCAAGCACGTATCCGGCAGCGGAATAGAGCATCAGGGCCAGCACTGTGAACACGACAGAAATAAACAGCGTGTTGAAAGCAACCCTGAAAATATCCATTTTTTCCACGAGAATGGAAAAGTTGTGGGAAAGCATGGAGCCCGGCAGCAGTTTCGGCGGGGCGGCCAGGATTTCCGCATTCGTGTTTGTTCCGCTGACAAACATGAAGTAGAATGGAAATAAGGAGAGGAAAGCCGCCAGTATTAAAAATGCGTATACTCCGATTTTTTTAAGCATGTCAATCCTCCTTATTCATTCTGAACTGAATGTAGGATAATATTCCGATGATAATAACCATCACGTATCCCAAAGCGGAAGCAAAGCCGAATTTCAGGAACTTGAAGCCGTTATCATAGAGATATTCTCCCAGAGTAATAGTTGCATAGTTCGGTCCGCCCTGAGTCAGGATGTACGGCTCGTCGAAGAGCTGAAGCGTACCGATAGTAGAAGTAATGGTTGTAAACAGAAGAATCGGCTTGATGGCTGGAATCGTAATGTATCTGAGCTGCTGCCAGAAGTTCGCTCCGTCCAGAGAAGCAGATTCGTACATCTCGGTAGGGATTGCCTGAATGCCTGCCAGGATGATAATCATGTTGTAGCCAACCCATCTCCAGGTAATGGAGATAATGATGGACGCCCTTGCCGGCCATGCGGAGTATACCCATTGAATCTTCTCGCCGCCGAAAAACTCAACGATGTAGTTGATTAAGCCGTGATCAGTGTTAAACAGTACCTTAAACACCAGCGCGTAGGCAACCAGAGATGTAATGGTGGGGAGGAATGTGGCCATTCTGAAAAATCCCCGTCCCCGGATAAACTTCTGCTCGATGAGCACAGCGAGCAGAAGCGCAAGGCCGATCATAACCGGAACCTGTATAATCAGGTAGAAGAACGTATTGAACAGAGCCTTGTAGAATACAGGATCCTTGAAAAGTTCAATGTAGTTCTGCAGTCCCACGAACGTATAGGTTCCTCCGGAGAACTCCATAAAGCTTAAATAGAAGGAGTAAACCACCGGATAAATCATAAAGAGCCCGAATATAACGATGGTGGGCATCATCATTCCGTAAGGGAAAAACTTTGCTTTTTTACGTGTTTTCATGTCAGCCTCCTGTTGTTCTGGATGGAGAGGTTATTTTCCGAACTTAGAAACTAAATCCTTCTCAAGATCCTCGAGAACGGTCTTCGGATCCTGGCCTTCCAGGTAAACCTTAGCGCAGGCAGAGCCGGCAGCTTTCATGGCCTCGTTGTAGTTCTCTGTGTAGTTGACAGCTGGAACCTTCTTGCCCAGCTCGATGAAGGTCTCATAAATCTTCTGTCCGCCGAAGAACTCGTCTGGCTCTGTGAATACCTCTGCGTCGTAAGCCGGGATGTAGGACGGGAATAATCCATAGTTTACAAAGCCGTCAGCCTGTAAATCTACGTCTGTCATGGCAAACTGTACGAATTCCTTGGCAATATCTACATTAGCGGAGGCAGCCGGGATTACGATATCGGATCCGCCGTTAGTAGAACCGGAAGGCTCGTCTCCAGGGAATACAGGAAGGCTCATAACGCCCCACTTGCCGGACTGATCCGGTCCCTTGTCCTTGATGGTTCCGATCATCCATACAGCCTCAGGGATAGTAGCGACGCTCTGGTTTACAACAACGCCCTCGTACTCAGCCCAGTCTGTGTAGTTTAACGCGATATCTGCGTCGTAGATCTTCTTGGCCATCTCCATGCACTCGAGAGCCTCAGGAGAGTTAACGGCTGTGTTGCCCTCTGCGTCGAAGTAGCCTGCGCCCTTCTCTGTCAGAAGCAGCTTCCAGAAGTTGGATCCGTTCGGAGCGATAGGAAGCATCTTAACCGGCTCTCCAGAAGGAGTCTTGCAGGTGGCTGTTACTTTTTTTCCTGCCTCGATGAAGTCGTCCCATGTCTTGATATCTTCCGGGTTTACTCCGGCCTGCTCAAAGTAGTCGGTGCGGTAGAAGAGAGCCACTGGGCCTGCATCCCAGGGGAAGCCTACCACCTTATCGTTTACAGTAACCTCGCCCATCTTAACAGGGAGATAGTCGTCCTTATTTACAATATCGCTCAGATCTGCGAAGCCATCCGGATACTTGGAAGCGTAGCCGCTTACCTGCTCGCCTTCCAGAAGGATTACGTCGGCAAGTCCCTTTCCTGTGTTAAGAGTGGTAGCCAGCTTTGTGTAAATCTGCTCGGTTCCCATCTCCTCGAACTGGAACTCTACGTCAGGATGAGTCTCCTTAAACTTCTCAGCGGAAGCCTGAAGCTGTTTTAAAGCAACGTCCCAGGCCCATACGGTGATAGTGTTGTCGCTCTCTGCTTCTTTCTTGTCTCCGCCGCCGCCACAGCCTGTGAGGGAAAGTGCTGCAACCATAGAGATAGCTGCTGCGGATACAAACAGTTTTGTTTTCTTCATACGTTTACCTCCTAATAATATTGGAACTATTTACCCACCTTCCAGCGGAAACGCCGATAACGCGGCGTCGTAATTTGGGTAAAATCACTAAAAGTAATTAAATAATAAGCCTTTTAATATAAAAAGTCAATAGGTTTTAGTAAAAAGAACAGTAAAAATATCAAGTAAA
>ERZ779820.691-NODE-691-length-22663-cov-3.241729_pt1 | contig 22663 bp, 19 predicted proteins | sample MGYA00511563_ERZ779820 | MGnify/ENA primary metagenome ERZ779820 (study PRJEB29588, sample SAMEA1964852) | human gut metagenome | biome: human gut; feature: human-associated habitat; material: faeces | place: Denmark | collected 2008/2010 ...
GCGTCTTGAGCTTTTAAGTGCATCACGGCAGGACTGCTCATGTTCTTCCATTGCCGACTGATAAATATTTTTCTGCTCATCGAGCATCGACTCGCTCTGGCTGTTTGCAGCACCGATCGCAGCTCCAAAAAAAACTTCCAGTTTTTCATTGATCTCCATGCATCCATCCCCCATTTACAGTTTCAGCCCGATTGCCTGACTGACATAATCCGTAATAAAATTCTTGCTTCTGCCGCTTCCGTGCCTGTCCGGGATCTCCACAAACAGCGGTGTCCTCCGGCTCAGTTTTAAATCATTTACCAGTTCCGGAAAATCCCTGCCGAGTTTTTCTGTCAGCAGTACGATCCCGATATCCGGCTGTCCCGTCACAAAGGAAAGCGCTTCTTCAAGTTCTTCTCTCTCATGCACGACCACACCCTCAACACCGGAAAGCCGCATCCCCGTGTATGTGTCTATATTGTCGCTGATCAAATACATCCTCATGGAAATCCGCCATCCTTCCCGTCTCTTTTATCCCAGAATGGAAAATGAGATCAAAAGTCCATACAATGCGATAGATTCTGCCAGCGCAACGAAGATCAGCGCCTTACCCATAATACTTGAATCCTCGCTCAGTGCTCCGATTGCCGCAGATGCCGCACTCGCAACTGCTACACCGGCACCGATACAGGAAAGTCCGGTTGACAGTGCTGCTGCCATGTATCTCCATCCCTCTGCTGCGGATGCCGCGGTATCGGATGCTGCATAGATATGCCCGTTAAAAAGCAGCATATCTGCCACCACAACTGTTCCGAAAAACAGAACCAAATTTACCGCAAGAGATGCCTTAAAACTTTTCTCTTTCCTGTTTCCGAGCACATATCCCAGAAAAGGGATCACCATACTGAAAATTAAAATTGCCACCAGTGTTATTTTTGCTGCCATATCTTTTTCTCCTCCTATTTCCTGTTTCCGAAAAATGCCACAAACGGCTTTCCGGTTCCCTGATAAAAACGGCTGAACATCTCATAATATTCAAGTCTTAATACCTGGATCCCTACGACGAGTCCCTCAAGACCTGTCACGACGATATTTCCAAGTACCACAACGATCCAGTTCGGCGAACCACTCTCATATCCGGCGAGCGTCAGCACCACTCCCATCATGCCCGCATGGCTGAGTGCAAACGCTCCGACACGGACAAAGGATATACTGTTCGTCGCATAACTTAATACCACATCAAACAATTCCACGAGAGATTCCACAAAAAACATCGCCTTGCTCTCGCCTTCCGGAAACAGCTTTTTCTTTCGTTCAAGCAGATTCGTAAGCGGTTCTTTCAAAAGGATTGCAATGAGCGGCACTCCGACAAAAACAGCAAGAATGCCGGTAGCCGGAACCGGTTTTTCAAATGCATAAAGTACAATGCATAAAACCGCACATCCGTAACACAAAATACCCGCGACTCCGCTCGGACTAAAAAGAATCCGTCCCACATCTTTCGCACGCACGGCATTGATGATATTTAAGACCATCGCAGCCAGAATCAGAAACATTCCAAATCCGATCGCTAACATCAGTGTCGTCATAATGTTATCCATCGGACGCATCCACACGGGCTTTAAGATATCCTCGAATCCAAACACGCTGCCATACATAAAACCGAATACCGTAGACCAGATGCCGGCTAACGATAAAATCGCTCCAAGGTTCATGTGCCTGATCCGGTAAAAAACAAATCCTCCGATCAAAAGGCACAGTCCCTGCCCGACATCCCCGAACATGATCCCGAACATCAGCGTGTAGGTAAGCGCAATAAATATGGTTGGATCCATCTCCTGGTATGCCGGAAGTCCGTACATTTCCACAAACATCTCAAACGGCTTAAACAGCGCAGGATTCTTTAATTTTGTCGGCGGACTGACGGACATATGCTCCTCCACATCCTCCTCCATCACATGGATCTTTGAATCTTCCGCCGTCTCTTTTTCTAATTTTCTGGCATCATCTGCGCTCATCCATCCATATAAAATGTAGTATTCGGTCTGCTCTCCCGGCTTTCTTCCGGGTGTCGTGCAGACTGCAAACTTACGCACATCAAAATTGTTGCAGTAATGCTCTAATGCGGCACATGCACCCGCGATCTTTCCGGCATGTTTTTCCAAGGTATCATGAAGCTGCTTTTTTAACTTCTGCTCTTCCTCGTCATATGCCTGTTTTTTCTGCAATGCCTCCTGATAAGCACTCTCCGGTGTTCCATCAAAAGAATCCGGTATATAGATACGCTCAAAATGAAACGACAGACACACCGCATCTACTTCTTTTGCGTAGACTCTTGGCACAAAATAGCCGCCCCACACATATGCCTCGTCACTGTCACATTCATAAAATAATACATGATCGGTATCATGGATATAGCGTTCGAGTTTCTGATAATGCTCTCTTGCGATTCTTCCAAAACGGAATGCGATAAACTGAAATTCCAGAATTTTTTTAAATTCGTAATCAAGCCGCCGAAACGGTGCGATCTGATCCATCAGGCTCTGATTCTCCATGCGTTCCTTCCGCATTTCCTCCTGCCGTTTCACGATCTCATCTGTCAGCCGGTATGCCGCTTCCACCACTTTTTCCGCTTCCGCTGGCTCCATTTTTACCGGCATGGCATAGTCTGCTGCCCCACCGGGCTCGTCCTTTAAGTGTTCCCACAACGCCTGTGCCTTTGTGCATGCATCCTTGTAGATATTTGTCTCTGCAAACGGTCTCACATGACCGGATATGCCAAATCCGGATGCGGCATTTTCAAAATGTATCTCATATCTGCTCAGGTACTGCTCCATCACACGGTCGATATCATATTTCGGCCCGGTGATATGAAGCAGCTTCATTTTCTCTACCACTTGCACCCCTCCATCCCATCATCACAGTGTCTACCGCAATGATTCTTATACTTACATCGCAAAGATCAGATCACGGATCTCATACGGCGGTATACGGTAACGGATTCCTTCAAGTGCCGTCGTTAAAAGATCGATCTCGTGCTCTTTTTCATACAGATAACGCAGAACCGGTATGAGTGCCGAAGATATTGCAAAGACATTGGATGTTTTTTGCATATTTTCTCATATGTCCTTATCATGACTCTCTCCCACGTCAGTTCATCCTCCGGCTCTAGCACCGCCTGTTTTCCACGAAAATATGCGGTCTGCCGGACAAATTCCACAAATTGCTCTGCAGTTTCCGTCTCTAAAAGCCGTTTCGTCTCAGCAGATCTCAATCGGTAGCTTACCGGGATCTGGTGTTTTTTCACATCCGCTTCTCCCATCGAATAAAACCGCTTTGCACGATACATCCACATCAGATTCTGCCAGTCGATCTCTGTCCCGAAAATCTGTTCTAAGATCTGCCTTGTCTCCTTATCGGAAACCTTTGTGATTTCTTTCCATACTTTTTTATAATAATAAATATCAAGTGCAAATGCATAATCTGCATAATTCTTTTCTGCTGCAGATTCTAATTCCTTTAACAGGCTTTCATATTCCGTTCCTGTCACCGCCTGTATCAGCTCCTGCACACTGTTTGCCGCCATCACCGCTTTTAAGTCAAAATCTGCATGCCGTTCAAAAAATCCTCCGCTTACGGTGATCTCCTGCCCGTTTCCCTCCATCGCAGACTGCAGACAGTTTTTTATCACATTGATCTCATAGCGTGAAAACACAAACTGCAATGCTCTTCTTGGCTGTACACCGGAAAACCGGTACAGCTTACAGTAATCCATATACAGCGAATCCCGGATCACCGCCTCCACCTGACCGCGGTGTGCCACTTCCCCGTGCCGTTCAAATACCGGCGCATAAGCAGGCTGCTCCCTCAAAAAAGCAATAAAGTCTGTCACAGACTCATATTCAGAAATTGCCGTATAATCATCCGCACCAAGCAGTCTTGCACGCATCGCTTTTGTCTTTGTCACAAGACCACTGTACTCTAACAGTCCTCCTGCCATCTTCTTCCCCCATTCCGTCACGCTGCTTTTTCTTCTCTGCCACCCGCCACGCACACATCAGGGACTTATAATGCTCTCAAAAATCTCCTCCGCAAGAGAATCCTTCTTCTGCGCAAAATCCTCTTCTAACCGTCTTTTTGCCGCTTCATAATGTTCTCTCTGCCGTGTAATTTTAGTCTCAGCTTCGGATAAAAGCTGCTGTTTTATCTCTTCTTCCTGTTTTTGTCTCATGGAAGTATATCGTCCATCCATCTCACGTTTATCAAATTCTAACTGTTTTAACATCTTTTCTTTTTCTGCAGCTGCCTCCGTCAGAATTGACTCTGCCTTCTTTTCGATCTCATCAAGTTTCGTAATGATCTCATTCATGAATAACCCCCGTATCCTTTCTGCTGTCTATTACGTTCCCAAAAAATTACTGATATATTAATTATATTCATTTCTTAATCTGATAGCAAGGCATTATTTCCGCTATTTTTTCAGTCAATATGTAAAACAGACTCTTTTTTTCGACACAAAAGAAGGATCAGCCAACGTACCTCATTCCATTGACTGATCCTTCTTTTGTATCATTCATACAATATTTACTTTTTTGTTCCGCTATGCTTCTGCAGACCTTTGTATTCTGGCTGTAATATCTCTTACCTCTGCCATAATAGCCACATACATTTCATGCTCTAATCCCACTGGCGACATATGCGGGCACTCCTGTTTCATGCGATATGCCTGTACTAAAAGTCCCCTTTTCATGTCTTCGAGTTCCAAAAGCTGCTCTCTGCTCATAACGCCTCTCCATCTCCTGCTCTTATTCTATACTGTCATCTCTGACCTACCTGAATATGATAGATCTTTTGTCATAAGTATAACCAGATGCCGTGCACGCACCTATGACATAATAGCATATCTGGTAAAATTTAGGACCTCAACTTGTTCGGCAATTTCACCAAATTTTAAAGATGGATTTTCCTATTTTGCCTATTTACAAACTATCTTTTATTCATTTGTTACAACGCCATCAGCGTTTGCAGCGCCTCTTTTTTAACAATACAATATCCGTGTTCACGGATATAGGAAATTTGTCCTATCTCTGAAATTCTGCCCGCATCGTACTCGACTGCACCGAATGCAAACGCCCTCATTTCGTCCCTCGGGAACTTCGAAAAGTCCATGATCAGATAGTATGCACCCTCTAACCGGTAAAGGCTGCTCTTTGGAAAAATCTCCTCAAAACAAGCTCTTCCCATGCGTGATGCCTCATCCAAATTAAAGAACCGGAGTGCGCAGATCATCTGCCGTTTTTTCAGCTCTTTCTGTTGTTTTGATGGCTTCTTTTTATTTTCTTTTTCCTGTTTCTCTTCTGCTACTCTCTGTTCCTGTGTGTCCTTCTTCTGGTCTAAGAATGCGTCTAACACTCCCTGACGTTCTTCTTTGCTCAGGTTTCTAAACTCCTGCATTTTCTCCGGTGTAATCTGCCCGACCAGATCCGAAATCGCATCCATCAGCTGCTGAAAACTCAGATCGGAATCTCCGCCAAATGTGATTGCCATGCTGTGATCGGAAAGCAGCTCTGCTTTTACCATCGGAGAAATATTTTCAAGGCTGATATTCTCCTGTTCCTCCACGATTTTTAAAACAACACGCATAAACTTCTGTGTTGCTTCTCCATTGCCAATGATCTCATCAATATCAAATCCCATCTCCCGGATCTCGTCCTCGGTCAAGGCACATCTGATTTTATTTTCTCCTACGCGCTTTATTTCCATGTCGTATTCCCCATTCGTATCTCATATGTAAATTTTATTACTATTATCCTATTTTTTTCGTTGTTTGTAAAGTTTGGTTTACTGCATCTGCAGCTTCACTTTTACAATACGCTCCACAGATTCGTCGATGCGTTCCTCCGAAATCGTTCCATCCTGTACCGCCTGAAGCAGTCCATTATATGCTGTCTCATAATCCTGCGGCATTAAGATCATATCCACGCCTGCATTGACTGCCATGACTGCTGCCTGGTCTGCCGTGTAAGTTCCGGTAATTGCACCCATATTCATGGCATCCGTGATCACGATCCCCTGATAGCCGAGCTGCTCCCGCAGCACATTACTCACCATCATCTGTGACAGGGATGCCGGTGTGTTATCCCCGACTACCTGTGGAACGGAAATGTGTCCGACCATCACAAACGATACACCGTTTTCCACCGCTTTCTGGAATGGAACAAGTTCCGTCTGCATCAATTCTTCTAAGGACTTGTCCAACGTCACCGCTCCGTCATGGGAATCCCCGGAGACACCTCCCTGACCTGGAAAATGTTTTACTGCGCCGAAAACGCCCTGACTGCTTAGTCCCTCAAGTTCTTTTGTGACCATATCTGCCACCACAGACGCATCCGAACCAAACGATCTGGTTCCGATCGCTGTATTACCCGGATTGGTGAGAACATCTGCTACCGGCGCATAGTCCACATTAAAGCCAAGCTGTTTTAAATAGGTTCCGATCGTAACACCGGCATCGTATGCTTTCTGCGCATCACCAGCCGCACCGATATCACTCATGTTTCCAACATTTGTCACGCCAAATGCTTCATTTGCCGCTACTCTTGCAACCGTTCCGCCTTCCTCGTCCACACTTAAGAATGCCGGCAGTCCCGTCCGCTCCATTGCAATGTTCTGCATATTGGTAAGCATTTCTGTCGTCTGTTCTGTACTGAGAAGATTGTCTGCCATATAGATCAGACCTCCGACCGGTCTGCTTTCATATGCTGTTTTGGTCGTATCTCCGGCCGCCGTCACACTGGTATATCCCGTCAGCGCTTCCGGTGTTATGACAAACATCTGCGCCACCTTATCCTCTAAGGACATCCCTGATAAAAGCTGCGCTGCCTGCTCATCTAACGGGTCCACGGCAGGTTCTGCCACGTCACTTCCATTCTGTGATGTCTGTGTATCATCTGAAATTTCCGTGCTCTGTGTGTCCGGTGTCTTTACTTCCTTTGTGCCCTTTGGCAAAAACTTATGCAGGGCAGCTGCCGCCCCAATGATCATTACTGCCAAGACCAGTACAAATACGGTAACCACCACTGCTGCATGTTTGAACTCATCCTGTCTTTTCTGCCTTCTTTCTTCCTGATTCATATCTTCTCCATTCTAACAAAATCTGTAACCAAAATTCACTTTTCACAAACTTACCGCCATTATAACAGATGTCATTCTCACGGTGCAACCCACGCCTCATCAATTCCATCCTGTTTCCACTGGTTCTGTTCCTCGGAATATCCATTTACCAGCAAATACTGATATTTACTGACTGTTTTTAAAGCATCATATACATAGCGCAGCGGTATATAATTCCGGTTTCCATCAGGATCCGCCGGGTCTGCAAGAAACACTTCATCGGTATCTTCCTTATAAAGACTGATATTTACATAATGACCACCCGTCTTTTTCCAGTAAGTATTGTCATCATGGCTGCTGACCAAAACAACTACACTCTTTGCAGATCTGACCTGATCCCGAAAAGTTTCGTAATCCTGCGGCTTTGTGTATAGCTCCGCATCAAATCCACATTTGCGCATGACAGTTTTCATATCGCCCCAGCCGATCGCACCGATATTTTTCGTCGGTGTGTAACCGGAGACCTCTCTTGCATACAAAAACATGTCCCACGGCGAACAGGTATGACCTGAAAATGTACTGTATATATTTGCCATACAGCACAATCCGCACCCGAAATTGCCAAAATAATTGCCGCGCACATACTGATTGCTCCATTCACCGGACCATGCCCGTCCCTCTCCCCAGGACTTTGGTCCCTGTAAAAATGAATAAACATCCGACTCATCAAAATATCTCCGGTTTGCGGCAGCCACCAGAATGTCCTTATTTTTTTCGATCACGGCATACTCTTCCCCGTCTAATTTTGTAAAAATCCCGGCATACAGTCTGACTGCCGGCACATACTCCGGTTCGGCGACTGCCTTCTCTGCCACCGCTCCCATCTCTTTCGCATTTTGCTGCACAGACTTTTCACCGGAACCATACGCTCCTGCGATCAGCAGAAATGTTCCGGCTAACACTGCATAAAATGCGTACTCCTTTCTTTTCTGACGACCCAAATATCCAATCCTCCCAATTCTGAACTGTTTTATATCGTAAAATATCTTATCCCATTTTCGTACGAAACTTCTCTATATTATGTTACCCTGTAAGAAGTCTTAATTCAAGCAAAGATTTTCTTAAATTATTTACTTTACTACTCGTTTTTTTTCGGCTACAATAAAGCGGTATCCTGTAATGATGTTACAAGCATCTGCAGGCACTATTATTTTGAAAAGAGGTACGCAATTATGGCAAATCCAATCGTTACGATTGAAATGGAAAATGGCGATATCATGAAAGCGGAACTGTATCCGGAAATCGCCCCGAATACTGTCAACAACTTCATCAGTTTAATTAAAAGCGGTTATTATGACGGACTGATCTTCCACCGCGTGATCAAAGGATTCATGATCCAGGGCGGATGCCCGGACGGAACCGGCATGGGTGGGCCTGGCTATGACATCAAAGGTGAGTTTTCCCAGAACGGTTTCAAAAATGACCTGAAACACACAGAGGGCGTTTTATCCATGGCAAGAGCTATGCATCCGGATTCCGCCGGCAGCCAGTTCTTCATCATGCACAAAACTTCTCCACATTTAGATGGAGCTTATGCGGCTTTCGGCAAGATCACTGAGGGAATGGATATCGTAAATAAGATTGCAGAGACAGCAACTGATTACAGTGACAGACCATTAGAGCCACAGCGCATGAAAACTGTTACCGTTGAAACTTTCGGTGTAGATTATCCGGAACCGGAGAAATGCTAATCATTCTATTGTCATAAACAAAGAAGTGTATGTCGGGAATCACCGAACATACACTTCTTTTGTTATAACTTATATTTTTCACTGTTTCAGGATCTCGTCCCCACAGCTGTTTCTTCTTATTTCAAAGGAACCAGTTTCTCTTTTCCGCCCATGTACGGCTGTAATGCCTTCGGTACATTGACGCTTCCGTCCTCATTTAAGTTGTTCTCTAAAAATGCGATCAGCATTCTAGGCGGTGCAACAACCGTGTTGTTTAAGGTATGTGCAAAATATTTGTTTCCATCGGAACCTTTCACACGGATCTTTAAACGTCTTGCCTGTGCATCTCCTAAGTTCGAGCAGCTTCCGACCTCAAAGTATTTCTTCTGTCTTGGAGACCATGCCTCAACATCACAGGATTTTACCTTTAAGTCAGCAAGGTCACCGGAGCAGCACTCTAAAGTACGAACCGGGATATCCAGACTGCGGAATAAGTCTACCGTGTTCTGCCATAATTTATCATACCACATCTTAGATTCTTCCGGTTTGCAGACCACGATCATCTCCTGTTTCTCGAACTGGTGGATACGGTATACACCACGCTCCTCGATACCGTGTGCACCTTTCTCTTTACGGAAACATGGAGAGTAGGAAGTCAGTGTGTATGGAAGTTTTTCTTCGTCGTTAATCGTGTCGATGAATTTACCGATCATGGAATGTTCGGAAGTACCGATCAGATAGAGATCCTCGCCCTCGATCTTGTACATCATCGCATCCATCTCGTCAAAGCTCATAACGCCCGTAACAACGTTGCTTCGGATCATAAACGGCGGAATGACATAAGTAAATCCACGGTCGATCATGAAATCACGCGCATAGGAAATCACTGCAGAATGAAGGCGCGCGATATCGCCCATCAGATAATAGAAACCGTTTCCTGCAACTTTTCCTGCCGCATCAAGATCGATACCATTGAAACGCTCCATGATGTCTGTGTGATATGGGATTTCGAAATCCGGTACGACCGGATCGCCAAATTTTTCGATCTCTACATTGCAGCTGTCATCTTTTCCGATCGGTACGGACGGATCGATGATGTTCGGGATCGTCATCATGATCCTGGTTACTTTCTCCTGCAGTTCTTTTTCCTGCTCCTCTAACTCTGCAAGACGTGCTGCATTGGCATTTACCTGTGCTTTTACTGCCTCTGCCTCATCTTTTTTGCCCTGTCCCATCAGCTGTCCGATCTGTTTTGACAGTTTATTTCTGCTTGCACGCAAATCGTCTGCTTCCTGCTGTACAGCTCTTGCCTTTGCATCAAGTTCAATTACCTCATCTACTAACGGAAGTTTGTGATCCTGAAACTTATTTTTAATGTTCTGTTTTACAACTTCCGGATTCTCTCTTAAAAATTTTAAATCGATCATCGTTCTCCTCTTTCTGCGGAACCTGCCGCTTCTTTTTGTAAATTTCTGATTTTGCCGGACAGCAAATCTCTGTCTGACATTTTTCCTGATAACACAAAAAGCCTTCCGCCCTGTGTGCCATCCTGCACATGGGACGAAAGGCTATAAATCACTCTTCCGCGTTGCCACCCATCTTGTCACTGCAGCATTCTTATCCAAAGCTTTTTGTGGAAATCCTTTTGCAATGACCTCTCGATTCGTATGCTATGGGATACGACCCCGTGACTTTCATCACTGACTCCGGAAGTGGAAAGGCATTTTCCTGTACCGGTTCTCACCATCCACCGGCTCTCTGAAACATTCCTGCTGCCGCAGCTTCCATCACTGCCAATTTCTGACGTTATTATACACTCATTATTTCCGTAATGCAAGTCTAATATACCCTGATTTTTTCTTCCAGCTCTATTGCACGCTGTGCCCAGGTATGCTTTTCTGCTGTCTTTTCCACTCCCCGCATGGCAATGTCTCTCATCTGCTTTTCATCTGCCAGCAGGTCTTTGACTTTTACCGGGAGCTGCTCTAAATGCTTCAGATCATAATAGGAAACACCCTCACCCTCTTTTAACTCTTCACTGAGGTACCGGCTGGTATCCGAGACACAGACTGCCCCGTTTAAAATGGAATTAAACACACGGTCATGCGCACCGTCCTTAAACCACGGCATCACATTGACCGAGACCTTTGCGTGCGAAAGCTGCTCTAAACAAGTCAGGGAATCAGTCTGCGGATGGATCCTCACATTCTGCATGGCAGAACATTCAAGTTCCTCCCAGCCTTTTCCAATGACATCCACGGTGATTCCCGCCTCTGCCAGTGTCTTTATGACCATTCCGCGCCAGTAGTTGCGGACATACAGATCAATGAAGATCATCTTGTGCATCACAAGCCGGAAATCATCCGGTGCAACTTCTCCCATCTCCCGCTCACAGTGGCGCAGTGCTGCCTCCTCAACTGTCTGGTCCGTCTTTTCTAATAATTCCTCAATGATCCCGCGGTAAAACGCCGCATACTCATCATTGATCCAGTTGATATGCTGTTCAAAAAACGAAGGCGGTGTATAATTTCCGGTCATGATCACATCGATATCCCGTTTTTCATAAGGTACCTCAAGTGCCCCGTCAAGCCCGGTTCCCGCTAACGGAAGAAATCCAAAACTTTGATATTCGGGATAATATTTTAAGAAATATGCCTCCTGTTTCCGGTCAATGCTGATGTGATGATATCCTTTCGGCAGATCATGCAGGCGGTTATCGTAATAGTAAGGATGATCCGCCGCTATATTGTAACACGGGATCTTATACTCATCCCACACATAACCGCTTTTTTCACTGTAAACGCCATCTTCCTTTTCGAGTCCCTGAAAATTGAACGTGATCATCACGGTCTCACCGGGTTTTATAAATTTTCTCAGCCTTTTGGCACTTCCCTTTTCATCTTTCAGGTTGTAGAAGAACACTGCATATCCCATTTTTACAAACTGTTCTGCCATCTGTTTTGAGAAATATGCGAGCGTCTCCACGCCCCCTTCAAACATCACGATTTTTTTCACGTTAATCTCCATTTCAGATCTGCACCGCTGTCAAAGTGCTTATTCGTGGCGCAATGCGTCGATCGGATTTAAGTTTGCCGCCTTATAGGACGGGAAAACTCCGAATACGATACCGATGACCATGGAAAACAGTACAGAACCGATCGCTGCCGGAATACTGATCGCAACCGGCATCGTTGTCACATAGGAAATGATCTCCGCTAATATAATACCTACGATCACACCAAGCACACCGCCTAAACTCGTAAGCACCGCTGCCTCCGTCAAAAACTGATTCAGGATTTTTGACTTTCTTGCACCGATCGCCTTTTTTAATCCAATTTCCTGTGTACGCTCCGTGACGGATACCAGCATGATATTCATGACACCGATACCACCGACGATCAGGGAAATTCCCGCAATCCAGATCAGCATCGTATTAGTGGAACTGCTGAGTTCCTGAATCTGCTGTGCCTGCTCTAACAGGTCTTTTGCTTTGTACTGGATCGTATCATCTTTGGGTGACAGATAATTATTGAGCACATCTGCACATGCTTTTCCTGCGGATGTCATATTATCGGTACTGTCCACACGGATCACAACATTCTGCGGTTCATCATACTGATAGATGATCGGCCAGGTCGTATTTGGAATATAAATAGAACCTGCCGTATCCTGTGCATAGGTATAATAATCATCAATGGAATTGATGACCGGCTCGAACACCTTCGCCTTTGTCACGATTCCAATTACCGTATAAGGCTCTTTCTGGATCTCGATCGTATTTCCGACCGAATCTTCTCCCTGGAACAGGGCATTTGCGGAATCCGTATCCAATATAGCTACTTTCTTATACTTTTTGAAATCCTCATCCGTAAAAGCACGTCCCTCTTTCATAATGTAATTGCAGGTATCAAAATAGCTGTTGTCGATTCCGCGCACATATCCACCGGAAAAAGCCGTATTTAAATGATACACTCCGCTGTAATCCTGTCTGCTTAAGTATGCAGATGCATTCTCTACATGATCGAGATCTTTGATGTCACTCATGACCTCATCCGTTACAAGCGGCACTCCCTGCGGCACTCCGTTGTAATCCATCTCGTATTCCCACTCGCCCTGATAAAGAGACACTTCCACTGTATTCTCTCCGGAGCCGATCAGGTTTTCTTTGATCTGTTCATTCGTTCCTTTGATCGTCGATACGATCGCAATGATCGCTGCGATACCTATGATAATTCCAAGCATGGTCAGAAAGGAACGCATCTTGTGGGACCAGATTCCCTGAAAAGATAATCTTATATTCTCAAACATCCTGTTCCTCCTGATTAATATTCAATACTTTCATCCTCTGTTACTGCTGCTCCCTCGACTGCTGTCTTTCCATAAGGGAAGGCGATCCTGTCATCCTCTGTCAGTCCTGATTTGATCTCAACTGCAGTACCATATACTGTTTTCCCGGTTACCACATACTGTTTTTTCAGCTGGTTATTTTCGTCTGCCATCATAACATATGATTTTCCATCTTCCTGTCTCACATATGCCTTATCAAGGTAAATTCCGCCTGTTTCTGACTGATTTGTCTGAATTGCAAGATCCACATATTCTCCATTTTTCAGTGCAGAACTGTCTTCCATATATGCAGTATACTGATAATAAGAAACATTCGGATTTCCTTCTCCCCAGGAATTGCCACTCACAGGATAATCCGATACGCTCGTTACGGTTGCCTCAAATGTCATTCCTGATTCCCATGAATTTGCGGTAACAACCGTTCCCGGTTTGACTTCATCTAACAAAAGTTCGCTGATCGTACCGCTCACGTACAGTCCGTCATCCCCGGTTACCACAAGAAAGGCATTCCCATCATCCTGTTTCTGATCCGGATCTCCCACAGATTTCACAACACCATCAAGTTTTGCATAAACCACACCATCATTGATGCTGTCCTGTAACGTTTCCAGCTCCAGTTTTAACTTGCGAAGCTGTATATCCAGTTTTTTTACTTCTGATTCTTTGTCATTGATTGCCTCTGCAAGTTCTTTTTCGGTATATCCTTCCGGCTCTTCCCAGTCATCTTCATCGTTCCAGTTATCTTCATTCTCAAGTTCATCCAGATAATCCTGAAGACTTTTTCCAACTTCTTCTCCTGAAAAAACATACCAGGACCGGCTTTTATCATAGTCCATAGGCATGGTACTTCCATCGACATCTTTTACATTCGGTGAAATACTGTCATCTGCCACAGGCTCATATTTCTGTACTGTAACTTCTTTTGTGTCACCATTCGACTCAGTACTGTCATCCACCACTTCATCTCCTGTTTCCACACTTTCAAACACCATTTTCCCATCGCTGTCTTTTTTGCAGATAATAAACTTTACATATTTTCCATCCGTATAGGTGCCATCTGATTTTTTCTGCGGCCGCAGCGAATTGTAAAAACTTCCATATGCAAAAACATCTTTATTACAATAATAAATGTAAGGATTCTCTGCTGTCCCATCTGCCGTGTCTTTATTATATGGCTCCGAATCTTCCGTCACATAATTATAAATGCGGTTATCCTTCGCATCCTTTTCCGGCAGTGACTCTATGTAGGCTTTCTTCTGCTCTAATTCCTGCAGCTTTTTATTTATGTACGAGGATGCAGTACTGGCAGTAGAAGGCCGTGTCTTATCCACCGGTTTTGTGTTTTTTAATGACTCTAAAGAATGCTGTGCCTTCGCAAGACTGTTTTCTGTTGTACTGATCTCAAGGTTTTTCCTCTGGATATCGATCTCTGCCTCCGATGTATCATACTGGATCAGCGGATCTCCCTCTTTCACTGTATCGCCTTTTGAAACATAAACCTCCTGCACTTTGTTGGAATCATCTAAATATACTTCCTGGGAAGAATCATTCGTCACAACACCATAGCTTGTTTCAGAGTTCCCATAATATCCATAGTTTAAACTGGAAACAGACTGTACTTCTGCCACCAGATTCTTCTTCTGATACGACTTATAACCATAAATTCCTCCGGTGACTGCACCAACAGTGACGGCAAGTACGACAATGACTGCGATTACTTTTTTTAATTTCATGATGCATCCTCCTTTTCATCGCCCTCAAAAATCTCCCCGTCAATGATTTTCACCATGCGTTTTGCATTGGATGCGATATGCGGATCATGTGTGATCATAACGATCGTAACACCCTCTTCATTGAGTTTCTGGAACAGTTCCATGATCTGCTCTCCTGACTTGGAATCAAGTGCTCCGGTAGGTTCATCCGCAAGTAAGATCTTTGGATTATTGACCATTGCTCTCGCAATCGCAACCCTCTGTTTTTGTCCACCGGAAAGCTGCGTCGGACGAAAGTCCACCCTGTCACCAAGTCCGACACGTTCCAGTGCTTTGATTGCACGCTCCCTGCGCTCCTTTTTTTTCACGCCGGCATAACTAAGCGGCAGTGATACATTTTCCACCGCAGTCTCTCTCGGCATCAGATGAAAACTCTGAAATACAAACCCGATACTGCGCAGTCTTAAATCTGACAGCTGCTTGTCTTTTAACTTTAAGACGTCCTCTCCTGCCAGCTCATAAGTCCCGCTCGTCGGCTTATCCAGACAGCCTATGATATTCATAAGTGTTGTCTTTCCGGAACCGGACGGTCCCATGATCGCAACATACTCTCCCTCTTCCACGGTAAGACAAACATCTTTTAATACCGGAACGACCAGCTTATCCTGCTGATAATCCTTGTAAATATTCTGCAGATTCAGTATCATTCCCCTACCTCCATATCATTGGAATCATCATAGGAATCATCAGAATCCTCATAGTCAGAATCATCGTAATCAGAGTCATCATATTCCGCATCATCCGCAGAATCGTCATAATCAGCTCCGTCGTAGTCTGATCCATCTTCCATATTGCCATTGATATAATTCTGCATGCCATCATCAATCATCATTTCCGTGTCGTACATTCCGTTTTCATACATCATCTCCGTACCGTAATCAAGCATCTCAGTGCCATAATCAAGCATCTCGGTGCCATCCTGATTATAAAGAGGCGAAGAATAATCGACCTCGCTCACATCTGTCACGGTCGTTACACCCTCATAGAGTCCTTCCATCGGCCATGTGATATAATCGTCCAGCGAAAGTCCGGATAAAATCTCATACTCTGCAAGATCTTCATCGTATTCACCAAGTTCTACATAACGTTTTTCCAGACGTTTCTTATCATTTGCCGCCCAGACATAAGCACCGCTGTCATCCTGAACAACATAGTTGGAATACAGCCAGATTCCTTCTTTCTGCTGATCGTCCTGACCTTCGTCAAGTTCAATATATACATGCTGTCCTAACAGCAGTCCCTCTGCAGATGGAAGTTCCACATAAAACGGGTACTTTGTTGCAGAGACACTACTGTCTGAAGATGAATCGTCATCACTTTTCTGCACGTTATCTGTATCAATCTTTGAAATCGTTCCATTCCATGTCTGACTTTCATCCACCCTCGAACGTATGATGACCGCCTGTCCATCTGAGATCATCCATACATTCTGCTCATCGATACTTCCTTTTACACGGTATTCACCTGTCTGAAGAATCGTCATAAACGCAGCATTATTGCCATTACTGTCTGTACCGTTCTCGTTGATTTCCTTTACCACGCCGGATTTTTTGCTGACAACAGACGATGCATCGATCTGGTCTTCATATTTTGATATTTCAAGGTTCTTGCTCTCAAGATCAAGTTTATTCTCCTCGATGGAATTTTCCTCCGACTGAATATCGGTTGTCAGGGAAAATTTATCATCCTCATCTGTAGTCTTGTTTAATTCATCCGTCAGCGTTGCTATCTTTTTATTGGAACTGTCGATTTCATTCTGGATCCCCTCGAGTTCAAGCTTTGCCTGTTTTACCTGCATCTCAAGCTCACTGGTATCATAGGTGACAAGTGTCTGCCCCTCTTCTACCTCATCCCCCACTTTTACAAGGATTTCTTTGATGGTACGCGATGAATCTACATTTACCTCATAACTGTCCTGTGACTCCACAACACCATTATACCGGTTGGTGTTTCCTGTATATGTATTCATAATCTTGGAAACTTTTTCAACATACACTTTATCATCCGATTTTCCCGACTGTAAAAACGGAATCTTCTCTGCAACTACATCAAATGCCTCTGTTGCCACATCTATCACATTGTCACGATAATAATAACCGGTTCCTCCAACTGCTCCAATCACTGCAATGGTTACAACCGGGATAATTATTTTTTTCTTTTCCATAGTTCCTCCTTAAATGTCCACTGTCTGCATCCTGCTCATCAGACATCCCGTATTATAGCATTTTTCCTACTTAATATATAGATGAATATTATTAATTCTTTTTTAAATCAAAAAATGGTTTTTTCTCCAAAATGCATGATTTTCAGCTTTCATTATAACTATTTCAAAAAATTTGTTGACAAATCCTGTTTCCCATAGTATGATACCAAATGTGTCTGACAGACAGATACAAAACAATTTACATATGCGCGAGTGGCTCAGTTGGTGGAGCACGACCTTGCCAAGGTCGGGGCCGCGGGTTCGAGTCCCGTCTCGCGCTCTTCTCTTAATGATGGGAAACTTTGGTTTACAAGGTTTTCCATTTTTTTTATTGCAATGTAAAAATTAATTACACTTTTTTACTGATCACACAGTGCTTTTTCAAAGCTTTCCTGCGAATTTGTGAGTGGGGTTTCCGTTTAAATTTACTCTGCTTTCACTCTGATCCACACATAACAGACATCCACCAGATGAACGGGCTAAATTTCCATCTTTCAAACCACTTTCACCCATTATTTTCTATTTTCAGCTTCTTCCTCTATCATTTTGGGCGAAACTCCTTCATTTCTGCTGTTTTCACCCTGACTTTTTGATTTTCGTGGGCTATTATAATGAAATCTCATCCTTTTTCACCCATTTTCTTGTATGTTAAATGAATTTCTATTATAAAATGGATGAAATCACCTCTATCTTCTATATATTTCGCCCATATTAAATTTTTATCTCATCCAAGAGCAAATAATAGAATGCGCGCTCCGTGAACATTCTATTATCATGAATAAGAAAAAAGATCCAGTAAAAACTGAATCTTTTTTCAATGCCGGCAATGGGACTTGAACCCATACGATGTTGCCACCGCCAGATTTTGAGTCTGGTGCGTCTGCCATTCCGCCACGCCGGCTTATTCTGTTTTCGAATTGCTCGAACAATAGACATCTTATCATATCATGTAATAAATTGCAAGCAATTTTATTTTAACATTTGCTGATATCATATAAAGAATTTCATACAATGCTATTTTAACATTTGTTGATATCATGCAAAAAATTTCATACAATGGTATTTCCTGATTGTAGCAAAAAAATCCGAAGGTTCACGTTAATCCTTCGGATTTTTTTGATAGTCACTACTCTTCACCAACTCCACTGATTGCAGTTCTCTGTACGCTTTTGACACCGTTCTCCACAGTCGTTGTTTCAAGATAAGTAACGCCATTGATCACAACTGTCTTTGTTATTGTGGTCTCATCATCGCTGTCTCCACCGCCTCCGGTATTTCCAGCCGCACCGGTTCCGGATGCCTGTGTGGTCTGTCCGGATGTCTGTCCTGCGTTTTCTGAGTAACTCTGGGACTGACCAGCTTCTGCTTTTGTTTTCTGGATTTCTTTTAAGATATCATTATAATTTTCACTTGGCATTACTGCATCGGAACTTCCGATCGTCGATACATAACTGTCTGCATCTTTGCCGTCTGCATCCTGTGTAGAAACATTCTGTGATGCTGTCTGATTTTTTAATAACTCAGATACTTCTCCACAGTAACTCAGATATTCATCAATTCTCAGTGACACCCCTGCTGTTTTTTCTAAACAATTTCTAAATAAATATTCCGTTGCTTTTATCACAGCCTCAGATTCTGAAATGCCCCAAACACATCGAGTGTCCCATATCCCCACTCTCTGTTTGGATAGGTCCGGTTTTCCGGTTTAGCCGTGCCGCGGATCAGCATATTTTTGATGGAAGTATTCGACATGACTGTATTGTTCTGATCCACGATCGCCCACTGCATGATCTGCGCACAGGCTCCTGCCGTGATCGCAGCAGCTGCACTTGTTCCCGTAAAGGTGATAAAGTTACCAAGAAGCCCGGGACCATAGACATCCACTGCCGGTGCCACAAAATCCGGTTTGATCTCCCCGGTTATCGTATAACCCCTGCCGGAATCCGCATAGATACTGGTATTTGATGCCTGATAACCGCCCACCGTGATCACCTGCCTTGCCGCACTCGGAGAAGTCAGTGTAATCTCCGGATTGGAACGAAGAAAAAAATTATTTCCATCCGTCAGCTCCCGCAGCGGCAGCCAGAGATGATAGTTTCCCGTCACTGTCAGCTGCGGGAAAATGCGTATCGTCCACAATCCCGGTATCGGTCGGATAAAACGGAAAAATATGAGCTGGCTTGCCGTCTCTTTTGTATCGATCCGGTAATCCACCGTAATTGTTGTTCCCTCAAAAATAAAATGAAACTGCTCTGACGCTCCACGGCGCACCAGAATCCGTGGAATCTGCTCCCCCGAAGGCGATATTATGGTGACTGCATACAGTTCCGGTGCAGATGCCCACAATTCCACAAAAAAGCCTTTTGTATTTTCCTCCACCGTGATCTCCGCATCCTCATGTTCCATCTCTCCAATGATACGCCCCTGAAAATGGTGTCTTGCATTGGCCTCATTTCCAGCTGCAGTCACGACCACACGCTTTCTTCTTCCACAGATATAATTCAGATAAGATGGCAGAAATCCCTCGCTTGCATGACTTCCTGCACTGTTTCCAAGTGCCACACAGATGACAAGCGGACGATTTAAAATATTTGCAACTCCATTTAAATAGGAAACCGCCATCATAATGTCGTTTTCCTGATATGCCGGAACGCCGTCTTTCACAAAAAAGAAATCCCGAAGATACTGTTTTGCCTCCTTTAACTTTACCATGATGATCTCAGACTGCGGCGCCGCCCCGATAAAGTCACCGTTTTCACTCTCACTTCCACATGCCACTCCTGCAAGAAATGTGCCATGTCCGTTCATATCACGCGACGGCACCAAATCATACGGATTTTCCGAAAGCAATGCCGCATTGATCTGTTCTCTTGTATAATCTGCTCCATACAAAATACCAACAGGCGGCGTTCCATCCTGTATGGTCTGATCCCAGATACGGACGATCCGGCTGCTCCCGTCACTGTATCGAAATGCCGGATTTGTATAATCAATACCGGTATCAATAAAACCTATCAATACACCTCTTCCCTTTAAGGCGAGAACGGGCTGGTTCTGCATTTTTAAAATACCGGACACCTCAAGTGCAGTCTGATCCAACAGCCCATAACACTTTGGAATCTCTGAATAAGAATAACTGCCTACACTAAGCGGAGGCAGTCCCTCCCTTGGATAATAAAAAATATCATATCCTTCATCAATTCTCTGGATACACGCCCCTGCGATCGTCTGTTCATTCGTTTCCTCATAAGATACAATAAAATCAAAAAATTCGTCAGAATACACCTGTTCCCTGCAATCCGCCATAAATAAAAAAACTCCGGTCATCTATTCAATTACTAAATAGATGCCGGAATTTTTTATTTTAGAACCACAAATATTATTCTAATTCGAATTTCTGTACAAGTTCATTTAATGTAACTGACTGTGCTGCCAGCTCCTCACTTGTTGCTGAAGTCTCCTCTGCCATAGCAGAGTTATCAGAAACCACCTGTGACATATCCCTGATGCCGTCACGGATCTGGTCGATACTCTTCATCTGGACATCTGCCACCTGTGCTGTCTCCTGAATCATTCCGTTTGCAATACGAACACGCTCTACCGCGTTGTCCAAAGATGCAATGACATCATTTACGATCGTATTTCCCTTTTCAATCTCATCGAGTGATACGTTGATCAGGTTACGTGTCGTATTTACCGCATCGGCACTCTCATCTGCAAGACCGCCGATCTCTCCTGCAACCACTGCAAAGCCTTTGCCCGCCTCACCTGCGCGTGCAGCTTCAATAGATGCATTCAATGATAAAAGATTTGTCTGGCTTGCAATATCTTTAATTGCCTTGATGACACCGACAACCTGTTTCGAGGATTCCTGAATTTTGTCCATTGCCTCACGCATCTGTGCCATCTGCTTCTTGCTGTCTTCCATTTTTTGTTCACCGTTTACCTTATATTTCAAAAGCTGTTCTGACTGATTGCTGATCGCAGTGCTTACACTGTCTGAAATATTCATATCCTGAATCATAGTATCAATCAGATCTGCATTCGGATGATATACAAAAGTTCCATCACTTGTCAACAGCATGGAATATCCATTTGCACCGATCGTATAATTCCCCATCATATTCATGACTGTGTCCAGCCCTACGTCTATTCCAACGACACCGACAACCGTATCTTTCTCGTCAAATACAGGTGTTACCGCACTTAAGATTGTTTTTCCTGTACTTGCAGCAACATAGGTCTTTGTCAGCATAGTTTCTCCTGTCTGCGTACAGCTGTACCATGTGCGGGTCGTACAGTCATAATCATCGCCGGAAATACCGCCTGCTGATGTAATGGATGCATTACTGTCCAAATCCGCCGTGAATACACCCTGAATATTTTCCGTGTCAAGTCCTGCCACTGCAACAAGCTTCTTTAGTACCGCTGGATATACCTCGTTCTCTGTCATTTTCTGTCCAGCTTTGGTAGTGGTCAGAATTGTCTGCACATCTTCATCCAGTGCAAGCTGTTCTACCATGCGCTCAAACAGTGAAAAATATTTTTCCACTTGAAGTGATATCGCTTCAGAATCCTGCCACAGCTCTGTGTTGTTGGCTTTGATCAGCAGATTGTAAACCACCACTACTACCAGTACAGCAATCACTGCCATAACCACAATAATGGAGGCACCGATCTTACTCTGGATCTGAAACTGTATGCCCTGTTTGTTTCCTGCTTTTTTATTTTTTTCTCTTTTCTCTTTTGCTATTTTCACTCCTCCATTTTTTCGATTAGTACTATTGTACCATACTTAATCATAGTGTGAACACTTTTTTACCATATTCTTCAAATTCAAAATGAGGAAAAATCTTTTTCTCAGTCTGTAAAAAAGATTTTTCCCCATTTCAGAATCATTCTTTCATCGTCTCATTCAACAGCAGCAATCTGTGCACAGCCACGCATGGTAATGAGCGGTCCGCCCTTTTTCTCCACATACTCTTTTGTGATGGTCACCATGCCGATATTGTCATCTTTCGGAATCTCATACATGATATCGAGCATAAAATCCTCGATGATCGCACGGAGTGCACGCGCACCGACTTTCTTTTCCTTTGCCTGCTTTGCGATCGCCATCAGTGCGTCATCCTCAAATTCGAGTCTGACTTCATCCATGGCAAGCAGTTTCTGGTACTGTTTTAAGATCGCATTTTTCGGTTCCTTTAAGATGCGCACTAACATATCTTCTGTGAGCGCTTCTAAAGTAAACATGATCGGCAGACGTCCTAAGAACTCCGGTATCATGCCAAATTTGCGCACATCCTCTATGGTCACCTTCTGCAGAATATTTTCATCCTGGTCGTATTTATCCTTAAGCTCGGATTTAAAACCGATCGATGCGGATTTATTGAGGCGTTCCTTAATGATATCCTCTAACTCCGGGAACGCGCCTCCACAGATAAACAGAATATTTTTGGTGTTGACCATTGTCATGGGTACCATGGCATTCTTGCTGCTGGCTCCGACAGGCACTTCTA
>ERZ779820.700-NODE-700-length-22540-cov-2.867022_pt1 | contig 22540 bp, 16 predicted proteins | sample MGYA00511563_ERZ779820 | MGnify/ENA primary metagenome ERZ779820 (study PRJEB29588, sample SAMEA1964852) | human gut metagenome | biome: human gut; feature: human-associated habitat; material: faeces | place: Denmark | collected 2008/2010 ...
ATGCCGGGTGACATGGGTGGCTTCTTTGGCGGCGGCAGTGATATGGAAGACCGCATGAACCAGGAAAATATCACGTTAGATGAAGATGACGTGGACGATATTGAAACTTTTGTCTCCGGGATCTCAGCGGCAACGATCTCCTATATGACAAGGTCTACCGTGGATGGCGGTGATCTCGATGAGGCACAGACCTACTCGATCGCCGGAGTCAAGGACAGCTATGCAGCTATCAGTAATCTCAGTCTTGCAGTCGGAGATTTTATCACAGAATCCGATGATGAGAATAAAGAAAAAGTCTGCGTGCTAGGCGCTTCTATTGCGGAAGAGATCTTTGGAAGTGCAATCGATGCATATGGCAGTGTGATCTATATCGATGACCGATCTTATGTGGTAAACGGGGTGCTTTCTTCTATGGGTACGGTGGCTTCCGGTATCAGCCCGGATGATTCCGTTTTCATTCCGTATGCGACCGGGGTGAAATATTTAGTGGGAACGAATGTAAGTCCGACTATCACCGTGATCGCGGAGGATGTAAGCAATGTGTCCGGTGTCACGGAGGAGATCACGGAAGTGCTTGCAACTTCCTATCCGAATGCAGAATTTACCTTTGAGGATGCGGGAAGCAAGATGGAAGCTGCATCGGCGTCCAATGAGATATTGACGATGCTTCTGATGGCTATGGCAGCCATTGTATTTGTGGTCGGTGGTATCGGCATCATGAACGTATTGTTTGTATCTGTCAAAGAGCGCACCAATGAGATCGGTATTTTAAAGGCAATCGGCTGCTCCCAGAGGAATATTTTGTTTGAATTTTTAGCGGAGGCGGCTGCAATCAGTCTGATCGGCGGCGTGCTTGGCATTGTGTCAAGCCTGCTCGTCACTCCTGTGGCACAGTATCTTGGTGTGCGTGTTGAACTGACACCGGCAGCATTCCTGATTGCACTGCTGTTTGCACTCATCACGGGAACACTGTTTGGATTCTATCCGGCGTATAAGGCGTCGAAACTGGTGCCGGTGGAGGCACTGGGGGCAGAGTAAAAGAGGGAAAGGTTTAAGGCGGTTGATGAAGAAGAAAGTAACGATTGTGGTTGTAATTGTATTAGTGATTGTACTTATTGCGGCATGTGTGATGTGGCGGATAGGTGGAGTTGAGACGGAAAGTGCGCTGGGGGATCATCAGAAGTATGTCTATGCGTATGTTTCGTCGATTGAGGGGAATGAAGTTACTTATATGGAAGTGGATGAGTCGGTGGCGAAGGCGGCGGAAGAACGGGCGAAGGAGAAGGCAAAGGCGGAAGATGGTGCCGGTTCAGACAGTACAGAGCAGTCCGGTCAGATGCAGATGCCGCCCGACATGGACAGCACCGAGATGCCGCAGGGCGCACCGGGCGGCATGTCCGATATGACAGGCGAGACAGTCACAACTATGATACCTGTTGGCGTAACCGTACATACAACATCAGACACTACGACCACTTTTTCACGCCTTGCCTCAGGTGATCTGCTAAAAATATTGGTAGAAACAGACAGTGACGGCAACGAAGTGATCGAAGAAATCTGGATGTTACAGTAACATAACGGCAGCATGGCTGATTGTAAAACTCATCAAAAACTGAAAATAATTGTGAAACCAGTGCCAGTTTCACAATATCACAAAAGTAAAACTGAGTTTTACAATCAGTCACGCGAGCCATACACACAGAAAGGAGCACACATGGACGCAGCACAAATCCTAAAACCATTTGCAAATGAACATATACCGACAGACACCGAAAAAACTGCCACAGCAGAACACACATCCGAGATCATCACCATGCAAAATGTCAACAAATCCTACAAGATGGGATCTGGTTCCCTGCATGTATTAAAAGACATTTCCCTGACCGTCGAACAGGGAGAATACCTTGCCATCTTAGGGCCATCCGGTTCTGGCAAAAGTACTCTGATGAATATCATCGGCTGCATGGATGTCTTAGACGAGGGAACCTATAACCTTGACGGTGTGGAGATCGAAAAGGCAAAGGAAAAAGAACTGACTAATATCCGCAACCAGAAGATCGGATTCATTTTCCAGAAATATCATCTGATTCCGACCTACAATGTACTTCAGAATATCGTCATGCCGCTTTTGATGCGTGGAATGACCTTGAAGGATGCAAGAGATGCCAGCATGGATACCATTGCAATGTTAGGACTTGCAGAGCGTATCGATCACAAACCGAATGAGCTTTCCGGCGGTCCGCAGCAGCGTGTTGCAATCGCGCGTGCCTTAGTCGGACAGCCGACGATCCTCTTAGCAGATGAGCCGACCGGAGCCTTAGACCGTAACAGCGGAAAAGAAGTGCTGAAACTATTTCAGTGTCTGAGTGATATGGGAAATACGATCGTCATGATCACGCATGATTTAAGCGTTGCCGAACATGCGAAGAGAGTGGTACGTATCGTGGATGGGGAACTCTATGAAAATTAGAGGTGGTTTTCATCTGTCCTGTGTGGTATGTTAATATAAAAGGCATTTGGTTTACAATAAAAACAAGGAGAGCCGCACATGACAAACGAAGAGATCTGCGTATGGCTAAAGGCAGAAGCAGAACCAAAATTTCAGAGGTTTACATCCGGTCTGATCCCCGGAACAGATCCGATCATAGGTGTGCGTATCCCAAAGCTGCGCACTCTTGCAAAAAAGATTGCAAAAGAGGACTGGCGCGGGTATTTGGAACACGCTGCCTGCGATACTTATGAGGAGATCATGCTGCAGGGACTCGTACTCGGATATGCAAAAGGAGAGATTGATGAGCTTTTGGAATATGTGCGGGCATTTATCCCGAAGATCCATGACTGGTCGATCAATGACTGCTTTTGTGCAACTTTTAAAATTGCGCAGAAACACCGCGAAAAAGTCTGGAATTTTCTGATGCCGTATGCGAAATCAGATCAGGAATTTGAGCAGCGCGTCGTTGCAGTTATGCTGATGGATCATTTCCTGACAGAGGCATACATTGCGCGTGTGCTGGCTGTGTGGGACAGACTCGACCATCCGGGATATTACAGGAAAATGGGAGTTGCGTGGGGCGTTGCAACTGCATATGCAAAGTACCCAAAGGAAACACATGCATTTTTACTGGAGAATCATTTGGATGACGAAACATACAATAAGGCGATCCAGAAAATGATCGAATCTTACCGGATATCGGCGGAGGATAAAGAGATATTGCGCGGAATGAAAAGGAAACTGCAAAAATAAGTGATATTGTGCGGAATGAAAAGGAAATTGTAAAAATAAAAGGGGAGCAGTAGCATGAGTGTTGATACACAAAAAATCATAGAGATCGTAAAACAGGTCAAACCGTTATTTTTAGACCGTGAGGGCTCATCACAGATCAAGGTAAAGGGTGTTGCGGATTTTGTGACACAGATCGATTTTAAAGTGCAGGAGCAGGTAAAAACCGCACTCTATGAACTGTACCCGGAAATTCAGTTTATGGGGGAGGAAAAGGACAACAGCGATATTGACTTTGACGGTGATGTCTGGATCTTAGATCCGGTGGATGGGACGACCAACCTGATCCATGATTTCCGAAACAGTACACTTTCACTGGCACTTGCAGGAAAGGGTGTACTAACGCTTGGAATCATATATCATCCGTATTCTGATGAAATATTTGTGGCAGAACGGGGAAAGGGAGCATTGTTAAATGGCAGTCCAATCTCCGTCAGCAAAAGGCAGAATTTTTCCGAGTGTCTGATCTCCATAGGAACAAGTCCATATTACCGTGAACTTGCAAAAGAAAATTTCAGAATTTTTGAAAAGGTATTTACGGATTGTGCGGATATCCGAAGACTTGGTTCCGCGGCGTTAGAACTTGCCTATGTGGCGGCAGGGAGGATTGATGCATACTTCGAACGCAGTTTAAAACCCTGGGATTATGCAGCCGGAATACTGCTTGTGGAAGAAGCGGGTGGAAAAGTCACGGATTATAAAGGAAAACCGGTGGATATCACCGGAAATTCCGATATTGTGGCGGGAAGCCAGACGATCGGGGAGATCCTGGTAGAGAAATATTTGTAAAAAAGGGAGTCAACATGACTGACTCCTCTTTTAGGGTATCTTCTGTAAATATATGAGTTTCATATCCTCTCGATTTTTAAAATTTTTGTTCTTTCGCCGGATATTATATTTCCGGTGTTTCTACCATAGTTTTTCTCGACATCATCCTCTTTTCGTTACTTGTTTTCTTAGTTTTTATATTTTCTGCTTAACAAGCATAATTATAAGGCGCGTTTTATATATAAATAATATAAATTCTTCTTGACAAGCATATTTTATGGATGGAGAACATGCATGAAAGCATTTTGGTATAACGATGATCGTAAAAATGTATGTGGCATCAAGATACGAGAACTTCGCAAGGAAAAACATCTTTCCACAAAAAAATTAGAGATTATTTTTTATGTGTTATCCGACTACGTTTTTGTGCAATAATTACAAATATCATTAAAATAACGTCTTTTTGATGACATAGTATAAGCAATATGCTAAAATCCATTCAAAGCATGACATTCTGAATTATCTACACGGACATATGTGCCATTCTATTCACAGGTCAAAATCATAAGAATTTTCAATGCTTTTATTATCCACACATTTAAGCAGGGAGAATTCTAAAAACGCAGAGATTTCTCCCAGATAACACAGAGGAGGAGAAATGAATGGGGACAGCGGACATCGTAACAAAAGAGTATATGCGGGGAAATGCCGTATTTGCGGATGCATTTAATTACCTGATCTACAATGGAAAAAAGGTGATCGATCCGGCAAAGCTGAAAGAGATCGATCCGACAGAGATTGCACTGCCGTTTGATGATGAAGAAAAAGCCGGTAAAGAAAAAGATGGTGAAGATAAGAATAGAAAAGCGCAGGGAACAGAGTGGAGTTCTGTGAAAAATGAATCAGTGAGAAAGAAAACTGCCGGCAGAGCAGGCAAAAAAACAGATACAGTGCAGAGATACCGTGATCTTTTAAAATTTGCGGTAATCAAACAGGATGAAAGAACGTCCTATGTTCTTTTGGGCATCGAAAACCAGACGGATGTCCATTATGCGATGCCTGTCAGAAATGCCATCTATGATGCCCTGCAATATGGCAGACAGGTGGCGGACATAGCTGCCGAACACCGTCGGAACAAAAAAGATTTTACAGGCAAAAGCAATGGTGAGTATTTGTCCGGATTTTTAAAGGAAGACTGCATCAAACCAGTCATCACACTTGTGATTCACTTTGGAGCAGAGGAATGGGACGGACCGTTATCTTTGCACGAAATGATGTCTGTAAGTGATATAGAAATTTTAAGTTTTGTGGAGAATTACCGGATTCATCTGATCGATCCGGCGAAGTTGACGGAAGAACAACTAAATAAATTTTCCACAAGTATGAGGGAGGTTATAGGGTATATCAAGTACTCGAAAAATAAAGATAAATTGTTAGAATTTTTGAGGACAGATGCCCATAGAAGTATTGAAATGAATGCTGCAAGAGTGATAAAGACGATTACAAATACACCGATCGAAGTATCAGAAGAAGAGGGGGAGATAGAGATGTGTAAGGCAATCGAAGATCTGATCGCGGAGAGCGAAGCACGTGGCAGAGCAGAGGGAGAAGTTCGTGGCAGAGCAGAAGGAGAAACACGGGGAGAAGCGAAGGGCATGATAGAAATCTGCCTCGATATGAGTTTTTCCAAAGAGGATATTTTGAAAAAGTTACAGGAAAAACTAAATATATCCCTGCAGCAGGCGGGGGAGTATTTTGAGATGTATGGGAAAAGGACGGTGTAATTGTACATTGAAAATGAAAAACGCTGAATCCATGATAAATCAATGGAAACAGCGTTTTGGCAAAATCAATAAAACAAAGCGTTACATTTCAACCACAGCAACACCCCATCCGCCTAAGTCAATTTTATTTCCACAGACGATGGCTGTTTCTGAAACCAGTTCTATGCCGTCTTTTCCTCGGTGTGTGACAGAAACCGGATCTTTTGAATAGTTCAGATAGTAGCACAATTCTTTACCGGAATCATTGATGCCTCTTTTTATAATGAGTGGATAATGCGGTGCGTCTGAGGAAAGATCTCCACCGGAAAAGCCGGTTTCGTGCAGGAAAGATAAAAGCACGGATTCTAACAGTTCATCATTTTCAAACATTGTTCCAAAATAGAGTGTGGAACCATTTCCATATTGATTTTTTGCAGCAGCGGCATAGCGTTCATATGCCGGATGGCTGTATTTTAATACCGGTACAGCGGTATCACAGGTGATAAGCTCCATCCATTCACAGGCGGAGGAGGTCAGGGAAAAGGCAGAGTCATCCGGATGTGAAAAATGCTCCTGTGCAGCCGCCATGACATCGCTTTGAACCGGCACGATATCCACATGATGCGGGTGTGTAAACTGATCGTAGTGAAGTCCCAGACATTCATGCAGGATATGTGGCTGCATGTCCGGATAAATCTTTAAATATTCATCGGAAAAACCGCTTCGGAATGTGGTGATCAGATGTCCGCCGTTTCTGACATAGGAATCTAATGCCAGAAGCAGAGATTCCGGTGCACTGTAGAGTGCCGGTACGATCAGACATTCATAGCCGGAAAAATCCTGTTCCCTAGAAGAAATCATATCGTACTCAATATTTAAGCGGTAGAGGGCATCTGAAAACCAGCGCATCACAGTGTTGTAACCGTTGGCTCCGGCTTTTTCAAGCGGAAACTGGGTGAATCCGGTCAGCGAGGCATTATCAAGCATAATGGCGATCTTGTTTTCTTTTTTCAGGTTTTTTAAGTGAGAACCGATCTTATTCCATTCGTTTCCGATCACGACAGCTTCACGGTAAGTCTCATTTTCAGAAAAATCGTGGGAGAGCACACCTTTCCAGTAACTTTCAATTGCATTGTGGATCGAATGCCAGTGCCAGTACATCACACTGTTTGAGCCGTTTGCGATATGGCTGTATGCCTGCAGGCGGAGCTGTCCCGGATAAGGAAGCCACGGAGTCAGTCCCTGAGCCTCGGTCTCTAAGATCAGATAATTGTCCTTTTTCAGACTGCGTGAGATATTTCCACATACGGTAATTTCTGCACCGGTCAGTTCCTCATTAGAAGGATGGTAAATATCGGCACCAGCCACTGTCATGCAGCGTGAGGCATCGTACTGGTCGACCTGGGACTGATAACCGATCGAGTGTGTGGTCCAGTCAAAATCAAAATTTTGTGTGATAAACTGATCATCCCGTTTGTACTCGCGGACAATATCAGCCTGCCAGCTCAAAAATTTAGTGACAAGTGAACGCTGAAATTTACAAAATTCAGCGGCAAGACTCTGGTTGATCGTACCTCTGACATCCGGGAAATCATCCCAGTCATTCACACGGTTGCTCCAGTAATCCAGTCCAAACTCATGGTTAAAATCATTGATATCCGGAAAATTTTCTTTTAAATAATCTACAAACATTGCCTGGACACGGGGACCGGCAGTTCCATAACTTTTGGTCTCATTGTCAAGCTGATAGCCGATCACATGCGGCACATCTTTCACATGCTCCATCAGAACGCGGATCACACGCTCTGCGTGGGAGAGGTAATCCGGGTTTGTGATCCATATTCTGGCGGTGGCCATATCGTTCGCGGCCGTTCTGGGTGATTGCCAGGATGTCCGGATATTTTTTTACCAGCCATGTCGGTACGGCATAGGTCGGTGTTCCGACGATCACGGAAATATGGTGGCATGCGGCAGCATTTAACATTCTGTCGATATGTGTAAAATCATACACGCCTTCCTGCGGCTCTAAAGTACTCCATGTTGATTCCGCGATACGGATGACATTCATTCCTGCTTTTTCCATCATTTCCATATCCTTTTCCACACGGTCGTATGGAAGGTATTCGGAATAGTATGCAGCTCCAAAATAAAGTTTTTCTGTTTTCATATAAAACCCCCACCGCCGGATGACAGGTTCGTATTGTCTGGCCTTAGAAGCAGATTTGAGCACTGTGGCGGTGATATCCTTTCTTAATTTAATATAAAATGATAAAATGAACAACCGCTTGCGCATTCTTATTATACCATCTGAAAATTTACATGTAAACGATAAGAAACAGTTTCCAAAAAAATATCTATGATTTACTCGGATATGTTCTATAAAAAAATGGTGTAGACAGTGAACTTTTAATTTGCTAACATAAAATCAATACTGGAAGTGTATATTGCAGGGAGGGTCAAACATATGGAATTAAATCAGAATACAGAAAAACTGGACAATTATAGAAAACGTGCTGCAGAGCTGGTCGGGAAAATGACACTGGAAGAAAAAGTGGCACAGACTCTGTATCAGGCACCGGCGGTGGAACGGTTAAATATAAAGGCTTATAACTGGTGGAATGAGGCATTGCACGGTGTGGCGCGGGCCGGCACGGCGACGGTATTTCCACAGGCGATCGGTCTGGCGGCAACGTTTGATGAGGATCTGTTAGAGCAGGTCGGTGATGCAGTGTCGACGGAGGCACGGGCAAAGTTTAATATGCAGCAGGAGGGAAAGGATACGGATATCTATAAAGGCCTGACTTTCTGGGCACCGAATGTCAATATTTTCAGAGATCCAAGATGGGGCAGAGGACATGAGACGTTTGGGGAAGACCCATATCTGACCAGCCGTCTTGGAGTCCGCTATATTGAGGGTCTGCAGGGGCATGATGAAAATTATTTAAAGGCGGCTGCCTGTGCAAAACATTTTGCGGTACACAGCGGACCGGAAGCGGTGCGCCATGAATTTGATGCAGAGGTGACGGAGCAGGATTTAAGGGAAACATATCTTCCGGCATTTGAGGCGTGCGTAAAAGAAGGAAAAGTGGAGGCAGTGATGGGGGCATACAACCGGACAAACGGAGTGCCGTGTTGTGGAAACAAACGTCTGCTGATCGATATTCTGAGAAAAGAATGGGGATTTTCGGGGCATGTGACGTCAGACTGCTGGGCAATCCGTGATTTCCATGAGGGACATCATGTGACAGGCACTGCGATTGAATCGGTTGCGATGGCGATGAATAACGGCTGTGACTTAAACTGTGGTACTCTGTTTGGATTTTTAGTTCAGGCGGTGAGACAGGGACTGGTCAAAGAAGAACGCTTAGACGAGGCTGTCACAAATCTGTTTATGGCGAGGATGAAACTTGGTGTGTTCGATAAAAAAGAAGAAAACCCATACGATAAAATCCCTTATCTTGCCGCAGACAGCAGAGAGATGAAAAAATTAAATGAGGCGGTGGCAAGACGAACCGTTGTCCTGCTAAAAAATAAGGAGCATATATTACCGCTTGATAAAAATAAAATAAAAACGATTGGCGTGATCGGACCAAATGCGGACAGCAGACGCGCGTTAGTCGGCAATTATGAGGGAACGGCATCACGTTACATTACTGTGTTAGAGGGGATTGAAGATTATGTCGGCGACGATGTGAGGGTGCTCTATTCGGAGGGCTGCCATCTTTATAAGGACCGCACCAGCAATCTGGCACAGGAAAATGACCGCATGTCAGAAGTACTTGGCGTATGCAAGGAGAGTGATGTGGTTGTCGCAGTGCTGGGACTTGACGCGGGCATTGAGGGAGAAGAGGGAGATGCGGGCAATGAGTACGGCAGTGGTGACAAACCGGATCTGAACCTGCCGGGACTGCAGGAGGAGATCTTAGAGGCTGCTGTATCCTGTGGCAAGCCTGTTATTTTAGTTCTGCTATCGGGAAGTGCACTTGCGGTGAACTGGGCGGATGAGCATGTAGATGCGATCGTACAGGGCTGGTATCCGGGGGCAAGAGGCGGAGCTGCCATTGCGGATATTTTATTTGGGGAAGCAAACCCGGAAGGAAAACTGCCGGTCACATTTTACCGTACCACGGAAGAACTGCCGGATTTCGAGGACTATTCCATGCAGGGAAGAACTTACCGGTATATGGAACAGGAAGCATTGTATCCGTTTGGCTATGGGCTTTCCTACACAGAGTATGCATATCAAAATGTGAGATTTTTAGAGCAGGAACCAGTGGTGTCAGAAGGAGTGACGATCGGTCTGTCTGTAAAAAATACCGGAAAAATGGATGGGACTGAGACAGTGCAGGTCTACGTGAAGGCAGAACATTCAAAGATGCCGCATGGCCAGTTAAAAAAGATCGTAAAACTTCCACTCTGTGCCGGGGAAGAAAAAGAAATCAATATCCGGCTGGAATCAGAGGCATTTATGCTGTATGATGAAAACGGTGAAAAGATCCTGCCGTCCGGACACTTCGAGATTTTTGTCGGAGGCATGCAGCCGGATTCACGCAGTGAGAAACTCACAGGAAAAACAGTGGAAAGTCTGATGTTATGAAAATAATTGTGCGTCTCTGTAAAAAAATCGAAGAAAAAATTGACACTTACAGCATACAAAAGAAACTGATTCTTTTGTATGTCTGTTGTGTGGTCCTGCCGGTCGCCCTGACAGACAGTGTTGTAGTCGGAATGATATTTTCGGAGGAACACAATGCAAGAAAACAGGTGACAGAAAATATAGCGAGTGCGGCAGAGTACAGCATTGACAAGGCAGTAGAAGAAGCACTCACAATCTCAAAAAATATTTATATGAATAAGTATATCAACAATTTTCTGAATGCCGATTATGATTCCCATCTGGCATTTTATGAAGCGTATCAGGAGCTGATGCAGGATTCCCTGTTTGACAGTTCGCTTGGCAACAGCAGCGTTGAGATCACGATGTATGCCGACAATGATACGATCGTAAATGGTGGAAAGTTCAAAAAGTTAGGACGTGTAAAACAGACGGAATGGTATCAGAAACTGCAGGATTCCGGGAACAATTTTGTATTTTGTGCCTACATGGATGAAACGCACGATACATCTCCGACGGATTTAAGAAAGGTGTCGATTATCCGGAAATTAAACCGTTATATGTTAGATCCGCATGAAAAAGTTTTAAAGATTGATCTGGATTATAATGCGGTCAATACCGGACTTTTGAGGGCAAATTATGAATCAGAGGTGTATATCTGCAGCGGTGATAAGATTATCTTTTCAAATACCGGAAGAAACAATATAAAAGAATCTTTTGAGAGGTTTGATAAGGGTACCATGCACAAGTGTTATGTGCAGGAGAAAGAATTATACGGACAGCCGATGAAGATCTATGTGCGGTATCCGGAAATACAGATCTCAAAAATTTTGTGGAACAATGCCATACCGATGATCCTGCTGGTGTTGATCAATATTTTTCTCCCGTGGGTATTTATGCAGTTTCTAAACCGTTCGTTTACAGTACGTCTGCATCTGTTGGAAGATACCTTTTCGCAGGATCATACCGGAAAATTAAAAGTGGTGGAAACAATATCAGGAACCGATGAGATCAGCCAGCTGATGCAGCATTATAATTCCATGGCAAACCGGATGAATCATCTGATCGAGACGGTTTATGAGAGCAGGTTAAAACAGCAGGAGTCGGAGATTGCCAGACAGGATGCTGATATTGCCAGACAAAAGGCGGAACTTCTGGCACTTCACAGCCAGATCAACCCGCATTTTCTATTCAATGTATTGGAAAATATCCGCATGCGGAGCATCTTAAAACATGAGGATGAGACAGCGGAAATGATCGAACAGCTTTCGCTGATAGAACGGCAGTATGTGGAGTGGGGAACAGATATTGTGAGCCTTGGTGCGGAGATCGGTTTTGTGGAGTCGTATTTAAAACTTCAGAAATACCGTTTTGGTGACCGGCTAAGATACAGCATTGAAATGGAGGATGACTGCAGGGAGTACCAGATTCCTAAATTATCGTTAGTGACTTTTACGGAAAATTCATGTGTGCATGGTATTGAGGGAAAAGCGTCACAGTCATGGATCTTTGTCCGTGTATATAAAGATAAAAATAATCTGCATCTTGAAGTGGAGGATACCGGGGAGGGGATGCCGGAAGAATATCTGAATTATCTGCAGGAACGCATGGAAGAGGCAAATATCGAGATGCTTAAAGAAAAAGGACGGGTAGGTGTGATCAATGCCTGCGTGAGACTGAAAATGTATACAGGAGATCATGTAAAATTTCATATCGAAAGTGAAAGAGGTGTTGGAACAGAAGTATCTGTAGTGATACCTTTGAATGCAATTTCATAAAAAGGAGAAGATAGGGAAAATTTTATGGGAGAAAGAATGGAGGGGATAGAATGCTTAAAGTGCTGCTTGTGGACGATGAGCCATTTATCGTACAGGGACTTTCTGCGTTGATTGACTGGGAAAAAGAAGGATTTGAGATTGTGGGAACTGCGGGGAATGGCAGTGAGGCGGTAGAATTTTTAAAGAGTAATCCGGTCGACCTGATCTTAGCGGATATCAAAATGCCGGTTATGAATGGTCTGGAATTTTTAAAATATATCAGGGAAACGCATCTGTCAGAGGCATTTTTTGTAATACTGAGCGGTTATGGAGACTTTACCTATGCGAAAGAGGCAATCAAATGGCAGTGTACGGATTACATATTAAAGCCGATCCAGAAAAGCCAGCTCCTTGCACTGCTTTCAAAGGTAAAACAGATGCAGCAGGATAAAAAGGAAGAGAGCGAGCGAATCCGGAAAATCGGAAAAGCGTATTTTGTGCAGCAGATGCAGACACTTTTGCTCGGCAGACAGGAGGAAACGGCACTCTCTTATGTTAAAGGACAGGTGGATTTTGGAAGAGGGATCCGCTATATCGGGATCGAGTCGGAGGATGGCGAGACGGATACGGACATAGGACCGGAAAAGAAACGGCAGCTCCAGAGACAGATATATGAAGCCTGCATGCAGTATCTTGGAGGTGAATACAGCTGTCTTACATTCTTAGACGCGGAAGGCAAGGAAGAATGTTATGATGTGGGATTTATTTTCTGTAAAAAAATTTCGCAGGAAAAGGGACTGCGGGAGCAGGAATATATCAATCTGCTATTGGAAAAGATTCAGAAAAGCACAGTCCATCCGGTCGTGATGTATGTCGGCAGTGAGGTGGAAGATATCAGTGATATCTCAGAATCTTTCCGGTCGGCAGTGATCGCAAAGACTTTTTCCAATTTTAAGGTGATGCCGAATCTATTGTACTATTCGAAAGAGCAGAAAAATCCGTCCGGTATTGTGGTGAGCCACAAAAAAATCGAGGATCTGCTGCGGAGTGTGGAAGAGAATGACAAGAAAAGGATCGAGGATAATGTTGCAGCGATCTATGAGGAGATGAATGAGGCGGGAATGAACCCGGAATTGGTACAGATGAACATGAATTATCTCCTGTACCGTCTGGTTTCCCTTGCGATGGAGCAGGATGACAGCGTCAATCAGGATGAGGTGTTACAGTATATCTGCGAAAATGCGTTTCAGGTACATATGATCCGAGGAAACCTTTCACATTTCCGCAGATTCGTCATGGAGTATGCGGATTATCTGGTACAGTTAAGGCAGAATGCGTCCCGCGGTGTGCTTCTTGATGTGGAGGGGGAGATCCGGAAAAATTATGCAGAGAATCTGACGCTCAAAGAACTCGGGAAGAAATATTTTGTCAACAGTGCTTATTTAGGGCAGATGTTCCGGAAAAAATATGGTGTATCGTTCAAGGAATATCTGAATAATTACAGGATCGAGCGGGCAGCGGAGATCCTTCTTAGGACGGATGATAAAATCTATCTTGTGGCGGAAGAAGTAGGATACCGTGATCTGGATTACTTTATTAACCGGTTTATCCAGAGCAAAGGATGTACGCCGACAACGTACCGCAAGAAGACACGCAGTGTAAATGAATAAACGAGGACAATAGTACCTGTGATAGAGAGTCATGACAGATTTTAGATGAAAAACTAAAATTTGTCATGGCTTTTTTTGATTTTTGTCCGGTTGTAGAAAAATGACAAATTGGTAAAATAAAATTACAAAATCTGATACAGATCTTACAGAAATCAGATGTGATTAAGAAGGAGGAGAAAAAATGAAACGAAGAAAAGCAGTGTCAGTATTGCTTGTTATGGCAATGGCAGCGTCAATGCTTACCGGATGTGGCGGGGGAAATACCAATACCACAGGAACAAATGGCGCAGCATCCACAGAGGGAGGCTCATCAGGGGAAAACACAAATGATTCATCCGGCGTGAAAGAGTTTACCGCATTTTTTGCAGTACCTGGTTCAGAGATCAATGATGACAATGAGATCGAGCAGAAGATCGCAGAGATCACAGGTGCAAAATGCAAGGAGACATGGCTGACCGGACAGACAGCACAGGAGGCAGTCGGAACACTGATCGCAGGCGGTGAGTATCCGGATATGATCGATGGCGGCGACGGAATGAAACAGCTCTATGATGCGGGTGCGCTGGTAGCACTGGATGATTACATAGACAAATATCCAAACATCAAAGAATTTTTGACAGATGAGGAGTGGGATAAACTCCGTCAGGATGATGGACATATCTACTGGATCAATCAGTTTGGAAATATTTACGGGGAAGAAAAAGCAACCACCCACAATGACGAGGCATTCTGGATCCAGACGAGAGTGTTAAAGTGGGCAGACTATCCTGAGATCCATACGATGGATCAGTATTTTGACCTGATCGAGAAATACAATGAAGCAAATCCGACCATGGATGACGGAACAGAAAATATCCCGTACACGATCCTCTGCGATGACTGGAGATACTTCTGTCTGGAAAATGCACCACAGTTTTTGGATGGCTATCCAAATGATGGAAGTTGTATCGTAGACCCGGATGAATTAAAGATCGTAGATTACAATACAACACCGACAGCAAAACGTTACTTCCAGAAATTAAATGAAGAGTACCAGAAAGGAATCGTAGATCCGGAGTCTTTTACACAGACCTATGATGAGTACATTGCAAAATTATCAACCGGTCGTGTACTTGGAATGATCGATCAGTGGTGGGATTTTGCATACAACGTAAATGATGCATTTAAGCAGCAGGGACTTGACAAGGAAGGCTGCAATTATGTACCGCTTCCGATCACGATCGACGAAGGTATGAAGAACCAGTGGCACAACTCCGGCGGAACATTAAATGTGTCAAGTGGTCTTGCAATCACCACAAGCTGCGAAGACGTGGAGGGCGCCCTTCAGTTCATCAATGATCTGTTAGACCAGGAAGTACATGATCTTCGTTTCTGGGGCGAAAAAGGTGTGGATTATGATGTGGATGAAAATGGTGAGTATTATCGTACCGAGGATATGAGAATGCAGTCCTCCGACACCGCTTACAAGGCATCCCACAGCTGTTCATATTCTTATTTCCCACAGTATTCCGGTACCAGCCGTGACGGCATTAATGCAATGAAACCGGAGTATCAGGCAAAAGAGTTCTATGACGGATTGAGCGAGGACGTACAGAACTGCTTTAAAGCATATGGCGCAGAGACTTATGTGGATATGCTTGGAACCAGCGAGGCACCGGGACCGTGGTATCCGATGTATTCCTATTCAAACAACATGACGACTGCAACTGAGGGCGGCATGGCATGGACAAAGATGGGCGAAGTAAAACATGAATACCTTCCGAAGGTCGTTATGGCATCTGACTTTGACAGTGCATGGGAAGAGTACATGGGTGTCTACAATAACTGTAATCCGCAGGCATTTATTGATGAGATGCAGGCAGAATTAGACCGCAGAATTGAGGAAGCAAAAAAATATCAGTAAAAATTGTGAGAAAACGGGATGGGGACTGGACGAATGACAGTCCCCATTCTTAAAAAAGAGGAGTGAAACTATGGCTTCAATAACAGTAACGAAAAAAAAACAAAAACAAAAAATCAAAGAGCCGCAGATAAAAATCACATGGAAAGAAATAAAGCGGCAGAAGGTTCTTTTAATATGGTCAGCGATCATCGTAGTGTATGGAGTGATCTTCTGTTATCTGCCTCTTGGCGGCTGGCTGATGGCTTTTCAGAATTATAAACCGAAGGATGGCCTGCTTCATTCTTCTTTTGTGGGACTTGCAAAATTCCAGCAGTTATTTTCCGATGCAACCTTTTTGCGGGTAATCAGAAATACACTTGCCATGGGTGTGATCAATCTGGTCGTCACCTTTGTGATGGCGATCGTATTTGCAATTTTATTGAACGAGGTAAAATCACAGGGAGGAAAAAAGGTCGTACAGACCATTTCTTATCTGCCGCATTTCCTTTCCTGGATTATTGTTACCGGTATTTTACATGATGCATTATCGGGCACCGGTATTATCAACGAACTTTTAGTGAACTTTGGTATTTTAGACCAGCCTCTCAACTTCTTTGCATATCCGAAATACTTCTGGCCGATCGTGGCATTTGCAAATGTATGGAAAGAGACAGGATGGAATGCGATCATCTATTTATCTGCGATCACAGCAATCGATCCTTCACTCTATGAAGCTGCAAATATGGATGGTGCGGGCCGCTGGGCAAGAATCAAATATGTCACACTTCCCGGAATTAAGCCGACGATCATGATCTTACTTTTAATGAATGTCGGAAACGTACTGAATGCAGGTTTTGAGATCCAGTATCTGCTTGGAAACGGTCTGGTACAGAGCGTATCGCAGACCATCGATATTTATGTATTAAAATGGGGCATCAGCCAGAATGATTTCTCCATTGGTACGGCAGCCGGTATTTTCAAGAGTCTGGTTAGTATCATTCTGATCGTGATCGCCAATCAGATCGCAAAACGTAACGGCGAAGAAAGGCTGTTTTAGGGGGTATTGGTATGGAAGCAGTAACAACAAAGAGAAGAAAATCAAGAAAGAAAACATCCGTTGCGGACAAAGTTTTCGTAACGTTAAATACATTATTTATGATCATGTTTGTGATCATTACGTTATATCCGGTGTTAAATACGCTGGCAATCTCACTGAATGACGGAACAGATGCGCTGCGCGGCGGGATCTACCTGCTGCCGAGAAAATTTACATGGAAAAATTATATTACCGTGCTGCAGAAAGACAACCTGATTATGGGTGCCTACATCACGGTTGCAAGAACCGTCATCGGAACAGCACTTGCACTGTTTGCCAACGCGATTCTGGCATTTATTGTCAGCAGAAAACGTTTCATGTTTAAAAAACAGTTATCCCTGTTCTGGGTGATCACCATGTATGTCAATGGTGGAATGATCCCGACCTTCCTGTTATTTAAGACACTTCACCTGACAAACAGTTTCTGGGTGTATGTCATTCCGGGAATGTTCAGCGCATTTAACATGTTAGTCATCCGTACTTATATGAATGGTATCTCAGACAGTCTGGAAGAATCCGCGCAGTTAGACGGGGCAGGTTACACCACGATCTTCTTAAAGATCATTTCCCCGCTCTGCAAACCGGTATATGCGACGGTTGCACTGTTTGTCGCAGTCGGACAGTGGAATTCATGGTTTGATGCAATGCTCTATAACCGTATGAGTGCGAACCTGACAACTTTACAGTATGAGCTGATGAAATTATTATCTTCCGTCACAAACCAGGGAAATTCCGTGGAGGCAATGAAAAATGCGGCAGGATCTGTGACACCGACTTCCGTGCGTGCCGCTGCAACGATACTGACTATGCTGCCGATCATCTGTCTGTATCCGTTCTTACAGCGGTATTTTGTGACAGGACTTACCATTGGCGGTGTCAAGGAATAAGAGGAAAGGATAAAGTTGCATGAAAAGAGGAGCGTTTGAGACTGGAACTTACCGCAATGTATTTGCGGAGGCAGGCTATGATAAGGAAACCATAGAAAAGCGGAAAAATGAGATCTTCCATACACTTTTTTACGGGGCAGAATCAGAGCGGATCTATCATCCCGTCGAGGACGATATGGCATATATCGAGGACACGGGTAACCATGATGCGCGGACAGAAGGGATGTCCTACGGCATGATGATGTGTGTCCAGATGGACCGGAAAGAAGAATTTGACCGCCTGTGGAAATGGGCAAAAACTTATATGTACTTAGAGGAAGGCGAAAATGCAGGATATTTTGCATGGTCGGTGCAGCTGGATGGAACAAAAAATTCTTTTGGCGCAGCACCGGATGGTGAGGAATTTTTTGCGATGGCACTGTTTTTCGCAGCGCACCGCTGGGGAGACGGCGAAGGAATATTCAATTACAGCAGGGAAGCGAAAGAGTTGCTGCACACCTGCATCCACAAGGGAGAAAACGGAGAGGGTGGCAGAGCCATGTGGGATGCCTCAAATCATCTGATCCGTTTTATCACGGATGTGGATTTTTCGGATCCGTCCTATCATCTGCCTCATTTTTATGAGTTGTTCGCACTGTGGGCAAAAGAAGAGGACCGGGCATTTTTTAAGGAGGCGGCGGAGGCGAGCCGTAATTACTTAAAGCGTGCATGTCATCCGGTCACTGGTCTTAGTGCGGAATATGCAGAATTTGACGGAACACCGTATCAGCCTGTTTTAGACCAGTGGGGAGGCAGACATGACTGGTATTACAGTGATGCCTACCGGACGATCGCAAACATTGCCCTTGACTATGAGTGGTTTGCAAAGGATGAGTGGGAGAGTGAGAATGTTGACCGGTTTTTGAATTTTTTCTGTGATACCGTGCAGGAGAAAGACAGGGACGGTATTTTCCTTCCCGACGGAACCATTCTGGAAGGAAAGGCACTGCATCCGGTTGCGATGACTGCGGTCAATGCGCAGGCGGCACTTGCCTCAGACCAGAAAAATGCATTTCTCTGTGTCCACCGTTTCTGGGAGACACCGCTTCGCACTGGGGACAGAAGATATTATGACAACTGTCTGTATTTCTTCGCATATCTGGCACTGAGCGGCAATTATAGAATTTATTAGGAGTGCTCGTATGGAAGCAATTTTGGTAAAGGATCAAAAAGCGGCGGCATTTGTGATGGAGGATGGGACATTTGAGGGTGTCTATAGAATCACAGAAAAGGTTTGTGGGGATGTGGAGCAGGTCACAGGTGTCCGCCCGAAGATCATAAAATGGCAGGGAGAGTTGCAGCCGGCGCAGGTGTATGTGGCAACGCTCGGAAACAGTGAGATGTCAGAGGCGATCGCAGAAGAGGAAGGGATAGAACTTTCCTCTCTGTGTGGAAAGCGGGAATGTTTTCTGTTTCAGGTGTTGAAAAATGGCAGTCTGCTGATCGCAGGAAGTGACAAGCGGGGAACAATCTATGGGTTATTCCATATCTCAGAGCTTATGGGGGTATCGCCGTTTGTCCACTTTGCAGATGTGGTCCCTGCCCCGCAGAAAGAAATCATTTTTTCCGAAAAAGACTCGATGCAGAGCAAAGAACCCTCCGTGAAATACCGGGGGTTTTTTATCAATGATGAATGGCCTGCGTTCGGAAACTGGACATTTTCCCATTATGGTGGATTTACTGCAGAAATGTATGACCTGATCTTTGAGACACTGCTTCGGCTGAAAGGAAATTATCTGTGGCCGGCAATGTGGACATCGTCTTTTTCACTGGATGGACCGGGGGAGGAAAATGCCCGCCTTGCAGACTGCTACGGGATCGTGATGAGCAATTCCCACCATGAACCATGTTTAAGACACAGCGAAGAATGGGATCTGGTGCGTGGAGAGGATTCTGTTTATGGAAATGAGTGGAGCTATCTTACCAACCGTGAGGGACTGATCCGTTACTGGCGCGACGGGCTTTTGCGCAGTGGAAAATATGAAAATATCATCACGATCGGCATGCGTGGGGAGAGAGATTCTCTGATGCTTGGGGAGGATGCATCCTTAGAGCAGAATATTTCCCTGTTAAAAGAGATCATCACAGAACAGAGAAAACTCATCCGGGAATGTGTCGGGGAGAATGAACCGGAAATGCTCGCACTTTATAAAGAAGTGGAGGCTTATTATTACGGGGATGAGACAACGCCGGGGCTTAAAGACTGGGATGGCTTAGACGGTGTGACGCTGATGCTCTGCGAGGATAACTATGGAAATATGCGGACACTTCCGACGGAGGAAATGCGCTCCCACCGCGGGGGCTTTGGCATGTATTATCACTTTGATTACCACGGATCGCCGGTCTCTTATGAGTGGGTGAACAGTTCTTATCTGCCTAAAATCTGGGATCAGATGACGATGGCATATGACTTTGGTGTGCGGGATATCTGGATCGTCAATGTCGGTGATCTGAAATTTCAGGAGTATCCGCTCAGTTTCTTTATGGATCTCGCATATGATTATGAGAAATGGGGAAGCAGCAGGATTCATGCGCCGCAGGATTATCTGGCGTACTGGGTGAAACGTGAATTTGGCGGATGGTTCTATGAGGCGCAGCAGAATGCAGTTTATCGGATCATGCAGCAGTATACAAAAATGAATCATAACTGCAAGCCGGAAGCGATGCGCGCAGATACTTATCATCCGGTGCACTTTGGGGAGGCAGACAAAAGACAAAAGGAAAATGAAAGGTTAGAAGAGGAGACAGAAAAGCTTTTATCTTCTGTGCCGGAAGAGATGCTGCCGGCTTTCTGGGAACTGGTATATTACCCGGCAATGGGAAGTGCAAACGCATCTGATATGCAGCTTTATGCAGGAAAAAATTCATTTTTTGCAAAAATGGGAGCGGTATGTGCAAATGATTATGCAGAAAAAATAAAAGCATGTATCGAAAAAGACCGTTTACTCACAGAACGGTTTCATCAGCTTCTGGATGGAAAATGGGATGGAATGGCACTCTCAGAGCACATCGGCTTTGTGAACTGGAACGATGAGGAGTGCAGGTATCCGCTCATGACCTTCATAGAACCGGCAAATAAGCCGAGGATCTTTGCCATGTCAGAGGGCGGTGATGTCTGTACGGCAGGCGGGGACTGGACGAAAAAATTGATCGTGATGCGGCAGTTTTTAGATCCGGCTGTCAGTGAAGCCTCCCTGTTATTGTTTGGCGGCTCGAAAGAAAAAGTGCCTTATCATATCGAGTGCAAAAGTCCGTGGGTTCTGCCTGGAAAAATGCAGGGAGTCACAGACCGTGAGGAAGTGCTCACGGTGCAGATAAAAAGAGATGAGATCACAGACTGGGAGAATGACCACAGGACATATGATTTTGAGGTTTGCTATGAGGGTGGAAGGATACCGGTAAAAATTTTGCTGGAAAAAGATCTGCCGGGATGTCCGGCGGAGGCATTTTATGAGACAGACGGGATGCTCTCTGTCGAGGCAGAGCACTTTATCTGCAATGAAAAGGCGGAGGCGGGAGCATTTTATGTTTTGCCGGAGTACGGAAAAACGTTATCTGGTGTGAAAGCATATCCGCAGACAAAGACTTTTTTTGAAATGGCAGAGCAGATCAGACAGGCACCAAAACTGACGTATCAGATCTATGTCAGGGAGGCGGGAGAATACGAAATGATTTGCTATACCGCTCCGGCAAATCCGGTCTGTCAGGGAGGCAGTGTCTATTTTGGCTGCGCCGTCAATGGAAATGCACCGCAAAAGATAGAGATGATTCCGGATGGATACCGTTCCGGCGAGCCGTCCTGTGCGGAATGGGCGAAAATGGTGGTGGATCAGATCCGCGTTGTCCGTGTGCAGGTCACGCTGCAGAGCGGAGAGAATGAAATTGGAATTTATGCGGGGACACCGGGATTTCTGCTGGAAAAACTGACGTTTGTGCGCAAGGGAAAGCATTTGCCGGAGTCAGGTCTTGGACTGCCGGAGACAAGGAGGACGAACAGATGAGTGGACCTGTGGCACCGAAAGATCCGGAAAAAGACAGATCTTATTTTTACATTATGAAAGAAAAAGAAACCTTTGGCTCGCTCCAGACGCAGGGGGAGTATCAGGGCAGGGGAGTCCAGTTTATCTACGAGAGTGATGGAAGGCTTGAAAGCAGTGCGGAAGTGACCGGTGAGGTCTGTGATGAAGAAATTTTAAAGAAACTTGGCACGGTGGAGGGCTTTAAAAGCCTGGTGCACAGCATCGGTATATCCGTGGAGATGGAACATAGCAGAGAACCGGTCACATTTGTATTTCAGATGTACGGGAAAGAGGATCTCTACGGCGGCGGAACGCTCATAGAAACAGAACTGCGTGGGGATGGCGCAGAAGTCAGGATCACGCTTGATACGGTAAAGTGGAAAACAGATGATGATGTGCCGGGGCAGATCCGGTTTGTCTTTGAGACGCCGGAACAGTCTGCAAGGGTCAATGTCCGTTTCTTTTTAAAGGATGGATTTTTCGTACCAAAGCCGCAGGAAGAGCGCGTGGTGGATATGGAATCCCACGGATATCAGGAAATGATAAAACGTGTAAACCCGGAAGCAGTCATTTGTTACGGTAATCCTTTTGACGAAATGGAAGGAAATATCATTGCCGTAGATTATGCCAAAACAAACAATTTATCCAAATGGGCAGACTACATTTGCGGTGAAAAAGAGATACCTTTTAACAGCAACTTGATTGTAAAACGGTATGGTTATGTGCTGAACGAAAAAGGCATGGGCAGAGCTTCCGGACAATGG
>ERZ779820.703-NODE-703-length-22523-cov-7.848763_pt1 | contig 22523 bp, 21 predicted proteins | sample MGYA00511563_ERZ779820 | MGnify/ENA primary metagenome ERZ779820 (study PRJEB29588, sample SAMEA1964852) | human gut metagenome | biome: human gut; feature: human-associated habitat; material: faeces | place: Denmark | collected 2008/2010 ...
GGATTATGCACTCTCCCATCAGAAAAAAGTAGAGATACCGGTTGAAAAGCCGGTACTCTATCAAAAGTATCAGAATTGTAATCAGACAGCTTATCTAAAAGCTAAGGAAAGGTATGATACGCAGAGAGAAAAACTGGCAGGCAGATATAAAACAAAAACAGTCATGTATGAAGCATTGATGTTTCTGCTGATATGGTATTCTGTATCGACTACTCTTTTCCAGATGATACGGTCAAAGGTATTCATTTCTGATTGTATGGTATTCTTTGATACAATCGCCACTTTTGTACAAACCATTGCAGGGGGGATTATACCAGCAGCAAAGAACATGGCACAGATTAGTAATGGAATATCCAATCCTGTCGTTGCCGGAATTGTATATTGGCTGATAAGAATATTGATTTGCGGTGGCTGTCTGGTGGGTGCGGGAATATTTTTGGCATTCATCGGAATAAAGATTGCAGGGCTATATAAGAAATACTGTTGGGATATGATTACCATAATGGTGATACTCGTAAGTATGGCAATAGCAATCTATTTCGCAGATTGGATAAGGACAATATTACCAGTCAATCTACTGTTTCTATTGTTATTGGTACAGGTAATATATGTCGTGATAAGATGGTATGTGAAAGGCTGGCGGGAAACAAGGGGATATTATTAAAAATCCGATTGTAAACACACAATTTTATGTGCTTAATCACATCTCTTTGCATTTTAATAAAATCCTACAAAATCCTTGAAAACAAAGGATTCATTGTAATGTGTTCGCTTTATCCCTTTATATGATTTCACACTATGTTCCCCTTGCCCTGACTGTTCATAATGGTAAAAGCAAGGGCTGGAAAAACGCATAACGCAATACAACAAAGTGTAGCAATTGGGATATTATGAACGAAGAAATCATCTTTTCATAAGCAGTCAATAAGGCTGAAGGAATTAATCTCTGCCGCCTTATTGACTTTCAGGTGGGCTTCAATTATAATTAAATCAGCTGATTTAAAACAAGCGATTTAGTAAAAGGAGAGATAAAGTATGCCACCAAAAGCCAAATTTACAAAAGCAGAAATTATTGAAGCCGCATTAAATATTGTCAGGGCAGACGGATATGAGGCTTTGACTTCAAGAGCGTTAGGAACATATCTCGGTAGTTCGGCAAGACCCATTTTTACTGTATTTAAAAATATGGAGGAGGTTCAGCAGGATATGATTAAATCTGCTAAAGCTCTGTATAAAGAATATGTCAATAAAGGACTAACAACAGAGCCCCCGTTTAAAGGGGTGGGTACACAATATATTCTCTTCGCTGTTAATGAGCCTAAGCTTTTTCAACTCCTCTTTATGACGGAGCAAAAACAAATTCCTGACTTATCTGGTGTACTTCCGCTGATAGATGAAAGTTATGAGCAAATTCTATTGTCAATTCAAGATGATTACAAAATTTGTAAGGCAGCTGGGAAAAAACTGTATCATCATCTTTGGATATATACACACGGAATTGCAACGCTTTGTGCCACAAAAATGTGCCGATTTACAGACGAAGAAATCAGTACAATGATTACTGAGGTATGTATGAGTATTTTGAAAAAGCTGAAGGAAGGAGAAAATAATGATTAAAGCGAGAAATATAATAAAATCCTACCAAAACGGAGAAAGCCGATTCCAAGTATTAAAGGACATCAGTCTTGATATTGAGGATAATGATTTTGTGGTTATTCTCGGCGCATCTGGTTCTGGCAAGTCAACCTTTTTGAATGTAATTTCAGGTCTTGAACGCCCTGACAGCGGTAAAGTGTTTTATGACGGAAAGGATATTACAGCACTTTCTGATAATGAATTAACTTCATTTCGTAAGGAAAATGTCGGATTTATTTTTCAGCAGTATTATTTGCTACCCAATATGAGCGTTGATAAAAATGTAAAAATGGGTGCTGATTTAGCAAATAATAAAGATTATAAAAACGTCATTAGAGCGGTTGGACTCGGAGAAAAACTACATAAATATCCCAGCGAACTTTCGGGTGGCGAACAGCAAAGAGTATCTATTGCAAGAGCTTTGGCAAAAAGACCGAGAGTATTATTTCTTGACGAACCGACAGGAGCATTAGACGAACAAACAGGACGACAGGTTCTTGATTATATATGTAAACTTCAAAAGGAATATGGTTTTACGATTGTAATGGTAACGCACAATTTGAATATTGCGGAAATGGCAAACACAGTTATAAAAATGAATAGCGGAAAAATATCTGAAATTTACACAAATGAAGCACAAAAGACTGCTTATGAGATAGGGTGGTGATGGTATGCTCGTTGGAATAAAAAATGTTTCAAAACTCATCGGTATTTCCATTATAGCCTGTTGTGCTGTTCTTGTTTGTACAATGTTTCTGAACTTTTATTTTGATATTCAATTAATTGAGAGTGAAATTACATCTGAATTATCAATGTTTTTTTATAATGCTCAGGTTTCTACCGCAAAAGTCGTTTGCCTTGTAAGTGGCGGATGCTTGCTTTTAACTGCGATTGTTATGTTGTTGTTTTATATTAAGCATTATATTGACACGCATAAGAAGGAACTTGGGATATTAAAGGCGTTGGGATATTCAAATATCAAAATTGCAAAAAGCTTTTGGGTATTCGGAATTAGTATATTTATTGGAACTGTAACCGGATATGCAGGAGCATTTCTTATAATGCCGTGGTTTTACGCTCTACAAAATGAAGATAAAATGCTTCCTGAGATAACTATCAATTTTCATCCAAGCATTTTATTTTATTTTGTGGTATTGCCGACTGTGTGTTTTTCGGCACTTTCAGTTTATTATGCCTGGTACAAATTCAAAAAACCTGTGTTGCTGCTTTTGAAAGATAATATGCAAACTGCTTCTAAAACACCAAATCATAGAATCGAAAAAAGCAGTGAATTGTCGTTTGTAGAGTATTTGAAAAGGAATACCTTGAAATCTAAAAAGGCACTTGTATTCTTCATTATTTTTGCTTCGTTTTGCTTTTCAGCTATGACACAAATGTCGTTTAGTATGAAAGATTTATCAAGTGAAATGATGGGTGTGATGATGTTGGTCATCGGACTTGTATTAGCGTTTACAACTCTGTTTCTTGCTATAACTACAGTAATAAACGGAAATACAAAAACTATTGCTATGATGAGAGTATTCGGCTATTCACAGAAAGAATGTTGCAGGGCAATTTTAGGAGGATACAGACCGCTGTCCTATATTGGTTTTATAATCGGAACAGTATATCAGTATGGATTGCTTCGGCTTATGGTGGATATTGTATTTAAGGATGTCGAGGGTGTACCTACGTATAAATTTGACTTTCCTACTATGCTTATTTCTCTTGCTTGTTTTATCACGATTTATGAAATTATGATGTATATATATTCTGAAAAAATTAAGAAGATTTCTATCAAGGAAATTATGATTGAGTAACAGGGGAAAATACATACAAACAATATGGATACAGTGCCCTGTCTGGTGAAAAAAACTGAACAATGATACTGGAAAATACCAAATTTAAAAGTTTCATCTGCATTGTCAGAAGTGAAAAAATATAGAATAATAGGGACAAATAAATCTAAAAGGGTTATTTGTCCCTTATTTATCTTTGAATTAAATTTCTAAGGAATCTTCCGCATCTACCCACATTTGCATCGTTCCATCAAGATACAATCTTGCATATTCAAGTGGTTCATCAATAGCAAGTGCATTTAATGCACAATCTGATCCAGGTGTTGTTTTTAAATTCTTTTCTGCTTCCCAGCAGTCAATGCGGAGCATATAGCCAGCACTGGTATATACATCAATGCTGTTTCTGTGTGGATTGTATTCTGCAAATATCGTTCTCATCGTATCAAATCTCCTTATCGTTCAATCAATCATTTGTTAAAAAAATAGAAGCATTTCAATCAGTTCACCATGTCGTTTTAATTTTGTGTTATACTGTTTTATAGGATTTTCTTGCCCTTGTATTTGCCCTTATCAGAGTTCGTAAACACTGGTGGGACAATATAATACAAGGGAAACAATAAGGGAAAGCTCACCTGCGATAAACTTAGTGTTTTCAAGGGCTTGAGAGATATTTGATAATAAAATATAACAATTATTAAATTCCTTGGAATACATGAAATCTCAATTCAAGTTTGTAGAACTGTATTAAATCATAAAATCACATTGGGGTGGCGATTATGCGATATAAAAAATTTTTATTAGGTGTTATAGCAAGCGTGCTTTGTCTAGGACTATTAAATGGTTGTAGCAGTTATTCGCATGATTTTAACTCTAGTGAAGAAGCACAAAAATATATCTTATCCAAATTAAAGGACAAATACAATGAAGAATTTATCATTACAGAAGTGAAGAAGTACAAAGAAGAAAAAATAGGATTAAACTGGATTATGGCAGAAGTTTCCAGTAAAGAAAATTCTTCTCAAACTGCTACTGTATATACACGAAATACTGGACTTTTTGAGGATAGTTACCATGTTTATTACTATTCTGATGAAATAAAAGAACTTGCAACTCCTTTATTTCAAGATAAGCCTTTTATAAGAGGTTATCAAATTGAAGTTCAAGGGCATACAACCACGACAGAATGGAATGGTAAGGAAAGTGTAGAAGAATATCTGAAAAAAAGAGAATATGAAATAGAAACAAGTATATATCTTAATGAGGGAAAAATAGACGAGGAATATGCAGAAGAAATTTCCTATATCATGCAAGAAATTGTAGAAAGTGATTTGGTTTTTAATATTTCAGTATATGGTAAAGAATTCATTCCGCCGCTTTCCTAAAAAAAGTATTTTGCTTAGTATACCACAAACTGCAATAACTTACAATTTCAATAGCCGAAACCCCAGAAAGATTTCCAGCGGTAGCGGTAGGAGATCGCCACATTATAATAGTCAGAAGGCTCTCCCTGAATCATCATCGTCCCCGTTTCCACCAGATTTTTTGCCTTTTCCGAAACCATAATCTGCGGCAGCCCTTCCGATTCACCCTCATAAGAAATGCTGAGCCGATATGTTTCACCCGGATTTAATTTTTCTTTTATTTTGTATTCATGAACTTCACCTGTGGGAATATTGGATATTTTATATTTTTTATGAAATACCTCCTTGCCATCTTCGCTTTCAAGTGACAGGTTAATTTCTCCATCCCTATCTTCTGCAAAAACAAAGAACAGTTCCATAGATTCCAGATAGTTATAAGTTGGCGTAAACTCCTGAATAATTCCATCTGTATCTATATCTTCAAAACGATAATATTTTCCAATCGGATACTCATGAAATGCCTTTACATTACCAGCAGCAATACCGCTCCATTTCCATGCCAACAAAATAAGCACTGCAGTTAATCCTGCAAGCCATATTTTTTTCTTCATTTCTCATTCCCTTACCTTATCAAATCACACACATAAAAAAATGCTTCTCCTGCCATTCCCACTGACACAGTTCCTTTATAACGTATTTCATAATGCTCATTCAAGAACTTCTCCGCACTTTCTTCTTCAATACCAAGCTGCGGAATCCCGATGAAAACAGCTTCCCTCTGCATCAGGATCGGTTCCTTATCCATTTCCTCCTGTGCATATCCTCTAAGTAATATATTTTCTTCCGACAATGTAGATAGCTTTCCAGCTTCACTATCCCAGTAATAAGCTCCATTCATAATCCCGTAATTTTGGGGCTGACTCCAAACAATCACATCCATCCCCTCATGGTATCCTACTGCTCTCAATATCTGATTATATACTGCCGTCAAATAACTATAATGATGATTGTAAACTGTATAATCAGTCTGCCATCCTCCTCCTTTGTAATTCTCCACAATCACATTACTTTTTCCCGTACTATTATTTTTCATCATCCTCAACGCCAATGGATCCAGCGTCAGATATGCCTCCCCCAAAAACAGTACTCCAATCCCCAATACTGCAGCCATCTGCCATTTTTCTTTCTCTCTGCATACATCTTTGTTCCTGAAATTTTTACCAAGTTGAAGCAACAGCAAAAACACTCCACACAAATCAATCAAAACATGATATCGGGGCAGCGCAAATGTTACATATACTATAAAGAAAATCATCTGTGCCACAGCTGTTCCTAAAATGGACAGCATAATATTTTTTTCTAAAACCTCCTCCTTATCTTCCTTTTTTCTTCTATTCATAAGATATAATAGCAGATTACCACCCCACACAATCCATCCAAAGTTCAATACAAAATACTGTCTGAATTTAAAAAGAATAAATTCCGGTTCAATCCGAAAACCAGAATCCTTATAACTCCAAATTCCTCTGCCGCTTGCCAGAAGAAAGACCAAATATACTATAAGCAAAACAGCTGCAATTACGCCGCTGATTCCTAAAGGTTCCTTCAAAAAATTAAAAAAGCTTTTTCTGATAGTTTCCCCCTTTTGTCGAAAACAAATTCTGCCAATGAGAAGGCCAATTCCAAATCCTCCTACTGCAATAATCCCAACCTCTTTGGTCATTATTAGCAATAACATAGAAAAAAACATCAGTACATTTTTATGATACAAATAACTATATACAAGGAACAAAAAAAAGCAAATTAATCCCATATCCGGCTGATAATATGAAAAAGTCCCCAGGACACTTGGTGTTGACATCAAAATACATGCTGCCATTACAGGATACCACCACGCACTATCAGAAAAAATCTTTTGAAAAATTCGATATGCACAAAAGGCAGCTATCAAAGTCACAACCAGCCATACTATCAAAACACTTCCATATTCATTTGGCCAAAGAAATTCTCCTATTGCCGTTATACCCGCAAACGCCAGCGTAGGATGTGCTGCAAAAATAAAATTTTCCCAAAAAGAAGATACTGTAAATTCAAATTTATCACAGGCATTTCTAAGCATATTATAGTAAAGAAGCCCGTCCCAATATGGCATATCCTTTATCTGTACAATTCTTACAGCAGTACAATACACTAAGACAATTCCCGCTCCAACTTTATTTTTCCATTCCTTTCCATCCCTACGCCACAGAAACACAGCATTGCAGATTCTCCAGCTCCAGCCGCCAACTAATACCATATCAGCAAAAAATGTAATCAGATACGCCGCCATATGGCTTCCCATCGTCTGCCACTTATTGATGCACGCTGCCGTCATAAAAGCAAAAATCACTGTGGCAATGATCCACAACTCCCCCAAGATTTGTTTTCCCGGCTTACGCTTTCTGTTCACATCAATCCTCCCACACCTTCCATGGCGCTTTTCCACTCTCCCATAATCTCTCCAGATATTCCCTGTCAGGAACCGTATCCATCGGCGCCCAAAAGCCATCATGCTTATACGCTGTCAGTTCACAGTCTCTTACCAATGCTTCAAACGGCGCATCTTCCAGCATCTGGCTTCCATCGCCCAGATAATCAAAAATCTCACGGTTCAATACCATAAAGCCGGCGTTTACCCACGACTGATCCTTTCGTGCTTTTTCTTTAAAACGCTCAATCCTTCCATCAGGTGCCAGCTTTAAAGTTCCAAAACGTCCTGCTGGCTGCGTTGTTGTAATTGTCGCAATTCTTCCCTGTCTCCAATGAAAATCCAACAATTCCGGAATGCTGACATCCGATACCCCATCTCCATATGTCAGCATAAAACTTTCCTCTTCTCCAATGTAGTCTTTAACCGCCAAAAGCCGACCAGCCGTCTTCGTATGCAGCCCTGTATTCACAAGCGTTACTTTCCACGGCTCGGCTTTGCTGATATGTGTTCTCACTCTGCTTTTATCCAATTCGAATGTGCTGTCGGTCTGATGCATATAGTAGTGCAAAAAATAATCCTTGATCATATGTCCTTTGTAACCGCAGCATATAATAAACTCATGAAAACCGTAAAAAGAATACAGCTTCATAATATGCCATAAAATTGGTCTGTCTCCAATTTCTATCATCGGTTTGGGCTTTAATCTGCTTTCTTCGCTGATCCTGCTCCCCATTCCCCCTGCCAGAATAACAACCTTCATATTCAATCCTGCCATTTCTTCCATGGAGCCACCTCAGCATTCCACATATTTTCCATCATTACCAGATCCCGTCTTGTTTCGACCGGCTGCCAAAATCCCGGATGCTTATAAATAGACACCTGCTTCTGATCAGTCAAAATTCCCTTTACAAAATAATCCAGCTCATAGCTTCCCTGAAAATAGTTAAAAACCCTCGGCGAAAAAGCATAAATTCCCGCGCTTGTCCATGCATCAGTCCCATGCATGGCAGACTCCTTCATCAAATTTCCTTTTTCCGAAATCGGCAGGATCACATTTCTGCCGGAAGGTCTTGCAACTGCAAGCGTACAGATCTTCCCGCTATTTTTATGCTGCTGCCAAAACGCCTTTACATCCAGATCTTCAAGACAGTCTCCATATGTGACCAGGAAATCTTCCTTGCCGATATATTCCTGAACCCTCGAAACACGCTGCGCAGTAGATGCGTAAATTCCCGTATCTACAACTGTGACCTGCCAGTCCTCTGTTCTTTTTTTATGAATCTCAATCGTATTTTCCTGCAGATTTACCGTAATATCCGATTGATAAATATAATAATTCATAAAATATTCTTTGAGCATACCGACTTTGTAACCGCCACATATGATAAATTCCCTTACGCCATGCGTCGAAAAATATTTCATAATGTGCCACAGCACCGGCTTTCCCCCAATATCCACCATCGGCTTGGGAACGCCTTCTTTTTCATTGCTGATCGTACTCTGCTGCCCTCCGGCAAGGATTACCAGTTTCATCGCCATCGTCTCCTTATCTTCCCCTCTAAAAAATAAAGGGGCTCTTGTAGTATTATACGGTTTCCTGACGGATAGTACAAGCCAAAAGCCCTTTTGAAATAATTGATTATAATCAACTCTCTATACTCTATAACCCAATTTCCTTTAAATACCTCCCCAGTGCGTCCTTCCAGTCCGGCAGCTCCGTAAATCCCTTTTCTGCCAGCTTCGACTAACCATAGATATTCAGCGGTTTATATTCCCTGCATTCCGGTTTCCACGGCTCTGTTCCCTGCCCATCAAACACATAATCTATCGAAAGATACAACAGCTTACAACCTAATTTTTTACAAACTAGCGCAATGTTTTCAGTACTGCCGGCATTAACCGCGCGCACCTTCTCAAATTTGTCCCCGTCCTCTGTCAGATCAACCGCAATCCACGCCGCACAATGCACGACGACCTCCGGTCAAGCTACCCCGCTACTCCGGTTACAAGTACTTTCATCTAATGTTTCCTTTTATATACATCCTTTTTACCCAATAGATCAACGATTTCAGTGCTAGATTAATTGCTAAAATCATCAGCGAAACTATCGCCGTTCCTTCCAAAAACGACTGTGCCTCTAACTGCGGAATCAGCATCGCAAGAGGCAATGTTCTAAAATTCGCAAGAAATGAAACCGCTGTAATTGTAATCATGCAATTCACAAAAAAATAACTGTACATCTCCAACACGGTTCCAAATGTTTCTGGTAAATAAACCGCTCCAAGCATCCGAAAACGACCAATTCCCAAAGAATCTGCTACATCCTCCAAATTTCTGCTATATTTCAACAAAGAGTTGTATCCCATCAGATAAGGAGACGCAAAAAAATGAATCATATTTACCATGACTAATATTAGCATTGTCTGATAAAACGGCATATTATGAAAGGCAAATACATATGAAAGCCCTAGTACAATTCCAGGTATCGCCATAGGAAGCATAGAAAGTAAACGTAAAACTCTATCTGAAATTTTTTTCCCATTCCTTGCTGTAATATATGCTGAAAAATACGTTATTGCCGTTCCAACAAAAGAAGTCAGTAATGCAACAGCCAGAGAGTTTCTCATGTAAATTCCTGCGCCTGCCTTTAAGGTTTTTCTTATATTCGCAAAAGAAAACGTCATATCGACAGGATATTTATGAACAAAACTTAATAAGATAAAAGCGACAATCGGCAAACACACTGCAACTGCAACCATGATACACAAAACATACGCCAGCAAATCCCTCCCTCTGTGATCCACCACTACAAATTTTCTTACAACCGTATTAACATTACTGCTTTCTTCCCGTTTTAAATCAAATAAAAATGCTATAACTGCCGGAAGAAGCAAAATCAATCCTACAAACGCGCCATTTGAAAAATTCATCAAACCAATGACTTCCCGATACATATATACCGGCAAAGTCATAATTTTACCTCCTGTCATTAACGGCACTCCGTAATCTGTAAATACCATTGTAAATACTCCGAGAGTTGCAGAAATCAAAGCCGGACGCATATTCGGAAGTGTTAGATTTAAAAACTGTCTGTGAGCTGGGATTCAATTTACGTCCTATCCATAATAAAAGTGGGAATGTAAATCCTCTCATTGGATCCCATTCCGATATTCTCTTTACTCCTTCAAAATAATCTAAATATGTCAGATACACAAATGAATCATATGTAAAAATAGGATATACCGTCCAAAATACTACTGTCATTAACAGTGTCATAATTCCCACAAAAATAAATTTTTGTATTCCTCTATTCTCAAGTACTTTTTTCATTTTATTTTTGCTCCATTTCTTTTTCCGATCATATGTTACTTTTCAATCACTTTTTGAACTTTCTAATAAACTGATATTTTCTATATAAATAATCTCCTAAACGATATTCTTTGGAATTTTTAATTTCACTCAGCTCATCTTTTAATTTTTTAACACTATCTTCTTTATTACCTTTTATTTGATTCAATTCCTCATCACTCATTCCTTTTTCTATTACGTGCCAATCAAACATATGAATATCATTCTTTTTAGGAAATATTTCATATAACTCTCTATATTTTGATAACATTGTCCCAATATCCATATTTTCAACATGCTCCAACTTCTGAATCTTCTGCTGATATTCTTCAGGATTCTCTTGAATTCTTTTTAATAATTCTAAAATTTTTCTACTCCCACTTTGAGGTGGTACAATCCATCCACATTTATCCCTACGCATTCTTTCTCCTAAAGCTCCTATATCTGTAACAATTAATGGTATTTTATTTGAAATAGCTTCTGAATAAGTATATGAATATGTTTCAGGCACCGATGATAAAATACATACAATATCTATTTTATACTTATGGAGTAATCCTGATAATTCCTCCCTTTTATACCATCCATATTTTATCAAATTTTTCTGTTTCAAGTTTAGAAGCTCTTGATCTCCAATTCCACCAAATAGAAACCACCTATAGCTACTCTGATTCCCGTTCTGTATAATTTCCCTAACAAGATCTGAGCCTTTCTGTTTTCCGATATCTCCGATAAAAGCAATGTTTAAAACTTTCCTATCTCGTTCTTTTTTCTTCTTTTCTATATTATCCGCTAAATATATTCCATGCGGAATTATCTTAATTTTTTCCCTTAATTCAGGATAATATTCTTCTATTACTTCTTTTACACTTTCCGAAGGAGCTATCAAATGGCTGCATTTTTGTAAAGCAACCAAATAGTTTTTTCTCCACCATGAAATATATCCAAAATTTCTATCAATTCCTTTCCTTTGTTCAATGCATACATTACAATTATCTTCATTTCCTTTCTGTACGCAGATTTCATCCTGCAAATCAACTAATGATAAAACTGGGCAAATACAATAATAATCATGTATTGTATAAATAATTGGAATATCTAATTTTTCTGCCTGTTCAAAAATATCTAATGACATCCAAAGCGTATGATGAACATGAAGTATATCAATTTGAAATGCTTTTAATATATTAAAAAACAGTTCTGCAAAATCTTTATTATAAAATTGCTGATCTGAAGACACTCCTCCAACAAAAAAGCGGAATACCATTTTGTTTTTTTCAGTATATTCTGTCAATCGAATATACTGATTATCCCTTGCCAGTACAAAAATATTATAATCTTTTTTCAAACCTTCCGTCAGATCTTTAACATGTAGTTGTGTCCCCCCCATGTGATTCCAACAATCTTCGTCAAAATCCGCCAACAAAAAATACAGAATATTTTTTTTCCCTCCAAGCTGCATTTTTTCTAAAATTTTTCTTCTAAAATTTAATTTATTCATAACTACATTTTCTTTTATAAAACTGTTATTTCCATATATTCCGACAACAAAATCACCCCTTCTTACTATTTTTTTCCCAAACGCCTCAGCCTTTCTTATTAAATCTACTTCAAAAATTTTTTCTCTATTTCCATTTAAAAACTCCTGCCGAAATATACAGCATAACCGCTCCTGTTCAGAAATACTCCCACTTATTTGTTCTTCGGCAGAATCTCCTAAAACCTTCAAACTACTCTGTTCTGCCATTGTATTACTAAAAATTATCTGTGGAAAAACGCCTACAATATCATCATTTTCAAATACCTGTTCCACCATTTCCTGCCAATTATAAGCAGCTATAACAGAAGAATTCCACATTGCAGTAAAATAATCATTCTCTTTTTTTAAATGCTGACTTTCAATTAAATCCTGCATACTAAATGTCTCACTATTTTGTGGTCTGACATCAAATTGAATATGGGAAACCAAATAATTGTTTCCCATATTTCTTTTCAAAGTTTCAACATTTTCTTTATTGCCAACAACTACTATTTCTGTTTTTTCCAATCTACATGTTTTTAAAAATGCTGCAAACAATTCTTCTATCTCATTATTTTCCTTTAAAATCCAAGCAACTTGAAATTTCATATATCCCCCATTTTTCTTTCTTTACTTACGAGCTATTTTCTGTCCCAATTTTGTACGTGCAAAAACACTTAATATCTTCCAACTCTTAGATGAATATATTTTATTAATCTCCATCCGTAATTCTGCATTTTCTCTTTTAAGTTCATCAATATTATCACAATCAATATCTTCCGTCTTATTTGCCTTAAACCATTTATAATAACTTCTTTCTTGCTCCACAATATATGGATTTGTTTGTCTAAAATACTCAAATACATCTTTTCGCCAATGAATTAATGTTCTCTCACATTTTTCAATTTTTTCTCCATTGTTATAAAAATTATATTTTGAAGGATACTTTGCATACCTAGACTGTTCCTCTTCCTCTTGCCGCTGAATATACCATTCACGCAACTCATAAAGTACCTTATTTCCCTTTGCATACAATCCGAGCATATCTTCCTGTGCCCCTGAATCAAAACCTGAAAAATGATAAAATCTCAGAGGCTGACCATTCACAGTAAATGTGCCATCTTCTAACTTTCCCATCTCTCTGTTCGAAATATTCCAAGTTGCCACATTATACCCTGGATCCCTCAAAATATAAACTTTTTCAAATAAACAGGGCACCAAATCCCCCCACTTCTGATCTGTAAAGATACCATTAGGAATATCATCAAAACAAAATTCTACCAAACGATCTCGCCACCACCGGGCAAATTTCAATCCCTCTTGACTATTATTTACTGCATAAAATCCAAAATTATATGCCCCATGCTTCAGTGCACAAATTTCATTATCCATAATTGCCGCTCTACTGCTTTCCTGCTCTGTAAGATGTGGAGTCAATACTATCGCATACTCATCCAACATTTTTTCCAATTCTTTCAAATCATCAAATACTGCAATGTCCGGATCTAAATATACTACTTTTTCGGAACCCTCCTCTAAAAATTTTACTAATGCCTGTCCTTTCACCGCCGTGCATAGTTCCACTACAGAATGTTCAAAAATCCATAGATCCAAATTGTCCACTGGTATTCCCAGTTGATCTGCTGTAATAATCTCATCAAAGACTTCCTTTTCCGGATTGATTTCCTCCGGCAGTACATCAGAAAATACCAAAGAGAACTTTGCCTCTTTACAATATTTTTTAACCGATTTTGCTAAAATTCTTGCTTTGGGTAAATAATTAATGTTTACGCTCGTATAAAAATGCATTTTTATATTGTATGAAATATATCTTCCATACTGCTCCTTTCATTGAATATATTATTAGGCGTTTGCGAAACGCCTAAAGCCGCATAAATACGGCATTTTTTCTTGCTAAAAATAAAATATCTCCTCAAGGTTTATGGTAAAATAGAGTTGTCGAGAAACTATCAACCAATCCACCTAAAGGAGATATACCTACATGATAACATATAAGCAACTCACTTTGGCAGAAATTTTTGAAGATTGCCAAGAGAAATTCGACAACGATAAATACCAGTTTCTTTCACTTCTTGATGAAGCTATTAACCTTGATGAAATTGTTCCTGTTTCTTTTGTTTCTCATTTTTACGCTCGTACCGGAAGACCACGTAAGCATCAGCTTTATCCAATGCTCAAGGCACTTCTGATCCAGCGTATTTTCTCAATCCCGACTGACACTCTCTTGATCATATTTTTAAAATACTCTCAGGAATTGCGTGATTTCTGCGGATTTGATGTTGTTCCAGATGCTTCTAAATTTACTCGGTTTAAGCAGGATTTCTTATCGGACTTACAATCTACCTTCGACCGTCTTGTTGACCTGACCGAACCGATCTGCCAAAAACTTAATCCATCCCTTGCTGATATGACAATCTTTGATACCTCCGGTATTGAAGCATGGGTTACAGAAAATAATCCAAAATACGCAAACCGTATTATTAAGCAGCTAAAAGCTTTTAAAAAATCCCAAAACCTTGATGATTCTTACGATCCTTACAAAGCTGCTTATGGCTCTATGCCAACTCATGCTGCTTCCAATCAGGCTATACAGCAGATGTACATCAACGGACATTTCTGTTACGCCTATAAATTCGGCATCGTCACAAATGGTCTTGGTATTGTCCGTGACATCACTTTCTACAACAAGGACTTTTTCAATGCTCATCCGGATATTGTTGTAGAAAAGAAATCGGATTCTCCGGATGAGGATAAATCTCTTGCGGATTCAAAAGCATTACTTCCGGTGTTGATCGATTTCTTCCAGAAGCACCCTCTAATCGAGCCAAAGATTTTTCTTGGTGATGCCTCCTTTGATACCATTGAAATCTACAAATCTCTTTTCGGAGAGATTGGATTTCAGAAAGCATTTATTCCTCTACGGGTAAAACTCTCCGTGGAAGGAACGGACTACATGGTCAATGAAAATGGTATTCCCTGCTGTCCTCACGATCCATCGCTTCCGATGAGGCGTGAAGGAAGCAAATCCCATTTACGAAGCAAGCTTCCTACTATGAAATTTGTATGCCCAAAAATGAAATGGGAATACAATCCCGCCGACAAGTCAAAACGACGGGTATGCTACTGTGATAACCCATATACTACTTCTTCTTGCGGGCGAATGATCTACATTTATCCAGAGAAAAATCTCCGAGCTTATCCTGGCGTAGAACGTGGTTCTAAGGAATGGGAAGATACCTACAAGATCCGTGTAAATGTTGAAAAGTCTATCAATCATTTCAAGGATAGTTTCTGCATTGCAAGCCGAAAAACCCAGAATGAAAAAACTCTTCACGCCGACTTACTACTTGCAGGAATCACTCAACTTGTTACTGTACTTGTTGCTGATAAAATCCACCAGCATCAATACATTCGAAGTTTAAAGCCTTTGATTGCCTGATATTTATTATTTATAATGTTCTTTCTTCGCAGTTAATCTGGGAAGTCTTTTTGGCATGTTTAAAATTTAAAACCATCTGCTTTTCTGCTTAGGAATCCTTTAATACAGATTTTCTACCACATTTTTAATCAGGATTATGAACTTGTTTCGCAATTACCTAAATATATTATGCAGACGTTTTAAAACGTCAATACATTCCCTTAGTATGTCAGCACATCACTTTTGCTGACATATTTCTGAAATTTCTAAAAATTTTCTTCCTTGCTCTTCCAACAAGCAATTTTTCTCATCAATAAGCTTTTTCTGCTTATTGATTTCTTCATGCAATCCTCCTATCTCTTGATTAAATAAAGTAATCATCTTCAACATGCACTGTGCCGTTTCTAATGATATAACAATAATACTATACGCTATTTCTATTTCTTCTGTTCCTTCCTCTACCTTCAAATAGATCTGCGGATCATTATCTAAATATACTTTTATATTATTACTCATGCATATGCCATTATCTAAATAAATCTGTGCTTCATTTATTTTATCCCCCAGAATATATTGGCAACTGAAATTTTTAATAATGCACGGTCCATCAAATGGATCAATTCTAAATTTGCTTCCTACTTCACTGATATTAATTTTTTCCTTTACACTTTCCGGATTGATATGTCTTACTTCTTTTAAATCATTACTATCATCATAAATTTCTAACGGATATCTGGTAAACGGCAACGCAGAAGGTATTCCCTTTTCTAACAAATGATCACTTTCATCTATAGTTGCCCTCAACAAAAATTGATAAACATCCCCATATGGCCTCATTCTGAAATAAAATGCTACCTCTTCCGGCACATCCTTATATGAATTTTTTATTTCATTTTCTCCTACAATAAACTGTTTATATTCTCTTTTTTTTATATAAAAATTGCATTTTTTCAACAATTCATCCAAAGACGATTCTGTAAAAAATCTCACATGAGTATCATCTAATAAGCCCACTTTCGTATAATTAAATTTATTATTAAATAAGTTTATCAAAATAGAATTATGTGCAATATTCGGTACTGATAAAATAAGTTCTCCACTATCTTTCAGTATTTTCCTGATATACTTTAGTACCCCCTCCGGATCCCTTAAATGTTCCAATACATCCAGTATTACTACATAATCATATTGTTTTGTTTCTCCAAGTTCTTTCTTCCACTCGTCTCTATCAATATTTCCACGTATTTTCCCAATACAACTTCTTCTTGCATATGGCTTTGCCTTTTGACCAGCTGTCTGATCAATCTCTACAATATCCACCCTACAATGTTTCTTTTCAAACAAATTTTTCGTCAACGTACCTATAGCAGGGCCCAACTCAAGCACAGATGTATTCTCATGTATAATCTCATATGCCCATTCCATTGTACTACCCGCAACAATTTCATATCCAAAATCATACTTGCTCATTCACCTTTTCCCTCTTCCCTACTAAATATTTCAATACTCGTATCCACATCTATTACTCCTGAATTATTTCCAGAATTTATAATATTTACTGCCATAATATTATACAACCATGTCAATACCTGATATTCCTCTCTATTCCCCTCCGAGACAGCCGCCCCTATTATATATTCACCTTTCATAAGTGCGGGCATTATAAATTGAAAATCCACTCGGTTCAAACTATTTTCTTTAATACGAAAATTTCCCTTTTCCCCGCATATTAAACTATTTGAATTTATAATCCATAATCCCTTTACTGTTTCCATAACAAATCCTACAATACATTGGTCAATTTCTCGTTTAGATTTAAAAACAACTGATAATGTATAAACTTCCTTTATTTTGCATTCCGTGACTCTTTCATGGTTTTTATCTTCTATAAAACAAGAAATAATCTCAACGTCCTTATTCAAAATACTTTCGTTTGTATAGCTGATTTTAGGAAATTCGCTTATCCTCAATTTTTCTATCCTGTATTTTTCCTCTACATCTTTATCTTTACCACCACGCCGCCTCTTTAATATAGTATTAGTATAGGCATTACTGACTTCTGTACTATCTCCGCACATCTGAACATTTCCCCTATCCAGCCACAATACCCTTGTGCACATCTGTCGTACAGTTTGCATATCATGAGATACCAATAAAACTGTAGTTCCCCTTTTTCTTAATTCTTCTATTTTTTTATAGCACTTATTTTGGAAATAAATATCTCCAACGCTTAAAGCTTCATCGACAATTAAAATTTCTGGTTCTACATTAATTGCCACTGCAAATGCCAATCTTGCAAACATTCCGCTCGAATAAGTTTTTACTTTCTGATAAACATAATCTCCTATATCTGCAAATTCCAATATATTTTCAATTTTCTCTTCCATCTCATCATGGCTATATCCCATCATGGAACCGTTCAAATAAATATTTTCGATACCAGTATACTCCTGATTAAATCCAGCCCCCAATTCCAACAATGCGGACACTTTTCCATTTACTATCACACTTCCTGATGTTGCCGATGTCACTCCTGTAATTATCTTTAATAATGTAGATTTTCCAGCTCCATTTCCACCTATGATTCCAAAAGTCTCCCCTCTGTCTACATCAAATGAAACATCATTTAATGCCTTATATTCTTGGCTTGAAACTTTTGAAGAATGAAACAATACCTCTCTGATTCTTCCTGAAGGTTCATCATACAATTTATAAACCTTTGAAATATTCCTAATCTCAATTGCTTTGTTTTCGTATCTCATTCTTTTTCCACACTCTTCATTATTTTATAATACATCATCAAAATAGGGAGCTAGTTTTGAATAAGCTCTTGCCCCCAAAACCAAAATAGCAATGGTAATACTCCAAAAATAAAGCGAATACCCAGCATCCTCCCAAAACCACCTGTGATATATAAAGCAGTTTCTATAGCCTTCGCAAATATAAAATAAAGGATTTAGCCTCAAAATTGTTAGTATTGCAGGATGAATTTGTTGGGTTGTCCAAATAATTGGACACGACCAAAAACCAACTTGTAGAAGAATATTGACAATTCCCATTACATCTCTTGAAAAAACATTCATAGCCGCAAACAACCAACTCAATCCTAACAAAAGCAATATCAAGCAAGTAAAATAATATAAAATCTGAATACTATGCCATGTAATATTTTCTTTATACATCAAACATACAACAAAAATAAATCCTATAAATCCCAAATGAATAAATGCTGCTGAAATAATTTTTATTACTGGTATAATAGATACCTTAAAATTTACCTTTTTTACCAAATAACTATATTCTATTAAGCTATTTGTTCCCTGGCTTAATGCCTCATTATAAAAAGTCAATGCTAAAAATGCCGGTATATACCACAGCACAAACGGTATCCCATCTATAGGATTTGTTTTAAAACCTAATTGAAAAACAACCCAGAATATCAATATCGTCATTAACGGCTGAATAAATGCCCACAAAATTCCCAACTTAGATGATGTATATCTAGCCTTACAATCATTTACTGCTAAATTAAATATTAACTTTTTATTATTTAAAATATCTTTAAAAAAATTAAATATCATTTATCACTCCTCATTATCTCTCAATAAATTTTTATAAATTTTTCGTATCTGTACCACATGATCTTCATATGAAAAATTTATATTTTTTTCACATATGATTTGATTAAATATTTCCAACAATTCCCTGTTATCTATATATTTCCTTATTCTGCTTTTTATGGATTCCTTATCTAGACTAACCACATCTGCTAATCCACCATACGCTTCACACCATTCCTTTGCAGCTACATTAGTACTTATCAAAACTGGAACTCCGCAACTTATCGCCTCTAAAACAGTAAATGAAAAGGTTTCCTTACATACACTTGGTACAACTATTAAATCCGCCTCATTCATCACTTTTTCTAATTCATGATAGGTATAAGGATTATGATATTTTATATAATCATCATCATTTTGTCTTAACTGAACATACAAATTTAATACAAAATGCTTCTTTTCAATATAATATAAATCATCCAATACTTCTTTTAATAAAAAGAAACCTTTATGTTCAATTGGATTCCCTAAAAAACTGATTTTCAATGCTCCTGACATTTTTCTTATTTTTCGTCTGTCCAAAATATCCTGATGGAAAAGATATTCCACCTGTCCTCGTATTCCATTTATATTTTTTCGAAACTCTTCCTCTGTCTGACAACTATTAAAATGATAATAATCTACCATTTTATACATTTCCATAAAAAAATTCCGCAGTTCTACATAACTCTTCTGGTTACGTATATCAGACACTTCTTTCTTTTCCTTCATCATATATTGTGAAACTATCCTACTCAATTTCTCATCTCTTACAACGACACTTCTAATGAAAAATTTCAGACCTCTCATGTAATCAAATAATTGCCTTTTCAAAACATCTTTTGCATTTTCTCCATTTTTACAACATTGACCACACTGTTCCCCACAAATTTCTCCGCAGAAAGTTCCATTCTTTACCCAGTTCACTTTAGGACACAAACCAAAATAATCATGTGTTGTATATATAATTTTTACATAATTCTCTTTTGCAGCCCGAAACATTTCAGGCTGTGCCCCAAGTAATGTATGAACATGAAGTATATCCGGTTTTTCCTTCTCAAAAAATTCTTTATATGCCTGAAAATCTCCGCGCCTCATAAAATCCTCAGGTTCTGCGATTCCCCTCAACGTAATCGGATTTGCTCCATCAATTTCTATCGTCTTTATTCTACCAATATATTTACCTTTAAATTTGTTTTTTTTTGTTGTTTTATATTTTCCTGAAAAAGCTACTATTACCTCATCTTCATAGCTCTGAAATTCCGCTAAATCCCTTACATATTTTTCCAATCCACCTGTGTTTTTGTAAATGTTTGTAGCATAATGTATTATTTTCATTATCAGCCCTTTATCATTTTTATATTTCAGTATTTGTTCTTCTTATAGAATCTTTGAATTTTACTAATCCCTACTAGCGAAATCGGGAAAAATATACTTTTCGGAAGTATCCGATATAATAATTTTTCTACTAAAATCAAACCGTCTTTCGGCTGCATCCACATTTCCATATCTCTCCACAAAGAAATATTTTTGTATTTTTCAAAAATTTCTTTATCCGGATGACTATTATTCTTATGCCATGGATTACATCCAAAAATTCTGACCATATGTAAAATCCCCGGATTAATGCGCGCCTCCTCAATCTCTGAAGCTGAATAATATTGCTTTGGAGAAAGCCATCTGAAAACCAACTCATCCGGATAAACACGATGTACTACCTGAAAGTTATATTCAATCGGCAGTCGAACAATTTCATTTTCACATACAATATTAAAAATATCCTGATCCGGATGCGAAAACTGCGCTCCGCAATCCCTGATATAAGACATTATTTTCTTCGTCCACTGTTCTTCCCTCCACTTTTTACAGTCAATCAACAATACTCCTGCATTGTAGTACACCGTTTCACGCTTTGCTTCCTGATCTAAAACGGCTCCATACGCATCTAATACCATTCCAAGCAATTTCCCATGCATCTCAAAATCCATAAGTTCTGCAATTGGTCTGCATATAAGCGTATCACAATCTAAATAGACGAGTTTCTCCACATACTTTGGAATAAATCTCTCAAAACAGAGTCTTAAATTTGTCATCGCCGATCCTCTATAAGATGCAATGTCCAACTTTTCTATTTCTTCCAAAGCTTTAGCTGCATCAATCAAAACAATTTTTTGATGATATTTTTCAGCAAGTTCTAAAAATTTTTCTTTATTTTTTTTCGACAAATTTACTTCAAGCAGAAATACTGTAATCTCCACTCCTGCTGTGATATGGCTCTCAAACAGAGACGTAATTGAAATTCCTGCAATCGGAGCAAAAGAATCATCGCACATATAAAGTACATTAAACATTTTCAGATCGCGACCTCCGATCTCTAAATTTTGTCTGTATTGTCCTTGCCATTGGCGCAGTCCACAAAATCCCCAAAACATCCATCAGCCAGCATATAGAAACCGCGCAGCGTGCAAATAACGTATCTTTAACCCCCAAAATCGCCTTAAGTCTTCCAAAGCTTCTATAATCTGGTATCGCCGTATACATCTGCTCCCGCATTTTCCGTATCTTCTTTATCAAATTTGTTCTTGAATTTATCGACAAATCACAAATATTAAAATAAAACCATTTATATAAATAATAGGTCAATTCGATCTGATCCTTATTGTCCGATACCAAAAGTTTTAACCTGATTATAAAATCTGAAATTTCTTTCCATAGAGCATCCGGTACCCAGTCAGTATGCTCCGCTGTATCCCTGCTGACAGAATCTGAATGACGTTCCCACAAATAAAGCATTTGACCAACAAATACTGTCTTTTCACTATAAAGATGGATTTTCTGCAAAAAAAAGACATCATCTGGAATCTTGTCAAAATAGATTCCATTATTGCGCACAATTTCTGTTTTATAAATCTGCGCATGATGCCATGTGTATAACCATTTACTGGAATGCTCCGCCGGAATGTGCCTTTTCAAAATGTGACCTGCCCCATCAGTCTCTCCAAATCCGCCAATAACACAGTCAGCATTTGTTTTGCCTGCAGCTTCACATAATGCTTTCAGGCAATCGTCCAACATATAATCATCCGCATCACAAATCATGAGATATTTTCCACGGGCATTTTGAAGAATCCGATTTTTATTTCCAATAATTCCAATATTCTTTCCTGAAATCAAGCGGATATTCATATCCCTATTTTCTTGTATCAATTTCCGAATCATTTCTAAGGATCCGTCCGTTGAACCATCATCACAATATAAAACCTCAAAATCCTTAAACTTCTGACGTTTTATCTGATCTAAAGTACAGTTTACAAGGGACTACACAGGGTAGGTATCTGACGGGAGGGGTTCCG